>Ga0187780_10004142_pt1 | contig 10870 bp, 10 predicted proteins | sample 1015_Q2_SP10_20__FD_132429 | JGI IMG/M metagenome (GOLD analysis project Ga0187780, IMG submission 132429) | Tropical peat soil microbial communities from peatlands in Department of Meta, Colombia - 1015_Q2_SP10_20_MG | ecosystem: Environmental > Terrestrial > Soil > Wetlands > Peat | place...
AATAAAAGAGATTGAGGAACAGAATTCGAATACTACAATGTCTCATCAAAAGAAAAAAATAATAAGTTGGTCTGTCATGACTGTAACAGCTTTAGTAGCATCCATTTTATTAGCCTTTTCTTTAATATTTCATCATGGAGGTTTTTCACCAAAAGTAAGTGCAATGCAAATAAGTGTAATTGCTGAAAAAGAACTGAAAAATATGGGGAAAACAGAAGTTGATCATCCTAGCTTTATTTCAGATGATAGGTTAATTAGTTATAGTAAAGAAGAAAAAATATGGATATGGGATCAACAAAATCAAATCGCAAATTCTTTACCGCTGGGTTCACTTCAGTATATGAGAGCGCCAGCATGGTCAAAGGACGGAAAGAAAGTGATTTTTGTAGGATATGAAAAAGGAATGGCTGCAATTTGGTCTATGAACAGTGATGGCTCTAATTTATCTCAATTAACATTTCCAAAAACAATGGATGAATCTCATGAAAATCCAACATGGAGTCCAGATGGGAACAGCTTTGCCTATACAAAAACAAGTATTAAATGGAATGAAACACATGGATATAAAATTTTGAAACAAGAAATTTGGATAAAGAATTTAGGAGGAGAAGAACGGAAACTTGCTGATGGCAAGGATCCAGCTTGGTCAGGAAATGGGAAAACGGTATCTTTTACAAAAAGTGTTACAGAAGGAACAAATGATAAACAAGAAATTTGGACGATTAATAGTGACGGGACAGATTTAAAAAAATTAACGGATGGTATGGAATCCTCCTGGTCTCCTAATAGTCAATTTATTGCATTCACAAAAAATACTACAAAAGAAAAGCTAATAACTGCTGAGGAAAGTAATGCAAAGTATTCAATAGTTTCTACTTTGAGAGAAATCTGGGTAATTCATGTTCCTTCAGGAAAACTATTTAAATTGACTTCTGCCCAGATTAATGAAAAAGAAGTTAAAAAAATGATAGAAGTGTTAAAAAAACAACATCAAGATTTGCCTACAAAGGTTGTCACTAGTGGATTATATGATGATTGGCAACCGGTGTGGAGTAAAGGTGGTAAAAGTATATTATTTGTGAGGAATATGAATTCAGAAAAAGGAAAGCACTTTAGTCTTTATCAATTATCTTTAAAATTCAAATAATCAATTTAGAAAGGATTAAAATCAATAAAATGAAAATGACTGCAATTTGTTTACTAATTGCTCTTACTCTCTCAGGATGTAGCATGCAAACAGGTGAAAGGAATAGTTCAGATACAGTAGAAACCACAAGTGAAAAAACACTACTGGATTCTACTAATTACACGAAAGATAAAAATATTGCTCAAAGTCAAAAACGCATCAAAGTAATAGAACTGTCTAATGTAAGGCTAAAGGTGAATCAAAACTGGATTATTAAAAAAGGCTTAGATTCGATCGCATTTTTTGATGTGAATGGCAAGTCAATAGGAGGAATAGACATATTAGGTTATTCAAAATCTATTGATGATCTTATTCCTAACCACTCCAAAGTTATAGAAAAAAGAGAACAAGTTATTACTCATATGATAAAAGCTGTATCTGTTGTTACTTCAACTGATACATTAAATAGCAGCCCGGAAAATAACTTGCATATATTTTTTGTTTTAGACAAGAAAAAAATAATTTATGATCTTCATTTTAATTTAAAGACTATTGATAAAACGAATGCCTTAAAAATAGCAAGAACGATTTCATTGAATAATTAAAGGGAGAATCCCGCTGTTTATAAAAAACCAAATAATAATATGGAGGGACTAATATGAAAAATCGCTTATTGAAATCAATCGCATTGACTCTTGGATTAAGTACAATGATGGGAATGACGCAAACTGCAAATGCATCTTCAGATTGGTATAGTATCAAGAAAGGTGATACTTTATATAGTATTTCAAAAAAGTACGGAATGACAGTCGATCAATTGATGAAATTAAATCATTTATCTTCCACAACTATTCATCTTGGACAAAAAATATTAATTTCAAGTACACAAAAAACAAGCTATGATGCTATGAAAGTTTCGGTCAGTCTTAAAACAAAAAATCATTATACATTCGATAAAGAAGAACCTGGAAAATATATATTACAATATAAAGAGAATGGGAATTATTTTGTTCGTATTGAAGTGCTTGATGCAAAAGCTAAACTTAGTGACGTGAAGAAGAATGCTGAAATTTATATACATTCTACTGGAAAAGTAACTGAGATTACTCCAAAGAATGAATTTCCGTTTTATAAAAATATTTCGTTCTTTTTGCATACCTATAATAGTAAAGTCCAACAAAATGTAATTGTGAAGAAAATTGACGGAAAACTTGTGAAATTCACAATTCAGTGTGAAAATAGAGAAGGATCAGAAGGAGTCTATCCAGCGATAATGGGAATGCTTCAAACGATAAAACTAAAATAATGTTAATCATTCAAGGGCCGATAAACAAAGTTTAACGTTTTATCGGTTCTTGGAAATTTTAAGAAATGGTTTTTGTAGGATTTAGATTTAGTTTCGTAATTAGATAGTTTTATTGAATAAAGATATAGATTCAATGGAAGGAATGGTCATTAATGAAAGATTTGAAATTTGCGAAGGATTACAGAGATAATACACTAGTTCGAAATAGTTTTAATGAACTAGCTGGGAACGTTTTTAGAGGTATCAATTTTGAAAATTGGTACAAAGCTGGTTATTGGAAGGATAAATATAATCCTTATTCTTTATTAGATGGGGATAAAATCGTAGCAAATGTTTCTGTCAATGAAATTGATTTAGTTATTGATGGTCAAGTAAAAAAAGCCATTCAAATTGGAACTGTCATGACACATTCGGATTATCGAAATAAAGGACTTTCAAGGGAATTAATGAACAGAATTATAACAGATTATGAAAATAAACATGATCTTATGTATTTGTTTGCAAATCATAATGTGTTAGATTTTTATCCGAAATTCGGCTTCAAACCAGTTACAGAATATCAATATTCGATAAATTATAATTTTAACTCTTATAAAAATGCTACTATTCATAAATTAGATTGTCAAAACCTAGATGACTTACATTTTATCTATCAATTTGCCGCTGAAAGACTTCCAGTTTCTATGAAATTGGGGACAAAAAACACTGAAGAACTGTTAATGTTCTACTGCTTAAATGTTTTTACTAATGACCTTTATTACATAAAAGATGAAAATGTGATTGTCATTTATCAAATTAAAGAAGACATTTTACATATTTTTGACATAATAAGTAAAGAAGAGTTTGAGATTGTAAATGTCTTACAATCTATTGCAAATGAACAGACTCAGAAAATAGTTTTTCATTACATGCCAGATTACAAGGGATTAAACTATGAAATAGAGGAGTTTCATGATGATACGGTACTTTTTGTTAGATATAATAGTGATATGACTTTACCAAAATTTTGTAAACATCCAGTCACATCTCAAGCTTAGAATGTATTTCTCACACTATATGTTTACCACATGGACCAATAATTAAAGAAAAACTCATCCAATGCTAAGTTGAAAAATTAGAAAAATCATTTTTACATAAACTGGTATTATTAAACTTATAAACTAACTTAAAATTAGTAGTTATGTTCACCGAAATGAAAGGAGATCAATGAATTGTCGCAGAATCAAGGAATTACTATAGATAAAAAACACTACAGTCTCCAAGCTGATTGTGAGAACTGCTTCGGATTGTGCTGTGTTGCACTGCCCTTTGCTGCTTCGGCTGACTTTGCAATCGATAAAGAAGGAGGCAAGCCGTGCTCCAATCTTCAAGAGGACTTCCGCTGCAGCATACATAAAAACCTTAGACAAAAGGGATTTCAAGGCTGTACTGTATTTGATTGCTTTGGTGCAGGTCAAAAGGTTTCTCAAGTTACCTTCAATGGGAAAGACTGGAGAGAAGCTCCTGAATCCGCTAAACAAATGTACGATGCATTCTCGATTATGCGACAACTTCATGAAATGCTTTGGTATTTAAATGAAGCACTGTCATTAAAACCGGCAAATACGATTCATAAGGAGATCAAATTAGCACTGGAAGAAACAGAACGCCTAACTTATCTCAGTCCTGAATTTATTTTAGAAATTGACCTAATCGCACACCGTTCAAATATAAATGAACTTCTCCTAAAAACTAGTGAACTTGTGCGATCTGACTTCGGTCGCCAAGAGAAAAAGTCACTAGGGAAACAGAAAACATATAGCCGAGGAACTGATCTGATTGGTGCTAAACTTAAAGGAGCCGATCTTAGTGGAGCTAATTTAAGAGGAGCCTACATGATTGCCACTGATCTTAGAAATGCAGATATGAGAGTAGCGGATCTGATTGGAGCAGATTTCCGTGATGCGGACATTAGAGGAGCAAACCTCACGGGAAGTATCTTTTTAACTCAAGCACAAATTAACGCTGCAAAAGGCGATGCAGCAACTAAGTTACCACCATTACTGATTCGCCCAGCACACTGGTAAATCTAATTAAGAAATAGAATAACTATTATATGTAATATCATAGAAAATCCCAAGTTCTTTAAACTAAGAGAATTTGGGATTTTACATTTCATCATATTTATCATCTAAAAAATATGATATTTATCATGTGAAAGTGGTGATACAAATCACTATGGAATGATATGGAAAAATCATAAGATAGTATCAAGAAATGAGTTACACGAAAAGGGAGTGTGAGAGATGAAAAACGCAATTGAAATTAAAAATGTGTCAAAACAATATCAACATAAAAAAGCAGTTGATAACTTATCTTTAACAATTAAGGAAGGTAGCATTGTTGCTCTCTTAGGGCCAAATGGTGCTGGAAAAAGTACTACAATTAATATGATTTTAGGTTTAACAGAACCAACTTCAGGTCAAATTAAACTACTAGGCAAAGCACCAAAAGAAAAATCAGTTCGAAATAAAATTGGTGCTATGTTACAGGAAGTTAGCGTTATTGACGGTTTGAAAGTAAGAGAAACGATTGATTTATTTAGAAGTTATTATAGCAATCCTTTATCAACTAATGAATTATTAAAAATCTCAAACTTAGAATCTGATCAAAATAAATTTGCTTCGGATTTATCAGGTGGACAAAAACGTCGTTTAGGTTTTGCGCTTGCATTAGCTGGGAATCCAGATGTTCTTTTTCTTGATGAACCAACTGTTGGGATGGACATTACTTCTCGTCAAATTTTTTGGGAAACGATCCGTTCTTTCGCTGGAAGTGGAAAAACAATCATTTTAACAACGCATTATTTAGAAGAAGCTGATAATCTTGCTGACCGCGTGGTTGTTATTAATCAAGGTAATATCATTGCAGATGGAACTCTTGATGAAATTAAAGCTTCAACTGGAATGCAACATGTTTCATTTACAATCGGTGAAAATGTAACGAGTGATCATTTACTTCGTCTACCAGGAGTTACAGACGTACAACAAACTGGTCGCCGAGTGAAAGTATATGGAGAAAATACCGATCAAATCTTATTCTCTGTCATTCGAAACAATATTGATGTCAGTGACATCGAAACACATAAGAGCGGCTTAGAAGATGCATTCCAAAGTTTAATAGAATCAAGTGATTCGAAGGGAGAGGACAACTATGCAAGCATTTATCGCACAGTGTAAAGCAGAATTATTAAGATCGATTCGTAACAAGCGGTTCATTATTTTTACAATTTTATTTCCAGTAGCGTTTTACTTTATTTTTACAAGTGTTAACGATGCAAATATGAAAATTAATGGTGTAGCATGGAAAGCTTATTATTTAATGTCAATGACGGCATTTGGGCTACTAAATTCAAGTATTAGTTCATTAGGGGTAAAAATGGCTCAAGAACGAAGCCAAGGTTGGGTACGATTACTAAAAATTACGCCATTATCATCTGTTGCATATGTAGGATCAAAGATTATCGCAACTTCTATTATTAATCTAGGCATTATTATTATAATGTTTTTAGTCGGAAACTTTGGAAAAGGTGTAGATCTTTCAATAACAAAATGGGTTAGTTGTGGAGCATGGTTATTACTTGGATCTATCGTATTCTTAGCACTAGGATCTTTAGTAGGAACAACAAAAAAACCTGAAACAGCACAGCCAATCGCTAGTATTTTCCAACTTGGTCTTGCGATGTTAGGTGGCCTTTGGATGCCTGTTGTAACAATGCCAAAGTTAATGCAAGATATAGCTCACTGGATGCCTACTTACAATTTTGCCCAAGGTCCTTGGAGAATTTTAGCTGGTCAATCAGTTGATTTGAATAACATCTGGATACTTGGTGGATATTTAGTTTTATTCTTCTTATTGTCATCTTTCATTTTTAAAAAGCAAAACGCTGAGTAATAGGGGCCGTATAATAAAAGATATATATTATTAGTAAAGATAGTATGGATTGATTATCCCTACTATCTTTTTTTATCTTAGGGTATATTAAAGTAAAATTTTGATGTTTTGAATATTAAAAATGGCTATCGATTTTTTTAGACGTTCCCAATTGAGTCACAAAATGCAAAAAGACTAGTAATTAAAACAAAAAAGCATGAATCACCTCTAGAATGTTTCATGCTTTTCTTATAATTAATGGAAAATTCACTTAATTATTTTTTTGACTTGATAACATCTAAAGAAACAGTTTAAATATTAATTTTTGTAATATTTCTTCATCCCCAAATGTAAAATTAAAGCCAACATACTCCAGATATTCAAAACAAAACTTACTATTAATAGCGGCCATTTTATGAATTCTGGTAAATGTGTATTTAAACCGATTGTTAAGGTACTAATTCCAATTAACCACATTGACATTAGCAAAGGTAAGTTTTTTACCAAATAAGCCACCTCCTTTTTGTACCATTATAGTATAATTTTACCAAAGCAGGAACATTGATTACCTGAATGTTAATAACCTTTATAATTATCAAAACGAATAATGTGCTCACATGTTAATGAGGATAGATGAATCCTTCTGCAAATCGTGATTCACGCATTTCTTTTACAAGTGCACCTGATTGAAAGACTGGAAATTCAACGTCCTTAACAGTTGTACTTTTAGGTGAGGAGCAATATAACTCACATGTTTTAATAAATTACTGAAAAGAGCTATTGTACCTAGTGTTTACAAATTAAAAAGATTTGGCTAAACGGAAACCAAGGTCATCAATGCAAAATGACGGATGGCTACGGCGACGACACGAAGCTCCACAACCTCTAGCCTCTTCAGCCCAGCTACCTCCTCGAAAAATACGGTAAGTTCCATATACTTGTTCATCATATAAATCCCAACACCACTCCCAAACATTCCCTAACATATCATAAAGTCCCCATGCATTTGGTTCTTTTCTTCCGACTTCATGGCTTTTTCCTTCTGAATTATCATTATACCAGGCAATTTTATCAAGCTCTCCGTACCTATATCCAGTAGTCCCTGCTTTACATGCATATTGCCATTCTGCCTCAGTAGGAAGGCGATAGCCGTCTGATTCCAAATTACAAATAATGTTCTCACCATTGATACTTATAGAATAATATTCTTTCAATCCCATTTTCTGTGAAAGTAGATTACAAAAAGAAATAGCATTATTCCAAGGAATGTTTACAACAGGTTTTAAATCAGTGTCAATTGGCGATTTGTTTGTTATAGCATTGTAGAAAGTTATAGTTACTGGATATCGGCCAAGAAGAAATGGTCTAATTTCAGATTTCCAATTTCTTTTAATTCGATCGTCCCTTAATGCTATTTCACCCGCTGGAATTTTTACCATTGGATAGTCAATATAGCTATTTATTTCATTAGACAATATATTTTCCTCCTAGAGATTACTAATGTATCATTTTTATGTTTATGGACTCTCTTTTCTGAATATTATAGTATAATGATGATGAAATATATAAAGTAGTTAAGGATTGTGTAAAATGAAATCATTCAAATTTTTCCCGGAATCTGTAGGAAATGTAGGTTGGATCTGGATGTTTTATTTTCTAGTTCCGCTCATGAATTTCCTAACCTTACCATTCAGTCAATCTTGGTACGGTTTTTTATTAACTTTTGTACTTATTTTTGTTTATCGACAAAGTTGGTGGGAAGAGAATCGAAAGCCAATTTATATTATTCTTCAACTGGTCATTATTACGGCATTAAGTATTCTTTATGATCCTTTTTTCGTATATATGGGCTTTTATCCGATGGCAGTCATTTCAACGTTAAAAAGTGACCGTCAAGTCAGATATTTTGTTTTAATTACGGGAGTTCTTTTTTCAGCTTTATTAGGTTGGGATTTTATTCATCAGCATGATTTCATTCTGTTACAGCTAATCCCTACAATTTTAGTTTTATGTGTATTTCCTTTTGGAATGAGAGCAGCAAGAAAACAAAAGGAATTAAAAAAACAACTTGCTGAAGCGAACGAAGAGATTTCTCGATTAATTAAGCAGGAAGAAAGACAGCGGATTGCTAGAGATTTACACGATACATTAGGTCATACTCTATCGTTAATTTCTTTAAAGAGCGAACTTGCGGAGCGTTTCTTTGATACTAATCTAGAAAAAGCAAAGCAAGAAATACAAGAAGTACATAAAACTTCACGAATTGCGTTAAAACAAGTTCGTGAACTGATTTCAGATATGCGGACAGTAACGATTGAGGAAGAATTGGATAATGGTATTGAAATCCTAAAATCTGCTGGTATTTCATATGAAATTAATAAAGTAGAAGTCCTGCCTGATGGTTCAATAGTACAAAATATTTTAGGTATGTGTCTAAGGGAATCAATTGTTAATATTGTTAAGCATAGCTGTGCTAAACATTGTAAAATTACTTTTCAAACTACTCCTGAGTCTTATATCATAAAAATTGAGGATGATGGGAAAGGGTTTGAAACAATGAATCCAGGAAATGGGATGTTAGGTATGAAAGAACGATTAACTTTAATTGAAGGAAAATTAGATTTCAATAGTAAAAGAGATGAAGGGACTTGTGTTACCTTACAAGTTCCTAAAGTCATAAAATAGCATAATACGGAGGAGAGGAAATGAAAATAATCATCGCAGAAGACCAAGGAATGCTGCGTGGAGCAATGGCCACTCTTCTCGATATGGAAGATGATATTGAAGTGGTAGCATTAGCTGAAAATGGGGAAGAAGCACATAAGTTAATTGACCAACATAAACCTGATATTTGCGTAACAGATATTGAAATGCCGTTGTTAACAGGACTAGATCTTGCAGAAAAATTAAAATCTGAAAATAGTCCTTGTAAGGTTGTCATTGTAACCACGTTTGAAAGATCCGGATATTTTAAACGTGCCATGAAAGCCGGCGTGCAAGGATATTTTCTAAAAGAAACTCCAGTATCAGAGTTAGCGAATTACTTGAGAAAAATCAATCAGGGAAATCGAGTCATTAGCCCAGAGCTAACGTATTTTGCTTTTCAAGAAGAAAATCCTTTAACTGAACGAGAAATAGATGTTTTAAAACAGCTTTCAGATGGATTAACTGTAAAGGATATCTCTACAACTTTGTTTCTATCACAAGGGACAATTCGTAATTATATATCTGAAATCATGCAAAAGCTTGAAGCGAAAAACCGAATTGATGCTGTTTCAATTGCGAAGGAGAATGGATGGATATAAGTTTTCTTCAAATATTCCTTCAAAATATAAAAAACGGTCTTACAAAAATAAGATCGTTTTTTATATGAAGTAATTTATTTCTAGCTACTTCCATTGAATCAGAATAAATGAATGTTGCTACTTGTCATACTGAAAAGATTGTGTTATTCTTTGTGTGTAAACGGTTACATATGAAAGAGGTGAAAACAGCTGGCAACTATTCGTGATGTAGCAAAATCGGCTGGAGTATCGGTTGCAACGGTTTCGAGAGTGTTAAACGAAACTGGTTACGTGCATGAAGATACAAAAAAAGCTGTAAATTTAGCAATTAAAGAATTAAATTATAGTCCGAATGAAGTAGCTCGATCCCTTTATAAACGAAAATCACGGTTAATTGGACTTTTACTTCCTGACATCACCAACCCTTTTTTTCCATTGCTAGCTCGTGGTGTTGAGGATGAAATGAGAGACCATGACTATCGATTAATCTTTGGGAACACCGATGAAGATGCTGAAAAGGAACAAGATTATATTCAAACATTTCAACAAAACAATGTAATTGGTATGATTTCAATGACTAATACTTTGAGTAAAACAACTTATAATGATTTATCAATTCCAGTTGTTTTTCTCGATCGGACATCCTCTAGTCTTCCTTCAGTGTATGCGGATGGAAAAGAAGGCGGAAGAATAGCAGCTCAAGAATTAATCAAACGAGGAAGTAAAAGTATTACATTAATTAAAGGGCCAGCCCAAATACAAACAGCACAAGACCGATTCCAAGGCTCACTTGAGGTATTGAGTTCATCAGATGTTAATTTCAATGTGATGTCGACAACCTCGTTTTCCTTTAAGGATGCAGAAAAATGGGCAAAAGATCTTTTTGAAAAATATATTGATACAGATGGTATCATTGCAAGTAATGATATTGTGGCGACTGCTGTTTTACATGAAGCATTGCGGATAGGAAAATCGATTCCGAATGAGCTTCAAATTATTGGCTTCGATGATATTCCGCTAAGTAGTTTATTGTATCCATCATTATCAACGATTAGGCAGCCAGCTTATGAGATGGGACGAGAAGCTGCGAAATTATTAATAAGATTAATAAAGAATGATAAAAAAATTGATCATAACATACAATTACCTGTTTCATTTATTGAAAGAAGTACAACGAGAAAGGTTGATGAGCATGTCTAAGCTTGTAGTGATTGGGAGTTCTTCTATGGATTTGGTCGTTTC
>Ga0187780_10004143_pt1 | contig 10869 bp, 9 predicted proteins | sample 1015_Q2_SP10_20__FD_132429 | JGI IMG/M metagenome (GOLD analysis project Ga0187780, IMG submission 132429) | Tropical peat soil microbial communities from peatlands in Department of Meta, Colombia - 1015_Q2_SP10_20_MG | ecosystem: Environmental > Terrestrial > Soil > Wetlands > Peat | place...
ATCGTCGCCCTCGATGCCTACGGACCGATCACCGACAATGCGGGCGGCATCGCGGAGATGAGCGGCCTTCCCAAGCAGGTGCGTGACATCACCGATCCTCTGGATGCCGTCGGCAACACCACCAAGGCCGTGACCAAGGGCTATGCCATCGGCTCGGCGGGACTCGCGGCGCTCGTGCTGTTCGCCGACTACACGCACAACCTCGAGGCGACCGGCAAGCAGGTCGCCTTCGCGCTGTCTGATCCGGCGGTGATCATCGGCCTGTTCGTCGGCGGGCTCGTCCCCTACCTGTTCGGTGCCATGGCGATGGAGGCCGTGGGCCGGGCCGCGGGCTCGGTGGTCGAGGAGGTCCGGCGCCAGTTCAAGACCATCGCGGGAATCATGGAGGGGACCGCGAAGCCCGACTACTCCAGGGCCGTCGACATGCTGACGCGCGCCGCCATCAAAGAGATGATCGTGCCCTCGCTGCTGCCGATCCTGGTGCCGGTCATTCTGGTGCTGCTCGTCAATGCGGCCATGGGACACGGCGCGGGCATCCGCGCTCTCGGCGGCCTGCTGATCGGCACGATCGTCACCGGACTCTTCGTCGCGATCTCGATGTGCACCGGCGGAGGCGCCTGGGACAACGCCAAGAAGTACATCGAGGAAGGCCACTTCGGCGGCAAGGGCTCCGATGCGCACAAGGCGGCGGTGACCGGAGATACGGTCGGCGACCCCTACAAGGACACGGCGGGACCTGCGATCAACCCGCTCATCAAGATCATCAACATCGTCGCGCTGCTGCTCGTGCCGCTGCTGTAGGAGGCAGGAGTTCGCGCAAGGCCGCGCGGCGCGTCTCTCAGGAGTGCCCGGCCCGCGACTCGTGCAGCACGGCGCTCACGAGCTGATTGAGGCGCGCGCAGTACTCGGCCACCGGCGGCTCGGCGCTCGACTGCCGGCGCGACAGATCGGCGCACACCTCGACCAGGCGACGCTCGATGCGGCCATCGACCGTGAGGGTGTGGGTCAGGAAGGCGCTCACGCAGGCGGTGATCTCTGCATCGAGTGCCCGCGCGTCGGTGCCCGCGATCAGCACCCCCGAGAGCTCGCTCGGACAGCCGGCTTCGAGGTGCTCACGCCAAAGGCGGGCGAGCTGCATGTCGTTACGGACCCCTATCGCCTGACCCGTGCTCTTGTGACGGCACTTTCTGCCCTTATAGTCTCACGCGTCCCAAATCGCCACAACGCCCAGCGCCGGATGCCGCGCGCCGTGTCCTGGGTGGCCATGCAAGCCCCGCCGGACCCGCGGCCGGCGCGATAAGCCATTGATCGACAAGGAGCCTCCATGTCCTCGAACGAGCGCTTCAAAGTTGAGAAGACCGACCAGGAGTGGCGCTGCGACCTGACGCCCGAGCAGCACCGCGTGCTGCGGCAGCACGGCACCGAGCGGGCGGGCACGAGCCCGCTGAACGACGAGCACCGCTCGGGGATGTTCCGCTGCGCCGGCTGCGGCCAGGAGCTCTTCGACTCGAGCACCAAGTTCGACAGCGGCACGGGCTGGCCGAGCTTCTTCAGGCCTCTCGAGGGCGCGGTCGGCACCTCCGGGGATCGCAGCCTCTTCATGCAGCGCACGGAGGTGCACTGCTCGAAGTGCGGCGGGCACCTGGGACACGTATTCCCCGACGGCCCGCAGCCGACGGGGCTGCGCTACTGCATGAACGGCGTCTCGCTCCAGTTCGAGCCCGCGCCTGCGACCCGCAAGGCCTAGGGCTTCGCGCTGAGGAAGCGCGCGAGCGCGCCGCTTTCGCGCTGCGCGCCGGCGACATCGGCGGCGAGGCGCTCGAAGAGGGTCGCCGCCCCCTCGAAGATCTTCGCCGCCGCCGGGTCGGCGGCGGCGAAGGCCGCAATCTCGCGCATCTCCGCGACCCAGCGATACGCCTTGGGAAACATGCCAGGGATGGAGCGCGTGTAGCCGGCGAGCACGCTCGCCTGGCTCTCGAGCAGCTCGGCCCGCAGCGGCGCCGCGACGCCGGCACGCTCGGCGGCGAGCAGCATCACGGTACCGAGGGCGATGATCCCCTTGTTGATGCCCGCGTAGCTCAGCTTGAGCGCCGAGGCCGCGCCGATCGGCCCCTCGACGAGGCGGATCTCGAGCCCGAAGTCCTGCAGCACCTGCAGCCGGTCGGCGCCCGGCCCGCTCACGTAGATGTTGGGGCTGCGGCCGCTCGCGGGCGGCGGCAGGCCGATGATGCCCGCATCCAGGCACTGCGCACCCGCGGCGACGATGAGCCGCGCGATGCGCTCGACCGTCGCAGGACTCACGGCGTTGCAGTCGACGTACAGCGGCTTGTGCCGCGCGTGCGGCAGGAGCATCGCGATGCGCTCGGCGAACTCCACGGCCGCGCCGGGCGGCACGACCGAGAGCAGCAGATCCGCCTCGAGGAGCTCGGCGATCGGAACCGCGCGCAGCCCCGCGGACCTGGCGCGCTCGCGGCTCGCCGCGCCGCGCCCCTCGAGCGAGGTGAGCACCTCAACGCCGTGCTCGACCAGGCGCGCGCCGAGACCCGCGCCCATGTTCCCGGCGGCGACGATGGCAACCACAGGCTTCACGGCGGTACTCCAGTCGTGACAGTGAGGAGGCGCCTACTCTAGCCGCATCGCGCCGGGCGGCGGTATGGGGTCAGGCCGCGAGCGGCAGCGGCTGCGGCCGTCCGATGATGTAGCCCTGCACGTAGTCGACGCCCATGCGGCGCGCCGTGTCGAGCGCGGCGGCGTCCTCGACCTGCTCGGCGATCACCTTGAAGTTCAGGGTGCGCGCGAGCTTGATCATCGCGGTCACCATCGCCTGATTCACCGAGTCGCGCGCGAGGTTGCGCATGAAGGAGCCGTCGATCTTCAGGTAGTCCATGGGCAGGTTCTTGAGGTTGGAGAACGAGCCCACGCCCGAGCCGAAGTCATCGAGCGCGAACTGGCAGCCCATGCCGTGCAGCACGCCGACGAAGCGCCGTGCCTGCTCGAGGTTCGCGATCACGGCGCCCTCGGTGATCTCGAAGCAGATCTGCCCCGGCGCAACCCCGGTGCTGTCCAGGCACTCGACCACGAACTCGAGGAACTGGGTGTCGCTCAAGGTCTGGCCCGAGATGTTGATGGCGAGGCTGCGCTTCGGCGGCAGCGTGATCGCGCCGCGCCCGAGCGCGGCGAGCGTGGTCTGCACGACCCAGCGATCGACGAGCCCCATGAGGCGATAGCGCTCGGCCGCGCGCACGAACTCGCTCGGCTGCACCTGCTGGCCGGACTCATCCTGCAGCCGCACCAGCACCTCCATCGCAGGTCCGGTGGCATCGTCGCCGTGCGCCGGTACGATCGCCTGCTGATAGAGCTGGAAGCGGTTCTCCTTGAGCGCGCTCTGCAGGCGCTGCAGCCACTGGATCTCCCCGCTGTGGCGTGCCACCGCCTCGTCGCGTGCGGAGTACACCGCGACGCGGCCCGAGCCCTGCTTCTTGGCGACGTAGCAGGCCGAATCGGCAGCGGCGATGAGATCGTCGATCGAGCCGCTCTCGCGCGAGATCTCGACGAGGCCGACCGAGACGCCGATGTTGAAGATGCGGTCCTTCCAGACGAAGCGGTAGTCGCCGACCGCGCGGCACACGTCATCGGCGATCTGGCGCGCCTTCTCCAGCGGGCAGCCGATGAGCAGCATGCCGAACTCATCACCGCCCAGGCGCCCGACGGTGTCGCTGTCGCGCACCGCATCACGCAGCAGCTTCGCCACCTCGCGCAGCATGCTGTCGCCGGCCAAGTGCCCGCTCGTGTCGTTCACGACCTTGAAGTGGTCGAGGTCGAGGTAGCACAGCACGTGCTGGCCGTCACCGCGATGACCGCTCTCGGCGGCCTCCTCCAGGCGGCGCTCGAACTCGCGGCGGTTGACGAGTCCGGTGAGCGCATCGTGGGTCGCCTGATAGGACATCTGGCGCGCAAGCCCTCGCAGCTCGGTCACATCGTGCAGCAGCACGATGGTGCCGGTGACCTCCTTGTTGTCGTTGCGGATCGGGGCGGCGGACAGCTCGATGGAGCGCTCCGCCCCGCTCGCGCGCGACAGCAGCAGCGCACGGCGGCTCAAGGTCACGGGGGCGCCGCTCGTGAGCGCCTGGCGCACCGGATCGCTGAGGAGCCGGCGGTCGGTATCGTCGACCAGGCTCACGATCTCGCCGAGGGACTTGCCGATGGCTTGGCCGGCGCCCGTGCCGGTGAGCGTCTCGGCGGCCGGATTCAAGTGATCGATGCGTCCCTGCTCGTCCGTGGTGATGATGGCCTCGGCCAGCGAGTCGAGCGCCCGCGTGCCGCGCTCGGCCTCCTTCTCCTGCGCCGGCAGGCGCAGCGCCTGCACCGTCTGGGTCGGAATGATCTCCACGCCCGTGACGAGCAGCGCGGGCCCGCCTTCGTAGTCGATCACATCGGAGGTGATCTCGAGACGGCTCACCTGCCCCTGCAGGCCGACCATCTCGATCTCGTAGCGCTCGGCGGCGGGCTCGCCGGCGAGCCGCCGCCGGATGTTCTCGGTCACGAGCTCGGCGTACTCCGGCGGGACGAGATCCCCGAGGCGCCGGCCGATGAGCTCGGCGCGGTCGACTCCCATCAGGCTCGCGAACTGGCGATTGGCGTGCAGGATGGCATCGCGGTGCACCAGCACCGCCTCGTGGATGCGGTCACCGAGCTCGGCGAACAGTCGCGGCGTGGCACGGTCGCGGTCGCGTTCGGAGCCGGCCGCGAGTCGCGCCAGCAGGTGATTGACCGCCATCGAGAGGGCGGCGATCTCGGAGTTGTCGGACTGGGCATCGACCCGCCCGGTGAGGCGGCCGCCGATCGCGATGGTCTGCAGCTGCTGGGAGAGCTGCTCGACCGCGCGCAGCTCACGGCGCTGCAGGAAATACAGCACGATGAACAACGCCGCCACGAGCGCGAGCAGCATCGACAACAGCCCGACGATCGACATCTTTGCTTCTACTGCCTCGTCCGCAGGACGCTCACGACGGGATGCCTGGGTCTCGCGCGAAGCAATGCCGCACCTGGTGTGCGAGTAGGTGCGCGTTTCGCGGTGCCGTCGTTGATCTTGTCGCACCCGCGGCGCGGATGAGGAAGCATAGCGTAGCTTGTGGCCGGCCCTGCGAGCTTTTCACCATATAAGCAGGCGCTGCCGCTTGGCAGCGACGGTGAAAACCCGTAGTTTCCTGAGCCGTTGCGCCACGGCACAATAAGTCCAATGGGAGCGAGTGAAGCATGTTGACCGAGGAAGCCCGCGAGCAGATGGTCGAGCAGCAGGTGCGTGCGTGGGAGGTTCTCGACACGCGCGTGCTGGATACGCTGCGGCACGTGCCACGCGAGCTGTTCGTGCCCGCCGAGCACCGCTATCTCGCTTTTGCAGACGTGGCCATTCCGCTGCCGCACGGCCAGCACATGCTACGCCCGAACGTCGTCGGCCGCTTGCTGCAGGCCCTCGAGCTCACCGGCACCGAGCGCGTGCTGCAGATCGGCGCCGGCTCGGGGTTCGTGACGGCGTGTCTCGCCGCCGGCAGCGCGAGCGTGCACGCGGTGGAGATCTTTCCGGAGCTCGCCGAGCTCGCGGCCAACAACCTCGCGCTCTGCGGGGTGCGCAACGCGACGGTCGAGTCGGCTGATGCAATGCAGCTGAGGTCGGCCGCGAGGTACGACGTGGTGGCGCTCACCGCCTCGCTGCCGGTGTACGACGAGCGCTTCCAGAGCCTGCTCAGCGTCGGCGGACGGCTGTTCGTCGTGATCGGGGATGCGCCGGTGATGGAGGCCTGCCTGCTGCGCTGCGTGGCCGACGGCGCGTGGTCGCGCGAGAGCCTCTTCGAGACGGTCATCGATCCGCTCGTCAATGCGTGGCGGCCGCAGGAGTTCGCGTTCTAAGGGGGCCTCGCATGGTTGGCGAAACGACACCCCGGGAACTGAAGCTCCGGCTCGCCGGCGCCGATGCGCCGCTGGTGCTCGACGTGCGCGAGGGCTGGGAGCGCGACATCGCGCGCCTGCCGGGTACGGTGGACATCCCGATGGGCGAGGTGCCGCAGCGCCTCGCCGAGCTGCCGAAGGAGCGGGAGATCGTCGTCATGTGCCGCTCGGGCGGCCGCAGCCTCAAAGTCGCGCAATACCTCGGCAGCCGCGGCTATCGCGTCGCGAATCTCACGGGCGGCATCCTCGCGTGGGCTCAGGACGTGGACCCCTCGCTCAAGTCCTACTGAAGCGAACCAAAGCTTCCAATGCGCGGTCGTACGCTGTTACGGCTTGTGACCGCACTGCGTTACCTGATATAGTGCTATATAACACTACGAACTAATGCTATAGCTGTCTGAATTAAAAGGATATTTATGAGGCGAATGCTCATCGTCTGCGCCGCGCTGTTGGTCGGCGGCCTGGCATCGGCGACGGATCTCGTCACGGTCTATGAGGATGCGCTGAAGTATGACCCCACGATCCAGCAGGCCGATGCCAACCGCAAGGCCTCACGCGAGGCGCGCCCCCAGGCGTGGGCGCTGCTGCTGCCGCAGGTGAGCGGCAACTACTCGTACTCGCGGCAGGAGAGCGTGCAGCAGATCGAGACGCCGCTCGGTGTGCTCCCCAGCGGCCAGCCACTCATCGTGCCCTACGGCATCACGCAATGGACCGATACCCACGGCTATCAGCTGCAGCTGACCCAGAGCGTGTTCTCGTGGAAGAACTGGGCGACGCTGCACCAGTCGGGCAAGCAGGTGGCCCAGGCCGAGGCGGACTACAGGGCCGCCGAGGAAGATCTGATCCAGCGCACCTCCACCGCCTACTTCAACGTCCTCAATGCCCAGGACAACCTCGAGGCACAGTCGGCCTCCCTCGACGCCCTCAGCCGCTCGCTCGACCAGGCCAACAAGCGCTTCGAGGTCGGGCTGATCGCGATCACCGACGTGAAAGAGGCGCAGGCGCAGCACGATCAGACCGCAGCCGCCGTCATCGACGCCAAGCGCCAGCTCGCGAGCATGCAGCGCGCGCTGCGCGAGATCACGAGCCAGGATTACCCGAGTCTTGCCAAGCCGAGCGACAAGATCCCGCTGCAGACGCCGCTGCCGGCGGATCCGGAGCGCTGGGTCGATGCCTCCATGGACCAGAACCTGTCGCTCCTGTCCTCGCGCCTCGCCGCCGACGTCGCGCGCGACAACGTGCATATCCAGCAGTCGGGGCACCTGCCCACGATCAGCATCACGGGCAGCCGCAGCAAGAACAACTCGACCAACGACGAGTCGCTCGATGCCTTCGGCAACATCGAGCGCTTTCCGTACCCGGGCGCCTCGACCAACAACCAGATCGCCATTCAGATCAACGTGCCGATCTTCAGCGGCGGACTCGTCTCCTCGCAGGCGCGCCAGGCGCAGTTCCAGTGGATCGCCGCCAAGGATCACATGGTGGCCGTGACGCGCTCCACCGAGCACCTCGCGCGCGACTCCTACTCGGGCGTGATCAGCGGCGTGGCGAGTGTCGCGGCCCTGAGGCAGGGGCTCGACTCCGCACAGACCGCGCTGCGCGCGACCGAGGCCGGCTACGAGGTCGGCACCCGCACGGAGGTCGAGGTGCTGACCTCGCGCCAGAACCTGGTACAGGCGCAGACCAACTACTCGCAGGCGCTCTACAAGTACATCGAGAGCATCATCCAGCTGCGGCTCGCGACCGGAAGCCTCGATCGCCACACGCTCGAGCAGATCAACACCTGGCTCGAGCTCAATCAGGTGCTACCCGCCTCGCCCGAGGCGGTGCCGACGCCGGGCGCACCGGTGCAGCCCGGGCAGAGCTCAGGATCGGCGCCGCCGCCCGGCACGCTGCCCCAGCAGCTGCCGGCGCCGCGCGCGCGCTAAGGCGCCAGGAGCGGCGCGAGCTCGGCCGCGAGCCGCGCCGCGGCGCCGCGGTTGTGCTCGACCACGGCGCGGCCGCTCGCGCCGCGGCGGGCGCGCTCGCTGGCATCGCTGATGAGCTCGGTGAGCCTCTCGCCGAGCTCGGCGGCATCGTGCACCACCTGCGCGGCGCCACACTCGAGGAGCAGCCTTGCGACCTCGCGGCTGTTCGCCGTGTTCGGCCCGGTGAGCACCGGCAGGCCGAGCGCGGCCGGCTCGAGCAGGTTGTGGCCGCCGACCGGCACGAGGCTGCCGCCGACGAAGGCCACATCCGCCGCCGCGTAGAAATCGATGAGCTCCCCCACGCCATCCACGAGCAGCACTTCGGTGGCGGCGTCGCAGCCGGTGCCCGTCGAGCGCCGCGCGAAGCGCACGCCGCCGCGTGTCAGCTCCTGCGCGACTTCCGCAAAGCGCGGCGGATGCCGGGGCGCCAGCACCAGCAGCGCCGCGGGATGCGCCCGGCGGAGCAACCGGTGCGCATCGAGCGCCACGCGCTCCTCCCCGGCGTGCGTGCTGCCGGCGACCCACACCGGGCGCGCGGCGGCGTAGCGGCCCCGCAGCGCTGCACCCTTCGCGAGCGTGTCGGGCGGCAGCGCGAGGTCGAACTTGAGATTGCCGCACACCTTGACGCGTGCCGTGGGGGCACCGAGCGCGACGAAGCGCTCGGCGTCCTCGCGGCTCTGCGCGCACACGAGCGCGCAGTGCGCGAGCGTGCCGCGCATCAGTGCGGCCACGAGCCGGTAGCGCCGCACCGACTTCCCCGACAGCCGAGCGCTCGCGATCACGAGCGGCGTACCGCGTGCCGCGCAGCGCGCGTACAGGTTCGGCCAGATCTCGGTCTCGAGCACGATCGCAAGACGCGGCCGCACCCGATCGAGAAAGCGGCGCACCGCGACCGGCAGATCGAGCGGCACGTGCCGCACCTCGATGCCCTGCCCGGCGAACAGCCCGCGGGCGCGCGCCGCCCCGGCGGGCGTCAGGGTCGTGAGCGTGATCGGTCCGGCCAGACCGCGCTCGCGCAGCGCCTTCACGAGCGCGGCCGCCGCCTGCACCTCCCCGACCGAGGCGGCGTGCAGCCACACGCCGGGCTCGGCGAGCGGGGCGCCGGCCCCGAAGCGCTCCGCGAAGTGCTGCCAGTAGCCGCGCTCGCGCAGGCCACGCGCCAGCAGCACGGCGCAGTACACGGGCGCAAGCAGGTAGGCCGCGAGGCTGTACAGCAGGCGCACTCAGCGCAGCTCGGGCAGCGGTCCGCTCTGCAGGGGCCCGCCGCCGGGAACGTTGCGGTAGCCGTCGAGCAGCCCGTGCCAGTCGGCCTCGGTGAAGCGGTCGGCCGGCATGCCGTAGGTGATCTTCTCGAGCGAGCGGCGCAGCCGCACGAGATTGCCGTCGCACCACAGTCCGGGCTTGCGCAGGCTCGCGCGGTCGAAGTCGATGAGGAACACCGTATCGCCGGGCCCGAGGAGCACGTTGTGCGCGTTCAGGTCGGCGTGGCACACGCCCGCCGCGTGAAAGCGCCGCAGGCAGCGGCCGATCGCGATCCAGTTGAGAATCGACAGTGCGCCGACCCGCAGGCACTGCGCGAGCGACTCCACGTCCACCAGGCGCTCGGTGATGAGGTCGCCTCGATAGGTGAAGCCACCGCGCTGATAGCGCGCCGCGACCGGCGCCGCCACCGGCAGGCCGGCGCGGTGCAGCTGATAGGTGAGCTGCCACTCGGCGAACGGCCGTGCCGCATCCTCGCTGCTCCACAGGTAGCGATCCGTGGTGATGCCGGCGATGAGGCCGCCGCGGCGGTAGTGGCGCAGCACCCAGCGTCGGCCCTGCGAGTGGATGAAGTAGGCGCGCCCGCGTCCCTGAGCCTGGCCCTCGATCTCGCCGCGCTCGAGCCAGTGCGCCGGATCGAACGCGGAGGCCGGCAAATTGCCGGCCCGCGAGGCGTCATATAGCATGGCGCCGCGCGCGATGACCCGGCGCCTTACCTCCGAGCCGAGCGGCCAGTCCCCTTTCACCAGCCCTCCATGACGAGTCGTCCCGCCCCGCCGCGCAGCGTGTGCATCCTCCGGCTGTCGGCGATCGGTGATACCTGCCATGTCGTCCCGGTGCTGCGCACGCTGCAGCGCGCGTGGCCGCAGACACGCTTCACCTGGATCATCGGCGCCACGGAATACCGGCTCATGCGTCTCCTCGAGGGCGTGGAGTTTATCATCGCCGACAAGCGCGCCGGCTTCACCGCGCTGCCCGCGCTCAGCCGGGAGCTCGGCACGCGGCGCTTCGATGCGCTGCTGCACCTGCAGCTGTCGCTGCGGGCGAGCCTCATCGCCTACCTCGTGCGCGCCGAGCGCAAGCTGGGATTTGATCGCGCGCGCGCGCGCGAGCTGCAGTGGCTGTTCACCAACGAGCGCATCGCTGCGCGCGTGCGCGAGCACGTGCTCGACAGCTTCTTCGGCTTCGCGGCCGCGCTCGGCGTCGAGGAGCGCGTGCTGCGCTGGAATGTGCCGCTGCCACCGGCGGCACTCGAGCACGCCGCGCGGGCGATTCCGGATGCGCAGCCGACCCTGATCATCAGCCCGTGCTCGAGCCATGTGCGGCGCAACTGGCGCCCGGAGCGCTACGCTGCCCTCGCCGATCACGCCGCGAGCCGCCACCGCATGCGCGTGATCCTGTGCGGCGGCAAGAGCCGCATCGAGCAGGAGATGGGGGAGGCGATCGAGCGCTGCGCACGCCTGCCGCTCGCCAACCGGATCGGCGGCGACACCCTGCCGGAGCTGCTCGCCTTGCTCGCGCGCGCCAGCGTGCTCGTGAGCCCCGACTCCGGACCCGCACACATGGCCACGATGGTCGGCACGCCGGTCATCGGGCTCTACGCGGCCACCAATCCCGCGCGCACCGGCCCGTATCTGTCGCGCGCCTGGTGCGTCGACGCCTACCCGCAGGCGGCGCGCCGCTTCCGCGGCCGCGA
>Ga0187780_10004144_pt1 | contig 10869 bp, 8 predicted proteins | sample 1015_Q2_SP10_20__FD_132429 | JGI IMG/M metagenome (GOLD analysis project Ga0187780, IMG submission 132429) | Tropical peat soil microbial communities from peatlands in Department of Meta, Colombia - 1015_Q2_SP10_20_MG | ecosystem: Environmental > Terrestrial > Soil > Wetlands > Peat | place...
GACGACCTGACCGCACTGCTCCACCGCATCACCCAGCACGAGCAAGCCGCCACCAGCCAGCAAGCCGCCCTGCCCCACGCCGCCTGATAACCCCCAGACGAATTTACGGTGTCACCCACTAAGGCGCTGTCAACGGCTGTAAGTGCGGCGATGCTGATTGACTCGGACCACGACGCTTGCCGCATTGGGACGACATTCCGTCGAGGGCATCCCGAGTGTCCAGGGTGAAGCGATGGTTATCGCCGAGAACATTCTGCTGATCGGCCAGCAGATCACCAAGCAGCCGCCTGGCGTCATCACGATGGCCTGCCGCCTCGATGGCCAGCGCCAGCCGGTACCGGGTCCTCAGTGTGGCCTGGTGGCCTTCGCCGAGTAGTCGTGCCTGGTCGTCCAGCAACTCACGGAATAGCTGCTCGGCCTCGCTGAGCCTCTCCTCTCCCTGCTCAAAAATCGCGAGCGCAGTCCGGTATCGGGTTCGCAAGGTGGCCGGGTGGTCTTTACCTAGGATCCGCGCCTGATTATCGGCCACGGCGGACAGCTTCAACTCGGCCTCTTGGTGTTTACCCTGACCAGCAAGAACCCATCCGATCCGGTAATGAGTTGCCATTGTTCTTATGCTTTCCTCACCATGAACTCTCTGCCGGCCGACCAACACTTCGCAGAAGAGGTCCATTGCCTCTTCCCAGCGATGCTGCAGGCCAAGCGACCATGCGATCCCGTGGCGCGCCTGCATAGTGTCGACATGCGACTCGCCCAGAACATGCTTCCGGCCGCGGTAGACCGTGCGGAAATGTCGCTCGGCTTCCTTACCCCGGCCCTGGTTGCCGATTGTGAAAGCGAGCCGGAAGCGCGTCGTCAAAGTAAGCTCATCATCCTTTGGGAGAATCGATCTCTCATCACGAAGCAACTCGCGACAAAGCTTCTCGGCCGTCTTGAAGCGGCCTTGGTACTCAATCGCGTACGCTAGTTCGTGGCGAGTTTCCAGGATCTCTCGCTGGTCATGTCCAAGCAAGCGCTGAACGGCGAGCAGATCGCGCAGGAGTTGTTCAGCCTCCTGATTCCGGCCCTGCGCCGCGACCGCATGGGCTTGGGCCCGGCGGAAGGCCAGCACCTTATCGTTGTCATCGCCGAGCCGGGCAGCGACCGCGAAACTCTTGCGCGCGAGCTGTTCTGCGGCAGCGGGCCCTCTCGTCATAAGCCCTTCAATCGACCGGCTGCTCACATCGAGCAGCGTCATGAGCGACATCACATCCAACTCGGCCCCGATCGAGCTGAGCAAGGCAGTCACATGCGGCACATACGGACCAAGCGCCTGCCAGCTGGCCGGGTCCTCGCTGCCAGGCCGACCGACGGCATCGTTGAGCAGGCGCACCGCGCTCGATCCCACGATTGGCAGATATGAACTGGCCGACCCGTGAAGGCTGGCCCGGGCCACGTCGGCAACGAATGGATGGACTAGGATCGAGCCGGAATCCGCAGCCTCGCCGACATCGATCAAACCAACGGCTTCCAGGCCTCCCAGCACCTTCCGGAGGCGTCGCCCGAGGTTTACGTGCTGGTCAGCCATGGCACCAGCAGGCTGGTCTCGTGCTCTGACCAGGCCGCCGAGAAGTTCCGAGTCGAGCATTTCAGCTGGAATAGGCGTTTGCGGAGCGAAGCACGCCAGCAGCATCAGCAGTGGCCGCGCTTGCCGCAGGCCCCTGTTGGCGAGCGCGTCGAGCGACAGCTCCCAGGTCCGGTAGATATTGGCGCGTTCCTCAGAGTCAGGTTGGTTTAGTTCCTCTAGCGCCTCGGATGAGAGCCTGTCAAGCGCACCGCGGTACTTGTCGAACGATCTCCAACGTGGCAACTTATGCGCCAGACTGGAGCCGGCGAGGTGCAGTGCCAAGGGCAGGCCTCCCAGACGGCGTCCAAGGTTGCTGGCCTGCTCGAGATTGCCCGCTTTGGGCGCGCGGTCGAGCAGCACCCAGCCCGCAGCTTCATCGTCGAGCGGCCTGAGTTCGCGCAGCACTCCTGGACTCCACGACGCAGGATCTCTCCTGCGAGTAGTCACTAGAACCGCACCCGATGGCGCAACGGACAGCCACCCGGTCCCGTCAACTGGAGTTGTCTTCCCAGGCCCGGCCAGGACCTTGGGATCATCGGCGTTGTCGAACACAAGCAGCCATCTGCCTCCCACGTGATCCGTCGAGTTGAGGAAGTCCCAGAAACCCTGAGCCGCGGTCGGCCAGTTGTCCCGCACCGGGGCCCAAACTCCGGGTTCCGCGCCTAGCTGGTGCAAGATCTCCAGAATCCCCCCCGTCAGCGAACTAGCGTCGGCCGCGTTCACCCACCACACGCGCCAGCCGCGGTCTGCCAGGGTCCGGGCCGTCGCCAGCGCCACCGTAGACTTTCCGAGCCCGGCCATCCCGGCCACCACTCTGACCCGCTGTCTGCGTCCCCTCCTGGTCAGGTCATCGACCAACTCTCGCAGCAACGGCTCCCTGCCGCGGACCTCGCTGGGAAGGAGCCCAAGTGGTGCGGTCACCGGCAGAGGGAACGACATCGTGGGTCTCTTGGCTACCTCCAGTTGTCTCATCCCAGCTAGTGGCAGCTCGTCTGCTGCAGGAAGCCCCAGTGCTTCCGCAATCTTGCCGCTTTGCCGGTCGCCGTGGCTCAGCGTCAGGCGGGCGGGCCAGTCCACACGATCCGGGAGACAGATCCATCCGGTAGTAGTGGTCTCCTTAACCACCACAGGGACAGGGGCGTATCCAGCGGCAATGATTGCATTGTGCCGTATAACCTCCTCGAAGAACCATGATGAGGCAATGACCGCCAGCACCCCCGAAGAGTCAGCAAGCGCTCCCTTGACCGGGGCAGACTCAAGCAGGCGGAACGTCAAGTTGATCGAGGCGGCAGTCGCGCCATGCTGGTCGTAGTTGACCTCACCGGCGTGCAGGGCCATCCGCAACCGGATCTGCTCCAGGCCGGAATGCGTGCCATTGTGTCTGCGCAGCGCGCTGACCAGCTCAGACGGCAGCGATTCCACGAACAGGCTCTTGGGCACTTCGGAGCCGACCAGGATAAACATGCCGTCACCGCGATCCTCGTGATCGCGATCATTCCACGGGATTCCCGCCTGAAGGAACGCTTCTCTCATCGCACCGTACAGGCCGTCACGGATGGCTACCTGATTCGGATTGGTGCGATGCCGATCCCCGAACCCCTCAACATCGATAGCGACGATGGTCCTGTGAACGGCTAGGTTCTGATTCTCCATCTGCCCTCCCCTGCGAGAACAATGCAGAGCAAAGCTCTGACTAGCCTAGGAGCTTATCCTTGATCTCATCGCGCGACCGATATACCTTGACGCGGGCAGGGCCTAGCCGCCCAATGACCCTGCGCAGCTCACCGTCCGCCGACTGACGCAAAATACGCCTCGGTTCGTGAATTATCACACCTGACGATGCTGAATCGTTGCCGCCGATGTCGGTCAGCCTGTAGGTGCCGATTACTCTGTCACAGCCGGTGACCTGGTATCTTCCGCGGGGCTCCGGCGTGTTCCGCGAATATCCGTTTTGTCCTAATCGAAGCCGGGGAGGTGGAGGGCTTCGGTGGGGATGGTATGGGCCATCAGGCTGGTCAGTCTTGCTGCCAGGTGACGGTGAAGCGGTCGATCTGGCGTGTGGGGACGCTCGCGGTGATGTCAGGCGGGGTAAGGACCGCCAGGTGCGGCAGGTGGGTGAACAGGGTGCTCAGCGCGACTTCGCCGTGCATCCTGGCTAGCGGGGCACCCAGGCAGAAGTGCGTTCCGGCGGAGAAGCTCAGGTGCGGGTTGGGCTCGCGGCTGATATCGAACCGGTCGGGATCAGGGAAGGCGGAGGGGTCGCGGTTCGCGGCCGCTAGGAACAGCAGGCGCGGCTGCCCGGCCGGGCAGGCAACGCCGTGGATGTCGGCATCGGTGCGGGGTGTGACGCCGGTGAAAGTGGTCGGGGTGATCAGCCGAAGCATTTCCTCCACAGCGGCGGGCCAGCGTCCGGAGTCGTCTTGCACGGCAGCCCGCGTGTCGGGGTGGGTGCAGATCAGGTGGGTGCCCAGGGTCAGCAAGGTGGTGGTGGTCTGGTGCCCGGCGAGGACGAAGAAGATGCAGTTCGCGATCAGGTCCTGGCGGTCTTCTCCGTCGGCGTGCCGGGCGGCCAGGGCGGTCATCAGGTCATCGGCTGGTTCTGCGGCGCGCTGGTTGAGCAGCCCGGCGAAGTAGGACAGCAGCTGCCCGGCCGCATCATTGGCGGCCTGCACGGCGATGCGGTCGCTGTCGCGCTGGCGGGCGAAGCCGCGATTGAGGACGGCCAGCGCCTCACCGAGCCAGTCGCGGTCCTCGGGCGGGACGCCCAGCACATCGCTGATCACCGCGAACGGCAGCGGCCGGGCGAAGTCGGTGACCACGTCCATGTTCCCCGTGGGGGCCACCCGGTCGATGAGCGCGGCAGCACGGCCGGCGATGATCGCCCGGTAACGCTCCACCCGGCGGGCGGTGAACAGGCCGCCGAAAGCATCCCGCATGCGGCGGTGCCGGTCGCCGTCCAGCCGGATCATCCACCGTCTGAGCAACTGGAATGCCGGGTCAGCGGAGGGCGGAAGGGTCGGCGCCGCGAAACGCGGATCCCGCAGCACGTCCCGCACGAACAGGTACTGGCAGCCAGGCAGCGTCGAGCCGCGCAAGATCACCTGCGGGTCGGCGCGCCCGGCAGGAGAGAACAGCGCGCCAAGCAGGTCGAACTCAGTCTTGGCGGCTGCCGTCGGGTTCGGTGGAGTACTCATGAGGTGCACCGTAGCGGTCCCGGCATCAACGCCGGCAGCGCGGCTGCTAGGGGCGGCACAGCTACACGTGCACCGCAGGGCTGTCGCGCGCAGCGCGATGCGGAGCACCCCCAGCGGGCCGGAGGGGCGGCCCGTAGCATGCTCGGCGCGCGCCCGGCAATGAGCGGCGGCGAAGCCATCTCCTTCTGGGCTGTCAGTCCCGCGCAGCAGGCTGGTCACGGTCAACGGGGCCTCGGCTGCCGGGTCAGGGGCCGAGCAGGGAGTCGCCGTCGTCGCCGGGGAGCTGGAAGACGAAGAGGTCCAGGTCGCCGCGCAGCTGCGTAATCCCATAGGCGGGATCAGGGCTCGGGCGCGCTCCGGATTACCCGTTTGCCGGGCATGTGAGTCATGGGGTGGAACCGCGCTGTTGATGAGTACGGGCACGCCACGTGATCATGTAGGTCTCTGAGGTCTACATGAGCGAGGTATGGCATGCCCGCAGTGGCATTGTCGCGCGTGTGCGCGCGCGTGGTCGAGTCCGGTCCTGGCGGCCAGGATCTGGCCGCCGGTACGTGGCAGCGCCTGGAAGCGTTGCCTGACCCGCGCTCGCCGCGGGGGCGGATCTACCCGCTGGCCTGCCTGATCGCGGTCGCCGTGTGCGCGTTCACCGCTGCCGGGAACGACCGGTTCACCGCGGTCGGGCAGTGGGTCAGACGGGCCGGCCAGGCGGACCTGGCCCGGCTGCGCGCTCCGTGGGACCCGATCGCCAGCCGGTACCGGGCACCGGATGAGAAGACGATCCGGGTGGTCCTGGACCGTCTTGACGCCAGGGCCCTGGCCCGGGCCTTGCTCGCCGGCCGCCCGGGCAGGGGCCGGGGCGGCGGCCCGCCCTCGGCCAGCGTACGCGGCTACCGTGGTCGGCGGGCTGCCCGGCAGGCCAGGATGCTGGCCCGCGGCCGGGTGCGGGCCGTGGCCGTGGACGGCAAGACCTCCCGCGGAGCCCGCCGCGCCGACGGCACCCGGGTCCATCTGCTCGGCGCCGCCGACCACGGCGGGGACCTCCTGGACCACTTCGAGGTCGGCGCCAGGCACAACGAGACCAGCCATTTCACCGAACTCCTGGCACCGGCGGACCTGGACGGCGCCGTGGTGACCTTCGATGCCCTCCATACCGTGCGGGCGAACCTGGACTGGCTGGTCCAGGACAAGAAAGCCGATTACATCGCGATCGTCCATACTCCTAATACCCGTAATACCCGGCTCGTTGCGCAGGCGGAACCTGGCGCCTGGGATCGGCAGATCGTGCAGTGGCTGGCAGGCTGGGACACGTGCACAGTACTGACCGGAGCGTCGCTGATCGCCCGGGCGCGCGCAGCCGGACCAGCCAGGCCCGGGCGATGACCCCGCCGGGCATGTCACGCCCGGCGCTCCAAGCCAGGACCACCAGCCCATGGCACACTACGACCAGAACCAAAAGGAGGTGATCAAGCGGGTAACAAGCGCCCAGCGTCGGCCGCTACGCGGCCTCCGATCCGTACCGTTCGGAAACCCCGGACCGAGCGATCGGAATCATCGGAATAGGCAACCTGGAGCAGAAGACCGCTGCAATAGCGGGAGGCGCGTCGGCCAAACGCGCCGATGGCCGGGGCGTCTGACTGGCTCTCGGTGATGCTCAGCGAGCGGTAGGAGCTGCCAGTCTCGGCCCCTGGCGCCAGGTATACCGAATACTTTGTCGAATTCGCCGGTGTATTCCTGCTGTTTGTGAAGAAACGCATCGATCTCCATCTTGCGCTTCAGCCCGACCCGGAGCGGGGACGCTGAGGGGAGTCCCCATCCGTAAGCCCCCAGACCGAGAGGCTACCGCCTGGATGGCAAAGTATGAGCACAGGCCGAGCTGAGCCACATGGTGAAGCGATAACTGCCCGAACGGGACAAATCACCTGAATCTCGGGTCCTGTCGTCTTTCCCTCATCCCAGATGAGCATCCGTCCGTCTGGCCCGGCCGTGGCGATCCGGCCGTCCGGCAGAACTGCCAGGGAGTGCACCCCGTCACCGTGGTAGCCGAGTGCTTTTGGTTTGCTGTCAGGGGTACGGGGGTCCCAGATGTGTATTTCCTCGATTCCGGATTCATCATTGCTACGCAGGAGGCTGTCGATTTCCCACACCGCCAGCGCCTGCTCCTGCTGTGACCCAGCGAACGGCTGAAGCCGAAACTGCTGGGCGCTGCGAAGCGGATGCGTGATCGCGGTATCCGGGGGAATCGGCGGGTGCGGCCGACTGCTCACCAGGACATGAACGTAACCGCCTGCTTGCTCAGGGAGCAAGGCGGCGACGCTGCTTTGTCCGGCCGGGCGGATGTCCTCGTCTAGTCCGTCCACGACCAGCAGCAAGTGACGGCGCTCCGCGACGGCACGGTCGCCTGCCCGCCGCCACAGCGACCGGAACTCGTGCCTCCCGGGCGACGGGACATCTTCACCCAGTATGTAAGCAAGCTGAGGGACGATCGCTGCGAGGAAGCCGACGCTGTCGGCGTCAGCTTCACGGCGTGAGAGGAAATTGCAGACAACATCCACATTGGCCGGTGTCTGGAAGATGGCATGGGCCAGCAGTGACGTCTTGTTGGCGTATGCCTCGCCGGCCAGCCACGTGTATCCGCCGTCACCGGTCGCAAATCCTGTGATCTGCGCCAGGTCCTCCGCCCTGTCGCGGAGGACTTCGGTTCGGCCGCGGGACATCTGCGCCGTCGCCCAGTACGGCGGTATACGCTGTGGCGGGGGAAGCTGCCGCAACTGGCTGGCGTCAGCGACTCCCAGCTTTGCCAACCACGCGTCGGGATCAGGGACTCCGGAACCCCACAGCGGTCGCTCTTGAACTGTGGTAAGTGCTGCCAGAGGCGTGACGGTGATTGCCGACGGGCCGGCACGGGGTGAGTGCCCGGTGACCACGCCTACCAGGCACCCTTGCGCGATAACGGGGCCGCCTGACATCCCAGACCACGGTGAACGATCCAGTGGCTCTACCCCAGGAGGCAGGTCAGCCGGGGCGCTTGTCACCTCCAGGCTCAGCAATCCGTTGATCATGCCTGACAGGACCGGAATGCAGCCGATCGACTGAACGGTTTCGCGGACCGGTTTTCCGTCAGCATCCGTGCGCTCGTTAAAGTCTGGGTAACCGTAGGCGTGACACTCCGGTATCTGGCTGCTGCTCGGGCTGTCCCTGTTCACAATCGCGACCGGCAGCGGCGGGAAGTCGATCCCAATGCTCTCGACATCGACTAGAGCGAGGTCAGGGCTCCCGTTGCCGCTGCCCGCGATGAAACTGGGGTCGATCCGAGCTTGATGCGCAGTCTTGGTTGTATCTCTGATCAGCACGCTCAGCGCATCAGCGATCACGTGTGCGGAGGTCAGCACGGTCCGGCCCGCAGCGATGCAGCCCGAGCCGTACCTGTAGCGCGGCTTTGAGCCTTTACCGAGGTCGGCGATGACCTCGACGATCCGCACGTGCAGCGGGACTGGTGACACCGGTTACCCCTTGGGCGTGTCCGATGCGGAAGCGACTTTAACGTGTCTCCCGTGGCGGTCTACCGGGGTTCCGAAAACTACCGTGACTTTCTGGTCTGAACCGTGTTCCGCATGTCCGCTGCCGCCGAGCTGGATGCCCACGAGCGGCACCGTGAACCCCGCTTTCCCGTCCTTTGATTTCGTGGCCGTGATGGACAGCTCCACTGTCATCGACTCCACCGGGAGCTGGATGTCGGCATCTGCCCCGGCTGCGCGTGCTTTGAGCAGCTCGTCGCGTAGGAGTGCGATGGCTTCCGACAGCTCGATGCCGACCCCGGCATCTTGTACGGACATGCCGTCATCCTCTCCGCGCAAGATCGCGATTACACCACTGCATGGGCGGATCTCGGATGCCCCCGACCTCGGTTCGATCTCAAACCCGGCCACAGTGGTCATCCACCCAGGACCTGATAACGGCGACACCACCCGTCGCCGTCCTTTCGCCCGCGGCAATCAGCATAGAACCGCAAACCTTGGCGTAGAAGGATATTGAGGCAATAACGCCCCTCTGCCTCATCCCACACTGCCGACGGCAGCAAGGAGGGACCGCCGCGGATCTCCGATCCGCCGCAAGGAAGGAAACTGGCCGCGCAGGCCAGCGCGACTGAGACAGATAACCCGTTCCGCTCGACCGCAACCGACCCCGGAATCCCGCTACTAGCCGAGCAGATCGGCAGGCTCTTTGCGTGGGTCCGCGAAGACAGGGATTACCGTCCGCGACGGGCTTCATCGGCGACACCGCTCTCAGCTCTGTGGGCGAGTTTCGCGGCTACTGAGTGCCCACGTGGCGCACAAGGCGAAGGTCCTGCCGGGCCCGCGCGACGCTCGGCCCTGTCGGCGGCAGATGCGGACATCTGTCTACGTACAGCAGTCCGGTCTTCGCGGCGCGCCCGGCAACCGGCTCAGCGGGGTCGGCCGCCCGAGCAACTTCTCGATGCTCCGGCGCTCGCGCTTGGTCGGACGGCCCGCGCCGCGGTCCCGAGCAGCCACCTGGGTGGCCTCCTCGCGGGGCGGAGGGAGGGGGCTGTTGTCGATGTAGCATGCGGCGGCAACGGATGCGCTGTCACGCTTGGTGATGACCTGCTGGACGACTACGACGCGTTCGCGTCCTTCGCCGCGCAGCCGCACCTCGTCACCGGTCCGCACAGCGTGCGCGGGCTTGACCCGTACCCCGTTGACCCTGACGTGCCCGGCCCGGCAGGCACCGGACGCGGCCGAACGGGTCCTGGCCAGCCGCACTGACCAGATCCAGCTGTCCACCCGCCCAGTCTGATCTCCTGCCACTCACCAAACTGTAATGCGATATGCGCTCGCCGACTGCGCCCAGCCTGATGCCTTCTGCGAGGGACCTGTGGTCTGCGGGCGGGGTCGCGGGACGTGGCGTCAGCTGAGGATGTCCGGCGGGGGCGGGGCGGGGCGGGCAGTCAGTCGGCTGCCCCGGAATGCTGCCCGGGATATTATCTCTGTTCTTCCTGAATTAGCCGGAATGGGCGATAAACAGGAAATGTCAAGAATGGTGCCTGTCCCGGATCCGGATATTGATCCGCCAGCAGCTGATTTGGCCATTCGCCCTAATTGTGGCAGTGTCTTGCTGCATGCTGAATTATCGGTGCTGTTCCTGGTCTGTCAGGGAGGTGCACGGTGGCAGCTGCCGTGGCGCGGCGCTTGGTGTCGGCCCCTGGGCGGGAGCCTGCCGGGGACGTGCTCGCGTCGTGGGCGGAGCAGTCGGGGCGCCGCCGTGTCGCTGAGCCAGCCCAGGGCGGATTGCGGTTCGCGTTCTACGGGCGGGTGTCGACCGAGGATTACCAGGATCCGGTCACCTCGCGCGCGCGACAGCTCGGCCAGGCGGCGGCGCTGGTGGCCGGGTCCGGCCAGATAACGGCCGAGTTCTTCGATGCCGGGCAGAGCCGGGTGCTGCCGTGGGCCCGCCGACCGCAAGCCGCCGCGCTGCTGGCGGCGGTGGCCGACCCAGGCCGCGGCTTCGACGCGATCGTGATCGGGGAATACGAGCGGGCATTCTACGGCAGCCAGTACACCCTGATGGCCCCGCTGTTCGAGCACTACGGCCTGCAGCTGTGGCTGCCCGAAACGGCGGCCCAGTCGACTTCCGGGCCGAGGGGCAGGAGGAGGCGATGCTCGCGCTTGGCGTCCAGTCCAAGCGGGAGATCACCCGGACCCGGATCCGGGTCCACACCGCGATGGCCGCCCAGGCCCGTGAGCAAGGACGCTACCTCGGTGGCCGACCGCCGTATGGGTACCGGCTGCCGGATGCGGGCCCGCACCCGAACAAGGCGCACGCCGCGTGGGGGCGGCGCGCCTGGCGGCTGGAACCCGACCCGCAGACCGCGCCGGTGGTGCAGTGGATCTTCGCGCAGCGGCTTGACGGGCATTCGCTGGCGCGGATCACCCGGGCGCTGACCGAGGCGGGCATCCCGTGCCCGTCCGCGGCTGACCCGGGGCGTAACGCGCACCGTGCGGGGGAGCGGTGGTCGCTGACCACGGTGCGGGCAATCCTGGCCAACCCTCGCTA
>Ga0187780_10004147_pt1 | contig 10867 bp, 8 predicted proteins | sample 1015_Q2_SP10_20__FD_132429 | JGI IMG/M metagenome (GOLD analysis project Ga0187780, IMG submission 132429) | Tropical peat soil microbial communities from peatlands in Department of Meta, Colombia - 1015_Q2_SP10_20_MG | ecosystem: Environmental > Terrestrial > Soil > Wetlands > Peat | place...
CAGGCCCTGCAGAGGGTCGTCGCCGCTGGCGTATTCGGTGTCAATGATTGTGCTGCCGCGGCGCTCGGACACCACCGTCTGCCCCTGTTTGAGCCATAGGCTGGAGACATCCACGGCGCCGGAGAGGTAGCCGCCGGGGTTGCCGCGCAGGTCCAGCACCACACCTTTTACGCCTTGGGCTTTGAAGGACTGGGCGGTTTTGTCGGCCAGGCCGACGGTATCGTTGGTAAACTGGCTGATTTTGATGTAGCCGATGTCGCCGTCTACTTCGTAGGTGACGCTGGGGATGGTGATTTTCTGGCGGGTGATAGTAACGTCAAAGGGGTTGCCGCCGCCGCGGACGATGGTCAGTGTCACTTTGGTGCCTGCGGGACCGCGGATTTTGCTGACCGCGGTGTCTATGCTAATGCCTTGGGTGGATTTACCGTCTATGGCGGCGATAACATCTTTGGGCTTTAGGCCGGCCTTGTCTGCCGGGTAGCCGCTAAGCGGCGAGACAATCACTATGTCGTTATCGCTGTCGGTGCCCAGCTCGGCACCGATGCCGGTGATGCTGCCGGCCAGCTCGTCATTGAGCGTTTTGGCGTCGGCGGCATCAAAATATTCGGTGTAAGGATCGCCGGCGGCGCTGACCAGGCCGCTTTTCAGCCCGTCCAGCAGTTTGCCGGTGTTCAGACTGCCGTCGTAGTCGTTTCTCAGCAAGTTATAGACCTGGTTAACCGATGAATAATCCAGCGTGCCCGGCAGATTGGAGTTGACGCTCTTCTGGACACTCAGCCCCTGGATGTGCAGGTCGCCGCGGCCGACCGCCAGCCCGCCGCCAAACATCAGCGCCAAGACCAACACAAAGCCGAAAATCTTTTTCAACGCCCAGGGCCGGCGGCGTTTGACGGACAAAGGCGCGGCGGCCGCGGCGCCGGGCTCCGGATTATCTCGCTGACTTATCACTAGGAATTATTATAGCGTAAGCTTTAACTGCCGAAGTATATGAAGGTGTCAATCAGGCTGGCATTGATGGTCATCTCGCTGTACATTCCTTCTTCGCCGAAGTTGTATTGGCTGACGACGATGGTGCCGTCACCATTGACGGCCTCTACCCACATGGCGTGGCCGACGGGGCCGAAATAATTCGGATTGGTGCCAATGGCCACTGAACCGACTTTGGGGGTTGAACCCCGCGGGATGCTATAAGCGTCGGCGTCGCCGGGCCACTGGTTGGCGTTGCCCGAACCTCCCCAATACGGCATATAACCGTATGCCTGGTAAACCTTCCAGGCGGTGTAGCTGACGCATTCGCGATTATACATACCCCAATTGTCCAGGGTGTTATCCTGCGGATAGTTGCAGCCCCAGTGACCAAAAGCGCTAATGGCGTCCGCCGGATAACCACCGCCGCAGGCGCCGCTGTAGACGATTGACACGTTGCCGCCGCTCAGCAGACGGTGGTTGGCGGCGAACTGTTGGGCCCGTAGTGAAGCGATGGAGGCGTTATTGGCGCTGATCTGCTGGTTTAAGCTGGCCTGCTGTTCTTCGTTGTAGGCCAGCAGCTGGCTCACCTGGTTCTCGTCGCCCTGCAGAATGGCCTGCTGGGCCTGCTGGCTCTTGATTGATTCCTGCAGCTGCAGCTGCTTTTGCTGCAGCTCCAGTTTCAAACTATTAATCTGATCAACCGAGGTCTTGAGCTTATTCTGGACGGCACTGCGGTCCACTTCCCTGTTGACAAAATCACTCAGGTTCTTGCTGCTGGCCAAAATCTCCAGGGTGGAAATCTGGCCTTCCAGATACATGGCTTTGATGTCTTCGCCCAAGACCTTTTTCTGCTGGTCAAGCTCAACTTGTTTTTGATTAATTTGTGTCTGCAGGTCGTCGCTCTGCTGCTGGGCGGTCACGATTGATTGCTGCAGGCCGCCTATCTGTTGTTCCAGCTGGTTGACCTGGTCCTGGTAATTGCTGACCTGGGCGCCGAACTGCTGTGCGTTTTGGGCATCAACGGCGTTTTGATTTTGCAGGGCTTGTATTTGCTGGTCGAATTGATCGGCGCGCGCCAAACCGTTATAAAACGCCGCGCCGCCGAAAACGGCCGCCGCAAAAAGCGCCGATAATAAATATCTCAGATTAGTTCTAGGTTTTTGTTTTAGCATGAACGCTTTCAATATAATCCCTCCACGGGGTTAAGTCAACCTGCCCACCTTTAAAAAATCTTTATTTAGTCTAGGGGACAGCCTCTAGTGCTGCCGCAGATAGCGCCGCGTGGCAAAGGCCGAAGAAGCGGCTCCAATTATTATACCAGCCATAATCTGCCCCGACAGGATCAACCAGAGGTGAGCGCGGAAAAAATGGCCGGAATAACTAATGTCCAGAAGGCCCAGGCTGCTGGCTTGCAGCGTCTGGCTGGCAATGGCGAACAGCGCGGCGCAGATTATCAGTGAGATTGCCGCGGCCACCGCGCCGTAGAGCATGGTCTCCACCACGAACGGCCCGCGGATGAAACGGCTGCTGGCGCCCAGCAGGCGCATGATGACCAGTTCGTCGCGGCGGTTGAAGATGGCCATACGGATGGTGTTGAAGATTATCAGCATGGAAATCAGCACGAATATGGCGATGCCGACGATACCGGCTTCCTCAAAAAAGTGGGTGGCGGAAGTGATTTTATCAATCGCGGCCTTACGGTCGCCGCTGTAGCTGGTGGGGTCAGACTGCAGATTTGCGTTGGCCGGCTTGTCCAGCACTGTCTTGATGGTCTCCAGATTATTGGGGTCAATCGGGCTGATTATCAGCTTAGCCGGCAGGGGGTTGGAAGTCTCGGATATGGCGGTCAGCAGGTCGGTGTTGCCGGCGTTGGCCTGCTCATAAAGCTTAAGCACAGTGGCCTTGTCTTGGTAGACGATATTTTTGACGTTGCCGGTGGCATTGAGCTGCTGGACCAGCTGCTGGCGCTGGCTGGCGCTGACGTTGTCTTTCAGATAAACCGAAACGTCGATGTGACTGGTCAGATCGTTAACTGTATGACTGAAGGTGGCGTTGGCCACCACACCGAACAACAAAATGGTCAGGGTAATACTCATCATGGCGATTGCCGCCAGCGCCAGCCAGATGTTGCGGCCAAAATTAACCACGCCGTTTTTGATTATCCGCTCAAAAGTTATAAACCGGTGCTCTTTCATGCGTTTTTATACTGCCCTACCGCCCGGTCGGATACGATTTTACCGTCCTTGATAGTAACCACCCGACGGCGCAGGGCGTTAACGATTTCCTGGTTGTGGGTGGTCAGCAGTACCGTAGTGCCAAACTTATTAACTTTTTCTAAAACTTTAATAACGTCCCAGGCGTGTTTGGGGTCCAGGTTACCGGTGGGCTCGTCGGCTATCAGGATTTTGGGCTGGCGCACCACGGCCCGGGCTATAGCCACGCGCTGGCGCTCACCGCCGGACAGCTCCAGCGGATAATTGTTCTCCTTGCCTTTCAGGCCGACCAGATCCAACACTTTTGGAATGGTGTGTTTGATTTCGGCGTTGGATAGGCCGGCAATTTCCAGCGCGAAAGCCACGTTCTCATAAACTGTTTTTGCCGGCAGGAGCTTAAAATCCTGGAAGACCACACCAATTTTGCGCCGCAGCATCGGGATGTCCTTATCTTTGAGCTTGTCGTAGTCTATGCCGCCGACCACGATTTTGCCACTGGTCGGTTTTTCTTCGCGCGTCAGTAAGCGGAACAGCGTGGTCTTACCAGCGCCGCTCTGGCCGACAATAATCACGAATTCCTTGGGCTCAATGTGCAGCGAGACGCGCTCCAGCGCCGACCCTCTGCGGTTGTAGGTTTTACTGACCCTGTCGAGCAAAATCATCGTTAATAAGTATACCAGACAAACATTATCAGATTGAGTTCAATGACCCAATCTATACACATTTTATGCTATAATAACGATGCGATGTCCAATTTTAAACCGGTGCCCATGACCGGCGACCAACTCAGTCCTTTGTCAAGTGCGTTTACCGAACTCGCTGTAGTCCCAACGGACCTGACTTTCCCAGTCACTACAGTCATAAAAAACCAGCAAACTGGCGAGTTGGTTGTTGATAGCCAACCTGATGGGCCCTATCTGGGTCCTACGCAGCTCTTAAGTACGCTTCGAAGAATTGGCAGCTACAGAGCTGAGAATCCTGAACTTACCACAGACAATGTACATATCGTGGCTCATCTTGGAGCAGTTGCTACAAAAAGACTTGCCGCCATACCGTGGGAAGATCTCCCCGACATATTGTCATCGATACAAAGAGACTTAAGGGCAGTCGGCCAGGGACTTAGCATAGCTTTTATTAGCAGCAATTTGCCAAGAGAAAAAACTGGAAAAACGCTCACTACGATCAATTCTATCGTGAACGCCAACCCTCGTCTTAAAGGTAAAGGTCGTTAATTGACTGAGTTCTGTTCGAGCCAGGCGGTGATGAGCGGGTCCAGGTTGCCGTCCAGTACTTTTTCAACATCGGAGGATTCGTAGCCGCTGCGGTTGTCCTTGACCTGCTTATACGGGTGCAGGACGTAGCTGCGGATCTGGTTCCCCCACTCCGCCGATTGGTTGGGGCCTTTGATATCGGCCAGGCTTTTGGCGTGCTGTTCCAGCTGCAGCTGTATAAGTTTTGAGCGCAAAATATTCAGCGCGGTTTCCTTGTTTTGCAGCTGGCTGCGCTCGTTCTGCATGCTGACAACAATGCCGGTCGGCAAGTGCGTGACCCTAACGGCCGAGTCGGTGGTGTTGACCGACTGGCCGCCGTGCCCGCCGGAGCGAAAAACGTCAATCCGCAAATCTTTCTCGTCCAGTTGAAGCTCACCGGGCTTATCAGTCACCGGCAATATTTCCACCTTGGCAAAGCTGGTTTGGCGCAGATGGTCGGCATTGAACGGACTTAAACGAACCAGCCGGTGCACGCCGTGCTCGCCGGCTAGCTTACCGTACAGGAATTGGCCGTTGGAAATCTCAATGGTGGCACTTTTGATGCCGGCTTCTTCGCCGGCGCTCTGGTCCATGGTTTTGACCTTTAGTCCTTGGCTTTCGGCCCAGCGCACGTACATTCGCAGCAGCATCTGCGCCCAGTCCTGGGCGTCGGTGCCGCCGGCGCCGGCGTGGATACTCAGGATGACGTCGTGGTCGTCGTATGGTCCTTGAAACCGTAGTTCTCTTTTAAGTTCAGAGTACTTTTTTTCGGTTTGATCAAGCTGGCCTGAAAGTTCAGTTTGCATTGAAGAATCATTTAAACTTGCCAGCTCAACAAGGTCTTGAACTGATTTTTTTATATCTTGCCACGGCTCATATTTTTTCGTTAAGCGACTTTCATGTTTACTTTCCTCCTGGGCCTCCAGCGGGCTAGCCCAAAAATCTGGTTCATTCATTTTTTTACGAATTTCATCCCTGGTTTGAAGAGCCATATCAGCCCCAAGCTCCGTCATAGCAGAATTGATGTCATGGAGCAGTTTTTCAGCTCGCTTTTTTAGCTCTTCCATCTTCACCTCCAAAGAGGGCGTAACTGCTCATCGAGCTTCGGGCCGATTGTCGCGTCGCTGCCGCCAAGCACGCCCACGCCGCTGATATCTTCGCTGAACATCCGGCGCATAACCGCCGCCATGTCCTTTTTGCTGACGGCCTTTATACGCTCGGGGATGGACCGCATATCTTCTACGTAGCCGTCAAAAAAGTAGCGGCCGTAAGCGCCGGCCACGGCGCCGACTGTCTGCATTGAGCGCTGGAATGAACCCAGCGCGTACTGTTTGGCGGCCTCCAGGCTGGCGTCGTCGATCAGGCCGTTTTGGACCTTTTTGATTTCTGATAGGATGATGTCGCATAGTGCCGGGGCGTTTTGCGGCAATACCTGGGCGGAAAGCCACCATTCAGCGGTTTTATTCATCTGGCTGTGGCCGGAAAATACGGCGTAAACCAGCCCTTTTTCGCGCGCCTGGCCGAAAATTTTGGAATACAGCGTGTCGGTAAGCATGATGCGCGACAAGCCTAGCGAATCGTCCTCGCGGATGCTGAGCATATCATTCAAGTAGCTGCTGATGGTCAGATAAATATTGTCTACTGTTTTGTTGGGCACAAAAGTCGCCCGCGGGGGTTTTTTAGCTTGCTCGTTGGGCAGCGCAAAGCCGGCTTTGCCTGCCGGCAGTTCCAGCGATTCCAGAATTTTTCGCAGAGCCGGCCGGCGGCCGCGCAGATTGCCGGCGATAATAAAACGCATATTTTTGCTGAAATGCGTACGCTTGTAGTGGTCTATGACATCTTGGCGGCTGACATTGTCAATCAGCTTGGCACGTTCTTTGTCGGTCTTGATGCTAAAGCCAAAATCCTTGCTCATCTCACTGCCCAGCACCCGGAAATAGTTGTTGGAGTAGCTGACCAGCTCATCACGGATATTGCCAACCTCGGCTTGGAATTCATTTTCCAGAAACAGCGGCTTGGCCAGGGCCATCAGCTGCAGGCGCAGCACCCGTTCCCACTCAAAATCGGCGGTTTCGCCGATATAATTAATGTAGTAATAGCTGGTATAGGCGTTGGTAAAAGCGCCGTTTTTATTGAATTCGGCTTGGAAAGCCTGGGTGTCAGGATACTCTTCGTTGGCGCCCAAAATGACGTGCTCCATAATGTGCGGCGCTTCCCATTTGTTCTTGGCCTTCAGCAGGTATTCGCCGGCGCGGAAGTTTAATTCGTAGCTGGTAACAGTGGCGCCGGGAATGTCAATAAAAAGCCCGTGGGCTCCATTTTTCAGTTGAACCACACTAACGGTATGTTTCATCTAGTGCTTCCTCCGGGCTTTTTTCTTGCGTTGGCGTTCGGCCTTACGGGCTTTTTTGCGCTGGGCGTGCAGCTGGGCTTCGCGAGCCTGTTCCTCGGCCAGCGGGCTAAAGTCGGTTTCTTCAAAAGTTTCGGCGGTGGTAATTTGGCTGGCGTTGTCTACCGAGCCGGCGGCGGCACGAGTTAGTTCGGTCTCTACCGCCCGGACCTGTTCCTGCTCGGTCAGCGGCTGGGCGTACATGATAGCCCGGACGATATCGTGGCGCAGCGTGGCTTGGAACTCATCAAATATTTTCTGGCCTTGGCGGCGGTATTCCACCAGCGGATCGCGCTGGCCGACGCTTATCCAATGGATGCCCTCGCGCAGGTGGTCCATATTCTCTAGGTGCTGCATCCACAAGTTATCCAGCACTTGCAGGTAAACGTCGCGCTCCACTTTGCGCATGGTTTCCGGCGCAAAACGCTGTTCCTGCTCTTGGTAGAGTTTCTTGGCGGCCCCAGCCAGCTCGCCCTGGAATTTGTCGGCGGCGGTATCGAACAGTTTGTCCAGAGTATCGCCGTCAAACGGGAAAGTCTCGGTAAGGATGGCCTCGTAATTTTCGCTGGTTGATTCGGGGTGCTTGGTCAGCCATTCCACTTCCTCTTCCATGAGTTTTTTAACGCGCGGGCTGATGTCCTGGGCGCGCAGAATCTCGCGGCGCATGGCGTAAATGGCTTTGCGGTGGCGGTTCATGACGTCGTCGTACTGCACGACGTTTTTGCGCTGGTCAAAGTTGAAGCCCTCAACTTTTTTCTGGGCGCCTTCCAGGCTTTTGGTAATCATGCGCGATTCTATCGGTGTCTCGTCGTCCACTTTAAGCTTGTCCATGATGGCGGCGATGCGTTCGCCGCCATAAATGCGCATCAGGTCGTCTTGGCAAGATACGTAAAACTGCGTGCTGCCGGGATCGCCCTGACGACCGGCCCGGCCGCGAAGCTGGTTGTCAATGCGCCGCGATTCGTGGCGCTCGCTGCCCAGCACGAACAGGCCGCCCAAGTCGGTTATGCCCTCGCCCAAGACGATGTCGGTACCGCGGCCGGCGATGTTGGTCGCCAAGGTCACAGCGCCTTTTTGGCCGGCTTTGGCGATAATCGCCGCTTCTTTCTCGTTATTCTTGGCGTTCAACACTTCGTGCGGCACATTGGAGGCCTTCAGCAAAGAGCTCAGCAGTTCGTTCTTCTCAATGCTGACCGTGCCCAGCAGTACCGGCTGGCCTTTTTCGTGCAGCTGCTTGACATCTTTGACGATGGAATGCATCTTGCCCAGCTCGGTTTTGTAAATCCTGTCTGACAGGTCGTCGCGGACCATCGGCTGGTTGGTCGGCACATCTATGACGTTCATCTTGTAAACCTGGTGGAACTCTTCGCTTTCGGTCATGGCCGTGCCGGTCATGCCGGCCAATTTTTTATACAGGCGGAAGAGGTTTTGGAAAGAGATAGTGGCCAGGGTCATGGATTCTTCCTGGACTTCCACGCCCTCTTTGGCTTCGATAGCCTGGTGTAGACCTTCGTTGTAGCGCCGGCCGCGCAGCAGGCGGCCGGTAAAGTCGTCAACGATGACGATCTCGCCCTCTTTGGTAACTACGTAATCTTTGTCGCGGTGGAACAGCGTTTGCGCCCGCAGGGCCTGTTCCAGGTGGTAAATAGTGCGTAGATTTTCGGTGGCGTATAAATTAGTGATGCCCAGGATTTTTTCTACCAGTTCCACGCCGGCGTCAGTCAGAACCACGCTTTTGCGCTTTTCGTCCTTTTCATAATGTTCGGTTTCTTTGAGCTGGCGGACAACTTTGGCGAACTGGGCATAAGCCGCGCCGCTGGCGGTGGCCGGCGCGCTGATGATCAGGGGAGTGCGGGCTTCGTCAATCAAGATGCTGTCCACTTCGTCCACGATGGCATAGTGCAGTTCGCGCTGGCGCAGCTGGTCGGTCTCGCGCACCATGTTGTCGCGCAGGTAGTCAAAGCCGAATTCGTTGTTGGTACCGTAGGTGATGTCGGCGTTGTAGGCTTCCTGGCGGGTGGCCGGGCGCAGGTGGCGCATGCGCTCGTCAAAGTGGGCCTTGTTCTCGTAAGTTTTGTCATAAATGAATGATTCATCGGGGATGACCACGCCGACGCTCATGCCCAAAAAGTCATAAATCTGGCCCATCCAGCCGGCGTCGCGCTGCGCCAGGTAGTCGTTGACGGTCACTACGTGCACGCCCTGGCTTTCCAGCGCGTTGAGATATACCGCCAGGGTCGCTACGAGCGTTTTGCCTTCGCCGGTTTTCATCTCGGCCACCGAGCCTTCGTTCAGCACCATGCCGCCGATCAGCTGCACGTCAAAGTGCCGCTGCTTCAGCGTGCGGGTGGCCGCCTCGCGCACCACGGCAAAGGCGTCGGGCAACAGCTCGTCCAGCTTAGCGCCCTTTTCCAGCCGCTTCTTAAGCTCCGCCGTTTGTTCGCGCAGTTCCTTATCGGACATTTTTTGGTATTTATCGGCCAGGCTATTGATGAGCTTGACCTTTTTGCGCATACGCTTAATGGTGGCGGCCTGCGGGTCACCCAAAACGCGTTTTATAGATTTTGTATTTAAGAACTTAACCATATTAAAACTGAAAAACCTGCCAAAACTACTTTACGGGTCAACCTATATTTTACTCTAAAAATTCGCATGAAAAAAGCGGCAGAGTTACTGCCGCTGGGCCTGGCCGGCGATCGCCGGCCAGGCTATGTGGTACACGTCAGCCACCGAAGCTGCTGCTGTGCATCATCGCCGCGCCAATTCCCAGCAGGAAACAGCTGACGACGAAAAGTGGCATGACGATGGTGTGCCAGCGGTGAGCCTTCGTGCCTGAGAACTTCGTGCCCTCAAGGCGACACCACTCGAGAACTCCCGAGGCGAATAGACCGGCCCCGACTAGGACGACGGCCAGGCCACCCATGTACTGGACGACCGGCTGAGCTACAGCCATCATGTGCATGTCTTGCCTTTCTCTCGAAGGACGGAAACCCTACCCCTAAGAGTAAAATCCATCATAATTATATCATCTACGTATACTTTTGTAAAGCTAAATGATGGTTTGGTCGTGCATGTAGGGCTGCAAGGCTTTGGGAACGTTGACCTTGCCGTCGGAGGTCTGGAAGTTCTCAATAATGGCAATGGGGATGCGGCTCATGGCGGCCAGCGTGCCGTTCAGACTGTGCACACAGTCAACTTTACTTCCCGCTTTTACTGCAAGTTCTGGTTGAACACCTCCACTAGTTTCTTTAGCTGGAACAAAATGACGATAACGGATTTGCAATCTTCTCGCCTGATAATCGGTAACGTTTGAGCAGCTCATCAGCTCGCGGTAGGTCTTATCTACCGGGCTGTAGTATTCCACGTCAAATTTTTTGTACGCCGGGGCGCCTAAATCACGCGAGGCAATCCGGACTATCCGGTAGGGGATTCCCAGCGTCTGGCAGAATTCTTCCTCTAGCGCCACCATCTTTTGGTGCCAGTCTTCGCTGTCTTCCGGCTTACAAAAAACATACAGCTCCAACTTGTTGAACTGGTGGGTGCGGAACAGTCCGCGGTTGTGCTTGCCGTAAGCTCCACCCTCAACGCGGTAAGCCGGGCTAAGGCCGGCGTACAGCAGCGGCAGATCTTTCTCGTTCAAGATTTCATCGGCATGGTAACCGGTCAGCGGAATTTCGGCCGTGGCGATTAAGTTGAGGTCTTCATCTTCAACTTTATATATCTGTCGTTCCTCACCCTTGGCCGAAAAGCCGGCGCCTTCCAGCGTCCGGGTATTGACCAGGTGCGGTACCATCATGGGTGTAAATCCGTGTTTTTTGGCCAGCTCCATGCCCAGCTGGGCAACCGCCAGCTCCAGCTCTACAAGGGTTCCCCTTGTAAAGTAGAATTTGTTGCCGGCGACTTTGGCGCCGCGCTCAAAATCTATTAATCCCCCGGCCTCGCCCCAAGCCAGGTGATCTTTGACTTCAAATCCTTTGTCGGCGGTGTCGCCCCATTTTTTGACCTCCGCGTTAGCTTCTTCCCCGCCCAAGGGCGTGTCATCCGGA
>Ga0187780_10004149_pt1 | contig 10867 bp, 8 predicted proteins | sample 1015_Q2_SP10_20__FD_132429 | JGI IMG/M metagenome (GOLD analysis project Ga0187780, IMG submission 132429) | Tropical peat soil microbial communities from peatlands in Department of Meta, Colombia - 1015_Q2_SP10_20_MG | ecosystem: Environmental > Terrestrial > Soil > Wetlands > Peat | place...
ATATCGAGATGATCCGCCAGCTATGCGAGCGCTTCCCCGAGACCGAGGCGGTCGTCCTGACGATGGAGGAGAGCCCGCTGTTCGCCCAGAAGGCCATAGACGCCGGGGCGATCGGGTTCGTCGTCAAAGACAGGGCCGACACCGAGCTGCTCACCGCGGTCCGTCTTGCGTCCCGTGGCGAGGAGTACGTGAGCCCGCGCGTGGCCAGCAAGCTGGAGGCGCTGCGCCACGCAACCCAGGACGACGGGCTCACCCCGCGCGAGACCGAGATCGTCCGCATGATCGCACTCGGTCATACGAGCGCCGAGATCGCGTGCCAGCTTCACCTCTCGCGGCGGACCGTCGAGACCCACCGGGCGAGAATCCACAACAAGCTCGGTGTCACGACCCGTGCGGAGCTTGTCCAGTTCGCGCTGGAGCGCGGCCTGATCGGCGCTTGAACGTACGTGATGGACGGACTCGAGCTGAAGACCGTCTCGCTGCACGAGGCGAAACGTCAGCTGCGCCGTCCAGGGCACCGGCCAAGTTCGTCACCGTGCTCGAGCGAACCCTCGACGACACCGAGCGGGCGCGCTTCGACCGGCGCGGCTGGCGTGCCCGCCTGCAAAGCCCTGCGAACGGCGAGCGGGCTGCCCGGACGGCGGCTCGCCAGGGCGTCGCCGCCCGCGGACTCATGACTCCGGAATGCGATACACGCGGCGTGCGTTGCCGGACCCGATCATCGCGGCGATCCGGTCTCGGTCGGCGCTGCGGATACCCAGTCCGTCCAGTATCTCCACGAGGCTCTCGCGGAAGCTGACCGCGGCCAGCACGTATAGCTCGGCCAGGCCATAGGCGTCCGAGGAGTAGAGGAGCTTGTGGAACGGCGCGAGCTCGAGGGTTTCGGCAAGCACCGCCGCGCCGCGAGCCCCGACGTGCGGAATCGCCAGACCGACGTCAAGGTACACGTGGGGCATGACTGCAGCGAGGTATGCCGCGTGGCGGTGGTACGGATAGCAATGGAGCAGCAGCACCGGCGGGCCGGCGTCGGCGCACGCCCGCAGAAACTCGGTCAGCAGCGCGGGGTCGGCGCGCGCGAGGTTCTCGTCCGGATCGCCGAACCCGGTGTGCAGCTGCAGCGGCAGGCCGGTGCCGAGACCCTCCCACAGCAGATGGCGCAGCAGCACCTCGTTGTCGACCCGCCCGGACGCGGCGGCCAGCCAGCGGTCCGCGGCCTTCACGACCTCCGCGGACGACGGCGGGCGCGGGTCGAAGTTCAGACCGTGACGGTAGGCGACGATCGACTTCACGGCGACGGCATCGGCCGCTCGCCGGCGCAGCGCCTCGCCGAACGCGTCCTCGAACTCGGCCGCCCCCACGCCGCGCGCCGCGACATCCTCGGCGACCGACTCGAGCCGCACCACTTCGTGCACGGCGGCGTCGCTGAGCCGGCCGAGCTCGGCGAGGTCCACCAGGCCGTCGCCGGCCAGGCCGGTGTCGACAAGCAGCGCCTCGAGCCCGGCGGCTCCGAGCAGCCGCCGGTTGGCCTCTTCGCCACCGAGGTCCGCGCGGCGCGCCAGGTAGTCGTCGGGATCGGCGCCGGCAGCCAGGCCGAGCACCGACGCGCACCGCTGCCGTACCGCGATGCCGAGCAGCGAATCGAACGCCGTGCAGCCCGCCGGCGGCGGCCGGTCCGACTCGGTCAGGAACGACTCGAGCTCGGCACGGTCGAGCGGGTCGCGCGCCACCGCGTGACAGTGGTGGTCGATCAGCGCGACATCCACGCTCAATAGCGCCAGCGTGTCGCGGCCACGATCTCCTCGTCCGAGGCGCCGGCAAAGCGCTCGACCTCGGCCTCGCGCACGCTGACGATCGTCTCGAACAGAGCCGGACCCATCGCCTCGGCGAGTGCCTCGCACCGGCGAAAGTGCTCGAGCGCGTCCGCAAGGCTCGACGGCAGGCGCGCGGCTCCCACGGCCGCGAGCTCAGCGTCGGACAGCGTCGGGGGATCGACGGTCACCTCGGGCGGTAGCTCGAGCCCGCGCTCGATGCCGTCGAGTCCGAGCGCGAGCACGGCGCCGACCAGCAGGTACGGGTTCGCCGCGCCGTCCAGGCACTTGACCTCGGCGTTCGCCTGTTCGCCGGATGCCGCCAGGCACACGGCCGCCTCGCGGTTCTCGCGCCCCCAGCAGCGGTACGGTGCCGCCCAGCGCTGCGGGATCAGCCGCAGGTAGCTCGCCGCGCTGGGGGCACCGATCGCCAGCAGTGCCGGCAACCCGTCGAGCACACCCGCGACGAACCTCTGCGCCTCGATCGACAGCCCGTACGGGCCCGGCCCGCCGGACATCAACGTCCGCCCATCCCGGCGCAGGCTCGCGTGCAGGTGACATCCGCTGCCGACGCCTCCCGCGATCATCGCCGGCGCGAACGAGCAGCGCATCCCGGCCCTGACCGTGACCGCCCGGATCGTGTGTCGCACGAGCAGAATCCGATCGGCGGCCGCGACCGGGTCGGCCGGGGCGACCGACAGCTCGAACTGTGCCGGCGCGTACTCGGGATGGAGCTGGAGCACCTCGATCGACTGGGCGTCGAGCGCCTCGAGCAGCTCGCGGCAGTAGCCGGACACCTCGATCAGCCGGTCCATCCCATACGCGGGACCCGAGGTCGCCGGCACGAACTCGTCTCCGTCGCCGGCGTCGAGCACCCACTCCGCCTCGAAGCCCATGCTCACCTGCAGCCCGCGCTCGTGCGCGCGCTCGACGATCTTCTTGGCGAACGTGCGCTGGCAGCCCGGGTGCGGCTCGCCCTCCTGGGTGCGGCGATCCAGCGGCGCCCACGCCCAGCCGGGCTGCGCCGCGAGCGCGACCAGCCGCTCGAGGTCGGGGAACAGCCGCAGATCCCCCACCGGCCCCGTCGAGCTCGGGCTGGACGTGATCGCATCGTCGAACATGAACACGTCGAATACCGGCGACATCCCGATCCCCTGGGTGACCGCGTTCTCCAGGCGCCGCACGGGCACCGCCTTGACGCGCGCGATGCCGCTGTTGTCGACATAGGAGGCGGCGACGCCGACGACGCCCTCGGACTGGAGTTCGCCCACGAGCCTCGCCACTTCGTGGGGCTGGTCTGCGTTGCCCCGAGCGCTCATCTCGGCGACGACCATATCGCGGCGGGAGCGAAAGGGTCAGTCGTCGTGGCGAGCGCTCGCGCCGGCCCTGCGACCGGCGACCTCGACGGCACGGGCGTCGAGGAGGACCCACGCGAACCGGCACGGCGCCACTCCGCGGTCGCGCCACACGTGATTGGTCCCCCGCTGAACGACGACGTCCCCACCGCGCACGGTTACGGTCTCGCCGCCGTCGAGCTCCAGGTCGCACTCGCCCGAGATACAAATCCCGTAGTCCAGGCTCTCGGTGCGATGTATCGGCGACAGGCGACGACGGCTTGACCGGCGTCGTTGTGGCCGGTGACGATCCGCCGGACGCGAAGTTCGCTGAGCTCGCTGTTCATGGGCTGTCGATTCCTCGGTCTGGTTCGCACCGCGTTGACAGCGACAGTTGCGCCCGCTAGCTTATCCGAATCAGTATTCGGATACGGAGAATTTGTTTTTTCGTCCGGTCACGGCGGCGGGCGAGGCGTTCACCGCACGACGTTACGAGCGGTGCCGTGCGATCGTCGAGGGGTCGGAGAAGGTCGGTCAGTGGGAGCAGGACCATTCGCTCCCGATCGACCCCGACACGACCCGCAACGCGGTAATCATGACGGCCTCGGCCCCCATATGAGCGCGATACGGCCGCCCAAGCAGCGCCGCAGCCGCGAGTCCTACGAGCGGGTCATCGACGCGGCGCACACGCTGCTCGAGGAGAACGGCTTCGAGGGGTTCACCGTCCAAGAGGTGGCCGCCCGCTCGGGGGTGTCGATCGGCGCCATCTACGAGCGGTTCGGCAACAAGGAGAGCCTGCTGCGCTCGGTGCACGCTCGCTTGATGGAGTCGATGTCGAACGCCGGCGCGGCAGCCGCGGCCGCCGCGGCGAGCGCTGACGGCGCTGCCACGGCGATCGCCGCCGCAGTCGCCGGGATCGCGCGGGTCATGCACGACAACCGCAAGGCGCTGCGCGCGTTCATGCACCTCGGCGCGGTCGACGAGGTGATCTCCGCACGCGGGTCGGAGGCCAGCATCGCGCTGAGCAAGGAGTTCAAGCGCTCGCTGATGCCGTACGCGGGCGAGTTCCGGCATCCCCGACCCGCCATGGCACTCGACGTGGCGTTCCGGATCGCATACTCGACGCTCGCGCGCCAGGTCATGTACGGCCCGGTGTTCGAGTCCGGTCAGCGAGTGAGCTGGAAGCGCCTGGTCGACGAACTGGGCGGCGCCTGCGCCGCCTACCTCCTGCACTGGCAACCCACTCACACCGAGTGAGGAGAAGAGAGATGTCTCTGCCCCTTCTGTCCCAACTAGCCCATGTCGAACTGACGACGCCGGAGCCGCAAGAGTCGCTCGAGTTCTGGACGCGGGTCGTTCCGCTATCGCGCTCCGGGGGGCCATCTGCACGAGGTGTTCTGGGACGTCGAGCGCTACACGCCGCCGCCGGGCATGGAGTCCCCGTTCCCGAACCGTCCGCAGCGCTACGTCCCTCGCGGGATCGCGGCGCGGTGCATCGACCACGTGACGGTCACCGCGGCCAACCCGGTCGGTGACGCCGAGTGGTACCGAGACACACTCGGGCACCGGTTCATGGAGTACACGGTCATTCCCGACCGTCCCGACTTTCCCGTGTTCTGCATGACCACGGCTAACCGGCGCCATCGTCACCGCCGGCACCGGGACGGCATCCATCAGCCTCACGAACGCCACCACCCCGACGGGCTCGATCACGAAAGCCGCACTCACGCTCGATCGCACGAGCACCTGGACGGTCACGAGCGACTCCGAGCTGACCGCGTTCTCCGATCAGGCCGCGATCAGCGGCAACCGAATCCTCAACGTGGTCGGCAACGGCCACACTGTCACCTACGACGCATCGCTCGCCGCGAACAAGGCGCTTGGCGGCAAGACCTACCAACTCACCGGCGGAGGCACACTCGCTCCTGCGCAAGAGCCATCGGCGCAAGCACACCTCAATCCGACACCTGACCGCCCAATCCGGGCCACGCGCCGGCCCCCGGTCTCCGTCTGCCGACCTTCCCTCAACGGACGACAGCACCGGACACACTCGCCGTCGAGGGCCGCATGGTCCGCGACAAGCATTTCGGGCGCCACGCGCGTTCGGCATCGCGCGGGTCACGAGGGAAACAAGGAACGGATCGCTGCCAACCAGCCGCTCGCTCGGGCTTCCACGGCGGTCTTTGCCGCGGCCAAGGCCAGCTTGGCGTAGTCGTAGGCGGCCTCGGGTCTGGCGCGGACGGCCGCGTCAAGGACCTTGGCGTCCTCGCCGACGAGGATCCGCCAGGCGCCCGATCTCACCCCGTCGAGGATGAGCGTGGCTGCGGCGGCCGCGGTGAGCGGTGCCTTATCCCGGAAGCCGGTCTCGATCCGCGCGACGCTCGTGTCGTCGGGCTCGGGGGTGCCGTGGGCGCGACGGATGTTCGCGAGGATGTCGGTCCCCACGTGCCCGGGCATCACGAGGGCAACGCGGACCTGTGGCGCATTGGTGCGCAGGTCCTCGATCAGCGCCTCGGTGAAGCCTTTGATCGCGAACTTGGCCGTGGCATAGGCGCTGTTCGGCATACCGGGACCCAGGCTCGCCCAGAAACCGTTGACGCTGCTCGTGTTGACCAGCACCCCGTCGCCGCTGGCGATCAGCAGCGGCAGGAACGTGCGGGCGCAGTAGTACGTACCCCACCAGTCGACCGCGAACGTGCGCTCCCACTCCTCCCGGCTGCTCTTGACGAAGCTCGCGCCGCCGCCGATCCCGGCGTTGCTTAACACCAGGTCCACGTGGTCGGCCGCATGCTCGCGCAGCAGCTCGTCGCGGAACCGCTGCACCTGAGCCTCGTCGGAGACGTCGCAGACATGGCCGCTGACACGGACGCTGTCCGGGGCGTTCGTCTGTGCCGTCGCCGCGGTGTCCGCGACGGCAACGGCGTTCCAGTCACAGGCGGCAACCGAGCATCCCTGCGCCGCCAGCTGACGGACGAGCTCGCGGCCCATCCCCGAGCCGCCGCCTGTCACCGCCGCAAGCTTGCCCACAAACACATCCATGGCCCAATACCCCCTCTCGAGTCGTGGGTCGCCGGCCACTCCACACCTACGCGTCCCGAAAAGAGCGAGCATCTCGTCGACGAGGCTCGGTTCGGGCCGATGCTGATAGCCACCACCGCCGCAGACCCTTCGCAGCGGTGGTGTCGTCGCGTGCGTTCATTGGATGGCTCCTGTGACCGTCGTACCGGTCGCCCGATCATCTATCGACATGATATCATCTTGATAGGCAGCTCCGCAGGTGCTCGCCTACACGGTGAAGTCCCCGGGCCGTGGCGGTGTGCCGGCACCGCCACGACGTGAGCCGGTCACTCGCTCGCGATCGCCGCGAGCACGTCGAGGTTGGCCGCGCGGCGCGCGGGCCAGGTGGCCGCGATCCGCTCGAGCACGCCGGCCAGGATCACGAATCCGATCAGGCTGGGATCGGGACCGCGATGTTGGTGACGCCGTCGTCCCGCAGCGACCACGCCAGCGCAGTGCCGAGTCCCGCCCCGATCACGATCCCGACAACGGCGCCGAACAGTGCGACGATCAGGGACTCCGACGGGATCATCGCCCGGACCTGCCGGCGCTTCATCCCGACCGCCCGGAGCAGGCCGATCTCGCGTGTTCGCTCGAACACCGACAGCATCAGCGTGTTGACGATCCCGATCAGCGCCACGAGCACGGCGAGCGCGAGCAGCACGTACACGAGTCCGAGTTCCTGGTTGATCTTGTTCTGCTGTGACTGCAGGAACTGGGCCCGCGTCTTGTAGCCGACGTTCGCGTACCGCGTCAGCATGCGGTTCAGGGCCGGCCCAAGGTCGGGGGCACCCGGAACGGTGCCGAGCAGGACGCCAATCCGGAGTGGATTGTCGAAATGCGACAGGAAGAACCGGTCGCCGAGCACAAAGCCGCCGACCAGGGGGTTCGGCTTGTAGATCCCGCCTATCGTCATCGTCGAGGACCCGGTTTGGGCGAACCTGACCGGCACCACCGAGCCGACGTGAAGATGGTTGGCCCTCGCGGTGTTGGTGTCGATCAGCAACTGCCCCGCGGCCATCGCCGGTGCGCCGCTGCCCGAGGTGACGTGGAGGGTGACCGTCCTCGAGAGGTTGGCGGGCGTCGCGGCGACCACCGTGGAGAGCGAGCCCTTGAACTCGAACTGCCCCTGGTAGATGGTCGTCGTCGTGGTGACCCCAGGCAGGCGCGAGACGGCCGAAGCAACCGACTTGCTGAAGCCGCCCGAGCCGCTGACGATGTAGTCGGCGCTGACCGCGCTGTCGACGCTGTTCTTCGCACGCGCGCTGCGAGTCGCCGGGCCCGACTTAGGACGAGGCGATGGTCGTCCAGCGCTAAGGCGCCGCCGTCAGGCGGCGCCGACCATCCCATTCACGGACGCGTCCGCACGCGGTCGGTCGGGATCGACGGCGATCCCGATCAGCCATAAGATCCGGCGCGTGTTCGATCTCGCCGGTCTCGTGCGCGGAGCGCCGTGATGATCACGGTCGCGGGCGAGGCGTTGATCGACCTCGTGATCGACGCGACCGGTTCGGTCACGGCGGTGCCCGGTGGCGCCCCGTTCAACGTCGCCCGGATGGTCGCTCGGCTCGGCGGCGACTGCCAGTTCGTCGGCAAGCTCTCCGACGACGGGTTCGGCGAGCAGCTGCGCGCCGCGCTGGTACAGGACGGCGTGCGGATCGCGGTCGCAGATCCCACCCCCGCCCCCACCACGCTGGCGATCGCGCGACTCGATGCCCTCGGCGCGGCGGAATACAAGTTCTACCTCAAGCGAACCTCGGCGGCGGAGCTCACCGCCGCGGACGTCCCCGCCGAGATCCTCGACGGCTGCAATGCGATCGCGCTCGGCGGCCTTGGGCTGCTGATCGACCCGTCCGCGTCGAGCCTGATTGCGCTGATTCGACACCGGCCACCGGGGGCCACGATCCTGCTCGACCCGAATTGCCGCCCCGCGGCGGTCACCGACCTCCTCGCGCACCGCGAGATGATCGACACCGTGCTGGGCCAGGTCGACATCGTCAAGGTGAGCACCGACGACCTCAGGCTGCTGCGCCCCGATCAGCGCTGGCTCACGGCGGCCCGCAGCCTGCTCGACCTCGGGCCGGCCGCGGTGCTCGTCACGGACGGGCCGTCGCCCGCCACCATCCTCACCGAGTCGTCCGAGCGGTCGATCCCCGTGCCCGTCGTCGAGGTTGTCGACACGATCGGGGCTGGCGATGCGTTTGTCGCGGGTTTCCTCACCTGGTGGACCGCGCACGCGCTGAACCAGCATGATGCCGCCGACCTCGACGCGCTCCGGGGCGCCGCGACCGCGGCGATCGAGGTCGCGGCTGCGGACTGCACCGTGCGCGGGGCGAACCTGCCCGCCGACTTTCGCTGGTCGACCAAGCCCGGGAGCTCAGTCGTACCGGCGCTCTGATCCGCGTGCGACGATGCGGTAACGCGGCGGCAGTACTCGTCGCCGACCGCAATGCGATGATCCGGCAGCCATGACCGGGCATCGTCGCCGGTCACGCTTGGACGCTGACCGGGCCGCTGCTCGGCAGCCACGTCAGCTTCGACGACGTGGATGAACTGCCGGTCACCGACGACGTCGTCGTGCTCCACGGACACTGCCTGCGCGAGCGGCTTCCGGACGCGCCGGCGGGCACGCTCCCGCCCGGGGCGTCGGTGCTCGTGTTCGTCGCCCGCCGGGACGCCGACGGCTGGCGGGCGGTCCCGGGACGAACGTGAGCGAGGCCGTGCTCCCCTCGTAGGCATCTCTGGTGTGCTGCCCGTCCGTCGCGCGGCGCCTCCGTCACGTCCGGAGCGCGTGGACGATCCAGACGTTGGGCTCCCAATACGCGCCGCGCTCGGTCGTGGTCGATCTCGACGGGCGCCAGACCCTCGGGAAATGTGTACCGCCCGTCGCCCGGGAACCGCATCCCGGTCCATTGCTCCCAGTCGGCGACGGTGCCGACGATCGACATCGACCGGGGGACCGGTTTGGCGATCGTCCCGCCGCGGCGGACGTGCACCCGTATCCAGGGATCGAACGGCTCGCCGTTCTCTCGAGCCCACGTCACATACTGCTCGATCGGGGTGATCGGGTAACGGTGTTTGAGACTAGGGCGGACCGGGGCGATCAGGTGCTGCAGGCTGGCGTCCCGGGCGGCGTCGGACATCGCGTCGAGCATCCGGTCGGCAAGGCCGCGGCCCCGGAACGCGGCCGGACCTCGGCGGCCAGCGCGCACAGGGCCGTCGGTCGGCGACCTGCGGCGTGGGCTTCGAAGGCCGCGGCCAGCATCGCATCGATCCCGTCCCGCAACCCCTCCGTTGTCCGTCCCAGTCGCACGGGATCGTGTGGCCCTCGGCGATGATCTCGTCGACGTCATCGTCGTACAGGACGAACTGGAGTTGCGCGAACTCCTCGTACAGCCGCGCCCAGTAGCGGCGGAGGACCTCACCGTGAAGGTTGTACTCGGGCCAGACCTCGCCCGAGATGTCCGGGGCGTCGTCCCAGCACTCGGGATGCTCGGAGTAGCGGATGACGGTGAACGGCATGGTCAGGCGGCGATCGCGGGCTCCTCCCGGGATCGTTTCAGCGGCGGGCATCGGCGATCAACTCGCCGAGGGTGCGCCGCTGGTGCCCGGCGACGTCCAGGTTCTCGGGGCTGAGCCATGCGCGGAAACCGGCGCGCACGGCCGGCCAGTCGTCGTCGGTGATCGCGAACCATGCGCTGTCGCGGTTGCGTCCCTTGACCACCATGTGCTGGCGGAACACGCCCTCGAAGCGGAAGCCGAACCGCTCCGCGGCACGGCGCGAGGCCTGGTTGAGCGAGTCGCACTTCCACTCCAGCCGGCGGTATCCGAGGTCGTCGAACGCGTGGGCGGCGAGCAGGTAGATCGCCTCGGTGGCGGCCGTCGTCCGGCGCAGCGACGCGCCGAACCAGATGTGCCCGATCTCGATTACGCCGTGTTCGGGCGTGATCCGCAGATACGAGGCGACGCCGGCGGGCTGCTCGGCGGACAGCAGCAGCGTGAAGAACAACGGCTCGTCCGACGCCTGGGCGACGCGGAGGCTGTCGCCGAGCTCGGCGGGGTCACGGTAGGGGCCGTACGGTAGGTATGTCCAGAGGCCGGGGTCCGCCGCCGGCGGATGAGACTGCTCGTACAGCGCCTCGGCGTCTCGGTCGGCGTCGAGCGGCCGGAGCAGCACGTGCGTACCGCGGAGCTCGCTGCGCGCCGGGCGCTGCGCGGGCCGCCACTCGACGTCGGCCCCGACCGGCGGCGCGGTCGTGGTCGGCTGTTCAGTCGCCATCCGCCGATCGAAGCACACCGGCGCGGACGATGCTGGGCGGCCCCAACGCGCGGTGGCGCACCGCTCCGCGGACTGGACCGCGGTGATGGCGCTCGTCGGCGCCGGGCCGGCGAGGCGCCGAGGAGCACCCCGCGCTGCGGGCCGTGATCGACGTGTTGGAGGTGGTCGCGGCACGCGTGAGCGCCGCGCCGACCCTTTCCGTCGCGGCAGCCGCCGGCGGCTAATGGCCGTCGATGAACCCGGGGCGAGCAGCGGCTCTCGGGGCGATCGGTCCAGAGTTCACGCCGTGGCGTTCCTCCAAGCGGTCAGCGCGGGTTTGCCTGCCTGGTGCCGTTCGTCCCGAAGAGCGCGGTCCTTGACCCGGAAGTCTGGCGCGCCCACCGGTCGGA
>Ga0187780_10004150_pt1 | contig 10865 bp, 10 predicted proteins | sample 1015_Q2_SP10_20__FD_132429 | JGI IMG/M metagenome (GOLD analysis project Ga0187780, IMG submission 132429) | Tropical peat soil microbial communities from peatlands in Department of Meta, Colombia - 1015_Q2_SP10_20_MG | ecosystem: Environmental > Terrestrial > Soil > Wetlands > Peat | place...
ACGAACTCGATCATGCCGTCAACGTCGGAGAACGCCGAGTGGCCGGGGGGGCTGACACAGTTCTGGCCCGCGGTCACGCCTCGGATCGCGGCGATCTCCGGAGTGACCTTGACACCTGGAAGCAGGCCACCCAGGCCGGGCTTGGCGCCTTGCGAGAGCTTGATCTCAATGGCGCGCACCGGTGCCTCCGCCACCCGCTCGCGCAGCCGCTCGAGACTGAACCGCCCACGCTCGTCGCGACAGCCGAAGTACCCGGTGCCGATCTGAAACACCAGCTCAGCGCCGTGGCGATGCGCGGGTGCCAGCCCGCCCTCGCCGGTGTTGTGCAGGCAGCCGGCAAGCCTCGCGCCGCGATTGAGGGCCTCGATCGCCACCGGCGACAGCGACCCGTAGCTCATCCCGGAGAGGTTTACGACCGACTGGGGGCGGAACGCGTGACGTCTCCGGTGGACCCCACCCAGCACCTTGGACGAGGACGCCCTGTAGTCCGGGGGGCCGCCGGGCTCTCCGGCCGCCGGCGCAGCCGCCGGAAACGGCGAGTGCTTGATGATCAGGAGGCTCTCGACCGCCTCCATTTCGTCGTCGGTGCCGAAACCGAACACGTTTGGCCTGCCGTCCGAGGAGGCGTCGATCCAGCGCCGCTGATCGCGCGAGAAGGGTCGCTCCTCGTTGTTGGAGGTCACGATGTACTGGCGCAGCTCCGGGCCGAAGGCCTCCAGCAAGTAGCGCAGGTGTCCGGCGATCGGGAAGTTGCGCAGGATTGCCCGTCGCCGCTGCAGGAGGTCATAGCCGACGACGCCGGCGATTGTCGCGGCGGTTGCACGCACGCCGACGTTGCGGAAGGGAGTCACGTCTCCGGAGGCTCCCAGCCCCGAACGGAGCGCTCATCGGCCTGCCCCCACAGCGATGCTACGGATAAGCCGCAACATCGCTCTGCGGACCCCACGCCGGTCGGCCGGGACGATGGCGGGTCGCGCGATCGTCACGGGGCAGATGTGTCATGACACCATCGTTCCGCACTGCGGACAGCGGTACGGCCGCAGCGAGGCGATTCCGCGCGCCACGCCCGTGATCACGATCCCGATTCGGTCGCGCCACGCCCGGTCTCGGTGCTCAGGGTCGAGCCCGAGCACGACCGCGTCACCGCCGGAGCGCTTGCGGAACCCCTCGAGGATTTCGAGCGTGGTCGTCTTGCCGGCGCGGTTGGGTCCGAGCAGCGCGAAGATCTCGCCCGCCTCGATCTCGAGATCGATGCCGCCCACGGCCTCTAACGCGCCGTAGCTTCGACGTAGTCCGCGCACCCGAAGCGCCGGCTGATCGCGTGGGCGCGGCGTCCGCGAGGGGCTCGCCGCGACTTGTCTGGGCGGTTGGGTTTGGGTTGCGATCATGGGGTGGCAGGCTAAGTTCGGGCCACTCCGTCGTCATCGGCCCCGTGATCGATCTTTGCGCCACAGATGCCGTCGGTCTCGGAGTGGGAAGCGCTCCACCCTGGGGTGGAGATCCGCTCGCTCGGAGTTCTCCATCCCCGCGCCGATGACAACGCGGGTCCACACGCCTAGATTTCGCGCATGACCGACGCAGCGGCGCACGGCCCGAATCCCCCGACGGGTTGTCGCTCGCGATGACCCGGCTGCCACGTGCCGGGCCGGTCGTGATCGCGGCCGTGGCTGCGATCTCCGTCGCGGAGCAGCCGGCACCGTCGCTCAGCGGCATTGGGATTGGGGTGTTGCTGTGTCTGCTGGCGCTGGTCGGTGCGACGATCGCGCTCGTTCGTGTCAGCGATCCCCGGATCGATCTCGCCGCCGTGAGCGCGCTGATCCTCAGCTCGGCCGCGCTGGTCGGGCTGCAGCCGGGTGGCGCCGGGATGGCAGGCCTATTCGTGGCTGCGGCATTCGCGGCGATCCGCCTGCCGCATGGTCTCTCGGTCCCGCTGCTGCTGGGCGCGGGCGCCGCGTTCGTGCCCGTGGCAATCTACGCGCACGGTTCGGGCGGCATGATCGCCGGGACCGAACTGGGGATCGCCGCCTTCTACCTTCTCGCCCGGTTCGCCAGAGACGCCGCGCAAGCGCACGAGCAGGCCAAGCGGTTGCTCCTCGAGCTCGAGGCGAGCCGCAACGCCGAGGCTGAAGCGGCCGCGCTCAGAGAGCGGAGCCGCCTGGCGCGCGACATGCATGAGTCCTCGCCCACTCGCTGTCCGGTCTGATGCTCCGGCTCGGGGGAGCGCGGATGCTCTCCATGCAGACGAGCACGAACGGGCAGCTCCCGGACGCGCTCGACCGCGCCCACCACCTCGCCCGCGCGGGCCTCGAGGAAGCGCGCCGCGCGATCGCGGCGCTGCGCGACGACGACCTCCCTGGCCCCGACCGACTGGAGCAGCTCGCCGCCGACTTCGAGCGCGACTCGAACATCCCGACGTCGCTGACAATCACGGGCGACGCGCACCACCTGGACAGCGAAACCTCGCTCACGGTGTACCGCGTCGCGCAGGAGGCGCTCACCAACATCCGCAAGCATGCAACCCCGAACGCGTCGAGCTGCACCTCTGCTGCGGGAGCGACGGCACCCGGATCACGATCGGCGATCACGGGAAGCGGCCGTCGCCGCCGCCGGTCGCGAGCCGGCTCCGCGGAGGCGGCTACGGCCTCACCGGGATGCGCGAGCGCGCCGAGTTGCTCGGCGGGACTCTCGACGCCGGACGCATCCCGGACGGCTACCGCGTCGATCTCTGGATCCCGGCATGACCGACGAGCGGACAACGGTGCTGATCGCCGACGATCAGCGAGTCGTGCGCGAGGGGCTGACCATGGTGCTTGCGCTGATGCCCGGGGTAGAGATCGTAGGGGCCGCCCGCGACGGCGAAGAAGCGATCAGCCTGGCCGCCCAACTCGAGCCGGACGTCGTGCTCATGGACCTGCGCATGCCGCGCTGCGACGGCGCCGAGGCGACCCGCCGGATCACCCAGAGCGACACGGCGACGAAGGTGGTCGTGCTCACCACCTACGCCGACGACCACAGCGTCATCCAAGCGCTGCGCGCGGGCGCGTGCGGCTTTCTCACCAAGGACGCGGCCAGCCCGCAGATTGCCGCCGCGCTCGAGGCCGCGAAGCGCGGCGGCGCGATCGATCCCGCCGTCCAACACCATCTCGTCAAAGCGATCGCGCGCACGGCGCCGTTGCAATGGACCCCGCCCGACGAGTCGCAGCTTCCCGACGGTCTCACCCCACACGAAGCGAACGTTCTGGCACTGATCGCCGAGGGCCTCTCCAACGCCGAGATCGCCGAGCGTCTCACGGTCACCGAAACCACCGTCAAGAGCCACATCAACCACCTCTACGGCAAGACCGGTGCCCGCGACCGCGCCCAAGCCGTCGCCTACGCCTACCGCCACGGGCTCGCGCCGGGCGCCACCAACGACTGACAATCAGGAAACCTACGGCGGGCCCGTGCCGGCTCGTACACGGGGCTGTCAACCGGGTTCACCCGCTGGCTCATCGCGGATGTCCGCGCTCACGCGCGGGTGACCCGCGATCCTGCTCGAGACCGAGAAGCGGGGGGCGAGAACAGGACAGAGCTCGCGCTCGCATTCACCGTCGTCGTCGCCTCGCTGCGGACGATGCTCGCAGCGCGGTCTTCCCGCGGGCAGGCGCCGCTCGGATGGACGCTCGCGGCGACCTGGTCAGGATCGCTGCTGTGCGTGAACGCCGTCGGCTGTCACGCGTTCGTCCGAGCCGGGGGTAATGTCATGAGCCTGTCCGGCTGCCTCAGCGCTGCGCTGCTGGCGAGCGCGAGTTTCAGGCGCTCGCAGAAGTCGTGTTCGAGGAGCGGCATCGGCGCGCCGTTGGCAGCGACCGATCCGCGACCGCGACGCGCGTCTCTGCTCCGGCAGCTCTTGGCGGGCTCGGCTAGGGCGCGTCGTCATTGGCAGCGCGCTGCGTGGTTCCCGACGGACGGGGGGAGCGGGACCCTGAGCTGGTGCGGGCGGTCGAACTGCGGGATGTGCGCTTGGCGGTGGTGGCGCTCTTTGTGGGGGTGCCGGCGGGCTTTGCCCGCCGAGCGCGCGGCGCCGGCGTCCTCTTGGCGGCGCCTGCGCCTGACGCCGGCTCCGCGGGGAGCCGCCGTTCGATTTCGTCGGCGAGTGCCCGGAGTTCGTGGGCGGCGGCACGGACGGCCCGCTGGGTCTTGCTGCCCGCGCTATGACTCACTTCGCTGAGCGCTTTCGCCGCTTTCTTGCGCAGGCCGACCTGCCGCAGACGGTCGAACAGTTCGGTGTCGTTCTTTGCCATGATTCTCCTTGTGCGGTTGGTGGGGTAGCGGTTGCGGCCCTGGGCCGGCCCTGGCGCCGTCGCCGGTCGTGACCGAAACGTCGCGGTCAGCGGGCGGGACTCGCTGGGAACACAGGATCTTCACATGTTCCTTGCGCTGACTCTGCAAGTTAGGTGGCTGAGGTTGCCGATGGTCGAGATCGTGATCGGTGATGTCCATGCGCGGACACGAACGCGCGCAGCGCTGCGCGAATCTGCGCCGAGAACTGGAGCGGCTGGTTGTAGTCGGCCGAGGTGCGGCGACCAAGCTCGGGTGGTGCGCAGCGGTGTCAGGCGCCGAAGCCCTCGACGTGCAGCCGCGCCGGCGCCACCCCGGCTCGCCGCGCCGCGCCGGCAACCATCCTCGTGAACGGCTCGGGGCCGCAGATGAACACGTCTCGCTCGGGCAAGTCCGGGATATTGGTACGGAGCGTACGTGGATCGAGCGTCATGCGATGGCGCGAGCCGAATGCGCCGAGCACCCGCCCACCCCGTGCCCGCGTGAGCTCGCGCACCTCGTTGCCCAGCAGCAACTCCTCCTCGGTCGAGGCTCTCAGCACCACAACCGGGTCTGCCCCTGGCGGCAGGTCCTCGAGCAGTGCCCGCACCGGCGTGACCCCGACGCCGGCAGCGATCATCGCGACCCGGCGGCCAGTCAGCGCGTGCTTGGTGAACGTGCCGTACGGGCCCTCGATCGCGATCCGAGTGCCCGGGGTCAGGCGGGCGGCCGCGCTCGAGTGTGCGCCCAGGCCCTTGATCGTCACCCGCGTGTAGGGCGGCTGCGGGAGGGCGGAGATCGAGTAGGGGTGGGCGTGGAGCCACAGGCCGCGGGCCATGAAGCGCCACAGGAAGTACTGGCCGCCCGACACCGGCAGCCGCTCGAGCCGGCGTCCCTTGACCACCAGTGAGATGACGTCGTCTGACTCCCGCACGACCTTCACCACCCGCAGGCCGTGGTATGCCGTCCGCCACAGCGGTAGGCCGACGCGGCAGGTCAAGACGACACCGGCGGTCGATAGCCACAGGAGGGTCCAGGCGAGTCGCGCCAGCGGATGGTGGACGAACGATGCTCCGGTGGCGATCTGATGCGAGAACGACAGCGCGAGTGCGAGGTAGGTGAGCAGGTGCAGTTGCCACCACGTCTCGTGGCGCATGCGCCGGCGGGCCGCCCGGATCGACATGGCCGCGACCATGATCAGGATCGCCAGAGCGGCGATCGCCCCGAGCATGCCCTCGTACTGGGACAGCGCCACCCCGAACTCGTGCCACAGGCCTGTCCGCTGGAGCTTCGCGTAGCCGATCATCGACGCCGCCGCGTGCACGGTCAGCAACAGCAGCGGCCAGGGCGACAGCCGGCGATGCCAGTTAGTCAGGCGGGGATGTCCGATGAGGCGCTCGAGCGCCGGGAGCCGGGCCACGAGCACGACCATGACCAACAGGAGGTAGGCCCCGATCAGGCCGGTGAACCGTCCAACCGCCACCTCAGGTCCTCCGGGCGCGTGCAGGATGCGGGTGCTGAGCGACCCGATGGCGCTGGCGACGGCGGCCCCGAGGCCAACGCCGGCCATTGCCACGACCGCGTCGGCCGCCAGGTGGTTGGGCACGGCGCCCGCGCGGTGCGTCGGGCGCGGCGCCAGCGTGGGAGCCGAGGGCGGAGGGATCGATCGTCGAGGGTCAGCGAGGGCCGTCACTGACGGTTACTTCGGCAGCGACGCGGCCCGTGACGAGGGGGATGAGCAGATTCACACGCGAGTCTTACGTTTCGTACCGATCAGAGGGGGCATGGCAGCCAACCGGACGACCCCCTCGATGGGTCGCATGCTCGCGCTCTTGGCCGGGACGGCCGGTATCGGCTTCGGTTCCGCTGCGGTGGCGCAGCGCCACGGGCCTGAGTTGCTCGAGCATTCGGTTCCGGCGCGTGTGGCCGAGCGCGTCGTGCCACCGGCAGGCCCGCGCGCCAAACCGAGCCTCAGGCCCGGCACGGCGCGGGTTGCCACGCGTCCGCCCAAGCCGCGCCAGGCAGCAGCGGCAGCGAAGCCGCACCGCCGGCCGAAGCCCGTTTCCTCCGCGGCGCCGGCCCCGGCCCCGGCTTCGGCGTCGGCCACTGCCTCGACTTCAGCGTCGGCCACCGCCCCCGGTTCAACGCCCGCTCCGGCTCCCGCCCAGGTCGTGGCACCGGCGCAGGCATCCGCGCCCACGCTTCAGGTGCCGGCGCAGGTTCCCGCGCCGGCCACGTCCGCAGCGACCTCCGTCGTCTCCGGCGGATCCTGAGCGGGTCGGCTAAGCCGCCGCCGTCAGGCGCCGCCGACCATCCCGCTAAGGCGCCGCCGTCAGGCGCCGCCGACCATCCGACTAAGCGTCATCTCACCTTGGGCTTAGCGAGCTCTCACGCTTGACTTACACATCTCTGTGACAGGTGTCGGACACTCCCTTCGCAATGGATCGCCCGGCAACTTCCCAGCGCCGCCGGCCCGCCGCGCCGGGGGCAATGCCGTCGGCGATCGAGAGGCGCGAAGCCGGGATGCATCTCGTCCATCGCGTCAACCGTTGGCTCATCGCGGGCGCGGTGTCGGTCGCGGGGTTCCTGTCTCTGGCGGCCGCGCATGCGTTCCGCGGGCACACGGTGACCGCCGGCGGCGCGCCCTCGAGCGCGAGCAGCGCGGCCCAGCAGTCGCAAGCGTCAAGCGCCACCGGCGGCGGTCTTGGATCGCCCGCGCAGGCTCCCGCGCCGGCCGCTCCCGCGCCCAGCGCGGTCGTATCCGGAGGGTCCTGAGGTGGGCAGCAGCGTCGGGCCGAGCGCGTGGTGGTACCTGACGCGCGGGACCGGCGCGGTCACGCTGGTGCTGCTGACGCTGAGCGTCGCGATTGGCGTCGCGAACGTGCGGCGCGTGCACACCGAGCGGATGCCGCGGTTCGTGATCGACGCGGTGCATCGCAGCGCCTCGCTGCTGGCGCTCGCGTTCCTCGCGGTCCACATCGTCACGTCGGTGCTGGACCCGTTCGCCCCGATCCGGTTGATCGACGCGGTCGTCCCGTTCATCTCGGCCTACCGTCCGGTGTGGCTCGGCATGGGCGCGATTGCGTCGGACCTACTGATCGCGGTTGCGCTTACCAGCGTGCTGCGCCGACGGTTCGGCCAGCGCGCGTGGCGCGCGACGCACTGGCTCGCGTACGCGTGTTGGCCGGTGGCGCTCGTGCATGGGCTCGGAACCGGCAGCGACGCGAAGACGACGTGGATGCTGGCGTTGACCACCGGATCGGTGCTCGTGGTGCTGGCAGCGGTGGCGTTGCGCGTCGCCGGCGGCTGGCCTGACCACATCGGAGCGCGGATCTCGGCGGTTGTCGCCTCGGTCGCCGCGCCGATCGCACTGTTGATCTGGCTGCCGACTGGCCCGCTGTCGACGGGCTGGGCCAAGCGCGCCGGGACCCCCAGCTCGCTGCTGCGGGCCGCGACGCCGGTCAGCGCCGGTACGACTTCGACCGCCGCCTCCAGTGCGCCCCCGGCGGCCGGTGGCACAGCGCCGGCGGCGTCCGGTGCGAGCGTGACGGGAACCGTTGGCCAGTCCCAGCTTGGGAACGGGCTGGTTCAGGTCAACCTCCAGCTATCGCTCGCCGGACGACCGCTTAACACGTTGGACATCCGGATCGACGGCCAGCCGCTCGGCGGCGGCGGCGTCGCGATGGCCTCGAGCACGGTGACGCTAGGCACCTCGGCCACGCCAACGCAGTACCGCGGACGGATCACCGCCCTGGAAGGTACGACCATCCAAGCGCGGGTGAGCGACACGCGCCGCTCGCTCGTCCTGCTCGCGCAGCTGCAGATCAATCCAAGCTCGGGCAGCGTCACCGGCACCCTCACCTCTCAGCCCGTCGCCACGCACGAGCGGCGGGAGAGAACCGGGTGATGGGCGAGCTCCCACTAGTTGAGCACGCCCGCCGCGCCGCCAATCATTGCCCAATGCTCGTGCTGGCGCCTTGACCGCCCGACTCGTTACGGTGCTGCTGAGCGCCACCGCCGCGCTCGCGCTCGCGCTCGTCGGTTGCGAAGTCAGCGCGACCACCAGCGCTGGGACCCGCGCCACCCGTAGCGCGGCGAGGACGGTCGCCGCCAGCGCGCCGTCGACGCCGTCTGGAAAGCCGACGTCGCCGCCTGTCAAGCACGTGCCGCCGCCTGCGTCACATCCACGGCTGCTCGCGGCGGCGCTTGGCTCCTCGTCGACCACGTTCGTCCCCGCCGTGAGCTGGCGCGGGCAGCCCGCGGTGTCGGTCGCGCGCTCCCCGTCCGGTGTCGCGATGCTGTCCTTCGACCAGCGCCTCGTCGAGCTGAGGCTTCACTCGGGCACGGTCGACGCGGGCGGATCCGGCTGGCGCTTCGGCCCCGCGGTGCTCGGCGCGGAGCTGGGCCGGCTGGTCGCCGCGTTCAACGGTGGCTTCAAGTTCTCCACCGGGGTCGGGGGTTTCGAGTCTTACGGGCGCGTCGGCGCGCCGTTGGGCAACGGGCTCGGCTCGATCGTCACCTACACCGATGGGCGCACCGACATCGGTGCCTGGAACCAGGGCGTGCCGGCGGCGGGTCCGCCCGTGGCCTCGGTGCGCCAGAACCTGACGTTGCTGATCGACAACGGGACCGCGGCAGCGAACGTTGACTGCATCTCGTGCTGGGGCGCGACGCTCGGCGGGGTGACCGATCCTGCTCGCTCGGCACTGGGCATCACCGCTGACGGGCGACTGGTGTGGGCCGGCGGCGAGCACCTCACCCCGTTGGAGCTCGCCGATGCGCTTCTCGGTGCCCGCGTCGTCCGCGCCGTCGAGCTCGACATCAACCCCGAGTGGGTGGTCGGGTACCTCTATGGGCACCCATTGAATAGTCGGCGACGCCTGACGGCGGCGCCTGGCGGAGGAGTCGGCTCGCCCGCGCCCGTCCCCGTCGTGCCGGGGCAGAACGGTGTGCCCGGCTTCTTCCTGGCGCCCTACTCCCGGGACTTCTTCACCGTGCAAGCGCGGTGAGACGATCGATGCCACGGATCGGGACCGCACGCCGCCGGGTCCGTCGTCCGCGGTGGGTTCGGAGTGGACTCGCGTGGTCAGCCCTACGCCGGCTCTGATCCGGCGGCGATCAATCCGGTGTCCGAGCAGCTGCTCCGCAACCTCGCTCCCAACCAGCGCCCCGTGCTTCGGATTGGTGGCGACAGCACCGACGGGACGTGGTGGCCGGTGCAGCATCTCGTGAGGCCGCACGGCGTGAAATGCAGCATCTCATCGCGCTCGCTCGCGGTCACCCGGGCCCTCGCGGAGGGGATCGGGGGCCGCCTCATCCTGGGTGTGAACCTCGAGGCCAAGCAGACCCGGATGGCGGTCGCCGAGGGCAAGAGCGCAGTTATCCGGCATCGGGCCTCGGTCGGTGCTTGCGCTCGAGATCGGAAACGAGCCGAACTGGTATTCGGTGCTCCCGTGGTATCGGAACTCCGGTGGGCATCAGGTGTTCGGACGACCGCCGACCTACAACCTTCGAACCTTCACCGCCGAGTTCTCGGCGCTGCGCAAACAGCTGCCGGCAGTGTCACTCGCGGGGCCGACGGTCGGCACGCTCGCGTGGCTGAGTAACCTCCCGGGCTTTCTCGCCGCAGAGCCGACGCTCCGGGTCCTGACCATCCACCGCTATCCGCTCAATCGTTGTTTAACGACCCCAGGGTCACTGAAATATCCCACAGTCGCGAACCTGCTGAGCTCATACGCGTCACGCGGCATCGCCGACGGAATCAGCCGATACGCAGCGATCGCGCATCGGAGCGGGGACACGTTCCGAATCGACGAGATGAACTCGGTCGCGTGTGGCGGGAAGGCAGGGGACAGCGACACGTTCGCTTCGGCTCTGTGGGTTCTCGACACGTTGTTCGCGGTGGCCCGTTCGGGTGCCGACGGCGTTGATATCCAGACGTTTCCGAACGCCCGCTACGGGCTGTTCACGTTTCACCGCGTCGGTGCCGATGGTCCGCGTCGGTTCGCCCGGAGTACTACGGCTTGCTCATGTTCGCGCAGGCGGCTTCCCCCGGCGCGCGGTTGCTGTCCGTCGTGCGCAATGGGACTCAGGAGGTGTGCGCGCCTGGGCGACGCGAACATCAGACGGGAGGATCCGCCTCGTCCTCATCAACGACGACGTCTGGCACTCGCATGTCGTCTCGGTGAGGCTCCCGGGGCAATCAGCCACACTTGAGCGACTGACGGCGCCGAGCGCCTGGGCGAGGAGCGGAGTGGCGCTCGGAGGCCAGAGCTTCGGTGTTCAGACCCGGACCGGGATTCTCCGCCCCGCGCAGCCCGGAAATGAGCTGACGGCCGGTACCGGCGCCTACCTCGTCGCCCTCCCGGCCGCGAGCGCGGCAATGCTGACCGTCGGCGTAAGTCACCGGTAGCTCCGAGGGGCTGGGTCATGCGGCACGGATCCGGACTCGGTGAATCGCGTTGTTGCCGTAGCCGCGGACGTTGGTCGGGGGATGGTCCGGCTGCGCGTTGCCGGCTCGGTCGATCGCGCGACAGGCGATCTCGTGCCGGCCGGCGGTGAGCGTG
>Ga0187780_10004151_pt1 | contig 10863 bp, 10 predicted proteins | sample 1015_Q2_SP10_20__FD_132429 | JGI IMG/M metagenome (GOLD analysis project Ga0187780, IMG submission 132429) | Tropical peat soil microbial communities from peatlands in Department of Meta, Colombia - 1015_Q2_SP10_20_MG | ecosystem: Environmental > Terrestrial > Soil > Wetlands > Peat | place...
CGCCTATACGCTGCTGGGCCTGCAGACCTACTTCACGGCGGGGCCGAAGGAGGTGCGCGCATGGACCGTCGCCAAAGGTGCCACCGCGCCGCAGGCCGCGGGCGTCATTCACACCGATTTCGAAAAGGGATTCATCCGCGCCGAGACCATTGCCTACGAGGACTTCGTGCGCTGCAAAGGCGAGCATGCCGCCAAGGAAGCGGGCAAGATGCGCCTGGAGGGCAAGGACTACGTGGTCAAAGACGGCGACGTGATGCATTTTCGTTTCAACGTGTGAGGTGCGGCGACATCGCACCCACAGTGCCACGGCCCCCGGGTCGGGGCGCGCCGACGCCGCGTCTCGGGTATCGTATGCCAATGCCGTCGATCGACTCGCCGCCCGCCGCATTGCGATCTGCGCCGCGGGCCATTGGCCGATAGGCCGTGCGATGCCGCGATCTCTTGACTTGCTGCCGCCCGTGTCCAAGCGCCTTGCAGCCGTTTGCGTCGCGCTCTTGGTAGGGTTTGGCTTCGCCTACACAAGCGCCGCAGGCCAGAGTCCGCGTGCGCTGCTGATCCGGGTCCGAGACACGCCACCGGAGGACAGACCCAACTTTCTTCACGAACGTGACGGCTCCTACACCGTGTCCACGGGTTCGGGCGGCGATCGCGACGAGCGCGCGGGCGCAGCCGCCAACGCGACAGTCGTGTCGACCTCGAACAGCATTCGCCTCGTGCACGTTCGGGAAGGCGAAAGCGTGCGCGTGGACCTTCCCTCAGTCCAGAGCCTGCAATTTCACGTGCCAATGGGTGCGGGCGGCACGCCGGGGCATGGCTCCGGAGCATCGCCTGCGCCCCATGGCCAGGCGCCCGCAGGCGCGCCTCCCGTTGGAGGTTCCCCTGGCTCGCCGGGCGGCCCGCCCCCCGCGGCTTCGGGTGTGGTCTATTTCGAGGGAGTTGCCGCATTTGCCGCGCGCTTTGCGCTCGTGGGCCGCGACGGTGTTCGCATTGATCTGGTTCCGCTGCAGGTGGGAGCCGTCGAGGCGCCGTTTGCGGTTGCCGGCGGCGGCGCAAATGGGCTCGGGGCCGTGCTCTTTGGTCGCGTGGGCCAATGGATCGCACTGGGCGATACCGAACTTGCGTCGAGCAAGACTCTGAACGCAACGGCCGAGCCCCCCGCTGCTCCCAGTGTGTGGGTGCGCGTGGACCCTGATCCGGCCGGGCCTCGTTAGGGGCCCAGGCGCGCGTCGCGATACGTCCAGCGCCGCCAGAGGGCCTCGAGCGGGCCTTGGCGAAAATGCGCCAGAGTCCAGCGACTCAGTACGACTTGCGCGCCAAACACGAGCAGTCCAATCGCGGCAAGCTGTGCGCGACCGGCCTCGGCGCCCAAACCTAAGCCCCATCCGGAGAGCAGCGCACCCAGGGCAAGAGACTGGCCAACGTAATTCGTAAGTGACATGCGCCCCGCGCTGGCCAGCCAGCGCACGCTTGCGGCGGCCCACGGCTGGTCGAAGAGGTATACCGCAGCCGCGACGTAGGCCGCCGCCAGTAGGCTGCTTGCTCCCAGCACGACATCGTCCCATCCGGCCTCGGCGCCAGGCAGGTCACGAGCGCGAGCCAGGCTCATTGCGGCCCCGAGCAAGGCGCTGGGCGCACCGGCAACCAGGCCGATTTGCCAGGCGCGCCGCCACACCAGGCGATGGCGCTCGGGTTGTTGCAACCAGCCCAGTCGGCCGGCAAACGTCCCGAGCGCCAGCAGCGCGAGCACTTGCGGCCAGAAGGTCGGAATACTTGCGACCTGCTGCCAGAGTTCATCGGAGAGGCGTTGCCGAAGCTGGGTGAGGAAACCCGCACGGCAGTAGATCTCGTGGGCATGGGCCAGCGCCTGCGGAATCTGGTCCGACGGGCCGCCGGAGTCGAACGCGCCGAGCAGCAGCGCCGGCAAGAAGATGCTCACTGCGGCCAACGCTCCAAAGCCGTAGGTCCACGCGAGCAGCCGCCGCGGACGGGCCGTTGCGAGCGCCAGGAACGCCAGCGCGCACGCCGCATAGGCGCTGAGCACATCTCCAAAATACAAAAAAACGCCGTGCACGATGCCCAAAGCGAACAAAAACAACAGGCGGCGCCGCTGCACGCGCTGCACCTCGCGCGGGCCTCCGCACAAGCGCCGCCGCAGGGACCGGCCTTGCAATGCGATTCCGACGCCGAATAAAAACGCGAAGATCGGGTAGAACTTTCCCTGGAACAAGGCCGACTGCAGGAAGTACAGCGCCGATTCAAGCGCACCGGAAGGTTGCGAAAGGTAGCCCAGAGGTTCCCCGGCGCCCCAGCTAAAGGACTGGATGTTGACCTGCAGGATCCCCATCAGGGCCAGGCCCCGCAGCGCGTCGATGCGCTCGATGCGCCGGAGCGGGGCCGCTCTAGCGGGCGCAAAGCCCCGCGCCAGGGCCATGGCGGGGCCTTTTCCTTGGGTTTCGATGCCTTCCGGCGGCACTGGCCGCTGGGCGCCAGCCGGTGCGCTGCTCGAGGCGGGGGCCACGATGCGACCTCGGAGCCGCGGGGCACCCGGCGCGTCAGGCTTTTTGCGGGGGTTCGCGCAGTTGGGCGATCTTGGTTTTGAGCCAGAGCTCCACTGAGGGGAACACGAACTTGCTCACGTCGCCACCCAGCAGCGCGATCTCGCGCACAATGCTGCCCGAGATGAACTGGTACTGGTCCGAGGGCGTGAGAAACATGGTCTCCACCTCGGGCAGCAGATAGCGGTTCATCCCGGCCATTTGGAATTCGTACTCGAAGTCGGAGACCGCACGCAGGCCCCGCACGATGACGCGCGCGTCTTGTTCGCGCGCGAAATCCTTGAGCAGGCCGCGAAAACCGGCCACCTCGACGTTGGGGTAGTGCCCCAATACCTCGCGCGCGATGTCGAGCCGCTCTTCGAGCGTAAAGATGGGATTCTTGGCGCTGCTGTCGGCGATGCCGACCACGAGCTTGGAAAACAGGCCCGCGGCGCGCCGCACGATGTCCTCGTGCCCCCGGGTGAGCGGATCAAAGGTACCCGGATAAACGGCGATCACCATCGTCAGTTCCTTGATCGGTCGAACATCGCGCATCTTGTCGGCCGAGGCGTACGCGGCCGGACCCACAAGCGCCGGCACCCAGACGGCTGAGCCCCATCACCGGCGCCAACCGGGGGGCCGGCCATTATTCAACACGGCCGCGATCGCAGCAAATGAAAATGCACGCCGCCGGCCTTGCCGGCGCGCACCACCTCCCAGCCCTGCTCGGAGAGCTCTTGGGCGTCCAGCCGCTCGGCGGCCTCTGCATAGATCAGCCCTGCCGGCGCCAGCAGACGGCGCACGGCGGCCAGGGCAGCCGGTAGCAGCCCCGAGTCAAAGGGTGGATCCAGAAATATGACATCGAAGGAGCCGTCGGGCATCGGCGGCAGGACGGATCGCCAATTGCCGTGCAGTACCTCGACGTTCGTTGCCGCCAGGCGCTCGCGCAGCGCGCGCAAGGCACGCACCGTGCGCGCGTCGTGGTCGACGAGCACCACGTGGGCGGCGCCGCGCGAGGCCATCTCGAATCCCAGAGCACCGCTGCCGGCAAACAGGTCCAGGGCGCGGGTCCCCGGCAGTCCCGCAAACAGGTGCTCGAGCCAGTTAAATACGGTCTCACGAACCCGGTCCGGTGTGGGCCGCAGCCCCGGCGCGGCCACCACGGCGATGGGTGTGCGCCGGAAGCTTCCGCCGATAATGCGCACGCGCCCGACCGCGGCGCGTGCGCTGCGGCCTTGGGCGCTGCGGGCATGCTTGCTCATGTGTCCTCGCGCCAACGCGGACTGGGCCGATCCACTACACTGCCCGCCCGCGGACCGTCGCATCATTGCAGAAATGGCAGCTTTCGAGAAAACGGGTTGGTTGAGCCGGCTGCGATCGGGCCTTGCGCGTACCCGCGCCCAGCTGGCTGGCGTTTTTTCGGGCGCGACGCTCGACGAGGCGCTCTACGAGCAGCTCGAGGACGCGCTCATAAGCGCTGACGTCGGGGTGCCCGCGACCCAGTTTTTGCTCGAGCGCGTGCGCGAACGCGTGCGCCGCAGCCCCGTGCGCGATCCGGCCGGGGTGCGCGCGCTGCTGCAAGAGGAGGTGGCCCAGCTGCTGACACCTTGCGAAACGCGCTGGGACGTCTCCGGCGCCAAACCCTTCGTGGTGATGGTCGCCGGCGTCAATGGCTCGGGCAAGACCACATCGATCGGAAAGCTCACGCACTGGCTCAGCGCGCAGGGCAAAACAGTCCTGTTGGCCGCCGGCGACACGTTTCGCGCGGCGGCGCGCGAGCAGCTCGCAGTGTGGGGGCAGCGCAACGGCGTGGAGGTCATAACCCAGTCGGGCAGCGACCCGGCCGCGGTGGTCTTTGACGCGGTAAGCGCGGCGCGCGCGCGCGGCCGCGATGTCCTCATCGCAGACACGGCGGGGCGCCTGCCGACCCAGGCGCATCTCATGGAGGAGCTCAAGCGCATCAAGCGCGCCATCGGCAAGAACCTTGCCGGCGCACCGCACGCGGTCGTGCTCGTAGTCGACGGCACCAACGGGCAAAACGCCCTCGCGCAGCTGCGGGCGTTCGATGCCGCGATTGGTGTCACCGGCCTGATCGTCACCAAACTCGACGGCACGGCCAAAGGCGGCATCATCGTTGCGCTGGCGCGCGAGCGCACCGCCCAGCCGCTGCCCATCTTGTTCGTCGGGGTGGGCGAGTCGATGCAGGACCTGCAGCCGTTCGTTGCCGCCGACTTTGCGCAGGCGCTTTTGGCCGATGAATGAAAATTTGCGCCGCCGGGGGCGCGCTTCCCCTAGAATCGCGCCGGCCCCCGACTCGCGGCCCTGGTTTGCCGAAGGCGGGTCACGAGTGGCCACGGAGCGCTATCGCGCATGACGCTGCTAGCGGCAATCGATCTGGGTTCCAACAGCTTCCGACTGGAGATCGGCGAGGCGATGGGCGCGCACATCGCCCGCCGCGGCTACTGGAAGGAGACCGTACGGCTGGCCGCGGGACTGGGCCCGGACGGCCGCCTGAGCCGCCGCTCGATGGACAACGCCTGCGTGTGCCTGGCACGGATGAACGAACGGCTGCAAGGCATGGGCGCGGCGCAGGTGCGCGCCGCGGGCACGCAGACCCTGCGCCAGGCGCTCAATGCGGAACAGTTTTTGCAGGAAGCGCAGCGCGCTCTGGGGTACCCGATCGAAATCATCTCCGGCCGCGAAGAGGCGCGACTGATCTTCGAGGGGTGCACGCATACCTTGCCGCCCAGCAAACGCCGTCGCCTGGTGGTGGACATCGGCGGCGCGTCCACCGAGGTCATCGTCGGCCGAGGATTCACGCCCGCGCGCGCCGAGTCTTTCAAGATCGGCTGCGTGGGAACGACGCTGCGCTTTTTTCCGGGTGGCCGGATCGATCGCGCCCACTTTCGGCAAGCGCAGGTGGCTTGCGAAGCCGAACTCGAGGAGGCCCGGATTGCCTTTCATCGGTACGGCTGGGACGAGGCCTACGGCTCGAGCGGCACCATCGGCGCAGCGGCCTTGATTTTGCGCGACCACGGCTGGGCCGAGGGCACGGTTACCGCTTCCGGGTTGGCTCGGTTGCGCCAGGCGCTGCTCGATTTCGGGGAGATTCGGCGCGTGCAGTTTGACTCGATAAAACCCGAACGCGCCGAAGTGCTCGTTGGCGGCATCGCCGCGCTGTCGGCGATCTTCGAGAGTTTCGGCATCGACGAGATGCGGCCGGCCAAAGGGGCGCTGCGCGCCGGACTGCTCTACGATTTGCTCGGCCGGCGCGCGCGCCACGACGTGCGCGATGCCACCGTGCTGCGCTGGCAGCAGCGCTACGGTGCCGACCGCACCCTGGCCCGCGTCGTGGAGATCACGGCGTTAAAGTTCTATCAGTGTCTGTTCCCGGACGCGCCCGAAGAAGCCGTGCGGACGCTGCGGTTTGCCTGCCAGCTCCACGAAATCGGCCTCGCCGTCTCCCACAGCGATTATCACAAGCACGCGGCCTACCTCGTGCGCAACGGCGACCTGCCGGGATTTTCGACCTCGGACCAGGAACGCATCGCCGAACTGGTCCTGGGTCAACGCGGAAACTTGCGCAAGGTCCTCGATGTACTCTGGGACCCGTTGCGTGCGGGCCGCCTCTTGGCGCTGCGGCTGGCGATCCTCCTTCACCACGCGCGGCGCCCCGTGCGCCTGCCGCGCTGGAGCCTGCGCGCGCATCGCTCGATCGAGTTTGGCATCGAACGGTCCTGGATCGCACGCCGGCCGCTGACTCGCCACCTGCTGGAGGAGGAAGCGCAGCAGTGGGCGCGCGTGGGAATCGCTTTTTTCGTACGCGAGCTCTAGCCAGGGCGCTGTCGGGCGCTCGCAGGCGCGCGTCGGGTTCAGAGCAGGTTGGGGGTAACGGCAGCCAGCAGCAGCAGCTCGGAGGAGTCGCCCTCCTCGGTGCGTGAGCTAAACCACCACACCGCCCCTTTTTTCAGCGCCCACGGCTGTTCGATACCGGTGAGCAGTTTGCTGGCGACCAGGCCCAGCGTGGGCTGGTGACCCACCGCGACCACCGCGCCGCGCCCCTGCGGCCAGTCAACGGCGCGCAAGAACTCCTCGACGCTGCTGCCGGGGGCCAGTTGCGGAAGGATCTTGAGCTTGCGATCGGACAGCTCGGTGAGGGCGCGTGCCGTCTGCTGCGCGCGCAGCGCCGGGCTGGTGACAACGCGCGCGGAGCCGGGCAGCCGGTCGTTGAGCCACTGGGCGACGCGGCGTGCCTGTTTCTGTCCTTTGGCGGTGAGCTCGCGGGCGACATCGGGCAGCGTGTCTTCGGCCTCGGCATGGCGCCAGAGCAGCAATTCCATTATGTGTTCCCCGATGATTGCGCCAGCGTCTCGATCAAGGCGCGCTGCGCGCTAAAACCGACTCCCGGATTGCGTGGCGGCCGATACCGCCCGTCGCTGCCCAGCACCCACGCCTCGCCCGTATCGTGCAAGTACGGCTTGAGTCCCTCGTCGATGACTCGGTTCTTGAGCGCCGGGTCCAGCACCGGCCAGGCGATTTCGATACGCCGCAGCAGGTTGCGGCCCATCCAGTCGGCGCTGGCCAGGTAGACGCGGCCGGCGCCGCCGGCACCGAAATAATAGATCCGATGGTGCTCCAAAAAGCGCCCGACCACGGAGCGCACCCGGATGTTCTCCGACATGCCCTTGACACCGGGACGCAGCGAACAGGCGCTGCGCACGATCAGGTCAATGCTCACCCCCGCATTGGATGCTTCGTACAGGGCATTGATGGTGGCCTCGTCGCTCAGCGCGTTGACTTTGGCGATGATGTAGCCGCCCTTACCGCTTCGGGCCAAGCGCGCTTCCTCGGCGATTGCCGCGATGATGCGTTTTTGCAGCGTGAAGGGAGCCAGCCAAAGGCGCCGCAGGCGCTGTACCGGGGTGAGGCTGGTCAGATGCATGAAGATTTTCTCGACGTCGGCGCAAATCGCGGGTTCGGCCGTGAGCATGCCGAAGTCCGTGTACAGCTTCGTGGTGGTCGGGTGGTAGTTGCCGGTGCCCAGGTGCACGTAGGGCACCAGGCGCGTGCGATCGCGGCGCTGTTCCCGGCGCACGATCTGCAGGAGCTTGGCGTGCGTCTTCATGCCGACCAGTCCGTAGACCACCTGCGCACCGACGGCCTCGAGACGCCCGGCCAGATTGATGTTGGCCTCCTCATCGAAGCGCGCCTGCAATTCGACCACCACGGTGACCTCTTTGCCGCGGCGCGCCGCCTCCTCGAGCAGCTCGACGAGCACGGAGCCCGTGCCGGTGCGATACAGCGTCATGCGGATCGCAACAACCTGCGGGTCGACGCTGGCCTGGCGCAAAAATTCGATGACGGGCTCGAAGCTCTCGAACGGGTGGTGCAGCAGTACGTCGCCGCGACGTACCGCCTCGAACATGTCTTGTCCCTGGGCAACGCGCGGGGGCCAGGCCGGCAGCAGTGGCGCGTAGCGATGCTCGGGTCGCGCCAAATAATCGACAAGCTGGTTCATCCGCACCAGGTTCACGGGCCCCTCGACGCGGTAGACGGCCTCCTGCGGCAGGTGGAACTGATCGCGCAGGAGCTCTTCGAGGTGCGGCGGGCAGGTGCGCAGCACCTCGAGGCGCACCGCATTGCCAAAATGGCGCTGCGTGAGCTCGAACTGCAGCGCCTCGCGCAGGTTCGAGACCTCGCGCTCGTCGACCCAGAGATCGGAGTCGCGCGTGACCCGAAACTGGGAGAAGCCCATCAGGCTGCGATGCGGAAACATATCGGCCAGGTGGGCGCGGATCACCGAGGACAGCAGCACAAAGGCCTGCCGTCCGGGGCAAAGCGCAGGCGGCAGCGGAATCACGCGGGGCAGGGTGCGCGGCACTTTGACGATGGCGATTGCCGATGGACGCCCGAATGCGTCCTTGCCCTGGAGTTGCACGATGAAGTTCAGCGCCTTGTTCATCACCTGCGGAAACGGGTGCGAAGGATCGAGCCCGATCGGCGACATGAGCGGCTGGACCTCGCGCCGGTAGTAGTCACGGACCCAAGCACGCTGCTGCGCCGTACGCTGCTTGTGGCTCAGTACGACGGTGCGCTCACGCGCCAGCGCCGGCATGACCGTCTCGTTGTACAGCGCGTATTGCTGATCGACGAGCGCGTGCGCGCGCTGCGCGATCTGAACGAACAACTCCCATTGCGGCGAGACCGTGCCCATGTCGGCCGACTCGCGCAGCGTGTCCATGAGGTCGGATACGCGGATCTCGAAGAACTCGTCGAGGTTGGCCGAAACGATGCAAAGAAACCGCAGCCGCTCTCCGAGCGGTATGCTGGCGCGCCGGGCAAGCGCCAGAACGCGCTCGTTAAACGCGAGCTGCGAGAGCTCCCGGTTTAAGAATCGCTGCGCAACGCCGTGAGCGGCTGTGGTTCTGGTGCGGTCTCGCCTGGCTGCGGTTTCGCGGGGCATCTGCGCAACGTATTGTGGTTGATCGGTGAGAAAACATCGGGGGCCGTACAATCGCTGCCGCGACCGGCGCCCTGCCGGCCCCGTTGCGAGCACGTCGCCGGCTCGCCGCGAATTTTACTGGCTGCTATGAAGCGGATCTTACTGGCGCGCGTTTGTCCCTTTGCGTGAGAACCGAACCGAGCCTATCGCCTTCGGCTGCGCCGGCAGCGTTTGTGCACCTGGAGCGGGTCGAGAAGCGCTATGGCGAATTCCGTCCGGCCCTCGTCGGGCTCGATCTATCGGTCGCGCGTGGCGAGTTGCTGCTCGTACAGGGTGCCGCCGCGTCCGGCAAGAGCGTTTTGCTGCGGCTGCTCGCGGGTCTGGAGACCCCTTCGGGGGGCGTCATCCGGATTGCCGGAGAGAATCTGGCGGGGATGCGGCCGCGCGCGCGGGCGCACCTGCGACGCTCGATGGGAATTTTGCCGCCGGGCGGCTGCCTGCTTGAGCGCAAGAGCGTCCTTGAGAATGTCGCGCTCGCCCCGTGGGTGGCCGGGGCTGCCCTGGAGGAAGGGATGCGCCGCGCGCGCGCCGCGCTGGACCTCGTCGGGCTGGACGTGGCGCGCTATGGGACCGCTCCGTGTGCGCATCTGACGAGCGGTCAGCGTCAGTGTGTCGCCCTGGCCCGCGCCCTGGTAAACCGACCGGCGCTGCTGCTGCTCGATGACGTGCTCTCGGCGCTCGACGAGACCAGCGCGGCGCGCATCATCGGCGTGCTCGACCAGTTCTCGGCAGCCGGAGTGACGGTAATCGCCGCCTTGCGCAGTGCCGCGCCCTCGCTGCCCATGGCAATGTGGCCTGCGCGCGCGCGCGCCTTGCGTCTGGCCGACGGCAGGAGCGTCGCGTGAACTACACCGCCAGTCGGGCTTTGGCGCTGGGCGAGGCGCTGCGCAGGACGCTGGGGCGGCCGGTCGAATTCGTCCTCGTGGCCGGAGCCACCGCGGTGCTGCTCGGGGCCGGTGCACTGGCCGCATTGGCCCTTTGGCGCGCCGGCCCCCTGGACGTCCCGTCCGCGGCGCGCCCCCAGGCTCTGGTACTTGCCGGCGGCGCGCAAGGCGAAATTGACCTCGGGGCCCTGCAGACAGCGCTGCGACGCGTCGCGACCGTTGCTTCCTCGGAGTTCGTCGGACGCGATGCCGCGCTCTCGCAGCTCGCGCAACGCAAGAACCTCTCTTCACTCGGCCTGGCGGAGCTGCGCCCCAATCCGCTGCCCGACGCCTTCGTGGTGGGCTTTACCGCCGGCGCTGCGCCCGAAGCCATCGAGGCCGCGGTCGCGGAACTGCGCAAGGTGAAGAACGTCGAGTCCGTGGAGTACCAGCCCGAGCTGTATCGAAGGATCTGGCTGCTGGGGCAGCTGGGTTCGCGGCTCGGTGTGCTGCTTGCCGCAGCATTGGCCGCCGCGCTCGTCATCGGCGTTGCGCTCACCGCAACCCTCTGGGGTCGGGTCGACCCCGAGGAGATCCGGTTGCTCGACTTGCTCGGGGCCGAGCCCGCAATCGTGCGCAGGCCGTACGTCTACGCGGGCGCGATCAAGGCGGTGATCGACGAGCAGACTGATCCGCAACTGATCGCGGTGATGAAGGGCTACGACTACCGCAAGGTGGTGGACAACGGCTACGTCGAGCGGCTGGTGAAGGAAGGATTTTTCGAGAAACTCTTCGGGTCCTCCGTTAAGGCCGAAGAGGAGCGCAAGGCTAAGCTGGCGTTCCGTTAGAGGACCTTCACCCAGCGATGCCCTTCAAATATCGCGCCGACCACGTCGGCAGCCTGCTGCGTCCGCCCGAACTGCTCGCGGCGCGGCAGAATCCCGCGACAACTCCCGAACAATTA
>Ga0187780_10004152_pt1 | contig 10863 bp, 11 predicted proteins | sample 1015_Q2_SP10_20__FD_132429 | JGI IMG/M metagenome (GOLD analysis project Ga0187780, IMG submission 132429) | Tropical peat soil microbial communities from peatlands in Department of Meta, Colombia - 1015_Q2_SP10_20_MG | ecosystem: Environmental > Terrestrial > Soil > Wetlands > Peat | place...
ATGCAGACCGCCTTGGATCTGGCGCTGGGCGGGATCTCCCTGGGGGGGATCTACGCCCTCACGGCCTTCGCCCTGTCCATGGCGCTGGCCACCACCCACGTGCTCAACGTGGCCCACGGCAACTTCATCGTGTTCGGCGCCGCCCTGGCCACGTTCCTGCTCAACGTCCTGAAGCTGGGTGGCACGGCCACGGCAGCGGCCGTGGTCGTCTGCTTCGCCGCGGCGGGGCTCCTTTTCGAACGGGCCTTCGTCCGGCCCCTCCTGGGCAAGACGCCGGGGCAGATCCTCATCGGCTCCATCCTCATCACCTTCGGCTTCGCCGTGGCCTCGGAGGCCCTGCTGGGCTACACCTGGGCGCGCCGCGTGGACCCGCAGCCGTCCTTCTCGCTCACCTTTCCCCTGGCCCGACTCACCGTGGGGGGCGCCGTCCTCTCGGGCACGCGCCTGTTCGTCCTGCTGGCCACCACCGCCCTCATCGCCGCCCTCCACCTGTTCCTCACGCGCACGGCGCTGGGCAAGGCCATCCGCGCCATGGCCCAGAACTACGAAGCGGCGGTGATCCTGGGCATGAACCCCCGGCGGATCTCCGCCACCGTCTACCTGATCGGGATCACGGCGACGGCCGCCGCGGGGGTGCTGCTGGCCCTGGCCTCGCCCCTGGACCCCTACGAGGGGACGCGGCTCACCCTGGTCGCCCTCACCGTGATCATCATCGGCGGGGTGGGAAGCCTGCCGGGGGCGCTGATAGGCGGGGCGGTGCTGGGCGTGGCGGAGGTGCTGACCTCGTTCTACGCCGGGGGGGTCTGGGGGCCCGTGGTGTACCTGGTGGTCTTCTTCGCCGTGCTGCTGGTGCGGCCGCAGGGACTGATGGGGGGGCGGGCCGGATGAGTGACGACGGCCGACCGCGGACGGGCGACCGCCGTCAGGGTGGGTGGACGGGGCTGGGCGTGGCGGGCGGGCTGGCGCTGGCCTGCGCCCTTCTGCCGCTGGCCGGCACGCGCGACCTGATCACAGCGGTGTTCTTCACCTTCCTGTTCCTGGTCCTGGCGCTCAATTTCGACATCCTGGGCGGATTCATGGGCTACATGAACCTGGGACAGGGGGCCTATTTCGGGCTGGCCGCCTACCTCGCCGCGCTGCTCCTGAACTCCGGCCGGCTGAACCGCCTGGGGGCGGCGGACAGGCCGGCGGCCGTGGCGGTGGCGGTGGCGATCACGACCGCCGTGGCCTTCGGCTTCGCCTACCCGCTGTTCCGGCTGAGCGGGGCCTACTTCGCCATGGCCACGTTCGGCGTGGTCCTGCTGATCCGCCATCTCATCCTGAACTTCCCGGACGTCACGGGCGGCTCCTACGGGGTGTACGTGAACCCGCGCCACTACCTGGGCCTCTACCCGGCCTACTACCTGGGCCTGGGCCTCCTGTGCGCCTCCGCGGCCCTCACCCTCGCCATCGCTCGGAGCAAGATCGGCCTCGCCTTCAACGCCGTGCGCGAGAGCGAGCCCACGGCGGCGGCCATCGGCATCGATCTGTTCCGGGCCAAGCGGCTGGCGCTGGTGCTGGGCGCCGCGCCGTCCGCCCTGGCGGGGGCCATCTTCGCCCTCCAAGCCGGATACATCGACGTGGATGCGGCCCTCGGCGTGGACAAGACGCTGCTCCCGGTGATCATGGCGCTGCTGGGTGGCAGCGGCCTGGTGGCGGGCCCCCTGCTGGGCGGCGCCATCATGCGGGCCATCGACATCCTGCTGAAAAATTACCTGCGCCTCGCCTTCCCCGCCCTGGTCATCTACGGCGCAATCCTCATGGGCATCGGGTTGCTGATGCCCCAGGGCATCCTCAATTTCTTCGGCGACCGCCGCCGCACCTGAACCGCCGGGACGCCACGGCCCCCCACCTCCCCTCACGTTCTTTCCCTCTCCAGCCACACCGAATCGATGGAGAGTGGGCCGGCGCCCAGGAAGAATAGCGCGGCACCGCCCCCCAGGCCGGCTTCCCGCAGTTCCGCACCGGGATTTTCCTCCCCGCCTGCAGGTGGACAGGATCTTCCCTGGGCAAAATTAGCAGGGTGCTGAAAAACCCGTTTTTCTGCAGGCTGCTCAAAAAGGTCCAGATGCAAGGCGGCGTGCGATGCGCCGAGTGAGGCGTACTCCGGGTACGCCGCAGCGAGCGCGCAAGCGCGCCAACGCCGCAGATGGGCCTTTTTCAGCAGCCTGTTAGGCCTTCCGCTTCTCCAGCCCGATCGCGCGATCCAACGAAAGAAAGCTCGGCCCCATCAGGAAGAAAGCCAACGCGATGATGCCCAGGGTCATGGGGAACTCCACGCCGCCCTTTGCCCAGAAGAACCCGTTCGCCAAGTGCACCTTGAGCACCGCCACGGCCATATCGATCACAAGGCCCGCGGCCCAGAAGCGCGTCAGCAGGCCGAAGAAGATGCAGATGCCCCCGAAGAACTCCGTGATGGTCACAATCCAGGCCCAGGGGAGCGCCGGGACGATCCCGAGCTTCTGGAAAAATCCCGCCAGGCCGGAGACCCCCGGGCCTTGAAATGCCCCGAGGAGTTTCTGTGCCCCGTGCATCGCGAAGACGAAGCCGAGCAGAAGTTGCAGCACCAGCGGCCCCCACCGTTCCAACCCTTCCAGCTGCCTGAGCATGGTCTCTCCCCTCTCTCGCGGGCTCTGCCGGCCCGCGTGTTGCGGCTCCCCCCGCCCGCCGAACTCATCCCTCGTCCCTCGTGCCTCATCCCTCTCGGGCGTGTCACCACCCGGCGGCCACGTTGACCCGCATCCGCCCGATCCGCTCGATCTCCACGTCTACCACGTCGCCCGGTTTGAGCGGGGAAACGCCCTCGGGGGTGCCGGTGGAGAGCACATCGCCCGGCAGCAGAGTCATGATGGACGAGGCGTGCTGGATCAGGCCGGCCACGCCCTCGATCATGTCCCGCGTGCTGGCGTCCTGCCTCAGCTCCCCGTTCAGCCAGAGGCGCATGCGCAGGTCCTGCGGGTCCGGGACCTCGTCCGCCGTTACCAGGGCCGGCCCGATGGGCGTGAAGGTATCGAAGGACTTGCGGGTAGATCGGTCCTCCCCGCCCCGCACCGTCACGTCCACCAGGATGGTGTAGGCGAACACGTACCGCAGGGCGTCGGCCGCCTTCACCCGGGTGGCCTCCTTGCCGATAACCACGGCCAGCTCCACCTCATGGTCCGTGCGCCTGTCGGGAAAGGGGAGGCGGATGGTGTCTCCCGGGCCGATGATGGAGGAGGGCGCCTTCAGGAAGAACCCCAATTCGTGTATGGTGCTGGCCGCGCTCATCTCGGCCTGGTGCTTCATGTAGTTCACCGGAGCGGCCAGCACCTTGGTGGGACAGAGGATGGGCGGGAGAAGACGGCAAGCCGACAGGGCCCGGCCCCGACCGCCGGCAACTGCCGCCTCGATCTTGGGCCGCAAGTCGTCGAACCGGGCGATGGCGCGGATCAGGAAAGTCCGAGGAAATGGGGCGTGGCGATCCTCGAAGAGGTGGCTCGCGTCCACCACCTCCTCGCCCCGCACCACGCCCACCCGGAAGTCGTCGAACAGGACCAGCCGCATCCTTCGCCGCCCGCTAGAACGCTGGCGCGTCGGAAGGTTTGGATGCTCCCAGGGTACTCAGCGTCCTGGCGTCCGCGTCCTAACCTCGTAGCTGTCTGCCAGCAGGCTGCCCAAAACGGTCCAGATGCAAGGCGGCGTGGCCGGCGCGGAGCGAAGCGTACGCCGGGTACGTCGCAGCGACCGCGCGGCCGCGCCAACGCCCCACCCGCTGCCGCCGGGGCAGCGGGGAGAGACGTTGGGCCGTTTTCAGCAGCCTGCGGTCAGCCCTCGAAGACGCCCGTGACTGGCTGGTGGCCGCCGGCCTCGCCGTAGGCCTCCTCGCGGTAGAGGCCGAGCGGCCTCAGGACCGGCGTATCGTGGACGGAGAAGAGGATGGCCTCGCCGACGGCCGAGGCGTGCTCGTGCCAGGCCCACGGCGGGACCACGAAGAAGTCGCCCCGCTCCCAGTTGAACCGCCGGCCGTTGATGACGCTGTACCCGCACCCCTCGAAGACGTGGTACACGCTGCTGCTGGTCTGGCGGTGCGCCCGGGTGTGCACGCCGGGGCGGACGAGCTGGATCCAGCAGGCCAGGGTGGGGAGCACCGGGCCGCCGGTGGTCGGGTTCACGTACTCCAGCGCCACGTCGTCGAAGGGGCTGGCATCCACCTGGGCCAGGCGGCGTAGGGCGGCTTCGGTCTTCGCCCACTTGTAGTTCAGCAGGGGCGAAGCGGGCGCGGCGGGCGGCTCCCAGGCCGGCACGAGGCCCGCCTGATCGAAGCGGCGCTCGGACCCCCCGGAGACCTTGCTGACCTTCTGCACCTTCACGTCGGAGTGTTCCACGAACACCGCGTCCAGGTCGCGCACGATGGGCAGGTCCAGCCCGTCCATCCAGATCATGGGTTCCCGGCTCTCGTTGCCGTGGTCGTGCCATTGCCCCGCCGGGGTGAGGACCATGTCGCCCCGGTCCATGATGCACTTGTCGCCCTCCACGGTGGTGTAGGCCCCGCTCCCCTCGATGATGAACCGGATGGCGGCGGCCGAGTGGCGGTGGGCCGGCGCGTTCTCCCCCGGCAGGATCAACTGCACGGCCGCCCAGAGCGTCTCGGTGGCGGCATACTTGTCCTTCAGGCCGGGGTTGATGAGGCCCAGCACGCGGCGCTCCGCCTTTTCGATGGGCGTCAGCTCGCCGGAGCGGAGGCAGAGGGTGCGCAGGGTCTTCCAGCGCCAGAGGTACGGCTGGATGCGGGGGGTGGGCTCGCGCGGCATGAGCCGCGCGCTGACGTTCCAGAGCGCCGCCAGGTGGTTGCGCTCGATCTCGGCGTAGAACTGCTGCTCGGCTTCGGGGGTTGCTGCGGGCCGGCTCGCCATGGCCGCCTCCTTCTTCGCTGACCGTGAGCGTCCCACGCGCCGGGAGGGGCAGGCGTGGCGCTCCCGGGTGGGCGGTTACGATATCTCCTCCCCCCGGCGGTTGTCAATTCTCGGGGGTGGAAGATGCGGGTCGGGCGTCAGGAAGGCCTACGCGCTTCGCCGCGCCGCAGCGGAAGGGTGGCAGGGCAGAAGTCTCGCCAACGGAGGCCGGACGCGGTCAGTGCGGTAGGATCAGCCAGGCGAGGCCCGCGATGAGGGCGGAGAAGGGGATGGTGAGGATCCACGCCCACACGATCCGGAACGCCACCCCCCAGCGCACCGCAGAGAGGCGCCGGGTGGCGCCCACCCCCACGATGGAGCCGGTGATGGTGTGCGTGGTGCTTACCGGGATGCCGCCCATTGCCGTGCCGATCAGCATCAGCGCGCCGGCCGTCTCGGCGCAGAAACCACCCACGGGCCGCAGCTTGGTGAGCCGCATGCCCATGGTCCTCACGATGCGCCAGCCGCCTGCCAGGGTGCCGAGACCCATCGCCGCATGGGCGGCCAGGATGACCCAGAACGGCACGTAGAACTCGGGCCCCAGGTAGCCGGTGGAGAAGAGGAGGATCGCGATGATGCCCATGGTCTTCTGCGCGTCATTGGTGCCGTGGCCCAGGCTGTACGCCGCCGCGGAGAGCAATTGCAGGCGGCGGAACAGCCGATCCACCCGCGAGGGCCGCGCGCCGCGAAAGATCCGGTACACCGCCACCATCAAGACGAAGCCGAAGACCAGCCCCAAGAGGGGGGACAGCACGATGAAGGCCACGATCTTCGCCAGGCCCGAGTAGATCAGGGAGCCGAAGCCGGCCTTCATTACGGCCGCCCCCGCAAACCCGCCGATGAGGGCGTGGGAGGAGCTGGTGGGAAGCCCCAGATACCACGTGATGATGTTCCAGACGATCGCGCCGATGAGCCCCGCCAGGATCACCCACCGGTCCACCACCGACGTCTCCACGACCCCCTTGCCGATGGTCCTGGCCACGCTGACGCCGAAGGTGAAGGCGGCCACGAAGTTGAAGAAGGCCGCCCAGATCACGGCCTGCGAGGGAGAGAGCACGCGGGTGGACACGACGGTGGCGATGGAGTTGGCGGCGTCGTGAAACCCGTTGAAGAAGTCGAACGCGAGGGCCACGATGATGATGAGGACGACGAGCGCGAGGGTGCTGGACATGGGTCTACGCTATCCTGACCGCAATGCGTTCACTACGGTTGACGGCCGGGGGGAACACGCGACGAGGTACGGGGATCCGCTCTCTATGTAACACCCTGGGGCCCGCCGCGCAACCCGCCGCCGGGCCTCCCCCCGCTCACCACGTCTCTCCCGCCCCATGGGGTCACAATGACGGAGGGTGCCTCACCGCGGCCCGGCGCGCCGGGCCGGCGGCGGACGGCTCAGTGCCTAAGCGGTTAGGCGGCTCGTACGCATGTTCGGCACATTCGCCGCTCGGCGTCCTGGAGCCACCCCCTTGCTCTTGTGGCCTCCCCGGCAAATCCCGAGGGTTGCAGCGCCGTATGCGTCAGGAACCGGCGCTCGCCCGGGGCGATCCTCTCTGGCATCTCTGTTGCTCCTTCTCTGAGGGCGCGGCCGCAGGTCATGCCGGCCCGGCGATCCGGGCCATTCCGGTCGCCGCCCCGACGGGCGGCCGGCCAAGGAGGAACAAGCTATGGAGCGCAAGCAGATCATCGTCGGTCTCGCCGTCCTCACCGCCGCCCTCACGGCGGCTCCGGCCTTCGCCGCAGAGGGGCCCGACCACGTCGGGAACCCGGGCGAGAAGCTGGCCCGCGGCGTGGTGAACATTACCACCGGCTGGGTGGAGGTCCCGAAGGAGACCGCCCTCGGCGTCCAGGAAGCAGGGCCTCCAGGCCTGATCGGCGGGCTCCTCAAGGGCGTGGCCCTGGGTGTGGCCCGCACCGCGGTGGGCGGCCTGGAGGTCGGCACGTTCTTTCTCCCGATCCCTCACGGATACGAGCCGATCCTGAAGCCGGCCACCGTGTTCGACGCCCGATAAGCCGCCGGCCGCCCGATCGGAAAGCCGGATTGCCCGAGCCTGCGCGGTGTGCACGCCGATGCCCCGCGCAGGCTCTCGCGTTTCAGCGGGCGCCCGTCCTCGCAGTTTGCTGAGAAACCCGTTCTTATCCGCAGGCTGCTCAAAAGGGCCAGATGCAAGGCGGCGTGCGCAGCGAGGCGCGAGGCGTACTTGGGTCGTACGTCGCAGCGCCGCCCCAGCGCGCCAACGCCCCACCCGCTGCCGCCGAGGCGGCGGGGAGGAATGGCGGGCCTTTTTCAGCGGCCTGCCGGCCCGCTGGTTGACGCACCCGCGCCGCTGTGATACTGCAAGCCCCACGGCCCACCGAAGAGGCGATGTGATGGAACGGAGAGCGCGGGCCGCCGGGGGGGAGCCATGAATTTGCCGCTGAGTCCGCTGCGATTCAAGGAACGCGCCGCCCGACTGTTTCCCAACAAGGTCGGCGTGGTGTGCGGCGACGGCCGCTTCACCTACCGGGAGTTCGCCGGGCGGGCGGACCGGCTCTCGGCGGCGCTGCTCCGCCTCGGCATCGGGCCCGGCGACCGGGTGGCCTTCTTCAGCCTCAACTGCCACCGCCTCCTGGAGGCCTATTACGGGGTCGTGCAGATCGGGGCCATCCTGTTGCCGCTGAACGTCCGGCTGGCCCCGGCCGACTTCGTGTTCATCCTCAACGATGCCGGCGCCGGCGCCCTGTTCGTGGAGCCCGACTTCCTGCCCGTGTGGCGCCAGATCCGTGGCGAGCTGAAGACCGTCCGTCGCGTCATCCTGCTGGCCGACGAGGCCGCCGGCCCGGCCGAGGCCGACGGGAACTACGAGACGCTGATCGCCCGCGAGGCCGCCGCCCCGCCTCCCGCCGCCCCCCCCGTCGGCGAGGATGCGGTGGCCGAACTCTTCTACACCAGCGGCACCACCGGCAGCCCCAAAGGCGTGATGCTCACGCACCGGAACCTCTATCTGCACGCCTTCAACGCGGCCCTCTCCCTCCAGTACACCGATGCCGACATCCAGGTGCACACCATCCCCTTGTTCCACGTGAACGGTTGGGGGACCCCCCAGTTCCTCACCATGGTGGGGGGAACCCACGTCATGCTCCGCCGGTTCGATCCGTCGGACCTCTGCGCCGTGGTGCAGCGGGAGCGGGCCACCCGGTTCTTCCTGGTGCCCACCATGGCCAACGCCCTGCTGAACACCCCGGGGCTCGAACGGTTCGACCTGGCGAGCCTCCGGCGCGTCGTGGTGGGCGGCTCGCCGGGCGCCCCGGCGCTCTTCCAGCGGCTGGAGGAGCGCCTCGGCTGCCTCTGCCACACCGGCTACGGCCTCTCGGAGACCACCCCGATACTCACCATGGCCGTCCCCCAGGCCCACCGGCCCGAGACGGGCGAGGCGCGCTACCGCCGCCTGGCCACCACCGGGCAGGAGGTGCCCGGCGTGGAGCTGCGCGTGGTGGACGAGCAAGGGCGCGACGTGCCGCAGGACGAGAAGACCATCGGCGAGATCGTGGTGCGCGGTGACGCGGTCATGGCCGGCTACTGGAACCAGCCCGAGGAGACGGCCCGCGTGATCCGGGACGGCTGGTTCCACACCGGGGACATGGCCGTGTGGGACGCCGAGCGCTACGTCCTGATCGTGGACCGCAAGAAGGACATCATCATCAGCGGCGGCGAGAACATCTCCTCCATCGAGATCGAGAACGTCCTCTTCACCCACCCGGCCGTGCTGGAGAGCGTGGTGGTTTCCGTGCCGGACGAGCAGTGGGGCGAGGTGCCCAAGGCCGTGGTGGTGATCCGCGAGGGGGCGGCGGCCAGCGAGGACGAGATCCTTGCCTACTGCCGCGAGCGCCTCGCCCGCTTCAAGGCGCCCCGCTCGGTGGACTTCGTGCCCGCCCTCCCCAAGGGCGGCACCGGCAAGATCCTCAAGCGCGAGGTCCGTGAACGCTACTGGGCCAGTCAGGCCAAGCGCGTCCACTGAGACGGTCTGGAAAAAACCTTCCGGGGGTCGCCTCCGGGTCCCGCCGGCGGCGGCGGGCACCGGTCCCTCCGCAGGGCCGGCACCCCCGCTGGCGAGGGAACGCCTGAAAGAAAAGGCGGGGCCGCTGGCGGGAGGCAGCGATGAGGGGCCTCGGACCCTCCCGTGCCGAACATCTCAGGCGCGTGGGGCACGATGGAGGAGCCGCAGGAACGTTTCATAGATGTCCCTGCGGGGGCCGACGAGGTGGACCTCTACCGCCCGGTCTCCGATCCGATAGATGACGCGGTAACGCGAGACTCGGAGGGAACGGAAGCCGGCCAGCTCCAAAGCGAGGGGGCGGCCGCGGAGGGGATCTGTGGCGAGGCCCCGGATCGCCTCGCGGACTGCCCGCTTGATGTCCGGGTGGAGGTGGCGGATGGATTCGGCGGCGCGGGGGGTGTAGCGGATCTGATGTGGCCTCATTCGGGGCCGAAGACATCCGCCTCACGCAGCCACTTGCCGGCTGCGGCCTCTCGGAGCGAGCGTCGCAGCGCCCGCAAGGTCCTGGCATCGGCAAGGATCTCCAGCGTCTCCAGGAGGCCCTCGAACTTGGCGGGGCTCAGGAGGATGGCTGCCGGGATGCCATTCCGGGTGATGGCGACAACGTCGTCGTCCCGCTCCACCTCGCGGGCGAGGTCCAGCAGGCGGTCCTTGGCCTGGGTGATGGGCACGAACCGATCGATGGTTGGCATGGCCGCTCCTCCGGCACGTGGCATCATGACCAGAATAACAGCCAGAATTCCGGCCGTCAAGGCCCGCCGCTCGGTGGACTTCGTGCCCGCCCTCCCCCAGGGCGGCACCGGCAAGATCCTCAAACGCGAGGTCCGCGAACGCTCCTGGGCCGATCAGGCCAAGCGCGTCCACTGATCGGGCAGGCCAAGCGAATGGTCAGAGGCGGCCGGAGACGGCCCAGTGGCGGTCGCTGATGACTTCTGCCTTCAGGTGGGCGAGGCCGGCGGCGCGCAACTGCCCCGCGACCTCGTGCGGCGTGAAGGCGGCGCAGAGGGAGTTGTAGAAGTCGCGCTTCATGATCGGGTCTTCCCCTCCGGAGTACCTCTCGACGATGGCGCGGGCGGCCGCAGGGGTGTCGGGCCGGAAGAGGTCCACCACGAGGACGGCGGCGGCATGGCGCCCGAGGCGCCGCACCTCCTGCCAGAAGGGCGCGGGGTCCGGCAGTTGATGGACCAGGCTGTTGCAGACCACCGCGTCGAAGCCGCCCGCGGGCAGGGGAAGCCCCGGCAGGCGCCCCTCCACCAGGAAGATGCGCGCCGCCAGGCCGGCGGCCGCTACCGCCTCTCGCGCCAACTCCAGCATCGGCTTCGAGGCGTCCACGCCGGTGACGTGCACCGCCGGCAGGGCGCGGGCCAGGCGGATCGGGATATCCGCCGGGCCGCACCCCAGATCCACCAGCCGGCCCGCCGCGAACTCCGGAAACGCCGCACGGAACCGGTCCACGAAGGCCTGGTTCACCTCCGCGAAGTCCGCCCGCGCGTAGGCCACTGCCTGGGCGGGATCGTCCATCACCTCGAGTTCCAGGATCCGGTCCATGAGAAAGCTCCTGTAACCGCCAAGGACGCCAAGTTGAACTGTGGGCGCGTGGCCTTAGCCTCCATTATTCGTGAAGCCGCCTGACACCCTTACCCATCCCCCCTCCCTCAGCGAGGGAGAGGACCCTTTTCCATATCCCTCGTCCCCGGAGGGGGAGAGGGGCAGCGTGAGGGGGCGCCTGGGACGTTGAGGTCCGTATCAGGAATCATGCGGGTTAGCGACTGATCGCAGCCAGGGCGGCGGCCGCAATGGCGTCAGCGTCGATGCCGTAGTGCCGGTAGAGGTCGCGGCGCGCGCCGGACTGGCCGAAG
>Ga0187780_10004153_pt1 | contig 10863 bp, 11 predicted proteins | sample 1015_Q2_SP10_20__FD_132429 | JGI IMG/M metagenome (GOLD analysis project Ga0187780, IMG submission 132429) | Tropical peat soil microbial communities from peatlands in Department of Meta, Colombia - 1015_Q2_SP10_20_MG | ecosystem: Environmental > Terrestrial > Soil > Wetlands > Peat | place...
TAGTAGGGAACCGCCCGCTTCAAGAAAAAATTAGGGCAAGGCGTCGAAGCCGCCCTGAGGAGCGTTTAGGGGGAAACAAACAGCAGTTTCAACCTTAGCATGACCCGGATGTGGGGCATGATCGAAGGCGGAGCGTGGGGTTACGTTGGTAAGGCTCCATGGGGTGCGCTCCCCGGCCTCTACCAGGCGCACCAGCATGGGCAACGGAACGCCATGGCACCCAGACCAGCCGATACAGTGTTTCGACCCTCGGCGGGCTCCGCATTCCAGATTCGTAATCTGTGCCTTGAACGGCCAGTTGCCGGATTTACTCTCGCAGGAATTTCGTGCTTGCATCCGTAAGGTTGCTCTGGTCGAGGATATGCTGCCGAACCGGCTGCGACGTAGTCGGGGGCGACTGCTTCTGGGTCTCTTCCACAGCATTCCCACGACCAAGAAGAGCACTTTTGACCTATGACCTATCGACGGGGCCAACTACAGCTAAATCTGAAATCAATGTGGGGGGCACCGAAACTCTTGACGCGTGTCTGAGTGTGTGACAAGGCCCTCCAGAAAAGAGAACAATTCGAATGACCACATTTTCGGAACTGCCCCGGAAGCTTATTGACTTGCGATAGGTAAGAATGCTAGTGCTCGACGAAGCTGACCGGATGTTCTCCGCAGCACCTTTCATGTGGGCGAGAATTGTAAAGATTGAGAAAGGCAAAGTAATAGCCAAATGCCCGACGCCATGTCTGCGCTCTCGCTGAAGCCTAGGCTCTCTTCCTAAACATACGAACCGCGACGTAGATCACCACCACGATGATCGCGGCTTCAATCAATAGCCTCATTATGCGGCCTTCTTCTGTGCTTGCTGTTGGGCCTTCGCCTTCGCCCACCGGAGTCGTTGCCCTGCCGCGATCTTATTCCGGGCGGTTTGGCTCAAATTGCGCTTTGGCTTGGACACCTTGGCCTGCTTGAACCTTGCCCACCTCGCCCGTTGCGCAGCCGCGATCCTAGCGCGTCCAGCGGCTGATATCCTGCGTTTCTTCCGAGTCGCTCTCTTTAACTGCCGTGCTAGCCGTCCGGTCGAATTGACACGTTCTAGGGCTGCAATTACACGCTCGATGCGGTCGCGCTCCCCACGAAGTTCGGCAAGAATCCTGTTGGTGTCCATGATGGCTCCTCGGCTGGCATCTTAACAGGCCGAAAGGAAGGCTCACAAGGCGAGTTATGTCATGGCCGTCAGGCTGGTCCGGCCACGACACTTCGCTCTTACCACAGTTGGGTCGCCATACCTGCATTGTCCTTCTTCTGCTCATTCCCACGCTGACCACCCGCGGCACCGGAATGAGAAACAAGACATCGACGTACTTGGGAGAAGTAGGCCAGCGTATCGTAGCCCAGAGCCCGGCATAGTAGCTGATATCCCACAAAGCAATATCCACAGGAAAACGGCACAACGTTCTTTGGCTCTGGCAGCGGCCAGCAAGGCAATACTGACCAGCATTATCATCGTGGCCCCCTCGCGCAACATTTCCACGGTCATCAAGCTTTGGGGAATCTGGCTGATAGTTGGCGACTCCGGGTGTGCTCCTCCCGCCAGGGGCTGAACCTCTGACAATGTTCCTGCGTACCCCGGCTTAACAGCCCCACAGCCGGCGCAAGCAAGTCATCCAGTGCTCATGGCGTCGAATCCACACTAAGGCATGAGTCTCGGTTTCTAAGGCTACAAGTCAGCGCTTGAGGGCTGCACGGAATTGTGCTCGGCTAAACGGACTGATGAATTTCACAACACTCAAGCATCATTGCTTTGTGCTGCGAGCCTGTTTGCACCATGCGAAGTGTGCCGTGAGGTCCTGCGTCGACTCCTCGAATTTTTCCGTCATTACCAATACGACTTAAGCACCCAACCATCGGTGCAGGAAAAACACACATGGCACTACGAACAGGTCGCTTCCCCGCGTGGCATCTGCACCGCTTATCCGAGGCTTTTGAGTCGAGTTGCTGAAACTCTTCGCTCGATGGCCGCAAACGGTTTTGAAAACTCGGGCATAGGCCAGAGATTCACCAGCCACTCATGCCCGGCGTGCAAAGTGCGCGGAGACGCGGAAGAGACACTCATCCAGACCATTGCCCAGAGACTGCAAGGGAGCCCTGATTCCGCGGGCACGGTGGCACTGTGCCTTCTACACCTTGAACTGCTGCTCAGACACATTCGCGATGCGACCGTCCGCCAGCGCCTGCTGCTGCGGGAAGCAGCCGTGATGGAGCGAACTGCGGAGGACATGCAGCGCTACGCCATCAAGCATGACGCTCTGCGCCGACATCTCGTGAGCAAGGAGGAAAACGACGCTCCTCTTCTTGCTTTACAGCTCTTGACGGGTCACAGAAACGTAAATGCTTCGTTCACGGTAAGAGACATTCTGTGAGAGTTCCTATTCGACAAATGCCGAGTCAAGCAACGGGCCACTTTCAGAGCTGCTTTCGTACGTTTAGGAACAGTGGAATGGCAACCATTTGCGCAACCACCGAGAAGATAATCAATGCGGGAACTGAAATGTCGTAGAGTCTCCCGATGATCACGCTCCCGATAAACCAGAACACTCCGTAACCCGCAGTGAAGATTCCGTAAGCCGAAGGACGACGTTGTTGCGGCACCATCGTGGCGACCGCCGCCGGGATAATCGATTCATGAACTCCCATCCCAAGTCCCCAAAGAGCTGAACCAAACAGGGCCAACCAGAAGCCACCCAGGAAAACCAAGGGAGCCGATGCGGCGGAGATGATGGTCAGAGGAACCAGGATCCAGAATCCGACTCGATCGAACAGTCGCCCGAAAAGTAGTGAACCGACCCCGCTCACGGCCATGGCGACCGAGTAGAAGACTGGGACCCAGGTGTCAGGAACCACGGAAGCCTTTTCGAAGTGATAGGCGATCAGTGTGAAATCAGCAAATCCTGCGGCGACCAACGCTGCCCCTGAGAGATAGATCCAAAATACTCGGGGCAGGCCCTCAGCGTGTACGTTCGGGACGGTGACGTCCAAGTCTTCCGGTCGGGGATACAACAGCCGAGCGACGACAAGAAAAACAAGTGTGATGGCCGCAGGGACCAACAGGACAGCAAACGCGGTGCGGTAGTTTCTGCGTCCGGCGAGCACTGCGGCTACGACAAGCGGGCCAAAAAGTGCACCGCACTGGTCGAGAGCCTCATGCAGCCCGAATCCCCAGCCGTACCCGATCTGCTTCGCAGCATGCGAGAGCATGACATCGCGCGGTGGATTGCGAATAGCTTTGCCGATGCGCTCCACTACCATCAGCAATCCAGCCACCTGCCAATTGGGCGACAGGGCGAGCAAGGGCACCGCACTCATTTGGACGACGTACCCGAACAGCGTGATGGGCCAGAACTCACCGGTGCGCTCGCTGAGGCGACCTGACACGAGGCGCAGCCCATAACCCAGCAGTTCTCCGAGCCCGGCGATAACCCCGACCAAAGTTGCGCTGGTTCCCAGGATTGCGAGAAACGGGCCATTGATGCTTCTAGCACCTTCATAGGTGAAGTCCGCAAAGAAACTCACGACGCCAATCAAAAGGACGAATTTGAGCGCCTTGCTTTTCATTCGTTCCCTGCCGATTGAGATCAGATCTGCCATAAGCGTGCCCTTCGTTACCAAGGCCGTTTGAGTTCAGGACTATTCTGAAGGGGCACTCGCCGGGTCAACAACTCCCGAGGCAAGAATACCCTCTTGTCAGGAGTCATCAGCCGCCCCGGCATGAGGAATGGGACAGCGGTTAACGGTGAACACCTTCACCGGCACTATCGACCAACCTAGTTTACTCTCACAGCTTTGTTCTGTCCCACCGACAGATTGCGGGACATACCATCGAAAGAGAAACCCGTATCTAAGTACTTGGTCTGGAGTACGGAACCGGTGTCCACCTTGACAACTGGACCTGTCTGCTCAAGACTAAGATAGTTGTTAAGCGGTGAAGGAGTTCCACCGTTAACCGCTGTCCTTGCTGATGGATGGCTGATGACTCCTGACGGAGAGCAATGTGTCAGGATCACGGAATCTATCACGGATCGCGGATGCCACCCAGCAGGACCGCCTAAGGGCCTCCCGCAAGCCAAGCTCAGAAATCGAGAGAGCGGCCTTTCGCAGCATCCTCTTCGATCATGCCGATCCCGGGCTTGATATTGACGGGCAGCACATGCCCGAGTTCTTCAGGGACCTGAATCTCGATCAAGTTGTCGGCGCAATCACTGAGGCCTCGAAGGAGTACAACCTCTCGCCATTCTTTTATGCCCGATTGAATGATCTCGACGCTATTACTTATCGCCAGGCGATCATGCGGGACCTCGAAGAAGACAAGCGTCTTATGCAGGTCGTCAATTCGTTCTCCGAACAGATGCGCGCCATGCGCAAGCGCCTTAAGCAGGCTCAAGATCTCTATTACAAGTATGCGATGGAGCGAGCTTTTCTGGGTGCTGTTGAGATCTACTGCCAGGCGATTCAGCGCCTACATGGGGAACTCGGAGCGTTCGACCTCCAGTCACCTGGCTTCCGCGCCTTCCGCCGATACTTGGCCGAGTATGTCGCTTCCGACTCCTTCAAAGCTCTAGCGAACGCAGCTGACACACTCATCGCGGATCTCGCGAACATTAGATACACCCTCCTACTGAAAGAGGGGTCCGTCACTGTGCGCCAGTATGAGGGAGAGATTGACTACAGCGAGATCGTGGAGGAGACATTCGCCAAGTTCTGGCGGGAGAGTGGCAGGTCCTATCGTGTCCGGGTTCCGATCAGGGACGGCATGAATCACATTCAGGCCAATATCCTGGATGGTATCGCGCAACTCTATCCGGACACGTTCCGTGCTTTCGATGAGTTCAGTGCCGTTCACGCGGCCTATCTCGATGCTACGATTGCGCGCTTCGACCGCGAAGTCCAATTCTACATTGCTTATCTGACGTATATCGAGAAATTCAAGGCCACGGGCCTGAGCTTCTGCCTCCCGCAGATCTCGCAAGTCTCGAAGGAGGTGTGCGTCAGAAATGCCTTCGACATCGCTCTGGCGGGCAAGCTGACTCATGAAAAAGCGAAGGTGGTTTGCAATGATTTCTATCTGCGCGACCACGAGCGTGTGTTCGTCGTCTCCGGCCCGAACCAGGGAGGGAAGACCACGTTCGCCCGTATGTTCGGCCAATTGCATTACTTGGCCAGTCTCGGCTGTCCAGTGCCGGGCACTGAAGCTCGCTTGTTCCTTTACGACCGGCTATTTGCACATTTCGAACGCGAAGAAAACATCACCAATCTTCGCGGGAAGCTACACGACGATCTGGTCCGGATTCGCCAGATACTCAGCCAGGCAACACCGAGCAGCATTGTGGTCATGAACGAGATCTTCTCCTCGACCACGCTCCAGGATGCGGCGTGCTTGAGCAAGAAGGTCATGGCGAGAATAGCCGAGATGGATCTGCTAGGACTGTGGGTGACCTTTCTGGACGAGCTGGCCTCATTCAATGAAAAGACCGTCAGCGTGGTGAGCACGGTCGATCCGCAGAACCCGGCAGTGCGCACATACAAACTGGAGCGTCGACCTGCTGACGGCCTGGCGTATGCCCATGCTATCGCGGAGAAGTACCGGGTGACGTACCAGTTGCTCAAGGAGCGGATTGGGGCATGAAAGCACACCTGATGCATCGCGACAAGGACTTTGACCTCTACGAGCCTTCAAAGCCAGGGAGGTTTATCCGGAAACAAGATATGAACCAGGACACGCTGCTGCGACATCTTCTGTGGAATGCGCCTGCTCTAGTTCAGGATTTGGAACTTGATGTCCTACTGCGCTCCATTGCTGCTGGTGATGAGTTTATCTTCAACGTGGCGCGGCAAGCGTTGCTCTTGGGGCTGAACACCGATCTGGACACGGTTCTGTACCGGCAGGCGATCTTGAAAGACTGCCTGAAAAACCCAACCGTAGTCCGAGGATTGTACGAGCTCATGACGGACATAGAAGAGAGGACCAGAAGGCAGTGGTGGAACATTTCCAGCGAATACCCCGGCTCGATGCTATACAGCTCGATTGAGCTGCTCGAGATGTTTGTCGGCGTGCTTCGCAAAATACGGACAGTGGCCGAAGAAGCCGACAGTGGCTTTGAGTCTGAAGGCTTCACGGCTCTCTTTGACACGATCAGGAAAGAACTGAACGAGGAATACCTGGGCACGATCAAGCAGCATCTGACGGAATTGAAATTCCGCAAGGGCCTCCTTCTCAGCGCTGAACTCGGCCCCATTAACGACGGCATCAACTACATGCTGCGCAAGGGCGACAGAAAAGAGCCAAACTGGCTCAACCGGCTGCTCGGGAAGCGCCTGCCCGGCTACACCTTCCATCTCGATCCCCATGATGAGTCAGGCGGAAGAATCCTGACGGACATTCGGAATGTCGGAATTGCCCGCGTTGCGTTTGCGCTTTCGCAATCCGCAGCTCACGTCCTGGGTTTCTTCAAGGCACTGCGCACAGAGTCGGCCTTCTATGTCGGTTGCCTCAACCTTCATGCAGGGCTTGAATCCAGGGCAATGCCCATTGCTTTTCCGGACCCCAAACCCACAGGCGTACGCTCGCATGCATTCACCGGGCTATACGACGTGTGCCTCGCGTTCACCATGGATGGCAGGGTTGTCAGGAACAGCGTGAATGCGGGCGGAAAGGCCCTGGTGATAATCACCGGTGCGAACCAGGGCGGCAAATCCACTTTCCTGCGGAGCATTGGCTTGGCACAGTTAATGATGCAGTGCGGGATGTTCGTCGGGGCGGAGGCATTCACCGGCGAGATCTGCCCTGCCCTGTTCACCCATTACAAGCGCGAAGAGGATAAGACGATGGAGAGCGGCAAGTTCGACGAGGAACTTGCGAGAATGAGCGACATTGCTGACCACGTCATTCCGAATTCCATCCTGCTTTTCAACGAGTCATTTGCCGCGACGAACGAGCGCGAAGGATCAGACATCGCGGGGCAGATTGTCCGCGCCTTGCTGGAAAGGGGCACAAAAGTCTTCTACGTGACGCATCTATACGAATTCGCACGGGGTTTCTTCGCCGAGAGGAAAGATGGCGCCATATTTCTGCACGCCGAAAGGAAGACTGACGGAACACGAACGTTCAGGCTTGTCGAAGGCGGACCTTTAGAGACCAGCTACGGCGAGGACTTGTACCGAGAGGTCTTCGGAACCGCGGCTTCCGATGCTACTGCGCCAGTACCCAATTCATCATGAGGCCGGCAGATCTGGACGACACCCTAACATGCGTGCCCCATTTCGGTCCGGCATCACTTACCCAGGAATCCCTTCACGCTCGGGACGCAGGCTGTGCTTCTACTCCGCCCAGTTCGTGGACTTCGCGTTCCAAGATTTCTAAGCGCTCGAGCGCCGCCCGAACTGCCGGCTCTCCTTCCTCTTTCACCTTGCGCGCACGAGCCACGGCGTGCTCGGCAACGCGGCTCACTTCGTGCAGCAGCTTGCGAATCTCTGTCTCCAGCTGCCCTCGACTCTCCTGTACCCGGTTGAGGATATCGCTCTGCACTCGCGTGCTGTTGGTTTCGAGCAGACGAGTCAGAAACTCACGGGCCCCATTCGCTATGATCTTATGCGCTCCCACTAGGCCGAGAATAACGTCACCCAGCCAGCGAAGTGGTGAAGCAGGCTGAGCAAGTCCGATGAAGCCCTCGAATCTGAATTCCGAACGAACGCGAAAACCCCGCTCCGCATCCAGAGCATGGGGCATGCGGGCGAGTTCAGCAATACCAGCATCGCCGAGCCTCTGCAGAAACTCGTTAGCCATCTCCACAAAACGAAAGGCCACCCGGCGATACTGTTTCTCGGCTTCGTCCTGCTCGGGCCTCAACCAGGGCACGACGTAACGTCGGGCAATCTCCTGCGCTTCGTGGAACACATGTCGGCGGTATGACGGGCCGAACCAGCGGGGACCAGATTTCAAAACGCCCTCGAATTCCTCGTTTGCCCGCGGCATCACGCGCGCCAGAAATGTTCTGTGCCGGTCCACGAACATATCGGAAAGGTGCCGTTGTTCAGCCATGAAGAGATAGCCCAGCTCCCGCATGGAGCGCTCGGCGTCGGCGATGGTCTGCCGCATTGCCCCGATACGTCTCTCCGACTCATCGATCGGACGCTGCAGAGCCTCGCGCTCTTCCGCGACAATCGCCAGAAGCTGCTCGCTGACGCGCTGAAGGCCGCGTTCGCAGGCTGCCCGGATCAGCCGCCGGCCCGAACCCTCGACCAGCTGGTCGAGCGCTGCCGTTAGTTTTCCCCAGTCCCTACCTGTGCCTCGACGTTCGAGCTGCTCGGCCGCGCTGATCTCAAACAGTGGTCCTACAGGACGTCGGAGTCGCTTCTCGAGCTGCCGACGCGCGAAGGCAACCGCTGCTGCCCGCTCCGCGTCCGTCGTCCGGTCCGCCTTGTTCACGGCGATGATGAAATCCTGAACGTTCTTGGCAACCGCCTCAACCAGCGCCAACTCCTCTCCGGCGAGCGGCGGGTCTGCTCCGATCACGACGAGCGCGGCGTCAATATGAGGAATGAAGGCGTGGGTCGCCGCGGTGTTGTCGGTGAACACAGAACCTAGTCCGGGCGTATCCACGAAACACATGCCAGCCCCAAGTAGTAGACTGGGCATAAAGACCTCTAGTGCGGCAACGTGCTTGGCATTCTCGGGGTTCCTTTCTTCCGAGACATACTCCACGACCGTTTCCACGGGAATGTCCGTCCATCCCCCAGCCTGGAAACGAACACGAGCCGCCAATCGAGCACCGTAACGGACAATGGTGGGAACGGTCGTGACTGGCACGACTCCTGTTGGGAGAACGTTTTGGCCCACCAGCGCGTTCAGCACGGTAGACTTGCCACGCTTGAACTGGCCGATACAGGCGACGTAGAAGCGTCCCTCGGATACCCGCTCCGCCACCGAGCGTGCATCTGCAGCAACTTGCTCGGCATCAAACTCGTCCGCCAATTCCGCAAGGCGTAAGATCGCCGACTCGCCATGAGAATTTTCGACAGCGGAGGCCGACGCTGCCGTGATTGCCGTTTTCACGACTGGCTTTTCTTTGAAAGCTGCAGTCATGTGGGTCCTCAATTCGCGCCCGATTCGTGCGTCGGCTGCGACGCCGGAGAGCGCACTCCTTCCTGATGTACGTAACGGATGACTTCCACTTCCGACATCGCGATCAGACCTTCATCCACCATCTCATCCAGAACTGGAAGTAGCTTTCGAATGTTTTCTTCCGTGTCCACCACCGAAACCATGATCGGTCGGTCAGAAGAGCGGAGCAGATGGCGTTTATGTATCAACGTGCTCGCGCCATAACCTTCAATGCCACGGAATACGGTGGCGCCGGCAATATCGAGCTCCCGACACTTGGTCACAATCGCCTCGTACAACGGCTTGTTGTGCCACTTGTCGTCTTCGCCAAAGTGGATCCGCAACATCTTGGCCTTGCCTTCGAGCTTCATGCTCTTGCCTCCTGCCGCCGGTCACCCTTCTGGTAATTATGGGTGTACTTGATGACGTCCACGTCGGAGAGAACCACCAGCCCCTGCCGCACCATCTGTTCTAGGACAGGCATGAAAGCCTTGAGCTTTTCCTCTGTGTCCACGATCGAAAGCAGGATGGGGCGATCGTGGGAAAGGCTCAGGGTTGCGTCCTTATGAATTCGTCGATTGGCGCCATAACCGAGGATGCCCCGGTAGACGGTTACGCCAGCGATGTCATGAGCCCGCAATCCTTTAACGATGGCGTCGTATAAGGAGTGGCCGTTCCACTTGTCGTTCTCTCCGATGTAGATGCGCATCATCTTGGCTTTGCCTTCGCGCTTCAATGGAGGCCCTTCAGCAGCCGGGTGGGCTTGTTTTTTGTCGGCGGGCTTCACGATGGTGGTGTCGTGCATTTCGATCAGGCCTGTCCCGACCATTGCGTGCAGTTTGGCGAGCAGCTCCTCGACTTTCTCCGCGGTCTCGATGAACTCCACTTTCACGGGAAATTTTGTCGCGAGGTCCACCAGGCGATTCGTATGAAGGTGATGGTCCGCCCCAAAACCGGCGATACCGCGCGTCACCGTGGCGCCGGAGACTCCGTGAAAGAAGAGAAAATCCAGGATGGCGGCGTAAGCGGACGTGCCGTGGTACTGCTGATCTTCTGCCACATAGATTCCAACTTTCTTGCCGGGTCCTGCTGTGAGCACCTTTCCCTCCTGAGGTCAGAGTCCTCGCTGACCCACCAAAAATTCCGCGACGCGGCCCAGCAACCGGCCGGCTTCATGAACCCCGTGTTTGAGTTGCTCAAGGAAGGCTTCGAGCTCCTGGAGAAGCTCCGCTCGATTTCTCTCCACGATTTCATCAATCAACTTCCGCAGCCGCAAGGGGACAAGCTCTTTCAGTTTCTGGGCATGATCCAGGCAGAGGGTTCCCTGAATCCTCATCCACTGCACAAACATCGCCCCCTGTAATTTCTGCGCCAGCTCGCGCAGGCGGGTCACCTCTTCCTCGAGGACGCGATGGCACAAGGAGCACTCGTCAGCGCCCACTTTTCCGCCCACGGGCCGCTGCAACAGTTCCAGGAATACGTTCGTGACACTCTCGCCTGGAGTGGAGCGCGATAGCTTGCCACGGGAGCGGGCCAGCGCCCAGCCGTGAAAGTTACACAATCGCAGATCCGCCTGCGGCTGGGTGGTTTCAGCCAGCGTCCACTGGAAGTCCTTGAGGATCCCGCAAATTGGACAGATACCCTTGCTGAGTGTCTGGCTTACGCTGGTCGCTGGTGTAGATGCCTCGGCTCTCATGAGATCGCCCTCCCGGCCATGA
>Ga0187780_10004154_pt1 | contig 10863 bp, 12 predicted proteins | sample 1015_Q2_SP10_20__FD_132429 | JGI IMG/M metagenome (GOLD analysis project Ga0187780, IMG submission 132429) | Tropical peat soil microbial communities from peatlands in Department of Meta, Colombia - 1015_Q2_SP10_20_MG | ecosystem: Environmental > Terrestrial > Soil > Wetlands > Peat | place...
AATTTCGTTGGAGTAAAACATGGTGTGGAGCGTGAGGCCGGTTGATTGCGGGCGAATGATCACGGTGTATTCGCGATTGTGCATGCTGACTTTCGCAATCGCGGCGTAGCCCGTCTTGCGCATGGCCTCTATCAGGAGCTGGTAGGCTTTGCGGCCCTCGTCTTCGGGCGCGAGATAGTAAGAGGCGTCGAAATAGATCGGGTCGATTTCCGCGAGCTTCACGAATTCGAGAATCTCCATCGTGTGCGCGGATTCGGGCTCGACGGCTTCGAGTTCCTCTTCGCTGAAGAGCAGGTACTGGTCTTTCTGATATTCGTAGCCCTTTTCGACTTCGTGGCGTTCCACCATGCGATTGCACGTGGGGCAGAAGAGGGGCTGCTTCAGGCGCGTGTGGCAGACTTTGTGGAGCTGGTTGAAGCTGACGCGCTCGGTGCGCGCGGCCGGCGAAAGACGCACGGGAATCGATACCAGGCCAAAGGCCAGAAATCCTTTCCACGAGGCAGCAGGCACGGTTACCTCCCTCCAAAGCACTGTGGCAATCGCGTCCGGCGATTATACGCAGCCGGCCCGGCAAGCGCCATGCGAATAGCGCCGCCGATGTGCGCTTTTCGCAACGGCTTTGCCAAGGTGTTATAGGTGTGGGGCTACCGCCGTCCCGGCGCCGAGGTTCCTCAGGCCTCGCCATTCGCCCGATTTCGGCGCAACGTTGAGAGGAGGGCGCGGAAATCGGGCTGCTCAGCCTTCGGAATGACAACCTTTCTAGAGGACGATGGCAGCGGGCGATCGCAAGAGTTGAGTGGACTTGTGGCCTTGGATGTATAGAATAGGGCGCCTTGGGGGATGACGGGCGCGCTTAGCAGGGCGCCGCATCCGAGGGGATAGCGTCGGTGATCGTCGGCGTTCCCAAAGAAAGTTTCCCTGGCGAGCGCCGCGTGGCGCTTGTGCCGATGGTGATCCCTAACCTCGCGAAGGCCGGACTCCAAGTCGTGGTCGAAGCGGGGGCAGGCGAGGGAGCGGGCTATCCCGACGCGGCATTTGTAGAGAAGGGCGCGAAGATCCTCCCGGATCGCGCCGCGGTTTTCCAGACAGCGGACATCATCACGCAAGTGCTCTGCTACGGGTCGAACGTCCGGACCGGCAGAGCCGACCTTCCCTTGTTTCGACGCGATCAGGTGCTGGTCGGATTCTTGCGCCCGCTCGGATCGAAAGAAGTGGTTCAAGAGGTCGCGGGCTCGGGGGTCAGCTCTTTTTCCGTCGAGCTGATGCCGCGAACGACGAGAGCGCAGAGCATGGACGCGCTTTCGTCGATGGCCACTGTGTGCGGCTACAAAGCGGTGCTCGTCGCTGCCGACACCCTCCCGAAACTTTTCCCGATGCTGACGACAGCGGCAGGCACGATCACGCCCGCACGCGTTTTGATCATCGGTGCAGGCGTTGCGGGATTGCAGGCGATCGCGACGGCGCGGCGGCTGGGCGCAGTGGTTTCCGGTTACGACTTGCGACCAGCGGTGAAAGAACAGGTGCAAAGCCTCGGCGCGAGGTTCGTGGAATTGCCGCTCGAAACCGCTGACGCGCAGGACGCGCGGGGCTACGCAAAGGCGCAGGACGAGGCTTTCTACGCACGGCAACGCGAGTTGATGGGCAAAGTGATCGCGGAGCAGGACGTGGTGATCACGACGGCCGTGGTGCCGGGGAAGACGGCGCCCGTGCTCGTGACGGCGGAAATGGTCCGCGGAATGGCGCCGAGGTCCGTGATCGTCGATCTGGCCGCCGAACGCGGCGGGAACTGCGAGCTGACGCGTTCGGGCGAAACGATTGTCGCCGAAGGCGTGACGATCATTGGCCAGATCAATCTGGCAAGCACGGTGCCGTACCACGCGAGCCAACTGTACGCGCGCAACCTGACCTCATTCCTGCAGCTTCTCGTGAAGGACGGGAAGCTGAACCTGAATCTGCAGGACGACATCATCCGCGACACCCTGCTGACGCGGGGCGGGGATGTGGTGAACCCGCGCGTGCGTGAGTTTTATTCTTTGCCGGCCTTGGCGGCGCAAGGCGGCGCATAGGGGATCGTGAGGAGACGAAATGTCGAGTGACGTGCTGTTGAACAGCCTTTTCGTTTTCATGCTGGCGGGCTTTCTCGGGTTTCAGGTGATCAAGCGCGTCTCGCCGCTGCTGCACACGCCGCTGATGTCTCTCACGAACGCGCTGGACGCCATCGCCGTAGTCGGCGCGATTCTGCTGGCCGGCCGGCACGAGAGCAAACTCTCGTTTTGGCTCGGCATGATCGCCATCGTCGCAGCCACGAGCAATATCGTCGGCGGATTCCTCATCACGGACCGTATGCTCAAGATGTTCAAATCGAGCCGTCCGCAGAAATCCTGACATGACACTGCCCCCGAGTTTTTTCATCGAGATCGTCTACCTGATTGCGACGGCTCTCTTCGTGCTGTCGCTGATGTGGCTCAGCGCGCCCACCACGGCGCGGCGCGGAGTGCTCGCCGGCGAAGCAGGCATGATCCTCGCAGTCGGAGGCACGCTTTTCGAGAAGGGCATCATCGACTATCAGTGGGTGGCGATCGCGCTCGTTCTGGGAGCGATCATCGGAGTGCCGCTCGGGATGGTGCAGATGACGGCCGTGCCGCAGCGGACGGCTTTGAGTCATGCATTCGGCGCCTGCTGCGTCACACTGGTGGGCACCTCCGAGTTCTACCTGCGCACGCCGAATGTGCCGAGATTCACGATGTCGGTTCTGTCGCTCGAGGTGATTCTGGGAGGCCTTACTTTCACGGGCAGCTTGATGGCCGCGGCGAAACTGCAGGAGCTGAAGTTCATTCCGCAGCGGCCGGTTACCTACAAAGGCCAGAACGTGGTGAACCTGGCAATCCTTGCCATCGCGATCATCCTGGCAGTTTCGCTGGTGCTGAATCCCGGGCACAGGATCTTCTTCCCGATCATGGTGGGAATTTCGCTGCTCTTTGGCGTGATGCTCATCGTGCCAATCGGCGGCGCGGACATGCCGACGGTGATATCGCTGCTGAACTCATATGCCGGCCTTTCGGCAGCGGCGATGGGCTTCGTCCTGAACAGCAAGCTGCTGATCGTAGCGGGGGCGCTGGACGGCTCATCGGGATTCATTCTTTCCGTGATCATGTCGAAAGCGATGAACCGATCATTTACGAACGTGCTGTTTGGGGCGTTCGGGCAGGTGCAAGCCGCGGCCGCAGGCGGCACCGAGGCAAGGACTGTCCGGAGCGCAACACCGGAGGAATCCGCCGCAATTCTTGCTGCGGCCAACAAAGTGGTGATCGTTCCGGGATACGGCATGGCCGTTGCACAAGCGCAGCACAAGGTGCGGGAGCTTTTCGACGCGCTGACGAAGAGGGGAGTCGACGTGAAATTCGGCATTCACCCGGTGGCCGGCCGCATGCCGGGGCACATGAACGTGCTTCTTGCCGAAGCGGACATTCCCTACGACCGGCTGCTCGAGATGGACCAAATCAACTCGGATCTGCCGCAGACGGACGTTGCGCTCGTCATCGGCGCGAACGACGTAACGAATCCCGCGGCAAGGACGGATACTTCCAGTCCGATTTACGGCATGCCGATCCTGGACGTGGACAAAGCGCGAACTGTGATGGTGATCAAGCGCAGTATGAGCCCGGGATTCGCGGGCATCGACAATCCTCTCTACTACCTCGATAAAACGCTGATGCTCTTCGGAGACGCCAAAGGGTTCGTGGGCGACATTGTTCGCGAACTTTCCGGCAGCGGACAGCACTAGAGCGTTTTTCCCTCGCACCCTATCGCAATTGTTTTCTTGGGATCCAGCGCGGCGAGTACTGCAATACCCGAATACCATCTACAGGAGATACCGGATAAGAGTGCTTGCAGTAGGAAGCACGCGACTCGCATTTAGGAAGGTTCAACTGTGTAGATTTTCGACAACAGGGAGTACCACATTTGGCACGTCCCGCCCATTTTGAGATTGTCGCTCTCTAATCCTAACAATAACTTAGTGGTGTTAGGCCGAGGTTCAAATCCAACCTTAGAGCTTTCTAAGGATTAGATTAGGTGCTTCGTATAACGAGCACATGAACTCGCGGCAGGTGGCCGGCATGGCTTTGGGGGACTTCAACCTGGCGGGTTGCGAGGTAAGACGGAGCCGTGGGGTGGTTTCGCGCATTGTGCTTGATGAAGCGATCGTAGTTCCGATTCGCAGCGGCGCCGGCGCGAAAGGCTCCGTCTACACGCTCAACCAAGCGGCCACAACGATTTGGGCCATGATCGAGGCAGGCCGGAGTGCGACGGACATGGCCGCCTGCCTCCAGTCTGAGTACGAAGTTTCTGCCGAACAGGCAGTCGCCGACACAAAAGAGTTTCTCGAGGAGTTGGCGGAAGCCGGGCTTGTTGAGCTGGTCTGTTGAGCTGGTCTAAGGGCGAGTAGAGGGCGGTCGGGTTCGGGCTTGGGATGGAACCACGGGACTTCGGCGGCATTTCGCAAAGACATGCGCCGCCGATAGGCGCTCGCAAGCACCCAAAAGTGACAGAGCGATGGGAACTTCTTCTGGTTCACGCAGAGGCGTGATGCTGGTCGCGGCGTGCACGTTGGGCACGCTTTCGTTGCCGGTCTTTGCGCAATGGGGTGTGATGAAGCCGCGCGTGGAACCGGCTTTCGAGGACTGGAGCACGCGCCATGTCGTCTATCCGAAGGTCGGGCCTATGAGGGCCATGCAAGCCGTTTCACGCGATCCCCGGGCACTTTTCGCCTGGAGACGTTTGCAGAACCCGGGCGGGAGCCCTCCACTGGGAGGGAACGGCAGGAGCGGATTTTCGTGGCGCCGCCCGTTCGTGGATCCGAATTTGGTGGACCGCGACTGGGCGATCAACTTGGGCGCCTCCGGTGTGGCGCCCGCGATGTTTGCGGCGAAGTTTTCGTTCGACGTTACGGCGGCGCCGAGCTGCGCGAACGATTTCGTCGTATTCCCGATCAATGCTTCGGGCGGCAGCGGCCAGCCCAACATCGTGGCGTTCAATTACCTATATAGCGGCACTGCGGGCGGGAACGGGATCTGCAATCGTACAGCGTCGTCCTCCGACACGGGAGTCGCCGCCGAGGTCTTGTGGTCATACAACATCCAGGCGCTCACAGGCGGAGGGGCCGTGACGACCTCTCCAGTGATCTCGTTCGACCCCGGATATTCGTCGGCGAGCGGAACGAAGGTCGCGTTTGTAGAGTCGAGCGCGGGCGGCCAAATTGTGACCGCGTCTGTTACCTCGGGGCATGCCGGCACAGGATATACGGTCGGGACTACGGGCACGATCAGCGGAGGCACGGGAAGCCTGGCCACATTTACGGTCACCGGGGTGAGCGGCGGCGCCGTCACATCGTTTTCAGTGACCTATTCCGGCAACGGGTACACGGTCAAGAGCGGGGTTGCGACAACCACGACCAGCGGCTCAGGCTCTGGCCTGCAGGTTTCCATCACGGCGGTTTCGACAAGCAGCGCTGCGCACTTCCACGTGCTCGCTTTCAAGAACACGGATGGCCAGAACACGAGCAACCTGCAGAGCGTGTTCTCGCCGAAAACGATCAGCACGTTTTCATCGACGGCTCCTGCTGCGGGCAGCGGAACGGCCACCGATCTGGCTCTTGGCAGCTCGACGTCCGGCACGGATACGCTTTCGTCGCCGTTCGTTGATTACGTGCGCGACGAGGCGTACGTGGGGAACGATATCGGCGTCCTCTACCGTATCCAGGATGTTTTCTGCACGAGCATCAACTCGGACTGCAGCGGGGGGACGAAGCCGGCGCCGAGCCTCGATGGCACTTGGGGGTCGGGCGGAGCGGTCAGCGTTTGCTCGGGGAAGCTGACGGGAGCGGTGCTTGACTTCGTGACGCTGAATGTATTCGTCGGCTGCTCGGACGGAAAACTCTACGGATTCAACTCCTCAGGAGTCGCCCTGGCGAATTCTCCCGTTACCGTTGGAAACGGCTCGACGCTCGGGGGAATCGTGGATGCACCGATTGTGGACGGCGTGAACGGAACCGTTTTTGCGGTGAGCGGCTCGAACGGGACGAATGCGGTACTCGTGGAGACGAAAACCGATCTAAGTTCGCGGACGCAAGTTTCCGTGGGAGCGGCGGGCGTGTTTAACCTGCATGCGCCAGCGTTCAACAACCCGTATTTCACGAGTCCCACGACCTCGGGCGCGTATATCTACGTGGCCGCCTACAACAGCGCGGGCAACGAGATCGAACTCTACGGATACTGCTTCAATTCCTCGAACCTGCTGGCGAATTGCTCGGGTGTAAGCCCTGCGGGCCCGCACACGCTCGTGCTGAACAGCACGCCGGGCAGCCAGCTCGAATACGCACCGCTGACGGAGTTTTACAACTCAACGACGGGGAACGACCAGCTTTTCATCACGGTTTTGGCAAATCGCAGTCCGAATATCGGGCTTTTCGACATCAACTCTTTTCCCACATCCCAGACCCCCGTTCCTGGCGTACAGGAAGGCAGCGGAACGAGCGGGATGGTTGTGGACAACAACAGCTCGAGCACGCAGGCATCGAGCGTGTATTTCGGCGCCCTGAGTACGACCTCCTCCTGTGGCGCAGGAGGGACGGGTGGGTGCGCGGTCAAACTGACACAAGCGGCGCTCCAATGAGCGAAAACATGGAAAAGGGCGCGACCGAAGTGGCGGAAGCGCCTCTGGAAGAAACAAAGTCAAGGAAGGCTTACCAACGGCCTGCCTTCCAACACGAAAAGATATTCGAAACGATGGCGCTCGCTTGCGGAAAGCTTTCTCCGACGCAGTTCCAGTGCCGGTTCAACCGGAAGAACTCATAGTCTGTTTCGAGGAGGGCGAAAACAGATGGAGGAACGTGCGGCTGTCGAAATAGCACTCGCAGAAGAGGTGCTGCGGTCCTACGGCAGGCTGCGGATCGTGGCTCGCGGTTCGAGCATGGTTCCCACGATATACCCGGGGGACATCCTCCACGTGGAGCGCGATCCGTTTTTGCGGCTGCGCCTTGGAGATATCGTGCTTGCTTCGCGCGAAAAGCGATTCTACGCGCACCGCGTGGTGCGCCTGACGGCCCTGGGCGGGAAGCCCCGCGTGATCACACGCGGGGATGCGCTGACGGAGAACGACCCTGCGTTCTTCGACGAGGAAGTGCTCGGCCGAGTCACGACGGTCGTGCGGGGCACGAAGCGGATCGAACTCGAAAACAGGAGCACCCAAAAGGTGCTTCAGTGGACGGTGCAACACTCCGGGGGAGCGGTCGCGTGCCTTTTGTGGTGCCATTCGTTGCGGAGCAGGATGGGAACATCCGCGGCGCCGGTCCAGACAAGAATTCCCGTGAAGCTCGCGGAGTGCATCTGATGAGCACCGGCATTTCCGTGTCGGCGCTCGGCGCGCGCCCGGCGACCGCCGTTCGTGGCGTCTCGATTGAAATCGGCGGCATCCCGATTCTCTTGCGATCGGACGACGCCGACTTCTGCCGAATGCTCGAAAGGCGATATGCGGGTTTCGTGAACCCCAACGCGACTCCCGCGTGCGAATTCGAAATCGACCTGCAGGAGCCGGCCGAGCCTTCGGATGAGGACGCGCACGTGTCGCGCGACGGAAAGACGTGGTTTTTCAGGCGCGGCGACTTTCGGGCGGAATGGGACATGGAAACGCGCCGGGGCCGCGTGCGGCAGACTCCAAACCCGTATTCAATCGATACAGTGCTGCGGATCGTGCATTCACTCGTGCTGGCGGAAGAGGATGGCTTCTTGCTGCATGCGGCGAGCGCCGTGCGCTCGGGACAGGCGTACCTCTTCTCGGGAGTATCCGGAGCAGGGAAGACCACAATTTCGAGACTCGCCCCCAGCGGCGTGGCCGTCTTGACGGATGAAGTTTCGTACGTGCGGAAACGCCCTTGCGGCTATCGCGCTTACGGCACTCCCTTCGCGGGCGAACTGGCGCGTGTGGGGGAAAATCTCTCAGCACCGTTCGGGGCGGTTTTTTTTCTGGAGAAGGGACCGGTCAACCGGATCGAGCCTATCTCTGACGCAGTTGCTGTTCGGGCCCTGCTGCGCAACACCCTGTTCTTTTCTCATGATGAACAACTGGTACGGCGCGTTTTCGACTCCGCCTGCGAGTTCGTTTCGCGCGTGGCCACAGCCCGGCTGATTTTCAAGCCGGACGTCAGCGTATGGAGATTGATCGGATGAGCGAAAAGTACATTGCCCGAAGCAGCGCGGTCGCATCCCGCGTTCTCGACGGCGAAATCGTAATCATGTCGGCACTCGATTCCACACTCTTCAGCCTCAGTGAAGTAGCGACGATGATCTGGCAGTCCGCGGACGGCCTCACGCCGCTTTCCGAGATCGTACAGCAGCGTATCTGCGCGGAATTCAACGTGACGCCCGACACGGCGTACCAGGACGCAGAGGCGTTCGTGGAAGACCTTGCGCGTCACGGCATTCTGCGCGTGTCGAGCAGGCCGATTCCGGAAAACGGTTCGGGGAACCGGGCTGACTCATGAGCTTGATGCAGGAACTCAACGGTAAGGCGCTGCGCCTGGGGATACCGTTGAGCGTGCATTTCGATGTGACGTACCGCTGCAACGAGCGGTGCGAGCACTGCTATCTCGACCACGAAGACCACGGCGAGATGTCCGCCACGGAGATTTGCGGAGTTCTCGACGAATTGGCCGCCGTGGGAGTCTTCTTCCTGACGCTGAGCGGCGGTGAGCCGTTCATCCGGCGCGAACTTTTCGAAATTCTCGAGCACGCCCGAGCGCTGCAGTTCAACGTGAAGCTAAAGACAAACGCCGTGCTCGTAGGCGAAAGGGAGGCGCAACGGCTGCGCGCGCTGGGAGTCGAGCAGGTGCAGGTCAGCGTGTACTCGCACCAGCCGGAAGTTCATGACGGGATCACAAAGCTGCGCGGATCGCTGAAGCGCACCCTGGCGGGAATCCAGCATCTGCGGTCAGCCGGGCTGAAAGTGACAATCGCGAACGTGCTGATGCGGAGCAACGTGCAGGATAGCGCCGGCGTGCAATCGCTGGCTGCTTCGCTCGGGGCGCACTATACGCTCGACCCGACAATCACCCCGTTGATGGATGGCGGCACATCCGTGCTGCAATACCGCATCCCCGCTCAGGAACTTGACAAGGTTTTCCGTAATCCGAATCTCGTGGGGGACGTAGAGGGATTCTGCGCTCCACCCTCGCCGGTGGACGAAGATGTGCGCGAAGGCCTGCCCTGCAGCGCGGGCCACACTGCGTGCTACATATCGCCTTACGGTGATGTGTACCCCTGCGTGCAGTTTCCGCTGCCTTGCGGCAACGTTCGCAGGCAGGCGTTTCTCGACATCTGGAAAAAGTCGCCGCAACTTGCGGAAGTCCGGTCGATCCGCGGCAAAGACCTCACGAGTTGCTCTTCGTGCGCGCACCTCGGCAGTTGCACGCGCTGCCCGGGGCTTGCGTATATGGAGGGGAATATGCGGGGGCCTTCCTCGGCGGATTGCGAAAAGTCGTTCGCGCGGACGGGGATTCCGTCAGCCGGGATGCTCTCGCACAGCGGCGGTGCGCGGGGAGTGCAGGGGCTCGTGCAGATTCGACCCCTCTAGAACCTATTTCTTTCCTCGGGACGGTTTCGTTTTCTTTCCGTATTTCTTCTGATATCGCGCGAGCGCAGCGCGAATGATGGGGAAAGCTTCCTCGGAGTGAAAAATGTCCTCGACGGCCACGGTTTTCTTCTCGAGTTTCTTGTAATCCTGAAAAAATCTGCGGACCATGGCGAGACGGTGGGGCGGCAATTCGTCAGCCTCGTGGTAGGTGTTGTATTCGGGATCGGCGGTGGCGACGGCGATGATCTTGTAGTCGGCCATGCCGGAGTCCGTCATTTCCATCACACCGACGGCGCGGGCAGCGACGATAGTGAGCGGGGCGACGGATTCCTTGCAGAGCACGAGGACATCGAGCGGGTCGTTATCTTCCGCGAGAGTCTGCGGGATGAAGCCGTAGTTCGCGGGATAGTAGACGGCGGAATAGAGGACACGGTCCATGCGGATCATGCCGGTGAGCTTGTCGAGCTCGTACTTGACGCTCGATCCGAGGGGAATTTCGATGACTGTGTCGAATTCCTTCGGGACTTTGTCACCGGGGGCGACGTCGTGCCAGGGGTGGATCATGGTGTCTCCTTGGCGTCAGGAATGCCGATTATATCGAATGTGTGCACCGGCACGGGTTGATCTTCGGCGGCGGCGATGGCATCTTGGTCGCCATGACGCAGAGGCCTGGACAGCAATCCCGCGGGGCGACGCAGACGATTTGTGTGCGCACGTCACGCCGGACCGAGCTGAAGAATGTCACCGCAGAGATCGAAGCCGTCATCCGAGACTCGGGCTGCACGGAGGGTGTCTGCCATCTGTATGTTCCGCACACTACGGCAGGTGTGATCGTCAATGAAGGGGACGACCCAGCGGTTGCGCGCGATATCGAAGCCACCATGGACCGGCTGATTCCTCATGCGGGCAATTACTTGCACGCGGAAGGCAACTCGGATTCCCACATCAAGACAGCGCTTGTAGGCTCGTCGGAAACGATTCCCATCGAAAGCGGCCGATTGGCGCTGGGCCGCTGGCAGTCTGTTTTCTTCGCTGAATTTGACGGGCCCCGAACCCGCGAGTTGCGAGTGAAGATCGTCCCCGATCCGTCTGCCTGAAGTTCACCGTGGAGCGAGACGCGACCGCGAACTCGCGGCACGCTCTGTCGTACAATCCTTGCAACATGGCATTCAAATCCGGTTTCGTCGCAATCGTGGGGCGCCCAAACGCGGGCAAGTCCACGCTCGTGAACACACT
>Ga0187780_10004156_pt1 | contig 10861 bp, 10 predicted proteins | sample 1015_Q2_SP10_20__FD_132429 | JGI IMG/M metagenome (GOLD analysis project Ga0187780, IMG submission 132429) | Tropical peat soil microbial communities from peatlands in Department of Meta, Colombia - 1015_Q2_SP10_20_MG | ecosystem: Environmental > Terrestrial > Soil > Wetlands > Peat | place...
CTTCCCCAACTATGCGGATCAGAACGGCTATTTTGCAACATACGAGGTTTACGGTAACAAGTTTGTTCACGGCCCACAGAACGATTTCATGCTCTCCGCCAGCCCACCAAGCGCTACCGTTGCGCAGGGACAAACTGCCTCCTACACAGTAGGCGTCACCTCCGTCGGGAGCTTCAGCTCCCCAGTATCTCTGCAGGTAGCCGGCACCCCATTCAGCTCTGCAGGCAGCTTCTCACCCCCTCTGATTACGCCGCCACCCGGAGGAACTACAAGCAGCTTACTTGCGGTCTCAACTGCCGCGAATACGCCTGCTGGCGTGTATAACTTAACGGTCACTGGGACGTCGACGTTACCGCAATTGCAGCACCAGGCCTTTGTTACGTTGGTAGTCGTCGCTCCCACGACTCCACCTGCAGACTTTGCTCTGTCCGTAAATCCGGCTGCGCCAACCCCCGTAGTCGTACAGCCTGGCCAATGTGGAAATTACAGCGTATCAGTGCAGTCGATCAGTGATTTCACATCGCCAGTTAACCTCACGCTTTCCAACATTCCTGGTCAATTAAGCGGGCAGCTCCAGTCCCAATTCATTCCTAATCCGGTGACACCCCCGTCCCCTGGTGCAACCGTCTTTTCAACTCTCAAGTCATGTGCTGCAAATGATGCGGCTCCAGGAAACTACACCATGACTGTTATTGGCACAGGTGGCGGAATCACACACTCGGCGGATATAGTGCTGGAAGTTCCAGCGCCGAAGACCTCTCCCGTCAATCCGCTAGTTTACCTCATAATTCTAACTATGCTACTGGTCGCGTTGGCAATCGGTCTTCTCGCCGTGTACTTATCTCGCAAAGGGATCATCAGAAGAAAGACTAGATTCCAGTATGTGCTGCCACTGCCCACGATTAGATGCAGAAACTGTGGCAGGCTCGTGCCAATGGCCGCCGTCTATTGTCCATATTGCGGTAGACCTCAAGTAGTTCTAGCCAGAAAACCTCCCAAAGTTAGTGCGATGGCTGCGATGCCCCGATTGACCGGAAGACGTGTTATGGCATTTGTGCTATCGCTGGTTTCAGGAATTCTTGTGCTGTTGAACAGCGCTGCGCTACTGAGTCCGTCGTTCTACTCCTTCTGGTCATCTCTCTTCTTCTGGCTACCCATTCTGGGAAGAACTTACGCTTTCACACTTGGGTTCGTGATTGGACTGACATTGATAATGGGCTCCATAATCATGGTCCTGAGAAGTGGCGCCCTCGCGGACGTCATAATATTTCCATTCGCAATCTTCAGCTTAATCGTTGGTGGTGGTTTCATTGCGGGAATGGTTCTTGGAATTATCGGCGGAATCTTGGCCGCGTTGAAACGGTAGCCATATCGAATATTTTCGACAGTTATCACTAAACTTTCTACTCCGCGAGTACCCCGGCTCTTTCGGTAATCTAAATGTAAGACACGTCGCCAAAACGAGTTTCGAATTTAATTAGATGACGCAATGAATTTTCACGCGAGTGTTCTTTCTAATCGTTAGTTTTCTACGCTATAATCAATTGGGAGACACGGTGGCAACTCGATTGCTTTGAACTTGCAAGTTCATGCACGATTTTCGAGATGTGGAACGCGAAAACTGTGCGTTTCATCATCACTAATTCCTAAGTCAGGCGATCATCAAATTGATTGGTTGGTGAAACAATGGAAGCACTTGAATATTATCGGGACCCCAACGGCTTTTGGCGAATCAAGAATTTCAGAAGACGGCGACGTGCACGAATCTAGTCCGATCGTGTGCAAGAGTGTGTGAATTGCACTGCAATGTTCCCCTAATGAAATAGAAAAGGTGCAGGTGGAGGGACATTATCCCGCTCGGGAGCCATGGTTACCATGGTGTGGGCAATTCTATCGCCCGCTCTCTGTTTCTTATCTGAAAATACGGCCAGCACAATGCCGACAACGTAACAAATTGGAATCCAATCTATCACTCTGAATATGTTTCTGAGTAATGATTCCTTGAGAGTACATGGATCGCCGCCAACACTGACAACGCGCAATTTCATCATCCGCTTACCAAGCGTTGCGGAGAATAACCATTCAAATGCGAAATAGTACAGGAAGCCTACCAGGAAGAGAACGATCTCGCCAGCAAGCGAGAAGTCCAGATATCGGGCTTGAAGAAATCCATGTGTTACCGTCAACCAAATTAAACTAATCAAGAATGAATCTACCACAGTTGCTCCAAATCGCCGCGTCAACGGCGCCGGTTGAATGTGAAGCGGCGGCGTTGTCAAAGTGTCGATCGTTATCTCTCGATGGTTGTCCATGTAAGCCAACTTCGCGCAGAGATCTGTCGATTTTCGGCTCGTGCGTGCGCTGAATTTAAATACTATTCGGGCCGATATTCACATTTGCTAGAGCAGGAGTAATGGATTCAAATAATGGCGGAAGTTTGCCCAACTTGTGGGCTCCCAAAGGACTTGTGCGTATGCGGCACCATCAGCATGGAGCAGCAGCTTGTAAAAGTCCGCCTCGAAACAAGGAAATGGGGAAAAGCAACAACTATCATCGAGGGCATAAATTCGAAGAGCGTAGACCTTGGAGATTTAGGTGCTAAGTTGAAGACATTCTGTGCTTGTGGGGGCACGTCAAAGGAAGGGCTCATAATACTCCAGGGCGATCATCGCGGCAAAGTCAAGAAACTACTGGTTCAATTCGGTTTTCCCGAAGCTTCGATTGAGGTTCACTAACGAGTGTGTCAGAGCTACGAACAAGTTTATCGAAACCGTAAAGGATCTGAAATATACTGGGCACACTGCGTTTGCGTGCCCGGCTTGTGGAAGCTTGAAGGTAAGGCCAGCAGGATCACTTAGTGGATGGATGACTCCGGCCTTCTATTCATGTCAGGAATGCGGGTATCTCGGACGGTTGATTCTCGAAATCGAACCAGACGATAATAACGAGAGTGGGAAGAAAGAATAAGGGAACGGTCGGGGAAGGCTAGCTTATCTAGATGTCTAGTTTCAGCGCTTCCTTAAGCCCCTTGTATCGGTTTCTCACAGTTACCTCTGTCACGTTGGCGACTTCTGCAATTTCTTTCTGTGTCTTCTTTTCGCCCTCAAGAACGCATGCAACGTAAAGTGAAGCTGCAGCAAGTCCCATAGGATCCTTGCCTGCAACAATTCCCTTTCGCTTCGCTTCGTTAATTATCCTAATTGCACGCTGCTGAGTCGGCATCGAAATCTCCACTTTAGTCGCAATCTTGGAAATGCACTTAACCGGATCTTCAACTGGCATGCGTAAGTCGAGTTCGCGAACAAGTAATCTGTAGCACCTGGCAACATCTTTCTTACGGATGCGACTTGCAGCTGAGACATCCTTCAACGTTCGCGGAGTCTCGGACATCCGGCACGCAGCATAGAGTGAAGCGGCGGCGATTGCCGCTATCGACCTACCCCTAACGAGTCCATTGTCGAGCGCCTTTCGATAAACAATCGCTGCTCGCTCCTTAATCGATGCCGGAATATGAAGCATGTCGGTAAGCCGGTCTAGTTCTGCCATTGCTTGTGCTAGATTTCGATCTGCAGACGAATGAACTCGAGTCCGAATCTGCCACTTTCGCAGCCGGAGCATTTCCAGCCTTGTCGCAAGGGGAAGTTGTCGGCCATATGCATCCCTATTGACCCTGTCGATAACTGTTGAGAGACCCTTATCGTGAATGGAAAATGAGGTGGGAATTCCAACGCGCCCTCGTTCGTCTTTCTCCTCCTTCGTGAACGCACGCCATTCAGGTCCTTGATTAAGTGCATGCTCACTGAGAACGAGACCGCAATCGTGACAAATTATCTCACCGAGGTCATAATCTTCAACAAGGTTGGCACTGCCACACTCAGGGCAGTTAGTCACCTTGCCAAGTTTCTTCGTTGTCGTACTCATTTTTCTTCATCCTTATCGATGCTTTACGCTCGAGCCCTCATCCCCTCAGTAGAACAACGGACGTCGTTCTGCCTCAGAACAGTATCCGGCCCGAAACCTATAATAATGTAAACCTCATCCTACTTAAGTCTTTCCTAGTAGAGGGGCATTTCATCTGTCAATAGCCGGAATTAAGCCGTTTTCAGGGAAAACGGTTCCTACATGCATGATTTGCGACATATCGTCTGGATAAAGCTCGTAATTGGCTTGTGATCGCTGATTATGGCCTTTCAAACTGACTGGCGTTTTGATAGATCGATTACCGGTCGCCGGTCTTTCTGAAGTAAATGTTGTCATCTTCCCGACGAATAAATCTGGAATATCGTCCGCACTCGGTCACTAGCATAGGTTGTTGATCATCCGGCGAAGTGATCAGTTCGATGTTTACTATTCGGTATTCATCAAGATCAGGATCCTTGCCGAATAGTCTTCTGTAGTCGTCAAGAGCAAGCTCCGGTGAAAGTGGATCATTTTGATTGATGACGAGCGAGATTTTTCGTATCGGAATCCGAACAATAGTATCAGCCGGCAATTAGATGATCCTCCGTCTTTCCTCTTTTCGAGAGTACGTCCAGCCATGGATTATTCACGAAGAATGAAGGAAGCGGCCCTCCCTCCTGGAGTTTTCTTTGGTCGCACGTCATGGGGGAAGGTTGGAGCGTGTCGAAATGTTCGCTAAGCGACGTATGCGAAGGCTGTGTTGAGTTCAACGCGTGCAGTTGAATTGACTTGAATTCAACCATCATGCGGGTCATGTTCTGCTCTAACTCGAAGTATCTAGATTTTAGTTCCGCTAGTTCGGTTAACAGCGGCTGATTGTCTGTATTGACGGGTGTTGGTTTCTGCTGAATGTTTGAAGCCTGGATAGGTCCCGGTTTGATTACTTCTTCAATTCGCCTTTCGTCGTACACGAGCAAGCCGATACCAGAAGATCGTAGAGTCTGACTATCCAAGGCGGCGGAGAGAATCCTGGGTGCGGCGATGTAGGGTTGGGTTCCTTCAAAGCGAAGTGATGACAGACGTAGGAGAGCGTCGATTACTCGATTCCTCTGAATGATATCGGACGGTGTAAGAATGCTGACATATGTGCGCTCGCTACTACTCACGAAGCAAAGTGATCCCGGGTTAGACGACTGCTCGATGCTGAGTCCGTCCATGGCGAGGAAGAAGTGCCGGAGTCGTTGCTCTATAGCCACGCTAGGCGCCGAATTTCATCCATCCCTCTAAGCGCTGCCAGTCCCATTCATAATCTTCCGGGATTGCGAATCCGTAGATTATACACCCGTGCCAAACCGAAAACTGAGGAGAAGTGGTCATCTTTACAGAAACATTCCTGATTCCTCTATTCCGCAGGAGCGACTTGATCTTCGTTGGAGCGTCAACCGCTACTCCTTGAAAAGCTTGGGGGACTTGCCAGTTGAAGTTGCCACCTGACAGGAGAATCTCGCGGTATAACATGGGCTGTAGCTCAACAGGGCATTTTTCCACAGAAGCGATTATGGCTTCACCGAAGTCGAGCATGCCGCGGAAGGTTGTGTCTCCAACCCTAACGTCTCGAGGCCTTGGCATTCCTCTTTTGAAGTAACTCTCGAAGACTTCGTGGTTTGGGTTGAACACGTATTCGCCGATAAGAAATCTGCACCATGAGTCCTGATCGAGGTCGATCTCAACTCTAGTGCCTGGAACTTTATGTTTAGCACGGAATTTACGGGGATTGTGTTTAGCTTCAGCAATGGCCACGTCTAACTCGTCTGGAACTAGACCGATGCTCTCTTTGACTCTCCTTACCAGGGATTCTTCTCTAGCCAAATCGCCGTATCCAGTGTCCTTCAAGATTTCGCTCGTAATGGCGTTTGCATCTCCTCCTCCACGGTTGAGTGCTACTTGGGCTGAGTGGATGGGATACTTCGAGATTGGGCAAACTTGACTATTGCCATGCCCAGACTCAATGACGACACATGTCGTAACTCCATGACCAATTGCAACAGCAAATGGTTGAGTAATGATCGTTACCGCTCGAACCTTACCTGAGGAGCTCGCCTCCTTGAACATGTCGAGAAGTCGTTCATACATATATCGAGGTGACACTGCAGACAATGAAGCGACAACGTTGTATCCTTGAAATCCGTTATTGGCCGTAATCGGGAATGAGTTTAACCCATACTGACATAATGCTCCAACAACCTTCCAGGCGTTGTCATCAGCTTTCTCGATCATCCCGTTCTTCATCGGGTGAATCAGGCGCGAAGTCAGGTCTTCGTTCGACTGTAGATAAAGCGGAACTTCGTCCCCTACGATTACGTCTGCAGCCGACTCGAACGCCCTGTAAACAAGCGATTTCTTGTCAGGGAAGTAACCTCTGTTATTGACGATACGTGGGTTCTCCCCGCAAGTGATGGGGCCGAATTTGAAATCACTTGTTCCGAAGTCCATTCCGAATGTGTAATGGTTTCTGTAACTGTTTGGCGTCGTCACACCCCCCGCTCTTCTACTACCAGCCGTTTTCCGACGATTCTAACTACCACTTCTTGATCCGGAATAAATGGAAACGATGAATCTTTGACAACGTCCGCTGGGATGTAAAGTACTCCCGTCTTGCTACGGTTATCTCGCGTTTGCAAAATGATCTTCGCTGATCCTTCAAGCACCTGTCAATTCACCATGCAATTAACCTGATAGACTGGCAGATGGATGGGTTAGGATATATTTGGACAGATGTCGTTAGCATATGCGGAGATAGGTGAAAGTACGAGATGTCTTCAAGTTCAATCCATTCTCATGCATAATCATTGCTCGCTGGCAATTATGCCACAATCAGGAGGGTATGAGAGCCTTTGTCGGTCGGGGCATAATTTTATCGATCCGTCCTCTTTGTCGATGTGTAGGGCTTGAGGCTAGTTGGAAGATCAACATGTCATAAGTGTCTCAGAGCTGAACTCCTTATTCGGTAAACGACAATCTGTCAACCTGATTGACGTTCGGGAACCGACAGAATATGCCCTGTGTCATCTGGATGGCAGCGTATTGATTCCGATGGGGGAACTGCCACGTCGAATTTCGGAACTTGATGTTCACGCAGAGTATGTCGTGTACTGCCATACTGGTCAGCGAAGTGCATTGGCTGTTGAATATCTCAAGAGACGTGGAGTGGTCAAGGCTCGAAGTTTGCAGGGAGGAATCGATGCGTGGGCCGAGTTAGTTGACCCGTCGATGGCAAGGTATTAGGGACCTTTGAACCTGACATCGCCAATTGGTATTAGACTCGTCGGTTGAACCCGACTAGGACAGTGCCTAAATCAGGGTTGTTGGAATCCCAACCCACAGTCTGCGACAGCCGAATATGTGTAAGGGGACCGATTGTTACTGAGACGACACTGCTTATCAGGTCCACTTCATCCAGCTCTGGGAAAGGCAATGCTCTGTAAGTAAGTGTAAGAATTTTCCCGCGGGCGTTGGCCAAAACATCACGAAAGAGGACCAAGCTCTTTCCCAACAAGATCGCGTTGGGATCAGCTGAGAATTTGCTCAATTGATCTGTCTCCCACACTTCTTCTCCAATTATGTTCCCATTGTCGCGGATCACCACAATCGGCCCTGGAGGATGCCGCAGGTCCTTTGTGTGTGCGATAAGGACGACATGAGTTCGGCTCAATACGTCAGTGATCCCTTCATTCGTCATTCGCATACCCAAAAGCTGATCCTGAACTGAGCCGCTGGTCTCTAACCGTCTCGCGAGTTCGCGTTCTTTATCGGTGAGGATCTTGCATTTGGCAATTCCCGTCGTCTGGCGCAATTTAAGCAACGCGGCTTCCAACCATGGGTCCTGCATGAATACCGTGCTCTTTCTTTATTCAAGTCCCGAATTCTGCATGAAGACGACTTAGATTTGTTGGTAAGTCGTCTTGACATAGGGGATTATTTCTTTCGAAGCTAACCGAAGGAATTTTTCTTCATCTGGACTTGTGCTTTGTAAATATATGTGGTCGAAGCCAAGCTTTACTGCGTGTTCTATCGGTTTCAATATGTCTTCTGGCTTTGTTGATACAATAAATGTTCGTGCTAGCGCCTCATCCGAAACCATTTTTCCCATATCTTCGATTTCGCGCGGGTCGTAGATTGGGAACTTGAACATGAAGGGGAAGAGTGTTCCTCTCCAAAAGTACAGCTGCTTAAGCGCTTTATCATAATCTTCGTCATAGGAGATGCCAAGCTCCACCACTCTCTCAATCTTCTCCGGATCACGTCCTTTTTCTCTCGCTCCCTCTTCGAGTGCCTTGAGGAGTTCGTTTTTCAACTTGTCCGGGTCAACCATTGTTGTAAGAAAACCGTCGGCGTACTTTCCTGCTATTCTTGCTACTTTGGGTCCGAAGCCGGCCACATATAGTGGGACTTCGGTTTCGGGTTTGTCGTAAAGGTTAGCCTTGCGCAGGGTGTAGTATTTGCCTCTGAAGTTTACAAAGTTTCTCGACCACAAAAGCTTCATTACTCTTATCGCCTCGTCTAGTCTCTCAATTCTTTCCTTAATCGAAGGCCATTCGTAGCCTACTGGAACTTCGTTCATCGCTTCTCCCGTTCCAACTCCGAGGAAGATTCGCTGTGGGAACATGGCACGTAAACTGGCAAATGCCTGTGCAGTAATGGCAGGATTGTATCGAAACAACGGGCACGTCACGGCGGTTCCGAATCTAATCTTGCTGGTTCTAGCGGCAGCGGCACCTATCAGCACCCAAGTATGACTTTCATGTGCCTGGGAGTGTGACCAGGGGTGAAAATGGTCGCTGATCCAAAGAGTTTCAAAACCCGCCCTCTCTGCGAGAACCGCATGATCCAACAGAACCCTAGGATGATATAGATCGCACTGTGATGCGTAACCAAATGTCAAGGTCAACGCGGATTCATCTCTACGTGCAAGAATACGCGGCTTGATAATAATATCTGTAGATATGCGGAGATGATACTATTTTGGACAGTGTCACATGAAGTGCATACTGGTACGCCAGCTAGCGCTTCTTAGGTCTAATCCCATAATGTGGCAGTAATTTCTTCTTGAACATCTCAACTGTTCTGTTAGGATTGTATCCCCAATCACCGAAGAGAAAATGATTCATTCCGACTTTTCGATAGTTTTCGATGAGTTCTATGAACTGGTCAGGTGATGAGAATAGGCATGTCTTCTGAAGGATGAAATCATCTGACAGCGTCGCTGTAGACGCTTCAATCTTTCGAGGATCTCGTTCGTTGAAGTTTTCGGGCAAGAGTGATCCGGCGCTTACCCTATACTTGGATACTAACTTTTTGATATCTCCGTATCCGCCATCAAGGTAAACACAGGTCTCCACCTTGGCCGATTCCTTTCCAGATCGCTTGGCAGATTCCATGAACTGAGGGAAGACATTGTCTCTCAGGTGTTCGGGAGAACCTGAAGTCATCAAGTGATCGGCATGTAAGCCGCCGAGCTTCGCCGATTGCGGGCCAAACGCTGACCAGTATATCGGGATGCCTTTGACCGGCTTATCGTAGCAGTAAACTCCCTCAACTTTGAAGTATTTACCGTCGAAGCCAAAGTAGTGTGAAGCTGACCAATATTTCTTCATGAGTTGAACGGCTTCCGCGAGTGTTTCGGCTCGTTCCTTCCAGTTAGGCCACCGGGTGACAAATGGTGCTTCGTTTATCGCCTCGCCGGTTCCGACTCCTAAGAATACTCGGCCGGGAAATAACCTCTCGATCGTGGCGAAACCTTGAGCAACGATAAGTGGATGGTACTTGAACATTGGAACGGTGATATCGGAGCCTACAGGGATTCGTCGCGTTTTAGCTGCGGCAGCTGTGAGCCATACCCATGCGTGAGGAGCATGAGCGTGAGTGTGAAACCAAGGGAGAAAATGGTCACCGAACCAAGCTACCTCAAAGCCAGCCTCTTCAACCTTCCGAGCAAGATTGATCGTATATGCAGGGTCAAACCATGCCCCAGCAGGTCCAATGTCATAGCTTATTCGTAATCGCAATATATTCACCGGGAAATGTCAAGTTCGAATGTGCAATCTCTCTTTTCTAGACTACGACCATTTTCAGCGATGCTCAATGCTCACACATCTTATATGGATTATTTGTCAGCTTGGATTCGATAAATTTGGCGAAGGTCATCTCTAAGGAACTTTACGAGCGTGCGGTCAAGGTCATTCCAGGTGGAGTCACGAGGCCGCTTCGGTATTTTGCGCCCTATCCGTTCTACGCTGAAAAAGCGGAGGGCAGTAGACTCGTGGACTTTGAAGGTAATGTGTACTCAGATTTCTGGATGGGACACGGTGCGCTTGTGCTAGGTCACATGCATCTCGCGATAGTCGAGGCAACTAAGAAGCAACTTGAACTAGGATTTCATCTTGGCGTCTGCAACGAATGGGAAATGAAACTTGCTGAACAGGTTGCACGACTGGTTCCTAGTGTCGATATGGTGGCCTTCAACAATAGCGGAAATGAAGCGAACATGCATGCTCTGAAACTCGCAAGGGCTTATACGAAACGAGATAAAGTTGGCAAGTTCGAGGGTATGTTCCACGGAGTACTAGAACCACTTTTCGTTGGAACAAGCTGGCCGGTTAACGGAGTTGAGTCAGCAGGCCACGATCTTCTATCCGGAAAGAATACTGTATTGCTTGCTACTGAAGATCCGGACGGAACCTACCGGACGATCAAAAAGAGGAGGCTTGCGTGTGTGATCACTGAACTCGTTGTTGGGGGAGCGACTGTTCCTGCAGATAAGGAGTTTGTTAAAGGCCTACGTGAGGTTTGCGACGAGACCGATACGGTGCTGATCTTCGACGAGGTTATCACCGGATTTAGGCTTGCTCCCGGAGGAGCTCAAGAGGCGTTCGGGATCACTCCTGATTTGACAACGTTCGGA
>Ga0187780_10004157_pt1 | contig 10860 bp, 7 predicted proteins | sample 1015_Q2_SP10_20__FD_132429 | JGI IMG/M metagenome (GOLD analysis project Ga0187780, IMG submission 132429) | Tropical peat soil microbial communities from peatlands in Department of Meta, Colombia - 1015_Q2_SP10_20_MG | ecosystem: Environmental > Terrestrial > Soil > Wetlands > Peat | place...
CTGGAAACCTGAGGCCGATATTCCCTCTCGAAACAAGCGCGTGTTGGAAAAGAGGCGGTCTCGAAGCTCCTTTGTTTGTGCCAGGAGATCCAGAACCCTCAGCGAAGCCGCCACGATGGCGGGCGCTACGGAATTGGAAAAGAGATACGGACGGGACCGCTGACGGAGCAGGTCCACGATCTCTTTGCGCGCGCTGACGTAGCCGCCGCTCGCTCCGCCAAGTGCCTTGCCCAGCGTCCCTGTCAGGATGTCTACCCGACCCATGACGTGGAGGTGCTCGTGCGTGCCGCGGCCATTTTCCCCCATGAATCCGACGGCGTGCGAATCATCGACCATGACCATCGCGCCATATCGTTCTGCGAGATCGCAGATCGTTGGTAGGTTCGCGATGTAGCCGTCCATGGAAAAGACACCGTCGGTTGCGATAAGCCTGCGGCGTGCACTCGACGCTTCCTTCAGTCGCGCTTCGAGATCCTCCATGTCTCCGTTCCTGTAGCGAAAGCGCTGAGCCTTCGACAGCCGGATGCCGTCGATGATGCTCGCGTGATTCAGCTCGTCAGAGATGATCGCATCGTCCGCCTCCAGAATCGTTTCGAACAGTCCTCCATTGGCATCGAAACAGGAGCTATAAAGAATCGTGTCTTCCATGCCGAGGAATTGACTCAGGCGACGCTCCAGTTCCTTGTGAATTTCTTGTGTGCCGCAAATAAAACGCACCGATGACAATCCGTACCCCCACCGATCCAGCGCTTCATGCGCCGCTTTCACAATTTCGGGATGGTCGGCCAGGCCGAGATAGTTGTTGGCACAGAGGTTGAGGGCATGCTTACCGTGGGGAAGGTCGACACGGCCGTTTTGCGGGCCCTGGAGAATGCGCTCAGACTTGTATAGACCCGCTCGGCGAATCTCGCGCAGCTGCGATTCATACTGTGGTCTCAGAATATCGAACATCCCTTCAACTCCTCGCTCGCGGGTTCGGACTCGTCGCGCCGGATGATTCACGCCAATCTAGCAACACCTTGCCGGCGTTGCCGGATCTCATGGCTTCAAACCCCTTCTCATAGTCAGGCCAAGCGAACCGGTCGGTGATGACGGGCTTGATGTCGAGTCCCGATTCGAGCATGACGGTCATCTTGTACCAGGTCTCATACATCTCTCGTCCGTAAATGCCTTTGATCGTCAGCATGTTGAAGATCACCTGCTTCCAGTCGATCGCCATTTCGCCTGCCGGGATGCCAAGCATGGCGATCTTAGCGCCGTGACTCATGTTGGCTAACATCTCTCGAAAGGCGGATGCGTTGCCTGACATTTCTAGTCCGACATCAAATCCCTCGTGCATGCCGAGCTGCTTCTGGATTTCCTTCAGTGTCTTCTCGTTTGGATTGACGGCTACGGTGACACCCATTTGCTCGGCGAGCTTGAGTCGGTGCGGGTTTACGTCGGTAATGACAACATAGCGTGCGCCCGCGTGGCGTGAGACGGCGGCGGCCATGATCCCGATAGGTCCAGCACCGGTGATCAAAACATCCTCGCCCAGCACGGGAAATGAAAGGGCCGTGTGGACCGCGTTACCCAAGGGATCGAATATCGCCGCCGTTTCCAGGTCCACACGTGCGTCGTGTCGCCAGACATTGCCCATGGGCAGCGCGATGTATTCGGCAAAGGCGCCGGCGCGGTTCACGCCCACCCCCAATGTATGAGCGCAGAGATGACGCCGACCGGCAAGGCAGTTGCGACATCGACCGCAAACGACATGTCCCTCGCCGCTGACGATCTCACCGGGATGGAAATCGTTGACGTTGGCGCCAACCGAAACGATCTCCCCGACGAACTCGTGGCCCACGATCAACGGAACGGGAATGGTCGCCTGCGCCCATTCGTCCCATTCGTAGATGTGTAGATCAGTTCCGCAGATGCCAGTAATCAGCACTCGCACGAGCACATCGTTGATTCCAAGGCTCGGCGTCGGAACATCTTCGAGCCACAGGCCGCGCTCCGCGCGGCTCTTCACGAGGGCTTTCATAGGTCCTCACTTCTGGTGCCAGGCAAGATTGGACGGTCGCTCGCGACATTCCTTCGATGATGTTTGATGCAACTAGCCTCCGAGACAAGTCTCTTCATAACCCCACAACATGTCTAGACAGTTCTGTAATCGTGCGTAGCAGCCACTTATCTTAAGGCCAGTAAGCCAGCCTCTGCCGACTGAGGAGCCATTTTACGGGAAGGAGACCGAAAGGACCGGGGCGTCACTCATTAAAGACTCATTCTTGGACGAGCAATTGCGCCCGTCTAAGGGCTGCTCGCGCCACGTCTTTGGCCGATCGCGTCACAAGCCATTTTCACTGCGGTATCGACGGAATGCGATGTCTGAGACAACAGTGTATTTCCGTCCTTCGACAGCACCGTCACCTTGTTAACCTTGACCAAACCGCCCAAACCAGTGAGCCCCTTCCTGCTGCTTTGTTTGTCAAATAACACGACATAGTCGGCCCCGGATTTCTGCTGCGTTACTACCCCGGCCGGACAGTCAGACGTAAAGTCCTGGTAGATATCCGTCATCTCAGGATTGTAGCCGCCGTACAAATTTCCTGGCGCCACGCTGCTGGGATTGGTGAACTCTCCCGAGGCTATCCAGGAATCGGTGTCGCTCACGTAGATGTGAGGTTTGGACGAACCCTTCTCGGGCGTGTCGGGGCGAGATTCAAAAGGCGTTTGCCCCGCCGGCTGATGTTGGGCCTGAAGGCCAGAAGAATTTGCATCCGTTTCCGTAGGGGTAGTCTTCGTCCCACCCGCCCCTTGTTTTGACGAATTGACCGTAACCTCGAAACGAGTCACGTAACCGAGTTTTCCGCTCGCCGTTCGCACCTTGACCGTATAGCCCTGCGTGTCGGAAACGATCCAGACCTCTTCGTTGCAATTTACGGTAGCAACGACTTGCAAGGGAACAGCTTGTTCCGCATCGGCCGTTACGGACACGTAAGGCTGATTGTGACAATTGATCGTTGCGGCCGTGTTACTGGGGTCGATCGGTACTTGTGGCGCTTGCTGTGCAGGTACGGAAGGGTTCGCGAAGATTGCAAGAAGCAGGAGCGAATAAGTCTGCTTACTCGGCACGTTTGCCTCCCTCGCCTGTTCTCTGCCTAGTGTATGCGTAGGCGAACCATGCGGCGGGAGAACGAAAAATCGACTGTGCCGAACGTGCCAAGAGGGGAGAGCCTGCAACGGAAAGTGAAACCAGCTACTCCGTAGGAATTCACGTTAGGCTGCCCGGTCACTTTCGGAAGAATAGAAATGTCCGTCCTGTTGTTGAATCGGATGCGATACAGTGTGTCCGCGTCGGCAAGAATTCTCTCGAGGAGCTAGAAGATGTTTCGCAACGATCTGCTTCAAGGCAGGACGATTTTGATCACGGGGGGAGGCACCGGCATCGGTCGGGCAATGGCTTTGCGGTTTGCGGAACTGGGTGCCCGTTTGTTCCTCGTGGGGAGGCGCGAGGATCCACTCAAACAAACCGTTCGAGATATCCAGGCCCAGCAAGGCCTCGCGGCTTGGTTCTCGGCGGACGTCCGCGATTTTGCGGCCGTCGAGGGCTCACTGCTAGCGGCGGAGAAGGAATTCGGGCGCCCTTTTGGCGGAATTGATACGCTGGTGAACAACGCGGCGGGAAACTTCATTGCGCGCACCGAAAAGCTTTCGCCCAACGCCTTCAACGCAGTAGTGGGAATCGTGCTGCAAGGCACTTTCTACTGCACGCTCGCACTCGGCCGCCGATGGATCGCGGCCAGCCAATCGGGCACGATTCTTAACATCGTTGCCACCTATGCCGACGCGAATTGCGGCTCCGGATTTATCGTGCCTTCGGCATGCGCCAAGTCTGGCGTTCTGGCCATGACGCGCTCGCTCGCCGTGGAGTGGGCGCGCTATCACATCCGCGTCAACGCCATTGCGCCCGGAATGTTTCAAACCGAAGGTGCCTTTTCGCGACTCCTACCTTCTAAGGAGCTGGAAGAAAGAGCCAGAAACAGGAACCCCATGAAGCGCTTTGGTCGGATGGAGGAGCTCACCAATCTCGCGGCCTATCTCCTCAGTGAACAGGCTGGCTACATCAACGGCGAATGCGTTGTGATTGACGGGGCCGAGTGGCCGGGGCGGGCGGGAGCATTCAATGACCTAGTCGATCTGCCCGACTCGGCATGGGAGGCCTTAGAAGCAAGCCGCAAGAAGTAAGGTCACTCCATTGGCTGGTATCCCCGGCTAGCTAGTGGGCGAGCGGATCGGGTCTAATTTGGAAGTGCACAACTTTCGGGTTCGTGCCCTTCCCCGTCTCGCTGTGAAACGGGGTGCGGGTGCCCCAGGTCGTCCAAACCCCTTTTCCCCTCCAGCCACCACTGGCGTTGTCGATGCGGCCGTCCATTCCCTTCGCAAAGAATCCAAGGGGGTAGGGCACGCGTAAGATCACGAATTTTCCGTTCACAAGGGCGATTAACGAATCCGAGGAGTTGCCCGTGATCATCGGCGTGTCCTTGCCAAGACCAAGCGTGTCGAATTGGTCTACCCAGACGTAGTAGTGGGAATCGGCGCTACCGGAGTCGGTTACGTTCTTGAATTGAGGACCTGGCGTTTGATAAAGCGTCCAGCCTTCCGGGCACTGCTGGCCCGTCGCCTTCGGCCCATTCAGGGAGCCCTTGCATTTGCGGCGGTCGAAACTGGCCAGGTGACCGCTCGCCAGAGCCACCCAGATCACGCCCTTGCTATCGACGTCCAACCCGCGTGGGGAATAGCCCCAGACCGGAGCCCTTGGATCACTCCAGGGAAGCTCGTAATATTCCGCCAGCGCCGTTTCCGGCGGATTCGATCCGGGATTCAGACGAACGACGCCGCCAGGAAAGCCCAGCACGGTACCCCAGACCATCCCGTCATTGCCAACAGCGATACCGTAGAACGCCGCATTGAGGCGCGTATCCTTCGTTGGGTCCGTCGCCATAGCGTTTAAAGCGGAGGACATGCCCAGGCTCTCGCCGCCCGGCGTGGTCGGAACGTTTTGTCCGCTATCGACATATGCGTCGCGCCTGCCGTTGCCATTGGTATCGAGCACCAGCGCGGTCCACCCTTGCGATTTCTCGGCATCATGCGTCTGGTCCCAGATTCTTGTGTTGAGCCAGCCCACCACGCCACCACCGCCGCCGCTACTCGTCCACAGTGTGTCGTTCGCATCCTGGGCAAACAGCAAGTGATGTGTGCTGAAGCAGGTGTCGATCATCGACACTTCCTTGGTCGTGGGGTCGTACACGTCCAATTGCCGTCCGGACCGCTCCACCGGAGTAAGCTTGGCCGAAGGTACCTCTGAACCTGCCTTGCAGAATGCCGGATCATTTGCCGCGCGAATTCGTGCCGTAAACCATACACGTCCGTGCTCGTCGAACATTGGATTGTGAACCGTTGTGTGGCTGTCCCAGATCGCTTCATCACCCCAGACTGCCGATGGTTCGAGGGGTTTCGGCTGCCCAGGGGTGTCCGGATCGCGATAAGGAACCTTTACCTGGCTGATGGTGTTGCGCACAGGGTCGAGCACGGGCAAATAATCGCGACTTTCTTCGGGTGAGCCGTAAATCAAACCGTTTGCGTTGATCTTCGGGTTGCGCTTGTCCGTTGAAATCTCATCGTGCAGATAGGCCTTTGGGTCAGCCCAGTCCCATTGAGTGATCACCACATTGCGCTCGATCCCCTGTGGTCGTGGCGGGACTTCGCTAGGCAATTCACCATTCGCGATTCGCGTGGTCCAATCGGCGAACAGCTCCGTCGCGCGCTTCGCACCCAATTGACCCAGCCCGCCCACCATGATTGTGCCGGCCTGCCCGGACTGTACCCGCCGCGCCCAGGCCTGGGCGGGAGCAAGGCCGCTGAACATCGAAGGGATCGTGCGGGTGTAGAGGTTGCCGAGCTGATGGCACGATTCGCAACTGTCGGTCTTGATCAGATGAATCCACTGGCCCTGAACCTTGATGTTGGGCGAAACCCCGTCCCCCGTTGGACCGGTGCCGGGAAACTCCGTTTTGTCGGGAACCTTCAGCAAAGCGTACCAGTAATTGGCCGGATAATACTGGGCGGCGCTTTTCTCATCGGCCGCGACGACGGGCCTTAAATTTACCTGCTTGCCGGGCTCGGTCTTTACCTTGGGAGAATCCACCAGCCCGTAGCCACGCGCCCACACCGTATAGGTGGCGTTTGGCAGATCGGGAATTAGGTAGCGCCCTTGGTCGTCCGTGACCACTTCTTTTATGTATCGCGTCGGAAGATCCGTCGTCTCCGCAATGACCCAGACTCCCGCTTCCGGGCCCTTGCTGCTTGCCACCACGCCGCCGATCTCGTTCCCGCCCACTTTCAGGGGAGCCGTCCGCTGCGCATCGGCCCGGCTGTGTTCGGCCACAAGGTATCCGGCGGTTCCGACGATGATAATCCCCACGAGGTATAGAACTCTCGGAATCTGCATCGCGCGCCTCCCTTTGGCTTCCACAGGCAGAGTCCCAAAATTCTTATACACCGCCCTGCGGTTCGGAGTGAACTTCTATTGGCTTGGTCCAGGCAACCCGGTAAGGGGCATCGATGGGAGCTCCGACCAGCGCCAAATCCCTTGCCCCCATGCACTTAACGAACTATGTCTATTGACGCCTTTTTAGAGCTTGTCGTAGAATTGCTGGGTTTTGGTGAAACGGGCGGCGACCGGGGCGCATCTTATAAGATATTCATAGGATGCGGGCGAGTTGGGCGCGAGCAGCAAGAACGGGGTAAGGGGTCATCTCATCCGTTTATATATGCCGAATCTAGAGGAGGGCCGGAGTGTCTCGTGCTGGCCCTTGGATGTCTTGGGATTGGTCTGCCGATAGTTTGTGCCATAAGGGGAAGAAAGCGTGACGCTGGCTCTGGAAGAAAAATACGATCAGGTACGGCAGCTCGTCGCGATGGGCAAGGAGCGGGGCTACCTGCTCTACGACGAAGTGAATGACATTCTACCGGCTGAGGTCCACTCGTCGGAGGAAATCGACGACCTTTTGTCGACCTTCGAGCGCTACGGAATCGATGTCTATGAAGATCTGTCCAGCGCAAAGGCAGCCCTCGCGGCTGCCGATTCGCCGGAAACCTCCGAGAGCGCCAAGGAAGAGGTGGCCTCAGAAGACGGCGATCTAGATCTCACTCCCGGCACACTCGAGAAAACCAACGATCCGGTTCGCATGTATTTGCGCGAAATGGGCACGGTTCCGCTGCTGACGCGCGAAGGGGAAGTTGCCATCGCCAAGCGCATCGAGCGCGGCCAACTGCTGGTGCTCAAAACGATCACGCGCGCGCCCTTGATTTTGAAGGAGCTTCTCAAGGTCGGAGACGACCTTCGCAACGGCTCTCGCTCGATCAAGGAAATCGTGCAGTTCGACGACGAGGAACTCACGGAAGAGAAAATCGAAGCCAAAACCAGGGAAACGCTCAAGCAGATCGACAAGATTGCCAAGCTCTATCTCCAGGCGATGAAGTTGGCGGCCAGGCTTGAAAGAGTCCCGCGCTCGAAGAAACGGCCGTATCTGCGCGGGCGCTATGCGGTGGCGCGTACTCGCGTGGAGATGTCAAGGCTGGTCCGCGAAATCGACTTCAACCCTCTCGAGAAGAAGCGGCTCATCGACAAGATCCACCAGACCGTCGAGCGTGTGCACTTCCTGGAGCGGGAAATTGCGAAGTTGGAACGTCGCGTCGACGCATCCAAGGGCGACGTGCAGGCCGAGGCTCGCAAGGATTTACGTACCCGCCGCCAAGAACTGACCGACATCGAAGCGGCCAGCGAAGTCAGCTGTCAGGATCTAAAGCGTGCGCTTCAGGTGATTCTTCGGGGCGAGGCCGAGGCGGAGCAGGCGAAAAAGGAATTGATCGAAGCGAACCTCCGCCTCGTCGTTTCCATCGCGAAGAAATACACCAACCGCGGACTGCAGTTCCTCGATCTGATTCAGGAAGGCAACATCGGCCTAATGAAGGCGGTGGACAAGTTCGAGTGGCGCCGCGGCTACAAGTTTTCGACCTACGCGACCTGGTGGATCCGGCAGGCCATCACGCGCGCGATCGCCGACCAGGCCCGCACCATCCGCATCCCGGTCCATATGATCGAGACAATCAATAAGCTCGTCCGCACGCAGAGGCAACTCGTCCAGGAACTCGGTCGCGAACCCACCTCTGAGGAAATCGCAAAGCGGATGGACATTCCCGTGGCGAAGGTCCGAAAGATCTTGAAGATCGCGCAAGAGCCGATTTCACTCGAAACCCCGATCGGTGAAGAGGAAGATTCGCATCTCGGAGATTTCATCGAGGACAAGGCCGTCGTTTCACCGTCCGATGCGGTGATCAATCTAAGCCTGAAGGAACAGACTTCCTCGGTGCTCAAAACGCTCACGCCGCGCGAGGAGAAGGTTATAAAAATGCGCTTCGGTCTTGACGATGGCAGCGAGCACACGCTCGAGGAAGTCGGCCAATCGTTTGCCGTCACGCGTGAACGCATTCGCCAAATCGAAGCCAAGGCCTTGCGCAAGCTGCGTCACCCATCGCGCTCACGCAAGCTCCGCGCGTTCCTCGAAACCTCCGCCAACGACTACTGATCGACCTGTCTTGGCCTTTACCACCTCGTCGCTGGACCGCTCTGTTTGTTTTGTTTTTGTGGGCTGCCTTGCATAACGAGGAGCCCTAGTATGCGCCTGCCGATAGCACGGAATAACAGCGAGGCTCCCGATTTCTCGATCCGTCCGAGTCGTTGCGATTATCATGTCAGCATGGCTATCAAGCTCGATGTTCGCACCTTGACCGTCGAGTTGCCGACGCGCACGGGCTGGGTCCGACCCGTGAACGAGGTGTCCTTTCGACTGAGGGAAGGCGAGACGCTCGGCATCGTCGGCGAATCTGGCTGCGGAAAAACGATGCTGGCGCTCGCCCTGATGGGCCTTACACCGCCTGGCGCCCGCCGCACGGGCGAAGCCTGGCTTCATCCAAGCCTGCCACACGGCGCCCAGGGAAATCGATCCAATCTGATCGTGGCGTGCGAAGCGGAAATGCGCACGTTGCGTGGCAGGGAGATCTCCATGATTTTTCAGGAGCCGATGACCGCGCTCAATCCCGTCCTCCGCGTTGGCCAGCAGATCGAAGAGGCCATCCGCATCCACGAACCGCGCCTCGCCCGCAGGGAGATTCAGCCGAGGGTGCTGGAAGCCATCGCTCGTGCCGCCATTCCCGAGCCAGCGCGCCGTGCGCATCAGTACCCCCACCAGATGTCCGGTGGTCTCCGGCAACGCGCCCTGATCGCCATGGCGCTCGCCGCTGGGCCCGGCGTGCTCATCGCGGATGAGCCCACCACCGCGCTCGACGTCACGGTTCAGAAACAGATTCTCGATCTGCTCGAAGTACTGCGCCGCGACTTAAAGCTTTCGCTGTTGTTCATTGCGCACGACCTCGGAATTATCAATCAGATCGCCGATCAGGTTGCCGTAATGTACGCAGGCCGCATCGTCGAGCAAGGCCCTGTCGGCGAAGTCCTACGCCATCCGCGCCATCCCTACACCGAAGGCCTGCTGCGCGCCCAGCCGCGGCTCCGCCGCGAAAAGCTGGAGTCGATTCCTGGCGCGGTTCCAGCGCTCGAGGCGTTGCCGCCAGGCTGCGCGTTTGCACCGCGCTGCTCTCGTCGGGTTCCGGAATGCGAAGCTCGCATGCCGGATCTCATCGAGCCCCGCGGCGCCGTCGAAAGCCATCGCGCGCGGTGTATCCTGGTTGTTTGATATGGAGAACCGCGCACAACAAAGGGAACTCGTGCGCGACCACTTCACCGACACCGCACAGGTTTTCGGCGATTACGCTCTCGCCAGTCGCGTGGCAGAAGCGGGCCGGCTCGCGCGCATGGTCGGCGCGAGGGCCGGCGATTGCGCCATCGATCTGGCCTGTGGTTCCGGCACGCTCGCGCTGCGATTTGCTCACCACGTGCGCTGGATCTGTGGCATGGACCTCACGCCAGCCATGTTGCACCGCGCCCAGCACTTTGCGGCAAATGAAGGTATTTTGAATGTCGCCTTTGCGCTCGGCGACGCCGAGGCTTTACCGTTTCCCGATGATACGTTGGACCTCGCGGTGACCAGCTACAGTCTGCATCACATGTCCGATCCGTCCCGCGTGATCGGCGAAATGGCACGTGTCGTAAACCGCGGCGGGCGTGTCGGCGTGCTCGATATCCTTGTCCCAGAGGAGGCGAGCGTGGCGGAGACGAACAATCGCATCGAGCGCATCCGTGATCGCTCGCACACGCGCACGCTCGCTCGCAGCGAATTCGAGGCCTACTTCGCCGATCACGGCCTGCGCATTCTGGAAACGTACGTAGAGGCGCAACTGCGCTCCTTTGATCACTGGATGTTCGTGGCCGGATCGAACCCAGGTGATTCGCGTTACCGGGAGGTGCGCCGCTTGCTGGAGGAATCCATAGCAAACGACTCTGCATGGTTTCATCCGCGGCTGGCGCCTGCTGGCGAGAAGGCCCAAGAGCCCGAGCTAGTCTTTGTAAACACGGCGTTTTTTATCGCCGGTGAGAAGATCTGACGGTGAACGACTACGACCAGCTACTTCTCGACGTGCGGGACTTGCGAAAGTCCTTCGCAGCTTCGACGAGCGCGCTTGAGCGCCGAGGAAACGGGTCATCCCGACGAGCCATGGCGGTTGACGGTGTCACGTTCTCCGTCAGGCGCGGTGAGACGCTCGGCATCGTGGGTGAGTCGGGCTGTGGCAAGACCACGCTCGCGCGCATGATCGTTCGCCTCATCGAGCCCGATTCCGGCGAGATGCATTTTCGCGGAC
>Ga0187780_10004158_pt1 | contig 10860 bp, 9 predicted proteins | sample 1015_Q2_SP10_20__FD_132429 | JGI IMG/M metagenome (GOLD analysis project Ga0187780, IMG submission 132429) | Tropical peat soil microbial communities from peatlands in Department of Meta, Colombia - 1015_Q2_SP10_20_MG | ecosystem: Environmental > Terrestrial > Soil > Wetlands > Peat | place...
GACGACGCGTCGCTGGCGGCGACCAGCGGGCCGGTCGATTTCGACTCCCTCGCCAAGGCGATCCGCCGCTCGGTCGGCCACGACGGGATGCGTTCGGAGGACGCCCGGTCGATCGCGGCTCACGTGCTCAACTTCTTCGGGTTCAACGAGCGGATCATCGACAACGTCCTGGAGCCGGACGACCGCGACACGTTCTACATGCTCGAGGACACGGGGATCCTCGAGACCGAGCGTGACGAGACGACCCTCTACGACGGTCGCGAGTGGCGCATCCACTACTGGATGTTCCGCAAGGACCGCATCTTCGAGCTGGCGCGCGAGGAGACGGAGGCGATGGCGGCCGCCGGAGAGCAGGAGGTCGTCTACTCCTCCAACGTCCAGCGCTCGGGGGCGTACCGCCTGCCCCATGGCGAGCACGGGACCGGGCTCGCCGACCACGCCGTCTACCACGAGCTGGCGGACGAGATCTGGCTCGAGCGGCGTCAGCCGCTCGCCGCCCCACCCGCGCCCCCCAAGGGCCGCCATCCGAGCTCTCGGGCCTAGGCGGCGGTAGCCGTTAACCGACCGGCCGGCTCGTCCGGCGGTGCGCCGGTTCCTGCTGATCGCCCACAAGGTGCCCCCTGACGGGGCGTTCACGCTGAACGACCTCGCCGGCGGCGCCGGCCGCATGGACGAGATCGCCCGCGCGGTCTCGACCGCCTTCACGCTCTCCAACGACCTACGTCGGGACACGGAGGTGACGGTCCTCTTCGCTTCCGAGCCCCCGCCCCGGGCGCGCCGGCTCGAGCTGATCGGCTCGCGCCTCCGCTATCTGAACCCGGACGAGAGGTCGACCGCCGCCCTCCTCAAGAACGCCCTGGTCGGGGCCGCCCGCTACCCGTCCGACTTCGAGTCGTCGCCCGGCTTGAGGGTCGGGCCGGTCGACCCGATCCGCTGCCTGGCCGCGTTCCTCCGGGAGGACGGGGCGGTCTGGCTCGTCGAGGACGGGGCGCCGATCGCCTCGGTGCCGATCGATCCGGGCCAGTTCCGTGCGGTCGTCTCCGACCCGTTCGACCCGACCCCGCCGGAGCGCGCGGTGCTCGAGGCGAGCGGCGTCCCGCGGGTCTCTGTCGGCCCCCGGAGCCTTCGGACCAGCCAGGTGGTCGACGTCGTCCAGCGCGAGCTCGACCTCCGGGAGCCCCCTGCCTCCCGGGGTCCGCCCTCCGGCCGGCTCTAACCGGCGGGCACGGCGGCGGACGGGGCGGTGGTCCTCAGCGCCTCCCGGACCGTGCGCGGGCGCAGCCCGCCCAGCACGGCGGTGAGCCGGATCGCCTCCCTCGGCTCAGGACGGATGCGGGTGCCGAAGACCAGTCGCCCCGGCTCCCGGAACCTCTCCCGTACCTCGCGGAGGACCTCGTCCAGCGTCTGCAGGGTGAGGTTGGTCCCCCCCTCCAGATGGACGAGCGCCGACGGGTGGTCGGGCAGGCGGAAGTCGAGGAGGGAGTCGCTGAGCGCCTGGTGGACCAGGCGTCCCGGCTCGGAGATGTGCTCCTCGGCGATCACGAGGGTAGAGAGGCCCGACTGGCGGAGGTGGGCCTTCAGGCTCGCGAGGTCGACGTTCAGCTGCGACGGGTGGTCGACCATGTCGACGAGGCTGGCGACCAGGCCGTGCAGGTAGGCGTTCCGGACCCGGAAGACCCGGTGGATCGGCAGCGAGTCGAACTTGCGGAGCTTCTCGTTGGCCAGGGCGAGCAACAGCCCCCCGAGGTCCTCGAGCTCGGCGACCGAGCTCTCGACGTTCTCGCAGCGGACCGGGTTCGCCTCGAGCTCGAGGCGGAACGGCAGGAAGACGACCGGGATCGGGAGGGCGGAGGTCTCGCGGAGCTCCCGGGAGAGGAACGGAAGCAGGGCGCTGCCGGTCCCTCCCCCGAGCCCCGCCAGGAGGAAGACGAGCTCGAACTGGGAGAGCCGCCGAACTACCTCCTCCCGGCTCTCCTCGGCCGCGCGCAGGACCGCCGCGCGGTCGCCCCCGCTGCCCCGGCCATGAAGCTCCCGGCGCCCCAGGAGGATGCGCTCGTCCACGCCGATCCGGTTGAGGTGGGTAGCATCGGTGTTGACCGCGATCGCCCGGGCCCCCGGGATGCCGAGGGCCACCAGGTCCTCGACCGCTTCGCTACCCGCGCCGCCCAGCCCTACCACGGCGATGGAAGGGGAGACGGCGTAGGCGCTCAGCGGGTCCCCGTCGCCGGCGCTCGCCATGGTCCTCCGGGTGGCCTAGGGCGGCGGGCTCTCCTCGGGCGCGACCGAGTCGCCCTCGCGGCGGGGCACCCGGGAGGTCGGGGGAAGCTGATCGATCCGGCTGCGGATGTACTCGCGGACCGCCGAGCGGACCGCGTCGTCGACGCTCACGGAGTTCCCCTCCCGGACGAACTCCTCGAGGCGGCTGTTGTCCCTCCTCGAGAGCTCGACGACGACCTTGCGGATATGATGCGGCGGAAGGTGGAGCTCGATGTATTGCTCCAGACCCTCGCGGATCGTGTCCGAGATCGTCGCGGTCCCCCTCTCCTCCTGGATGCGCTTGAGCTTCTCGAGGAGCTCCTCGGGGATACGGACGGTCACCCGCTCGGACGTGTCGACCATGGCCGTCAGACAATATCCTCTGCTTTGTCTGACAGATGACATATCGCTCCTCTCCTATATACTCTCCCCGAGGGCGCCCTGCGCCTCGGCCCCAGCGCCCGCGCGCGAGAGGGCGGCGAAGGTGGGTCGAGCCGGCGTTCAGGATCCCTCCTGCGTCCGGTCCAAGGGTTCTTGAAGGAGGGCCGAGAACTGAGGGCAATGTCTCCGCGATCGCGCGTGGTGGCCGTGGGAGCCCTGGTCGGGATCCTCGTGGCCGGTGGGCTGCTCGTCCCGACGTCCCGGATCGTTCCCTCGTCCTCCCCAGGCGGGTCGGAGGCGGCCGGGCCAGCGCTAGCACCGACCCTCCTCCCCACCGCCGCTTGGCCGACCTACATGGGCGATCCCGAGCGCACCGGCGCCAACCACCTCGAGACCGCCCTCGGCCCGACGACCGTCTCCGACCTGCAGGAGCTCTGGCAGGTCCAGAGCTCGGGGTCGGACTTCAGCGCCCCGATCGTCGTCAACGGGACCGTCTTCTTCGGTTCGTGGGACGGCAACGAGACCGCCGTGAACGCGACCGACGGCTCGATCCTCTGGTCGACGTTCCTCGGGACGGACGCTGCGTGCGGCGGCGGGTACTCGCCGATGGGGATCTCGTCGACGGCCGCCTACCATGCGGGCACGCTCTACCTGGGGGGCGGGGACGGCTACTGGTACGCCCTCAGCTCCGCTACGGGGGCCGAGGAATGGAGGGTCCTCGCCGGCTCGGAGGCCGCCGGCTACTACGACTGGGCGAGCGCCCTCGTGCATGCCGGGTCGCTGTACGTCGGGACCGCGAGCTGTTTCGATAGCCCTCTGGTCGCCGCCGGTCTGCTGAAGGTGAACCTCACGACCCATGCGGTCGTCGAGGAGTTCAACACCACCCCTTCCGGCCAGGTCGGCGAGTCGATCTGGACGACCCCGGCGCTCGACCCCGAGAACAACACGATCTGGATCTCGACGGGCAACGAGAACCCACCGAGCTACCCGATCTACGCCAACGCGATCATCGGACTGAACGCGAGCACCCTGAACGTCTCCGGCTCCTGGCAGGTCCCCGACGAGGTCGGCCAGGACTCGGACTTCGGATCGACCCCGACGCTCTTCCGTACGACGACCGGCGTGCCGATGGTCGTTGCGACCAACAAGAACGGTATGGCGTACGCGCTCGCTCGCTCGAACGTGAGCCGGGACGGCACGTGGAACCCCGTCTGGAACCTCTCGACCGGAGGGGGCTTCTCCGGGGGCGCGTTCGACGGAAGGACCCTGTACCTGGCCGGGAGCAGCACCGTCTACGCGGTCGACCCCGCGAACGGCTCCGTCCTGTGGACTGCCCCGATGGACGGTGGAGGGACCATCTACGGCTCCCTTGCCTGGGCGAACGGCGTGGTCTACGCGGGGGGCGGGGGAACGGTCGAGGCGATCGACGCGACGAACGGGACCGTCCTGTGGGAGGCGCCGCTGGCCGTGGGCCAAGCCACGGTCACCGAGCCGGTGGTGGTCGACGGCGAGGTGTTCGTGGCGAGCGGCAACTACGGTGGTCAGGGGTTCCTGACCGCGTTCGGGCTCCCGAGTCCCTCGGCGTTCCGGGTCCGCTTCCAGGAGTCCGGGCTACCGGCCGGCAAGAGCTGGTCCGTGAGCCTCGGGGGCAGCCCGCTCACCACCGACACCTCCAGCCTCGCGTTCCTCGAGCCGAACGGCTCGTTCGCCTACCTTCTCCGCGGCCCGCGCGGCTTCGAGGTCACCGGGCCCAGTCCGGGGGGCATGATCGCGGTCTCCGGCGCGAACGTGAGCGTGTCGGTCGGCTTCGCGCGGGGCCCCACCCCCACGGTCTCGTTCTCGGAGAACGGGCTCCGGAAGCCGACCTCCTGGTGCGTGACGATCGCCGGCTGGAGCGCCTGCTCGGTTCGTCCGCGCATCGCCTTGGACGACCTCACGCCGGGAGACTATGCCTACTCCGTCGGTCCGATCCCGGGCTACACCCTCGCGGCCACCCTCCACGGGGTCGCCCTCCCGGGACGGGGAACGCTGGCCGTGGCGCACGGGCTGAGCGTCCACGTGCACTTCGTGCCGAAGACCTATCTTCTGTCGTTCACCGAGAGCGGCCTTGCCCCGGGGACCCGATGGAGCGTCAAGCTCCAGGGCGTTGTGCGGGGCCACGAGACCATGATCATTCGCTCCTCTCGGAACGGAACGATCGACTTCTACGTCCCGAACGGCACGTTCACTTACACCGTCCGGGCCGTCCGCGGCTACTCGGGTGGCGGCCCCGGCAGCGTCGAGATCGTCGCGGGGCCGGCCTCGGAGGCCGTGACGTTCTCGGGGGATCCCGCGGTCCCGATCGCGCGGGGACCCCCAGCCCTTCCTCGCGAGCGGACGCTCCTCGGGGAGCCGTAACCGCCGGAGGCAGGTCCCTCCGGCCCGACCGGTCTCGGCGGGTCGCGTCCGTCTTGTGCCCCGCCGGCTTGGCCCGGCCCGGGGCCGGCCGGGGACGACGGTGCTCGAGGCAGGGCCATGACCACGGTCCGGATGATCCCGGCGCACGAGATCGTCCGAAGGACGTTCCCTCGTCCTCCCCCGGAGGATCGGGACCGGATCGCGATGGCGGTCGGCAAGGTGATCGATGGCGCGCTGGCCGACCTGGGCTACCAGCTGCGTCTGGGGCGTCATCCGACCCAGGCCGGGCTCGACGCGCACGCACGCTCCCTGCTCGAGGAGGCGCTTGCCGAGAACGCCGTGGAGATGCCGGCCGCCGAGAAGGAGGCGACCCTCCAGCGGGTCCGCGAGGTGACGCGGGCCTACCGCCGGAGCGAGCTCGCAGGCCTGTCCCGTCCCAAGACCCGGGTCTGCCTGATCGACGGGAAGGTCGGTGTCTACGCCCAACCCGATTTCTGGGATGGTCGGGCCCGGGTCTTCGAGCTGAAGAGCTTCCGGGCCGTACCTTTGCCCCCGGACATCACGCTGCAGGTCCGTCTGTTCCAGCTGGCGTTCCCCGGTTTCCAGACGGTCCTCGTCTGCCTCGACCGGCACGCGACCCCCGTCGAGACGACCTCGGTCGTGGTCCCGGCGCCGACCGCGGAGGAGACGGGCGAGACCCTGCGGCTCGCCTTCGACCTGGGCCGCCAGTTCGGTCAGGAAAAGGTCCTCGAGTACGTCGAGGGCCCGTTCGTCCCGTACACCCTGGGAGGCGGTCCCGCGCCCCAAGTCTCCGCTCCGTCGAGCCCGGAGGCGGCAGGCTGATCGCCGGAACGCCTGAGCCACCGGACGGTACCTTGTGAGCGGCGACGCCGTTCGAGTTCCCCCCGACCGGTCTGCCGGGCGGCGGCGCCCTCCGGGCCCGGCGCCGGAGGCCCCGACGCTGGCGTTCTTTGCCGTCTTCCTGGGGAGCATCTTGATCGTCGCAGCGGGCCTTGTGATCCTGGCCGGGGGCAGCGGAGTGCTTCCGGCCGGCTGGACCCCGGGGGCCGCCTCCACCCAGCTCGGCGGCCTCGGAGTGACGCTCGGTTGCGCGCTCCTCGCCGCAGGCTTCCTCCTCCACGAGAACCGCTCGTACCACCGGGGGATCGGCCTGGCGATCGTCGTCCTGAGCGTCGCCTCGGTGCTCGGCGGCGCAGGCTTCTGGGGCGGCCTCGCGCTCGGGGTGGTCGGCGGGCTGGTCGCGATGCTTCGTCCGCCGGTGCCGCTGGTCCTCCAGCGGCCCCGGCACTAGGCCGGAGCGGACCGCCACGCCGCGGGTCGGCGCCCGTCGGCCGGAATCCGTCCTAGTGGGCTCCCGTGATCGCGCCGTCGGTCGTGATGTCGATGCTGTCCGCCGCGGGTTGTGCTGGGAGGCCCGGCATCGCCTCGATCGACCCTAGGAACGCGACCGTGAAGCCGGCGCCCGCGGCCCGGGCGTAGCGGTGCACGCTCACCCGATAGCCCCGGGGGCGGTTCAGCCGCTTGGGGTCGTCCGAGAGCGAGAGCGGGGTCTTCGCGAGGCAGACCGGCCCGGCGACCTCGCCGATCCCCTCCAGGCGCGACCGGCCCTCGATCGCCTCGGGTCGCTCGTCGGCGCCGTCGGCCCCGTAGAGGCTCGTCGTGATCAGCTCGATCTGGCGGAACAGGGGGGTCCCGGCCGGGTAGAGGGGCCGAGTATGCTGGCCGAGCGCCGCGCTCCGGGCGACCGCCCGTCCGAGCTCCTGGACGCCCGCGCCTCCCTCCTCGAAGCCCCGCGATTCGACCGCCTCGACGCCCTTGCGGCGGCAGAAGGCCCGGATCGTCTCGTCCTCCTCGGGGGAGTCGCCCGGGAACCGGTTCATGGCGACCGTCGTCGGCGCGCCCATCGCGGCGAGGTTGTCGAGGTGCTGCTCGAGATTGTCGAGGCCCCGCTGGAGCGCGCCGAGCGCGGGGCGGGCCGAATCGGCGTCCGAGGCCCCGCCCTGCACCCGCAGGCCCCGCTGCGTCACCACGAGCACGGCCGCGTCGACGTCGACGCCCAGGGCCGGGGTCACGATATCGACGAACTTCTCGGCGCCCAGCTCGGTGGCGAAGCCGGCCTCGACGACCGCGTAGTCAGCGGTGGAGAGGGCGAGCTCAATCGCGAGGCGGCTGCACGTTCCGTGGGCGAGGTTGCCGAACGGTCCGGCGTGGACCAGCGCGGGGCTCCCTCCGCCCGTCTGGACGAGGTTGGGCTCCAAGGCGTGGCGAAGGAGGGCGGCCATCGCCCCGGCGGCGTGGAGGTCGCTCGCCCGGACCGGTCGGTCGTCGCGCGTGAACCCGACGAGGATCCGGTCGAGCCGCGCCTTGAGGTCCGGATAGTCACGCGCCAGCGCGAGGATCGCCATCACCTCGCTCGCGGCGGTGATGATGAAGGAGCCGGGGTAGGGGACCTGCTTGGCGATCCCCTGACCGACGGTGAGGTGGCGCAACGCGCGGTCCTCGGCGTCCAGGGTCCGCGTCCACAGGTAGCGGGCCGGATCGATCCCGAGCGCGTTGCCGTGATAGATGTGGTTGTCGGCCAGGGCGGCGAGGAGGTTGTGGGCGGCCGCCACGGCGTGGATGTCGCCGGTGAACCCGAAGTTGATCTCGGTGGACGGCTCGACCGTGGCCCGCCCCCCTCCGGTCGCGCCGCCCTTGATGCCGAAGACCGGCCCGAGCGACGGCTGCCGCAGGCACGCCACGGCCGTGGCACCGGTGCGGGCCAGGCCATCGGCCAAGCCGATCGTCGTGACCGTCTTCCCTTCGCCGTGGCGCGTGGGGGTCATCGCGGTGACGAGGACGAGCTTACCGCGACGCGAGCGGCCGGCGCGCGAACGGACCGCAGCGACCGAGACCTTGCCGGTTGCCGGACCGGCGGGCGAGACCTCCTCCGGTGCTAGACCCAGGGCTGCAGCGAGCTCGGCGACCGTGCGCATCCGACCTTCCTCCTCCGGGTCAGTCTTGCCGCCCTATCAACGCGAGTGTCAACCCCGTCCGACGGGCGAGGCCGCGCGTTATCTCCCCGGTCCCAGTGCCCGGGTGTGCCGTCTGCGCTCGTGCCGTCCTCCTCGGACCCTCCCGCCGCCCGCCGTCTGGGCAGGCTCGCGGTCGCCGACCGCGTGCGGGTCGAGGCGGAGGCCGGGGATTGGGCCGCGGCGCTGACCGACCGCCTCGAGGCCGGCTCGCTCCCGTCCTGGCTCCACAGGGTCGATGGGGCAGTACAAGGTTTCGTGAGCTGGACGTCGGACAGCCCTCTCGGGCTCTCGGTCGATCTCGTTTCCGTCGACCCGAGCGCGTCCCGACCCGAGGAGTATGCGCGGCTCCTGGACGCGGTCGAGCGCCAGGCCGGACCGATCGCGTTCCTCCACGGCCCGTGCCCAGGGCTCTCCTCGCAGGCGGAAGAGGCCCTCCTGCGCGGCCGTGGGTTCCGCCGGTTCTCCCGGCTCGAGATGGCCCGGGACCCGTCCGTTCCCCTGCCGTCGGAGGCGCTGGAAGCCGATCAGTGGCTACGGGTGGTCGAGCCGGCCGACCTCGAAGCCCTCACGGAGCTTCATCGCGAAGCCTACCGCGAACGTTTCGACCGCTACCTGTTCCTCGAGTCGTCGGACGAGACCGAGGATGCCCGGCGCGAGGTCCGGCAGATCCTCGAGGGGCGTTGGGGACCGTTCGCCCTCGAGGGGTCCCGTCTCTTGGAGCACCACCGGCGGCCGGTCGGCGCGGTCCTGTCGGTCTGGGGACCGGCCGGGGCGCTCATCGCCGACGTGATGGTCGCGCCGGGCCTCCAGGGGAAGGGGGTCGGGCGGCAGGTCCTCGCCGCGGCCGTGCGGGGGCTCGAGATCGCGGGGGCCGCCAAGGTCTACCTCAACGTCACCTCGGGCAACGAGCGGGCCCTGCGGCTCTATCGCCGCCTCGGCTTCGTCCGGACGCTCGGTCCGAGCCTGAGCTGGTACAACGCCCGCCTTATCCCCGTGGCTCCGTCTCCCGACGCCTAGTCCGGGGCGGTCGCCCCGGGGACCGCCGGGGCGTGAGGTCGGAAGCCAAGCGTGCGCAGCGAGCCGAACCCTCCGGCCATCACGAGGGCGAGGGCCACGATCGAGACCCCGGACGTGAGATAGGTCCCCTGGACCCCCACCTCGAACGTCAGGGCCCCTCCGGTCGCCTGGCCGACGGGCACCAGCGCGTAGCTCCCGATCTCGTCCGCCGAGAAGACCCGGCCCAGGATCTCGTTCGGGACGGTCGCCTGCACGCTCGACAGGAACACCGTCTGGACCATCCCGGGGAGGAGGCCGTAGACGAAGATGATCGGCAGGGCGAACCAGATCGAGCGGACGAGCGCCAGGGCCAGCACCGCGAGGCCCATGGCGAGGACGAGGACGACCAGGACCCGGCCGGCGCGCTCCTCGAACCGCACCCGGGCGATCGCGACCATCCCCACGCCGGAGCCGGCCGTCGAGGCGGCGACCATCGCCCCGTACCAGAACCCCGCGGCCAGGCCCAGCCAGAGCCGGACGTAGAGGCCCAGCTCGACGAACGCGAGCGCCACCAGGAGGTTCACCACGAGCGCCGAGACGGTGAGCTGGAACAGGTCCCGCCGCCGGTAGAGGTAGCGGAACCCCTCGCGCGCGTCGGTGAGGATCCTTCGGACCGGCCGGGGCCGCGGGGCGCTGAGGTCGGCCTGGACCCCCAGGAGGGCGACCTGGGTCCCGAGGAAGAGGGCGAAGGGGACCGCGAGGGCATCGGGGGTCGGGGCCGCGCTCAGCAACAGGCCGACGCCGAGGGAGGCGACCGCGGTCGCTACGGCCGCGATCGCGTAGATCAACCCGTTCGCCCGTCCGAGCTCGGCCGGGGGGACGAGACGAGGGACGGAGGCGTTGTAGGCGGGCCGGAAGAGCGTCGCCGACGAGATGAGGACAGCCCAGATGGGATAGGCGATCGCGACCCAGAGCGGCAGATAGAACCGCGGGGCGAGAGGCAGGCCGATGGACCCGGTCGGCCGGACGAACAGGTCGAGCAGGAGGAGGGCCGTCGCGACCAGCGAGACGATGTTCGCCGTTCGCAACAGGAGGTGGCGATCGTGGCGGTCCGCGAGCGGGCCCGCGACGAACGCGCTGGCGAGCGTCGGCAGCGCCGACGAGAGCCCCAGGAGAGCGAGGGCGATCGCCCCCTCGCCGGCGTGACCCGCGTCGGCGTAGGCGGCGGGGATCGCGAAGATCAGGACGACGAGCGCGGTCGCCGGGCCGGCGAACTGGAGGGCGCCGGCGGTGACGAACGCCCGCATCGAGTCGTGGCGGAGAACCGCGTCGTACGTCGGGGGAGGGGCGCTCGCCACGGCGGCGCCGCGAGCGGTCGGCGTTGCGATAAGCCTATCGCGGAGCCCCCGCCCCGAGGCGAAACGCGCTTGTAGCCATCGCCCGTCCCGCCCCCGGGGTCCCGGCGTGCGCCTCCTCCATCACGACCGGACCACGGGCACTCTGCGGGTCCGGCTCGAGACACCCAGCGACCTCTGGCGGCTGGCGCGCCTCGTCCGGCCCGGCGAGTCCGTCGGGGCCTCGACCACGCGGCGGGACCCCGAGGCGCCGGTGGACGTGCCCGGGGCCGAGCGGTCCCGGCGCCGGGTCTACCTCGTTGTCCGGGTCGAGCAGGTCGAGTTCCACGGCTTCTCGCAGCACGTCCGCCTCACCGGGCCGATCGTCGAGGGGCCGTTCGACATCGGGCGTCACCACACGCTCGACCTGACCGAGGGGGACGACGTGACCCTGCACAAGC
>Ga0187780_10004159_pt1 | contig 10859 bp, 9 predicted proteins | sample 1015_Q2_SP10_20__FD_132429 | JGI IMG/M metagenome (GOLD analysis project Ga0187780, IMG submission 132429) | Tropical peat soil microbial communities from peatlands in Department of Meta, Colombia - 1015_Q2_SP10_20_MG | ecosystem: Environmental > Terrestrial > Soil > Wetlands > Peat | place...
AGATGGCAGTAGGCGCGCAGCCAGTGCAGCGGCGGCACCCTGGCCGGATCCACCATGGCCCCCGCCAGCAATTCGCCCAGGTGATCGCGCAGCTCGCGCCTCATACCGCAGCAACGAGCAATGAGTACTGAGCAATGAGTGGGGTCATAGGCCGGAAGGAGTCCACCTCATTGCTCGTTGCTCATTGCTCGTTGCTCCCGGCCGGTGTATGGCGCCAGGGAAGGAGCACGCGCTCGGCCAGGGCCACGGCGCCGAAGAGGCCGATCCCCATGAGGGCGAGGATCACCACGCTGGCGAAGGCGCGGGCCGCGTGCCCCTGGGCGCTCTCCTGGTTGATGAAGAAGCCGAGCCCCTGGTTATCGCTCCCCACGAATTCGCCGATCACCGCCCCGATCACCGCCAGGGTCACCGCCACCTTGAGCCCGCTGAAGAAATGGGGCATGGCGTGGGGCAGGCGTACCTGGAGGAAGACCTGCATGGGCGTGGCCCGCAGCTGGCGGGTCAGCTCCAGCATCTCCGGCTCCACCGCCCGCAGCCCGGTGGCCGTGTCGATGACGATGGGGAAGAAGGCCACCAGCATCGCCACCAGGACCTTCGAGGACATGCCGATCCCCACCCACACCAGGAATAGGGGCGCCAGGGCGGCCTTGGGGACGGATTGCAGCAGCACCAGGATGGGGTAGAGGGTGGCGCTGAGGGCGCGCGAGTACACCACGGCGATGGCCAGGGGCACGCCGGCGGCCACGGCGGCGGCCAGGCCCAGCAGCGACTCCAGCAGCGTGACCCACGTGTGGAACGCCAGGAGCTTCGGCCAGGCCAGGAACTCGCGGAACACCGCCACGGGCGAGGGGAGCAGGAAGTCCGGTAGCCGGAAGGCGGCCACCACCACGTGCCAGCCCAGCAGCATGGCGATCAGGATCAGCGCCGTGATGGCGGCCGGCCGGCGGGAGACGGCGCCGACCATCAGTCCCCGCCCCCGCCGGCCGGGCGGCCGGCGTAGATGCGTTCCCGCACCCGCGCCTGCAGCTCCCCGAAGTGCTTGCTGTCCTTGATGCCGATGTCGCGCGGGCGCGGCAGGTCTACGGGCACGATGCAATCGATCCGGCCGGGGCGCGGCGTCATCACCACCACGGTATCACTGAGGAACACGGCCTCGGAGATGCTGTGGGTGATGAACAGCACGGTCTTCCTCCGCTCGCTCCAGATGCGGAGCAGCTCCACGTTCATGTCGTCCCGCGTCATGGCGTCCAGGGCGCCGAAGGGCTCGTCCATCAGGAGCAGCGCCGGGTCGTGCACCAGGGCGCGGCAGAGGGCGGCGCGCTGCTGCATCCCGCCGGACAGCTCGCTGGGATACCGGTGGGCCGAGTCCGCCAGGCCGGCCAGCGCCAGCAGGGCCATGGCCGCGTCCCGGTGGGCCGCCACGTCCCGCCGCAGGATCTTGATGGGGAAGAGGACGTTGTGGAGGATGGTCTTCCACGGGAGCAGCACGGGGGACTGGAAGACCATGCCGATGTCCGGCAGGGGGCCGCGCACCGGCGTGCCGTTCACCGTCGCCTCGCCCCCCGTGGGGGCGATGAGGCCGGCCACGATCTTGAGCAGCGTGCTCTTGCCGCACCCGCTGGGGCCGACCACGGAGACGAACTCCTCGCGGCGGACCTGGAGCGAGATGCGGTCCAGCGCCGTCACCCGGTCGCCGGCGCGGGCCTCGTAAATCTTCTCCAGATCGCGCACGATGATGGCGCCGCCATCCGCCGGCGCGGAGCCGATCCCCATCCGCCCACTCTCCTCTTGGTCAATCGCCCATCCAAGGTCATCCTGTCTTGGCGTGAACCTATCGTCCCGGCAGCACGCACGTCAAGGGTGGGCCGCCCGAGGGCGGACCGGCCTTGGCCTGGCGGGGCGAGTAGGATATCATGCGCCCCCGACGGTCCCAACCCACCGGAGGGAGCGCCGTGGGCCGCGTCGTGGAACTCCGCTGCATCACCTGTAACCGGGTTTACGCCCCCGAGCCGGCCCGCTACGTGTGCGACGCGTGCGGGCCCCTGCGGGGCACGCTGGAGGTGCGCTACGACTACGACGAACTGAGACGGCGCCTCACCCCGCAGAGCTTCGCGGCCTCCGGCCACGCCGGCCACTGGCGGTACGTGGACCTGCTGCCCGTGCCCTCCCCGGGCCCCGCGGGCGCCCTGCGCGTGGGCTGGACCCCACTGTACGAGGTGCCGCGCCTGCGCGCGCACCTGGAGCTGCCCCGCCTGTTCGTGAAGGACGACGGCCTGAACCCCTCGGCCTCGTTCAAGGACCGCGCCTCGTCCCTGGGCGTGGCGCGCGCCCTGGAGGTGGGCGCCACGGCCGTCACGGCCGCCTCCACCGGCAACGCCGCCGCCTCCCTGGCCACCCTGGCGTCCTCCGTGGGCCTGCCCGCCTACATCTTCGTGCCCCGCGGCGCCCCGCGCGGCAAGCTGGCCCAGCTCCTGATGCACGGCGCCATCGTCTTCGAGGTGAACGCGAACTACGATACGGCCTTCGACCTGTGCCTGGAGGCCTCGGCCCGCTTCGGCTGGTACAGCCGCAACACCGCCTACAACCCGTACCTGGGCGAGGGCAAGAAGACGGCCGCGCTGGAGGTGTGCGAGCAGCTCGGCTGGGCCGCGCCGGACCGCGTCTTCGTGAGCGTGGGCGACGGCTGCATCTTCAGCGGCCTCTGGAAGGGCTTCCGGGACCTGCTGGCGGTGGGCCTGGCGCAGCGGACGCCGCGGCTGGTGGGCGTGCAGGCCGCCGGCGCCGCGCCCCTGGTGAAGGCCCACGCCGAGGGCAAGGCGGAGGCCGAGCCCATGGAGCCGAGGACGCGGGCGGACAGCATCTCGGTGGGCGTGCCGCGCGACCAGGTGAAGGCCCTGCGCGCCGCCCGCGAGTCCGGCGGCACGTTCGTGGCCGTCACGGACGAGGAGATCTTCGCCGCCCAGCGCCTGCTGGCCCGCCAGGCCGGCATCTTCGGCGAGCCGGCGGGCGTGGCCGGCCTGGCGGGCCTGCTGAAGATGCTGGAGGCCGGGCAGGTGGGGCACGACGAGACGGTGGTCGTCCTCGTCACCGGCCACGGCCTGAAGGACGTGGACGCCGCCCTCGACGCCGCCCAAGGCACGCTGCACCCCGTGGAGCCCACCCTCGCCGCCGTCGAACGCGTCCTCACGCGGGCGAGATGACGAGCTGATGGGGGACGGTCAGCGCAATTAGGGAGCCGGCCCCCTCCCCTCGCCCGTATCTCATCAGCTCGTTACCTCATCAGCTCGTCAGCTCACTTGAGGAACTCGTTGGTGTAGAGGGATGCGAGCGCGGGCTTATCCACTTTGAACACCTCCGCCACCGCGTCCACCGTTGCCTGCATGGTCTTCTCGTTCATCCAGCCGAGCCCGTGCTTCTTCGCATCGTCCGTCAGCGCCAGGTCCTTCACCAGATCGATCTCCCCACGGATCACTTCCCGGTCCATGGTCGGGTTGTGCTTCAGCATGATGCTGGCGGCTTCGTCCGGGTGCTCGAAGGCGTACTGCAGGCCGCGGACGGTGGCCTGGACAAACCCTCGCACCATCTGGGGCTTGGAGCGGATCAGTTCGTCGCTCACCAGCAGACCGTTGTTGTACAACTCGAACCCGTAATCGGCCCACTTCATGATGTTCAGGCGCATGTTCTGGGCCTCGGCCTGCTTCGTGAGGATGGGGATGTGCGGGAGGAATTCGGGGATGGCGTCCACCTTCCGGGCCAGGAGCATGGGGTTCTTCTGGGCCCCATCCACCGTGACCCACTTGACCTTCCCGGCATCGATCCCCGTCAGTCTGGCGAAGACCGGGAACAGGTTGCGCGCCGAATCGAACGTCGGCGCGGCGAGGGACTTGCCCTCCAGATCCTTGGGCTTCGTGATGCCCTCGTCCGCCGGGCTGAAGATGGCGAACGGGGACCTCGCGTAGACCATCGCCACCAGCTTCACCTGCGCCCCCTTAGTGCGTGCGATGATCAGCGCCGGGGTGTCGCCGAAGGCGAAGGTGGCCTGGTTCGTCGTGATCTTGTTGATGGCGTCCACGGAGCCGTAGCCCCGCACGATCTTGAGGTCCAGGCCCGCCTCCCTGTAGAAGCCCTTATCCAGTGCGACGAAATACTGGGTGTGGCGCCCGTAGATCACCCAGTCCAGGTTGAAGATCAGCTCTCCCGCCCGGGCTGCCGGCACCAGGGCGAGCAGCAACAGGGCCGTCCACAGGATGCAGACCACGGCGCGCTTCTTCATGGCTCCCCTCCCATCGTCCTGCTGCAAAGGTTCCTGCCATTGCCCCCAGCATACCACGTGATGGGGCCGTCATCGCGTGCACAGCGCTGCCCCCCGCCGCCGGCCGGCCGCCATGCCGCCGGGTCAATCGTCCAAGAAGGCCACGACCCGGCAGATCGAGGCCTCGCCCCCGACGAAGCGCCAGGGGAACGCCCCGAGCTTGCAGCGGCGATTGAGCACCTGCCGGACATCCCCGCCGATGTTCTCCACGTGGACGATGCCCGCCCCGAAGGGCAGCTTGTGGGTCACCGCCAGGTCGGCGAGGGGATAGGCACGGTCCACATCGATCCCGGTGCGCGCCCGATACTCGGCCACCAGCTCGGGCCGGCCGATCCGGAAGGGATAGTTCAACATCGGATGGTCCGAGGTGATGCAGTCGAAACCGGTCCACTTGAACTTCATCTTCACGATCCACTCGGCCAGCTCCCGCGTCCCGCCCGGCTGGTAGTACATGTACTTCACCTCGTCGGGCGTCTCCCCGTAGGCGTAATAGCGGCTCCATCCGGTGTAATAGATCAGGATGTCGCCCGGCCGGACCTCCATTCTGGAGGTGATGTGCTTCGGCATGATCACGTCCCACTCGCCCACGCTGTCGCTGATGTCGACGATGACGCCGTCGCCGTAGAGCCTTTCCAGGGGCAGGGTGGCCATGTCGCCCGCCCCTTCGACGAAATGGCACGGCGCGTCCATGTGGGTCCCCACGTGCATGGCCGTCTCGATCTTGGTCATGAAGGTGCGGTGGGTCCCGAAGCGATGGGTGACCGTGACCCGGGGCGTGTCGAGCCCGAGGAACGGCGGGGTGGAGGTTCCCCAGGGATGGCTGAGATCGACCAGACGGGTCATCGCATCGCCTCACGGGCCGCCCGGGACATTTCCCCTCCCCCGGCCGGCCGGACCTTCAGCCGTCCGCAACCCCGCAGACGTTGACCGCCGTCAAGGCGTACAGACGGGCGGCCTCCTGCAGGTCCCGGACGGGTATGTGCTCGTCGTAGGCGTGGGCCTGCCACGGCTCGCCGGGACCCACCACGAGGCCGTTGCGGATGTGCCCGCCGGCGTATACCGGATACAGCTCCCCGCTGGAGTACCACCCGCCCAGGCCGATCTCGCGGCCCAGGGCCTGCCCGGCCGCCCGGGTGGCCCGCACCAGCGGGTTGTCCGGCGCAAACTCCAGGGGATCCCGCTCCTCGGTGACGACCATCTCACCCAGGACCAGCTCGGGGTCCTCGGCCTTCAGCCGGTCCAGGGCCGCCCGCACGGCAGCGCGGATGTCTCTTGAGGTCCGCCCCGGGCCCCATCGGATATCGAAGCTGGTCCGGCAGCGGCCCGCCACCACGTTCACCTGCTCGCCCCCCTGGATTTTCCCGATGTTGATCGTATCGCGGCCGAGCTTCGGGTGCGAGCCGAGCGGGATGCCCCGGACCGCCTCCATCACCTTGAACGCCTTGTCGACGGCGTTGATCCCTCGATCGGGGAACGCGCCGTGGGCCGAGCGCCCCACGGTCTCGAGGTCGAACCATATCCGTGCCTTGAACACGTATTGGACCTCGAAGTTCGTGGCCTCGCCCAGGATCAGGTTCTCGGCCCGCACCAGCCCTTCGTTGAAGACGTGGCGGAGGCCATAGTGGCCGGCCGTCTCGTCGTCGACGTAGGCCGCCAGGAAGAGGTCGCCCTTGAGGCGCACCCCCGAGGCCAGGATCGCCCGCGTAGCCGCCATCATGCCGGCCAGCATTCCCTTGGAATCGGCGCTGCCACGGCCCCACAACACGCCATCGGCGTCCACGTGCGCGGAGAAGGGATCGTAGCGCCATTTGGCGGCTTCCCCCACGCTGACGACGTCCGTGTGCGAGGCCAGGCAGAGGGACGACCCGCCTCCCGCGCCGGGGATACGCCCGACCACGTTGGTCCGCCCCGGCTCCCCCTCGAGGGCCCGCGGCTCCAGCCCCATGGCGGTAAAGGCCTGCGCCACCCAGGCCGAGACCCCGGCGTAGTCGCCGGGCGGGTTGACGCTTGGCCGGCGCACCAGCTCCGCGGTGTAGGCGACGGCCCACTCGTCCTGCAAGGCCGCCAGGACCGCGCGTGCCGCATCCGCCATGCCGCCCCCCACCTCAGGCCCCGCCCTGCGGGTCCGGCGCCCCACCGGACCAGAACTCGGTGGACCGGCGGTTCGACGCCGTCAGACGCCCCTCCTTGAACACGTAGAGCTTTTCCGGCTGGTGGCTGAGGACCGCGTCCGCCGTCTCGGCGTCCAGCACCACGAGGTCCGCGCGCTTCCCCGGGGCCACGCCGTAGTCCGCCTCGATCCCCAGCGTGCGGGCGCCGTTGCCCGTCACCATGCGGAGCAGGGCCCGCCGCTCGGCCGGGGTCCCCAGGTGGGCCGCCGCCGAGGCGAGGAAGGCTTCCTGGAGCATATCGGCGTTCACGTAGGGAAGATAGGTATCGTCGATATTGTCCGTTCCCATGGACACGTTCACGCCGGCCGCGAGGAAATCCTTCACGCGGGTCAGGCCGCGCCGGGGGTTGACGGGATCGGTGCGCCCCTCTGTGAAGAGGTTGCTGGTCGGATTGGTGATGACGTTCAGCCGCGCCTCCTTCGCCAGCCCCACCACCTCGGCGGCCGGGCCCGGCGGTACCGCGCTGAGGGCCAGGACATGGTGCACGGTCACCCTCCCCTGGTAGCCCACCTCGATGGTCTTGCGCGCCACCCGTGTGATCCCCAGGGCCATGGGATCGATGGGGTCCGGCGGGAAGATGGCGTCCACGCTCATGTCCACCGGGCAGTCCAGCTCCTGGGCCAGGCCGAACATCAGATCCACGTGGGCCTGTGGATTCGGGTCGCCGTGGGGTCGGCCGCCCAGAACGTCGGCCCCGGCCTTCATGGCCCGCCGGAGCATCTCCGGCATCCCTTCGACCCCCAGGACCCCCTCCTGCGGGAAGGCGACGATCTGCATGGTCAGGCGGTCGGCGTATTGGTCGCGTAGCTCCGCCAGCGCCTCGACGCACAGCGTCCCCACGATGGGGTCCACGTCGGCGCACGTCCGCAGGGCCGTGGTCCCGTGCCGGATGGCCAGGTTGATGGCGCGCCGCGCCCGCGCCTGGATGTCCTGACGCGTGTAGCGCCGCTTGAGCGCGCGGCCGGCCGCCACCCCGTCCGTCATGATCCCCGACTCGGCGAGTCCGCCCACGAAGGCCTTGTCCAGATGGATATGGGAGTTCACGAATCCCGGCAGCACGAGGCGGCCATCCAGTTGGATCTCGGCCCGCGCCGGCGCTCCGGCGGGAGGACCCACCGAGACGATCCGGCCGCCCTCGATGGCAATGTCCACGGGGGCCGGCTGACCTTCCCCCCTCGCCCCCCGCAGGATGAGGTCGATCATCTCCACCTCTTTCCCGGACGCCTTCCCCTCTGGGCGGGCGCCGCGGGGAGGGCGCTCACTGCGCGAAGGTATCGAGCATCAGGCGCACGTCGTCACCGAGGGGGTAGAGGACGGGGCAGGTGCAGCCGGAGGCCTCGTACTCGGCCACCTTGGCGCGGCACTCGTCCGGCGTGCCGGCGGCGGCCACCTGCTGCACCACGCGATCCGGCACGTGCCGCATCGCCTCACGGATCTTCTCGGGCGTGGCCGGCCACCCCACCACATCGTTGATCTTCTTGATGAGATCCGGGTCTACCCCGCTGGCCTTCATGATGTGCGGCTGCTGGCCCAGATACTGGGTCAGCAGCTCCCGTGCGGGGTGCAGGGCCTTGGCCCGGTCACGATCCACAGAGCACACCACAAGCTGGGGCCGATCGATCTCGGCCGCCTTCCGCCCCGCCTTCCGCGCGCCCGCCTCCAGGTGCTTCATGGCCTCGGCGTTGTACGTGGGCGAGACCATGTAGTTGAGGAGCACGCCGTCGGCGATCTCCCCCGCCAGCTCCATCATCTGCATGCCGGTGGCGCCTATGTAGATGGGGACCCGGCGCGGGCCGGGATCGCCGTGCACGATGTCTATCCGCGCGTCCTTCAGCCGCACGAACTCGCCCCGTTGCGTCACCGTCTCCATGCGCAGGAGGCGGCGGATGGCCTCCACGTACTCGCGCATGGCCTTGATCGGCCGGCTGCGGTCCACCCCCACGTTGGCCGCCAGCGGGTCCCACCAGGCGCCCAGCCCGCAGAGGATGCGGCCGGGGGCCATCTCGTCCAGCGTGGCCATTGTCTGCGCCACCAGGGCCGCGTTCCGCGTCCACGTGTTGATCACGCCGGACCCGATCTTGATCTGTTCCGTCACCGCCGCGAAGGCCGCCATGGGCGTGATGGCATCCCGCGCCAGGCGCGACTCCGCCTGCCACACCGCCTCGAACCCGCGCGCCTCCGCGTAGCGCACGTACTCCATCCCCTCACGAATGGGGTGCTTGTCCTGCAGGTAGATCGCCACTCGCCTGGATGCCATATCTCTCTCAGACTGCTGGCCGTTGTAACCGACGACGTATCAGGGAGGCAGCTCGTCTGCCTCCCGCGGGATCATCACCCCCTGCGCGGGTATTCCTCTTCTCCCCCCTTTATCAAAGGGGGGACTTAAGGGAACCCGGATGATTGCCGAAGCCGTGGGCCGCGTCCCGAGCGCGCCCTCACGCTGAACCAAGGTGCCGCCTCTACACCGCCCGTCGAACAACAGGTGCCCTTAGGCGTAGGCGGTGCCGGCGCGGCGCTTCAGGAAGTGGCCCATGCCCTTGCGGCCCACGAAGCGGCCGTCCACGACCACGTACTGGCCGCGTAGGAGGACGGTGCGCACCTTCCCCGTCACCTCCATCCCTTCGTACGGGCTGTAATCGAGGGGGCTGTGCAGGTGTTCCGCGTTGAGCTTCCACGCCACCGTCGGGTCGAAGATGACGATGTCGGCGTCGCTCCCCACTGCAATGGTTCCCTTCTCCGGGTAGAGCCCGAAGAGGCGCGCCGGCCCCTCGGCCAACACCTCCACCAGCTTGTTGACCGTGATCTGGCCCCGCCGGACGCCTTCCGAGTGCACGATGCTCAGTTTGGCCTCCAGCCCCGGCAGGCCGTTGGGGATCTTCGAGAAGTCGTCCCGCCCGAGGCTCTTCTGCCCCTCGTAACGGAACGGGCAATGGTCCGTGGCCACCGTCTGCAGCGTCCCGTCGCTCAGGCGCCGCCAGAGGGCCTCCCGGTCGCCCGCAGTCCGAAGCGGGGGCGACAGGACGTACTTGGCGCCTTCGAAACCGGGCAGGTCGTACTTCTCGTCCGTGAGCACGAGGTATTGGTTGCACGTCTCGCCGTACACCGGCAGGCCGCGTTCGCGCGCGCGGGCCACGTGGTCCACGGCGGCGGCACCGCTCATGTGCACCACGTAGAGGGGCACCCCGACCAACTCGGCCAGCACGATGGCCCGATGCGTGGCCTCGGCCTCCAAGACAGCCGGGCGCGAGAGCGCGTGGTACTTGGGCGCCCGCCTGCCGGCGGCCAGGTGCTGCCTGATGAGCACGTCGATCACCCAGCCGTTCTCGGCATGAACCTGCACCAGCCCGCCCGCATCCCGAATGGCCTGCATGAGCTGGAAGATCTCGCCGTCATCCAGCATGCAGACGTTCCGGTACGCCATGTACATCTTGAAGCTGGGCAGCCCCGCCTCCACGATCTTGGGCACCTCCCCCAGCGCGCCCGGGGTGAACTCGCTGAAGGCCATGTGGAAGCCAAAGTCGATGCAGGCCTTGCCCCCTTCCTTTTTGAACCAATTTTCCAACGCCTGCTGCAGCGTCTCGCCCCGGAACTGCGTGGCGAAGTCGATAAGCGTGGTGTTTCCACCCAGGGCGGCCACCTTCGTCCCGTTCTCGAAATCGTCCGCCGAGAGGGTCCCCGCCAGCGGGAAGTCCAGGTGCGTGTGCGCCTCCACACACCCCGGCAGCACGAGGGAGCCCGCCGCGTCGATGGCCTCCCGGGCCTCCTCCGCAATCTTCGGGGCAACGGCGACCACGCGGCCGCCCTGGATGCCCACCTCGGCCTGCCGCGTTTCGGCGGCCGTCACCACCGTGCCGTTGACGATCTTCAGGTCCATCTACCCCGTCCCATTTCTGAGCAAGTCCCCAACGTCACGGACAATTGACCCCCGCCCTTGCCTGAGATTTTACCTCACGGTCGAACCTCGGCCGGAACCAGCGCCAGCACGGCTCCTCGGACCTTCAGTGCCAACTCCAGGGCGGTGCGAGCTGTGGCTCGATCCGGCCAGAACTCCAGATCGTAGCGCATCTCCACGGCATACGGAGTCAGCTCAGCGAGGTCCACATCTTCGAGGCGGAGGCCGGGCTCGACAGCAACGCAGACGCCCAAGAGCTCCTCGAGATTGTGGGTGTGAGGGAATGCCTGATCCCGGAAGGCAAGGAAACCCTTGAGGAGCTTCTCCACGGCCTGTTGGGCGTGGAAGCAGGCGGTATCGTAGGGGCCGTCCCCATCGGTTACCCGACGGGCCGCGGCGAGGTCGCTCTCGGCCTTCAGGAACCAGCCCCTAGCGTGAGTCAGCCTATTTTGCATAGAGGACTTTCCCTTCCCGCAGCGCTGTG
>Ga0187780_10004160_pt1 | contig 10856 bp, 15 predicted proteins | sample 1015_Q2_SP10_20__FD_132429 | JGI IMG/M metagenome (GOLD analysis project Ga0187780, IMG submission 132429) | Tropical peat soil microbial communities from peatlands in Department of Meta, Colombia - 1015_Q2_SP10_20_MG | ecosystem: Environmental > Terrestrial > Soil > Wetlands > Peat | place...
CGAAAGCGATTTGCCTGGGTGCCCGTGCCGTGCTGGTCGGACGCGCGTACGCCTATGGGTTGGGCGCTGCGGGAACAGCAGGGGTGGGGCGTGCCATCGAGATTCTGCGTGCAGACTTAGAGCGGGCCCTCAGATTGCTTGGCTGCTCGTCGATCGCCGAACTCGACCGATCGTACGTTGATGTGCCGGCAAGCTGGGCAACCGAGCCGCGCAAGTCACTTTCCTAAATCGTGTGTCGGGAGTTCGACCCTCCCCGGGCCTACCGCTTCCACAGCGCATTTTTGTTCTGCAAAGGGGTCTGTGGGATGAGAGCAAGTTGACATGTGTTCCGCATGCATCTATGCTCAGCGCATGTCACGCATGATCCAAATTCGCAATGTTCCGGACAGTCTGCACCGCACGCTGAAGGCTCAGGCGGCTCTGTCCGGAATGTCTCTTTCGGACTTCCTTCTGGCAGAGATTCGCCAGGTTGCCGAGCGACCTACAATTATGGAACTGCGAGAACGCTTGCGACGACGCTCTCGGGTTGGAAGCCCGGTCTCCGCGGCCGAAGCCGTACGCCGGGAGCGAGAGGCACGGTGATTGTCCTCGATGCATCAGCGGTCATCGAGTGGCTTTTTCAGTCTCCCGCAGGGATCAAGATCGATAGGCGTATCTTTTCCACTTCCGAAACACTACATGTCCCTCATCTCCTCGACATCGAGGTGGCTCAGGTGCTGCGACGCTACGTCCGGGACAAGACCATTACCGCACAGCGAGGGGAAGAAGCACTTGAGGATCTCGACGACATGCCGCTAGGGCGCTATCCACACGACTTCTTAATTCCGCGCGTTTGGGAACTGCGTGCAACCCTAACTGCCTACGATGCGGTCTACGTCGCGCTTGCCGAGGTGCTCGATGCGCCTCTGCTGACCTGTGATGGCAAGATCGCTTCCGCCTCGGGTCACTCCGCCAACGTAGAGGTCGTCTAGCATGCTACCCGCCAGGTGGCGTTTTACCAACCGCTCCAGATGCCCAAGTCGAGTCTCAAGAGTTCTAAGATCGTCAACTAATCCTCTCAATCAGTTAACCGGCGTCGCTGCCCGGTTCGTCAGCGAATGAACCGGCTGGACCCGAGAACCAGCACAAGCGTCAGACCTGCGATTATTAGTTCTCCGACTGCACCCACTAGAAAAGGACGTACTCCTTGCTTGCGCAGCTCGCTGATGTTCGTCCGCAGTCCTACTCCTGCAAATGTGAGCAGGAACGCCCAGCGCGAAAGATTCGCTAGGCTGCTCAGCTGCACCGGGTTAAACACACGAACCGTGGCCAGCCCGGAAATCAGTAGAAACCCGAGAACAAACTTGGGGAACTTTTGCCACAAGAACGCCGCCTTGTTGGCTATCTCCGGGTGGTGTTGCTTACGTGCCCAATGAAGGGCATAGCCAAGCACCACGAAACCTATCATCGCGTTCCGAGCTGTCTTGGCCAGCACGGCGACTTTGCCCGCGGTGTCGGAGAATAGCGCGCCTGCTGCCGTTGCCTCCGCAGTGTTGTCCACTCCCAGGCCTGCCCATATGCCGTAGCTTGTGTCGCTCATCCCTAAAGCGTGGCCGATCAGCGGAAACGTAAACAGCGCGACCGCACCCAGAGAGAGTATCGCGGCGATCGCATAAGAAGATTCCTCTTCATCCGCGTCGATTGCGCCTTGTGCCGCGATGATCGCCGAAACGCCGCAGATCGACGAGCCGATGGCGAGAAGGTCGGTCAGCTTCGGACTCAATCCAAAAGCTTTGCCCAGGGCAGTCATGAACAGAAGTGATACGGTGATCTCGATGGCCACCAACATCAAGCTCACTCCTCCGAGTTTCAGCACATCGCCCAAGACGAACCGCGAACCCAACAGCACAATGCCTGCCTTCAGCCAGAACTCGTAAGTAGCCAAACCCGGTCGGAACGCCGCAGGAATGCCGATGGTGTTGGAAATGACCAAGCCAATGAGGATTGCCCACAGAACATACTCGATGTTCGGCAGCGTCAAATGATGTGCCTTTCCGTAGTGGCCGATCAACTGCTCCAAGAATTTACCGGTCCATCCGACAGCAAACAGCAAGAGCAGACCAGGCAGAAGTTGCAGCGTGCGCTTGAAAATATTCCCCTGGTACTCGGATGCGGGTATAGCCAGAGAGCTTGCCATGGGATTGCTCCTCGGGGCGGCGAATTTCAGATTCGGAATCCTGCCTTACCACGGAACTTGCTTGATCCAACCCAGCCAGACCAACAGCGTCAACACGAGTGCCAATGCCACCGCCCAGCCGTCGAGGGACAGTCCTAGGCGGGCGGCCTTGCTTGCTACCTTTGTCGTTTGGGAGTTGTCCGACACTTGATTCTCCTTTTTAGATTTGCCATTGGGTCCATGCGACGTCGTAGCTTGAGGATCGACCGAAGGCCCCAAAAAGCAAAAAGCCCGTTCATCGGTTTTCTGCCGATGACGGGCGTCTTGGTACCGAACTGGCTAAAGCTAAATTCGGATAGCACCCGCACCCCGGCCACTCGCTGCGGGACAACACAGCGTGAAGCGACAGGTGCGACAGATGCACTTCATGATGAGCCGAATGCTAGCGGTTAGCTGTGCTCGTGTCAAGCGCCTACTGCTCGCTTTGCTCGCTTACTGCGCGCCTACTGCTCGCTTTTGTCCAGTACGCCCGAAGGCCGTTTGTAGAAAAAGCGCGAAGATGCCCAGCTTCCAGATCATCGGTTCTGAGATGGACCCACCAACTTTTCAATGTGTACCTTATCCCGTGCGAATTCCGATTACCAGAGAGAGACCACCGGCCGTCCAGACATCCACCTATCGAATCGTCCAGGCGATTGGTGCGGGCGGGACGTCCCCAGCCTCTAGCAAGAGTATTGAAGGCAATACGCCCTGACATTCTTGTGGAAGGTGAGATTGGCGATATCGGCAGCGGCTCCGAGATCCATGATGTTGCTCCGGACTTGCGAAGAGGACTTTACGAGCCCTTCTGAAGCGCAACAGTTTGTGGAAGAAACCCGGGTCGATACACTGGCTCCTGCTGTTGGAAATATGCATGGAATGCTCAAGAGCATGGTGGCCGGGGAGGACAGGAAGAGATTGGATCTTGAATTCGCGAAATCAAGGCGAAGGCCCACGTCTTTTTGACATTGCACGGTGCTTCCGGAACCGACGAGGGCGACTTGCTAGAAGCCATCGCGGGAGGGATTACGGTCGTGCACATAAACACCGAAGTGCGGCTTGCCTGGCGACGTGGATTGGACGATGCCCTCGCAAAACAGCCAGATGAAATCGTTCCGTATAAGATCCTCCCGCATGCGGTGGACTCGGTGAAGCAAGTCGTGGCCGCCAGACTTACCCTGTTTAGGAGCGGGCGACGTGCCCGTTCTGCGCTGAGCTAGCAGCTCCCAGCGCACTCACTCCGTGAAGTTGCTAACGTTTCGTCGTCAGCACAAACTATAAATTACACGTGAAAACAGCAGCTTGACGAACCCCCAATGAGCGCGATGAAAAAGGAGGCTTTATGAAAGCAGCGGCGAGTTTCGCCCTGGTTCTGCTCAACGGACTGCTCTGCGGTGTTGCCGCCCAGGCACAGGAAGGGCCACCGCCCGCATCCTCAGCAGCACTGACTCTCACTTCCGTGCTGGACACCCAGTTGAGGATTGTCGAGTTCGAAGTCGTTGCCACTGCTCAGGCCATGCCCGAGGACAAATACTCGTTTGCTCCGACGAACGGGAATTTCCACGGAGTGCGGACCTTCGCTCAGCAGGTGAAACACGTCGCGACGGCGAACAACCGGCTCGCCGAAGCCATCACGGGTCAGGCTCCTGCATCTGCACCGGACGAAGGTATTACCTCGAACGGGCCGGACGCGATCCAAACGAAGGATCAAATCATGCAGTACCTAAAGGACTCTTTCGTTCAGATGCACAAAGCCATCGCCACAATCAACGCGGAGAATGGACTCACTCCTCTTAAAGACTCTCCCGCACCGTTTCTGAGGACCTCGGTCTCGCTCGCGATGTTCACGTGCACGCATGCGATGGATCACTACGGCCAGATGGTCGAATACTTGCGCATGAACGGACTGACCCCTCCTATGAGTGCGCCGCGCCCCTCCAGCAATCCCGCTGCGAATCCACCGGCAAAGCCTAGCGGGGAGTAAGGACACACCTGTCTGCTCTTTGCGCTACAGTCACACATCTCCCGTCGGCACGATTCCAGAGTTCTCGACCATGAGCATCACCGTTCGCTGCGGTGCTCGCGTTCGGTGAAGCACGCCTTTCGATACCACGAAGGCCTGTCGCGGCATGAGCTCAACTGTTCGCCCCTCTAAATCAATCAGCAGTTTGCCTTCGATGACGTAAAAAAACTCGTCGTCGCGGTCGTGCTTGTGCCAGTGGTATTCCCCCAAAACGACGCCCACCCGCACCACGGATGCATTGACCTGGCACAGCGTCTGGTTGTACCACTTGTGCGGAGCCTCATCCGAAAGAGCTTTCTCATCGATGAGTTGCAGGTGCCCATGCAGTACGTCGAGGCGCGTATCGTACGGGTATTCGGGAGCAATGCTCATTTGGTTCTCCTGTTTGGAGTCGTCGCGCTGCGCGTAGGCGTTCCGTCACGCGGCCGATTTCTTACTGCCCCAGAGTCTCTCCGTTGCAATCTTCGCACCTTCCGCTTGAGCCCGGAGTTTTGCCCACTGAATCGTCGGATGCACTCTGCGAGTGAACGGGCCTTGTGCAAACCCGCAATCGGTTCCCGCCATCACGTTTTCGCGCCCAACAATATTGGCGAAGCACACCAGACGATCCGCCACCAATTCGGGGTGCTCCACGACGTTCGTTGCATGGCTGATCACTCCTGGGATCAACACCCGCCCTGCAGGCACCTTCACACTTTGCCAGACCTTCCACTCGTGTTCATGGCGTACGTTCGCAGCCTCAAATTGATAGCCGCCGACCCGCAGCTTGAGGAGCAAATCGATGATGTCCTTGAGCGGTACGTCGTGGGTGTGCGGGGCGTTCCAGCTTCCCCAACAGATGTGATAGCGGATCCTTTCCTGCGGAAGGCCTTCCAGGGCGTGATTCAGGGCGTCGATTCGCAACTCCGCCCACTCTCGATATTGTGCGAGGGTCAACGGCGGCACGATGCGCTCGTATGTGTAAGGAAGAAATGCATCGTCAATTTGAATACGAAGCCCCGCATCCAGTACAGCCTTGTATTCCTCACGGAGGGCCTCGGCCAGCGCAAACAGAAGTGTCTCGTCGTCTTTGTAGTATTCATTCTTGAAGAACGGGAACGCGCTCGCAGGTGCCACCAGCGGAAGAAATCCATCGACAACCTTGACCTTGGCGACTGCAGCTTTGAGATTCTGTATGTCTCGCTGAACAAGCGCCTGCCCGACATAGCGAATTGGACCCACGCAGACGGTCGTAACGTTCGTTGGCCGAGGCTTGAGGTTCTGAGTGGGAAAATACTCGGCATAGAATTCCGCAAAATCCTTAAAGTCCTGCCCCATGCTTCTCGCCACCAGAGGATCTTTCATTTCCTCTTCTGTGGCCGGTCGCTCGACAAAACCTGAGATTCGCTGGTGGACGTACCAAGCCCAGTTATCGGTCTTTCCGAACTCGCCATCACTCACGATGTCCACCCCCGCTTCCGCCTGCTGCCGAACGACCTCGGCGATGGATTCCCGCAAGCACGCGGCGTGTGCAGCTTGGTCATATGGGCGGCCTGCCTCGATATCCTTCAGGAAGTAGACAAGCTGGGGCGGCCGGACAAGGCTACCAACGTGTGTTGTCAGAATTCGATTCTGATTGCTTACCACTGTTGCCTCCTCAAGCAAATTAAGGAACCGAACCGTAATACCGCTATGGCTCAACCTTCGTCAAGGCTCGCTGCAATTTGCTGGACAGGCCACCCGCGTCAGTCCGGGAATCCGCCCAAAAGAGTAATCGACCCAACCGTATTCGAGAATAGTGGCGACAAAAGTTTGACATATCCGTGACAAGTTGATTCGGAGCTGACGCATCTTACATCTCCAGAGCATGATCGGAGTTTCATGCTCACCGAATAACGCGTCCTATTTCGCCTACGAGTAGCGTTAGACGGTTTCAACAAAGGCGGTTGGCTATGAATATCATGCGATTCGTGAACCGGATAACTCACACGGAAACCCAAGTCGTCCACAAGCTGACTGGATTAGGTCTGGCGATTGCCATGGCTCTGCTCCTGTCTGGCACAGCTTCTGCGCAATACGGAGGGGGAACGATGGGAGGTACAGCGATGGGAGGCACGTCATCCACTCCCAGTTATGGGAGCGGCAGCGGAAGAGCCATAGGAATCGGGATTGGCGCGGCCGTGGCGGGAGCAAGTGCTCTTTACCTAGCTGAGCACCATCGAGGTTCAGTCAGCGGCTGTGTCCGGCAGGCAGCCAATGATCGGTTCAGTCTGGTCGACAGCAAGAGCGGAGAGTCCTACTTGCTCGTACTCGCTAGCGCCGATGTAACACCTGGAGATCAGGTTAAGTTGAGCGGCAAGAAAACGAAGGACGCGGAAGGAAACCCTAGCTTCGAAGTAAGAAAAGTCGAAAAGGACTTCGGCGCTTGCCGCTAGAGAAGGGCCCCCAGTGTGAGTTGTGCAAAGGTGCATGAGAGTCCCGAAGCAGGAGAGAACAAATGATTCGGCACAACGTGAAATATTGCGACTACTGTCACTCATCCGTCGCCGCTGGCCAAAGATGGGTACGAGAGAAGATTTCCAGTTCCCGCCTTGATAGCGGAGATTGGACCTATCGTCACTACCACGCCGAACTCTTCGTGGGAGAGGAAGGCAGTTGTTGGGAAAAGCATCAAATGGATAAGGAGATTGCTCGGATCTCTATGTAAAGGGACGGAAAGAGCGATGCCAAGTGCCTGACTAGCGGCGGAATCAAATCAAAGCGCCCGCTGATCCCAACCGAGGTGAGTGTGGCAATGAGGAGAACTGAAAATGAAAACAGCAACACCAAGGATTGAACAAGGTAAAACCTTCCAACATCATTGCTTACGATTCCGAATCGAGGGACTGACCCAGGAACAGCCACCTCGGGTTCAGGTCGTTCAGCTCACCGATGGAGGGACACCAACGGGCACGACGTGGCGATTCACTCAAAAGTCCGTGCATTTGCTCCTGGCCGGCAAGAATCCGAAATTCAGAACGTTTGACGATTTGCCAGAGATTGTCAATAGCACGACTTCAGAGGTACGCAAGGATGCAGGGGCAACTTCTGTCGGACAAGGCGATATGTGAGCCGCTGCCACCGATCGAAAATCTTTGGTCTTCCTGTGATTCCCCACAATAGGAAAGACTCCTGGTAGGACGCGTTTCAGCCCCCTACAGCGCGGCGCAAGCACTCTACGCCTACCGTCTTGAACCTCTCGAGACGTCCCCTCAGAATAACAACGTCAACTCACCCGGCACGGACCAGAATGTATGATACAAGCTGGTAATCGCTTGCGTTAGGAGGCCTCATGCTGTTTGATTTCGCAGTAATCTCTCCTCGGGAGCGCTACAAGCTCCTGGTTTCAACCATCACTCCCCGACCCATTGCTTGGGTCGTCAGCCAGAGCGCGAATGGTCAGCTCAATGCTGCACCTTTCTCGTTTTTCAATGCGTTTTCGGGTGATCCTCCCATAGTGGGTATAGGCATCGGCAGCCATGAGCCGGGTCGCCCTAAAGATACGCGGCGCAATATTCGCGAAACACGAGAGTTCGTCGTGAACCTGGTTTCTGAAGAAGCAGCCGCGGTTATGAACATCACGGCCATCGAATTTGAAGCCGGCATCAATGAGCTCGCCGAGGCGCAGCTCACAACTGTTCCGTCGGTCCACGTGAAACCGCCGCGCATCGCGATAAGTCCAGTTTCCATGGAATGCGCGCTCATGCAGATCGTCGAACTAGGACCAGACAATGGTCTCGTGCTGGGTCGCGTACTGGCCATGCACGTGCGCGAGGATATGGTCCTCAACCCTGCCAAACATCACATTGATACTCCTAAACTTAAGCTGATTGGGCGTATGCATGGCAGCGGCTGGTATGCGCGCACCTCGGACCTGTTTGAAATGGAACGCATCCCCCGCGCCAACTGGAACCTGCGCCAAGACGGAGATGGCAGACGAACAACCCCGCATCAGTCCGACTCGTTCCAGTCTAAGTAATCGATGCGTTTATGCTCCTGAACAGTGTGAAATCCTCTCTCCGCTGGGCGGTTCCTCACTCAGACGCCAATTGCTTTCTAGCCCTCAGAAAAATGCCGCGAACCCGTCCGGCGCTCGGCGCATAGTGCGGTGATATACTCCCGTGATTCGCTCAGCACAACTGGGTGACATGCCTGAACCGACTCTGGATCGAGCGTCCGCGCTTCGCTGGGCCGTACCCTTGACGGCCACAATCTTCGCCATGATGACACTACAGATGTCCAGTCTCGGCTTTTCTCCCCTCTTGCCAGACATTCAGCGAGATTTTGGGATCAGCTATTCTCAAGTAGGTCTGTTCAGCGGCGTGTACGGACTGGCGGCGATCGCTTTCAGCATTCCCGGAGGAATGCTCGCGAAGCGCTTTGGCGAAAAGAACGTCCTGTCGGTCGGGCTGCTTGTTGTCACACTTGGGCTTGTGCTGCTCAGTCGGGCTCCGAACTTCGCCCTGGGGCTGGCGTCCCGGATTGTTTGGATCATCGGCTATCGCGTTGCTTTCGTTTGCGTGATGACCGCCATCGCTCTCGTCGTTCCACCCACGTGGCGCAGTACCGCGATGGGCATTTTGGGAGCGATGTCGTCTCTCGCCTCTGTGATAGGCGCCCCTTTTGGCACCGCAATCGGTGTGGCATTTGGCTGGCGCAACGGCATCCTCGCGTTCGCCGGAATGGCCCTTCTCGGCTCGATTGTGTTCTGGATTTTCTATCGCCCGCCAGTCAGAGAACCGAGCTTCCGGCTAGAACATGGGTCAAGCCACGTCCCGGATGCGAGCGCGTTTCGAAACCCATTGGTTTGGACGATGGTCCTGCTGGGTCTCACCAATATGGGTGGGTTCAGCGCCACATTCTTTGTACCATCCATAGGAAAAACTTTGTTTCACCTCACGGCCACGCAAACGGCTTATATCATCAGTGCGGCCTACATCACCGCGATCTTCGCCAACTTGCTTTGTGGCTATATAGCGGACCGGTTGAGTCGTTGGGGCGTCATGATCGGGCTCATGTTGCTGCTGATCCCGGCTTGTTTTGCCATGATGACCCCCAATCTCTTCGTGTTTCGGGCGGCTACGGCGCTCGTAATCTCGCTAGGCCTGTGCGCAACGAATCAGATCTTTGCGATCGCTGGCGACGTGATGCCCGGACGTGAAATGGGTCCGGTCATGGGAATCGTGAGCCTCGGCGGAGGAATCTTCGGATACCTAGGGCCACAAATGCTGGGAATCCTTCGCGACCGCACCGGCAGCTTCACCGCGGGCTGGTATTTCGTTGCCTTTGGGGCTCTAATTGGCCTCGTAGTCATTCTGATTCTGAAGCGCGCAGCGAGCAAAGCGCACGTCCCACAGATGCAGGTTGTCACCGGAGCCTAGATGCCTGTTCCGTCTGGTAAAGAAACACCCATTCGTCCGCTTGCGGATGTAACTGTCCTTGACCTTACCATGGCGCTCGCCGGACCCTTTGCTACTCTGTTGCTCGCAGGCCTGGGCGCGCGAGTGATCAAGATCGAGAATCCGCTCTCGGTCGATTCGTGTCGCGAAAATCCCCCCTATCTCGGGAAGGATGGTGCGACGCTCGTGCGTCGGCACGCTGACGATGTTTCTGTCTCCGCCATAAATCGTCTGCGAAACAAACAAGCGATCACTCTCAACCTGAAGAAACCTAGGGCGCGCGAAATATTCGCAGACCTAGTAAGGCGAGCCGACGTAATCTTCGAGAATTTCAGCCGCGGTGCCATGAATCGCCTCGGCGCCGGATATGCGCAGGCACGCGAGATCAATCCGCGCATCGTCTACTGTTCGCTGACTGGCTTCGGCAGCGAAGGCGAGCCAGGTTCTGGCAAAGCCATGGACGCCATCATTCAGGCACTCAGTGGATTCATGATGACCTCCGGCGGACCTGCCGATCCCCCCGTTCGCGTCGGCGTTCCCATGGCGGACATGTGTGCCCCCCTGTTCGGCGTGATTGGTGTACTTGCAGCACTGATGCAGGCGCGCCGCACGGGCCTCGGTCAGCATGTCGATGTCTCGATGCTGGGCGTTATGTCCATGATGGTTTCCGGTGAGCCTTTCGATGTATTGGAGCGGCTCGGCGTACCGCAGCGCACGGGTCTTACCGTTCCGCGCCTTGCGCCTTTCGGGACGTACCGCACGCGCGATGGTTTTGTCTCCATCTGCGCTCCGATGGAGGTCTTTGCCAAGGCCCTGTTCCAAGCAATGGGCAGGCCGGAGCTCAGTTCGGATCCTCGCTTTTCGAGTCGGGACGAGCGTGTGGTCCACGTCCAGGAACTCGACCGGATCATCGAGGACTTCACGCAAAAGTTCACGACCTCTGAGGTCGTTCGGACTCTGGAAGCAGCCGGCGTCCCGGCTGCTGAAGTGCGAAACACGGACCAGGCCGTCCGTGATCCACGCGTGATTGCTCGCGGCGAGACGGTAAAGCTCGCTCACCCGAAATATGGCGATGTGGACGACGTCTTCGGCATGGGAATGCCGCTCAAATTCTCCGGCTCCACAGTCGGCTTCGATCAGCCACCGCCGGCGGTCGGGGAGCATAACGAAGCGATTTATCACGGACTTTTGGGTTATTCGGCCGAACGCATAGCGGAACTTC
>Ga0187780_10004162_pt1 | contig 10854 bp, 9 predicted proteins | sample 1015_Q2_SP10_20__FD_132429 | JGI IMG/M metagenome (GOLD analysis project Ga0187780, IMG submission 132429) | Tropical peat soil microbial communities from peatlands in Department of Meta, Colombia - 1015_Q2_SP10_20_MG | ecosystem: Environmental > Terrestrial > Soil > Wetlands > Peat | place...
GCGCGAGTGAAGATAGGTCGCGTAGTTGGACCAATCGGCGGTTGCTAATTTTTCTGTGGCCAAATCGATGGGGCCGGGAAGTTCGGCGTGGACCAGCAGAGGCAGGCCCGTGCGCGCAAGGGATGGCAAAGCTGCGCGCAATTGCTGCTCTGTGACCATGGTGAAGCCGTCGATGCCGGGATGAACGAGAAAACATTTGAAGCCGGGGACACCCGCGGCTGCGAGGGGTTCGAGGGCGGAAGGATTGTCGGCGACAACTCCGCCCCAAGCCATCCAATCGACACGACAGCGGCCGCGCGCCGTTGCACGCTTTTGCTCGAGAGCGGCGACGGTGGTCGTGGCGGGGAGACAATTCAGCGGCATGTCGACAAGGAGCGTGTAGCCCCCTGCAGCCGCGGCGCGCGTGGCTGTCTCAAAGCCTTCCCAGTCGGCGCGGCCCGGATCGTTGATATGGACATGAGAATCGACGAGGCCTGGGAGAATGGCGGCGTCGCCGAAATCGCGAATTGCGGCGAAGGAGGGAACTTGCTGAGGGGGGACAACGTCGCGGATGTGTTCGCCTTCGACGAGAAGCGCGGCGGGGCGCACGCCCGCGGGCGTGACGACGCGACGAGATAGAAAGGCGCGCAGATTCATGGCGAAATACGCATTCGGTATTGTTTCTGAGGCTGTCGCAAAAGCGTAGCTTTCTGTCTGCAGATTTTCAACTCGGGAGAATCAAGAATTTCGCATGAAAGCAATGCCGGCTGGCGCGCAAGCGGGCATATACTTTTCCGGGCAGATTTGCGGGGGCAGGCGAGGCGTATCGGCTGAGGTGCGCGGTTTGGAGTGTGCGAGGGGATAAGTGGAGACGCGAAGAAATGAATAATCGTTTCATGGCACGGGCGATTCAGCTTTCGATGGAAGGAGTGCAATCGGGACGCGGCGGCCCGTTTGGCGCAGTGATTGTAAAAGATGGCGCGATCGTGGCGGAAGGCACGAATCAGGTGACGTCGACGAATGATCCAACGGCGCATGCAGAAGTGCTGGCGATCCGGGAGGCGTGCGCGAAACTCGGGTCGTTCGAATTGAAGGATTGCGAGCTGTACACGTCGTGCGAACCATGCCCGATGTGCATAGGGGCGATTTATTGGGCCCGGTTGGCGCGGGTATATTTTGCGAACACGGCAGAAGACGCGGCCAGAATCGGCTTCGACGATTCGTTTATTTATAACGAACTGAAGCAGGCACATGCGAATCGGCGGATTCCGATGATGCAATTAATGCGCGAAGAGGCGCTGGCGGGGTTCCGCGCCTGGGAAGCGAAGTCGGACAAGATAAAATATTGAGTCGCGAAGGGAGAAGCGCTTGCTCGATCGCTATTTTCAACTTTCGGAAAATCAGACGACGGTGAAGAAGGAGATGCTGGGCGGGATCACTACGTTTGTGACCATGGCGTACATCGTGGTGGTCAACCCGCAGATTCTCTCGCAGGCGGGGATGCCAGCGGACGGAGTGGTTTTTGCGACGTGCCTCTCGGCGGCAGTCGCAACGCTGGTGATGGGCCTGTATGCGAACTACCCGATCGCGCTGGCGCCAGGAATGTCGCTGAACGCGTACTTCACGTACTCGGTGTGTCTGGCGATGCACGTCCCCTGGCAGACGGCTCTCGCGGTGGTCTGTTTTTCAGGCGTGCTGTTCCTGATTCTCACAGTGACGCGCGTGCGAGAACAAATCGTCAACGGCATTCCGGATTGCCTGAAGCATTCAACGGCGGCGGGGATCGGGATGTTCATCGCGTTCGTCGGTTTGCGAAATGCGAAGCTGGTGATTGCGAATTCGGCGACGTTTGTGGGGCTGGGCAGCTTTTCCGACAAAGAAGTGCAAACAGCCTGTTTTGGACTGGCTTTGACTCTGGTTCTGATGGCGAGAAGGCTGCACGGCGCTATTTTATTGGGCATTTTGGGGACCACGGTGCTCGGCATTCTCCGTGGAATGTCCGTTTGGCCGACGACATTCTTCTCGATGCCTCATCCCTCGTCAACGTTTCTGCGGCTGGACTTTCGGTCGGCAATTCATCTTGGTTTTCTCGAAATTTTGTTTGCGTTTCTCTTCGTGGATTTGTTTGACAACGTGGGAACGCTGGTCGGAGTGTGCGAGCACGCCGGCTTCATCAAGGATGGGAAGATTCCGCGCGTCGGCCGCGTATTGATGGCGGATTCGATAGGCACGATTTTCGGGGCGCTGACGGGCACATCAACCGTAACGAGCTACATTGAGAGTGCTGCGGGCGTTGCCGCGGGAGCGCGCACGGGCTTGAGCAACATTGCCGTTGCGGTACTTTTCTTCCTGGCGATGTTTTGTTCGCCGCTGGCGACGGCGATTCCAGCTTACGCAACGGCGCCAGCGTTAATCCTCGTGGGTGTGCTCATGTCGCAGTCTCTGGCGCTCGTAAAATGGAGCGATTTCAGCGAGGCGCTGCCGGCATTTATTACGATGATCGCGACGCCGCTGGCGTTCAGTATCGCAACAGGACTTAGCTTCGGCCTGATTTCCTATACGGTCGTGAAGGTAGCTTCGGGGAAGTTCCGCGAGATCAATGCGCTCATTTGGGTGCTGACCGTGCTGTTCATTCTTCGCTACGTTTATCTTGCTGCTGCGTAAAGATCCTCCTGGCGGCTCATTTGTGCGGGAGGCCTCGCGAGCAGCGTCAGCGTCCGGTATGTTGTGTGCCGCCTCGTAGCGACAATCGCGAGAGCCCGGAATGTAGTTGTATCGCACTGCGATATATGTTAGATTTGAACCACTTTTTGGTACCGGGGCCGGTAAGAATCGCGTTTCCCAAGACGTGAGTTTACCGGCCCTCCCCTCAAATGCATCTGACGCTGACTGGGGGCTTTTTGTCGTTCGCTTTTGGCTCATGTTCCAGCCTTCACTGGATTTACTGCAAAGCTCCACCAGGTGAACCCACGATTATTGCGACCCGACTACGACGTAACGCGTAGCATCGCCTCTCTTGACCAGGAGGAGGATGGACTGGTGTCCAGCAGCGGCAAGGGCCCGGTTGTATTCGGCCACGTTGTGAACAGGCTTGCGATTCACTTCCTGTATGACGTCGCCTTGCTCAAGTCTAGCGGCCGCGGCGGGGCTGGATGCGTCGACCGAACTAATAACCACTCCGGTCGTGGTTGGCGAAACCCCTAAATTGCGAGCGATTCCCGGAGTGAGGTTTTGCACCTGAACACCCTGCAAAGCGGCGCCCGCAGATTCCCCCGACTGGGACGCTTCGGCGGACTCGGATAATTCGTCGAGCTTGACGTTGACGTTCTGGATCGCGCCGTTGCGGGAGATCTGAAGCTGCACAGTCGTGCCTGGAGGAGTCTGTGAAATGTGAACACTCAGGTCGTCAGGTCCATTGACCGGCTGGCCGTCGAGCTTCAGGATGATGTCCCCACGCTCAATTCCAGCGTTCGCTGCCGGACTTCCGGGAGTCACGTCGGCGACCAGAGCTCCGCCGCCGTGCTTGAGTCCGAATGCCGTGGCCATATCCGCGTCGACGCTTTGGATGGACACGCCTAGGTGTCCACGAACGACTTTGCCGTGGTCGACGATTTGTTCCATCACGTTGCGGGCCATATTAATTGGAATGGCGAAGCCAACTCCCTGATTCCCGCCGCCACCATCGCCGGTAATGATCGCCGTATTGATACCCACGAGATCTCCATGAAGATCGAGCAAGGCGCCGCCGGAATTCCCGGGGTTGATTGCCGCATCGGTCTGAATGAAGTCCTCGTAATGCTCGATTGCGCCGCCAAGGGCGCGCCCGGTTGCACTGACAATACCCATGGTTGCTGTTTCACCGACACCGAAAGGATCACCGACGGCAAATACAACGTCGCCAACCTTCAGTCTTGAGGAATCACCGAGTGTAAGCGAGGGGAGTTGCGCGCCATCGATCTTCAAAACGGCTACGTCGGTGTGCGGGTCTGTTCCAACCAGTTTTGCCTTGTATTGCTTCTTATCTTGCGTAAACACTTCAACGTCCGAGGCGCCTGCCACCACGTGATTGTTGGTGAGGATGTAGCCGTCAGGATTGACGATTACGCCAGAGCCAAGACTATGTTCCCGCTCCGTTTGCGGCCCGAACGGTTCACCGCGAAACTGACGGCCAAAGAATTGACGAAAGAAGGGATCGTCAAATAAGTCAGGCGAGTTGTTCCGCTTGACTATTTTTGTTGAAGAGATGTTCACGACCGCTGGTAAAGCCGGATCAATGACCGAGGCGTATCCGTTCCTGAACTCGGCGAGATTCACCGGCGGAGGGTCCTTGTCAATTTTCAAGGCCAACTTGCTGGGTGAAGTGGCACTATGCGCGTTTTGCGGGCCAATGGAAAGGGTGAGCAACCCGAGAACCAGGAAAGTCAGAAGCGCGACCAAAGCGATGCTTGATCTCTTAAACTTTGTTGTTGCGCCTGGCTTGGCTGACATTCGGCTCCAAGACGAATGATTCGAGCTTTCATGAGGCATAGTGTTCTCCTTCTTGATTTTTCAAATCCCGGCTTTCCAAAGAAAGGGCCCTTAGTCCGAGGGCGCGAGCAGGAAAACGGTTATTTGCTTGGAGCCACGGTTCCGCAAGTTCCTTCTCTATGTCCACTGGATACGATGTCTTGCCGGAGGATATGGTTGCACGGTATATCGCAGTACGATATATCTCTCGGTTCCATGCTCCGTCGCCGAAGGTGACATGCGACAAACGCAACCACCGGCCGATTGAACCGAACTGGTAGAGCAGAGATCAAAGAACACTGCTGCCGTTACAAAGCGGCCCGCCTAAGGACGAAGGAGGGTTAGTGAGCCTTCACGATTTGCTTGTGCAACCTGCCGGCGCTCATCCGGTCCGAGTTGCGCGGGGTCACACTCGGCAGAACCGGACAAACAATTTTGCAAATTACGGTCCTGCGAGGCGCGAGCCACGGCCTGTCGTTCTTGATCGTCGAGCTGAGTCTGGTCGCAGGGACCCAGAGCCTCGAGGCAATTGTCCAAGTTCCTGTCATGTACTGCGGCATCGACAGCAGATTGTTCCCAAGGAGCGAGATGAGTCTCATCGCATTCAGCAACACCGCTGCCGTCCATGCAATTCTGCAAGTTTCGAATATGCGCGGCCTGGGCAACCTCTTGGCGCTGTTCTTTGCTTAATTGATTTCCATCGCAGTAACCGATTGCGGTGAGACAGTTACGCAAGTTATTGTCGCGAGTTGCGCGCGCAATGATGGGTCGCTGCACGACCGGCATCCTCGCAGGGTCACAATCACCAAGCCCCGAAATACAGTCCTGAAGGCTGCGATCCTGCAATGCACGGTCTACCTCTCGCCGTTCTTGAGAGGTCAGCTGTGTTTTGTCGCAGGTGTAGAAGCCATTCAGGCAATCCTGGAAGGCCTGAGAGCGAGTGTGTCCGCTGTTCTCAGCGGCCAATCCCAGAGGCGCAAAGGAAACCAAAAAGAGAATGATGACGGGTCGCGAAGCATTCATTACGGCCTCCAACGTGAAATTCGGCGGCATCCGGCCTCCTGAACCAGATGTGGCCCTACATAAGTTGGACGAGTCGCGGGTGCCTACGGTTAGCCGATTTCGCACGATACACTGGGCCGCGGCACGGGAACAGTGTATGCCATGCGAATATATATCGCACTACGATATAAGAAGGCAACCTCTGTGACGTGAGGCGGCATCTGGCCTAAATGAGGTTGCTTTTGTTCTCCACGGCTGGGCTGACCAAGAATGGTCACGGGAGGACGAGCTAGCGTGGGCCGGAGATAACTTGCTCTCTCCGGTCCCGCGCCTCCAGGGATTCAATTGGTTTTCATGCGGAAATGAAGAATGAGTTCGCTTGCGTTGGCGGCGCCAGGATTGTCAGCCATGGTTTTGTACCTAGCCAGCGCCAACTTGTGCGGGAGTCGGGGAGGCAAGCGCCCGTCTGGCCGGGAACTGAGCCCAGCAGGGTGTGAAGCCGACACTGTGGAAGAACCAAAAATCCAAAAACCCTTCGGGGGAAGGAGTAATGATGGCGGAACACGAAGTTAGCAAGAACCAACCGATTGCAGCGCCCGTGGAAATCCGGAAGATGGGCTTGAATCCGGATGCCAAAGTGATGCTCGACAGAATAGCTCATCGCGCATACGAACTGTTCGAATTCCACGGCAGAACCAGGGGCCGCGATCTGGACAACTGGATAGCGGCGGAAACTGAATTGTTCCGTCCGGCGCCATTCAAGATAACGGAGTCGCGGGAAGGTTTGAAAGTCGAGATCGACGTTCGCGGGTTCATGCCAAACGAGTTGGAGGTGGACCTGGAACCACGGCGCGTGACTGTCATCGGCAAGCATCACAAAGGCGACTCCCACAAAATGACAGACGGAACGGTATCCGAGGAACATTACAGCCACCTTTTGCGATGCCTGCGGCTTCCGGCGGCAATTGACACGCTCCACGCGACCGCTTCTGTGAATCGAGGGATTCTGCAGGTCGGGCTGCGCAAATCCGCTCTGATGTAAAGCAAACCTGAAGCGTTCTTTACGCTCAGGCATGAAGGGCGGACGGCAAGCGCTCGTGGTGTGCCGTTTGCGTCCGCCTTCCTTTTAACTCGGGCCGCTGTGGCGGGCTAGGGTTCGCACTTACTCGTATCGGAATGTCCGGAAAGGGGATTAGCTCTTTCGATTTTTGCGTTTTCGGGCGGCAGTTTTGGATTGCGCGGAGGGCCCTTGCGCCCGCCGGTTGTCCTCGAGTATAGCTGATAACGCGGAAACAAGCGCGTGCCCGCCCTCGCGCAATTCGTACAAGCGCTGCCGCACAACCTTTTCCAAGGCTCTTTGCCCTCGGGGCAATAAGGCCACAACAACCTGTCGCTGGTCGCGCCTGCTGCGTTCGCGACGGACATAGCCGCGAGCCTCAAGCCGATCCACGAGCCCCACCGCACTATGATGCTTGAGGAAGAGGCGCTCGGCGAGGCGGCTAATATTGGCTTCCGTCTCATGAGGCATGGCTCGGAGAGCAAGAAGCATTTGGTAGTGCTGCGGCTCGACACCCGCGGCTTCGGCGGCGCCATCACTGCCGCGAACAAACTCGCGGATACGAAAGCGAAGTTCCGCCAGGGCAACATATTTGCTGTTGGGCACGTCTTGACGCACGACGCTAGTATATCGCAGCGCGATAGGCGGCGCAGCCGAATGCACTCAATGTAGTACATCGTGACACGATATATGTGCGTGCACGAAAGGTATGCCGGAGGTCATCCATTCCGCGCCGACGTACACTCTTTGGAAGGAATCGTGTTGCTTCGCGACGTGCTGGATGCGTACGGCATCGCGGGCCAAGACGCGAGCTAAGTGCGCTCCTCCCTGTTACGGTGTGGGACAAGCTAGGTAGTGCTTTTTCGCGCGTTGAACAACGACGCGGTGTGTTGCGAACGTCGCAGGCGGATCAGCGAGCTCTTCGTCCAGTCCAGATCTAGTGCTTGTGGGAAGTTCGGACGATTTCGACCGAGCAGTGTGCGTGACGCATGACGGCGTCCGACACGCTGCCAACTAAAAAGCGGCCGAAGCCTGTCCGTCCGTGCGAACCGAGGACGATCAAGTCGGCACCCCAAGCATCGGCAACGTCGATAATCTTGGACCGGGGCTCTCCGCATTCGACGGCGATCGTAACGTCCAAGCCTTTGGCCTGCAGGGGGGCAGCTACGGAACGAACCAGACGTTCGGCTTGCTTGAGTCTCGGGTCTTCCGCGTGCTCCATCTCAACGCAATACTCGGTCATTTCGGGGAAAAGATCGGCGAGAGCATCCACAACGTGTAGTACCCGCACTGTATCTTTCTGAGGGCTGGCGAAGGCCAGCACGGCTTGCGTTGCAGCCGCAGAGAACGGGGAGTCATCAATCGCAAGCAGAACTTTCATACATGATTCCTTTGGCTTCTCCCCCGAAATTCGATTCTAAAGGTTTCCGCCGGTCTCCCATCACCTTGCTTCGCTTGTGAATCATTCAGCGAATGGAGCGAGGCAATGAGCTCAGATACGCAATGATCGCTTTCGCGTCTTCATGCTTCATGTGATAGACGTGCATGGGCGGCCGCAGCGTTTCACCCTCGGGCCCGATGCCCTTTTCCAGCACCCGTTCGCCTTCCTCCTCGGTGAGACTTGGAAAGCCGGCTAAGGCCGGGGCTCTTTGGGCCCAGTTGGGGTTCGGCTTGACTGGCAGGATCCATATCGGCGCGCCCTGAAGCCATGAGTTCTTGTCCAAATCACCTTGGGCATTCCGCGGGGTATGGCATTCGGCGCACTTAGCCACTTCTTCGACAAGATACCGGCCACGCTCGATTTCCTCTTTTTGGCTCGTGCTATCCCGTGTCTTTGGGGAACTGCTTCTGGAAGTCGCGAACCAAGCGGCAGTCAATATGACCGCGGCGGCCAGCCCACGTTTCGTCATCCCCATGTTCTTTCCTCCTTTGCCCAACAACGAGTCAGTTTTTCGCCATCACCGATTCCGCTTCGCTCCGCGCGTTTGCGCATTTATCCCGGAAGCGCCACGCCATCCCATAAAATGAGATGCGTGCTGCGTTAGAAAGGCACGGTTCATTATATCGCACTGCGATATACATGAACGTCATACGATAGCTGCCAAGTACCGGGCTGCCGAATGATCCGAGATTGTGTGTTGACGCAAGGTGGCCCGATTCCGAGAACAGATGCTGCCGGATAGGTCAAAGCCGTCATTCGTTTCGCTGGCATACAATCGTCCGGTCGGGATCGATCGTCCTCGCGGGAGCCGGAGCATGAAACTCGCAATTCGAAAATCGTTCCAGATCCTTGCACCAGGAAGTTCCTTGCGGCGGCGAGTGGCATATAGCCTGGCAATCGCCAGGCTCATCCTCGTCCCGGTCATCTTTCTGGCGGTCTACTATCTCTTTGAGATGGGGTTCATCGTGGATCAGATCGTCAGCGTGGATGCGCCCGCGGCCACGTTCGCGGAACAAGCTTCCATCGACATGCTCGAGGCCCGCCGCGCGGAGCGCAACTACCTGCTGCTGCGCGACGCATCCTACCTCAACGCAAACCACGAAGCGATTGCCCGGGTGAAGGGGATCCTTGATGCGATAAGCCAACTGGGGCCAGCGAATCAGGGTGCGACCGGGACGGCCCAAACGGAATTGAACCTCTACCAAAAGCGCTTTGCCTCTGCGGTTGACGTCATGCAGCAGCCAGGGGAAGGGTCTTCCGACCGCATTCAGGTCGTGGTGCGCGCTTACGAACAGGACCTCAATGAACTTTTGAGAACCTCCAAGTACAGGAAACGCGCGCAGTTGATCGAAGATCTCCGCAAGCGTGTGGACTCCTTCGACGCGCAAATTTCCGAAACCGTACAGCAAGGCAATCCCAGGCTGCGTCAGGTCACCGAGGACTTGCAAGATTCCAGTCAGGTGATTCTGCGGCTTGCCTCCCAGATTGAAGAACAAAGCTGGCGGCGGGTGGAAAATGACCGGGCTCAGACGCGCCATCTCCTCGACTCAGCGGAGTGGGCTCTGGGAATTGTTTCGCTGCTCACGCTGATCTTTAGCATCTGGGTAAGTGTGATCTTGCCTCGTCAGGTGGTGAAGCCTCTGGTCAGCTTGAGAGAAGCAGTAGATCACGCGGCGACGGGCAACTACGAAATCCAATTCGACATTCGAGGCGAAGGGGAAGTCGTCGAGTTGGCTAAGAGCGTTCAAAACATGTTAGCTGCCGTGCGTCAGAGGCAGTAATTCGCCCGGGTCGCCTGCACTTCAGGCCTTTCAGCGAAAAGAGAAATGGCGGGGGCGACAGTTTGCCAGCCTTCAATTCAAGGCCTCCCCGTGCCGCAAATCCGGCGCACGACGTGGTACCCTGTGGCGGATGCCGCTTATCACCCGTCGGAGAGGGTAAATCTTTCGCGCTGCTTGTATCAAGCAGGTGAGCCGCCGCATCGGATCAATGGGAATTGGAGGACATTGATGCCTGCACAACGAATTTCCGCGACTTTGGCTGGGAGTGTTTCGCTGGGCGGAGAAGTTCCTGTCTATCGGCTTGGCTTTGGCGCCATGCGCGTTACCGGGGAGGGCATCTGGGGGCCTCCGAAAAATCGGGGTGAGGCGATGGCCGTTTTGCGCCGGGCAATGGAGTTCGATGTGAATTTCATTGACACTGCGGATTCCTACGGACCCAACGTGAGCGAAGAACTGATCGCCGAAGCACTGTTTCCCTATCCCAATGGTCTTGTCATTGCCACCAAGGGAGGCTGGCATCGTCCGGGGCCGAACCAGTGGACTCATGACGCGACGCCAGCGCACCTGCGAGCCGCTGTTGAGGGCAGCTTAAAAAGGCTGCGAGTGGAATGTATCGAACTCTATCAGCTCCACCATCCTGATCCAGTGGTGCCTTTCGAGGATTCGCTTGGAACCCTGGCGCAACTCAAAAGCGAAGGAAAGATTCGGCTCATCGGATTGTCGAACGTCACCCAGGAGCACATCGAGCGGGCGCGCCGGATTGTCCCCATCGTTTCGGTGCAGAACCGGTACAGCTTCGCCGATCGGGAGTGGGATTACGTCGTGGATTATTGTGGGCGCAACGGAATCGCCTTTATCCCGTGGTTCCCTCTGGGAGCGGGCCGAGTGGCGGGCCAGATCCTCGACCAGATTGCGCGAGCACACCATGCCACGCCGCACCAGGTAGCGCTAGCTTGGTTACTGAAGCGGTCACCCATCATGCTGCCTATTCCCGGAACGTCATCGGTCAAGCATCTCGAAGAGAACGTTGCCGCCGCACCGTTGCAATTAAGCGAGGAAGAATTTCAAAAACTCGCCCAGGTGCCCCA
>Ga0187780_10004163_pt1 | contig 10853 bp, 13 predicted proteins | sample 1015_Q2_SP10_20__FD_132429 | JGI IMG/M metagenome (GOLD analysis project Ga0187780, IMG submission 132429) | Tropical peat soil microbial communities from peatlands in Department of Meta, Colombia - 1015_Q2_SP10_20_MG | ecosystem: Environmental > Terrestrial > Soil > Wetlands > Peat | place...
ATGGGCCCCGCTGCTTGCACTCGCCTATTTCTGCGAAGGCGTGGTGCGCGCCTGGTCTGAGCGTGGACCCTCCCGTCATCTCGCGGCAGCGGAGATCGCTTTGTCCGTGGTCTTCGTCATCGCTGCGAGTTGGTATGTGAGGGCTTCCGCGGCGCGCGTTGGCTGATTCATGGCCGAGGCGGTTCCAACCACCTACCGCGGGCGCTTCGCGCCCACGCCTTCGGGGCCGCTGCACTTCGGGTCCCTAGTGGCGGCCGCAGGCAGCTATCTCGAGGCCAGGTCGCGCAGCGGCGAATGGTGCCTGCGCATCGACGATCTGGACCCACCGCGCGTTGCACCTGGCGCGACCGACTTGATCCTGCGCTGCCTAGAGGCGTACGGGTTGCAGTGGGACGGCCCTGTGCTGTTCCAGAGCAGGCGCCTGCCGGCCTACCACGCAGCGCTGCACCAACTGCGCCGGCTCGGGGTGATCTACCCCTGCGCCTGCACGCGCAAGCAGATCGGCGCGCTCGTGGCTGCAAGCGGTGAGGATGTGCTGTATCCGGGCACCTGTCGTGACGCGCTCCCGCCGGGGCGCCCGGCCCGCGCCCTGCGATTGAATGTGCGCGGCGCGCACGTTGCGCTCGAGGATCGACTTCTGGGGCGCCTCAGCCGCGACCTAGAGCACTCCGCCGGGGATTTCATTGTGTACCGTTTCGACCGCATCTACGCCTTCCACTTGGCCTCCGCCGTGGACGACGCAGAGCAAGGTATGACTGATGTGGTGCGAGGCGCGGACTTGTTGGAGTCGAGCATGCGCCAGGCGCTGGTTCTGCGCTTGCTCGCACTGCCCGCGCCGCGCTACGTCCATTTACCGGTGGCGGTCAACGCAAGCGGCGAGAAGCTCTCCAAGCAAACCAAGGCCGCTGCGCTCGATCCCTCGCGTCCGCTGCCCGCCCTGCTGGGCGTGTGGCGTTTCCTGAACCAGGCGTGGCCTAAGGATTTTGGGGACGCGTCGGTCCCCGAGTTCTGGCGCTACGCGATCGCCCACTGGGATTTGCGGCGCGTGGGCCCTCGCCTGCAAGCACGCGCCCCTGACTAGACTGCTCAGTCGGTATCGATGCGCCTTCCGTCCGTGAACGTGGCCAGTTCTCCGCTTGCGAGCGGAGTCCACGCTTCGTTGTCAGTCAGAGGCGCCGTGGCGATGACCGCGACGCGGTCATCGGGTGTGGTGAGCTGACTGAAGTCCACTTCCACGTCTTCATCCAGCAGGTGGGCGGTAGTGAACGGAGCCTCGCGCACCACGTAGGAGAGTCGATCCGCGCAGTGTGCAAACAGCAGCTCTCCATTGGATAGCAGATAGTTGAAGGTCCCGTAACCGGAAAGCTCGCCGCTCAGATGACCGAGCAAGTCGGCGAGCGCTGCAACTTCGGGCATGCCCGCGGGGAAGGCGTCACACATCGCTTCCAAGATGCAGCAGAAGGCCTGTTCGCTGTCCGTTGTACCGACCGGACAGAAGCGGCCCTCGAGGCGCGGGGCAAACTCTTCTAGAGTCCCGTTGTGGGCGAAAATCCAGTAGCGGCCCCACAGCTCGCGCATGAAAGGGTGAGTGTTCTGCAATCCTACGGGCCCTGTGGTCGCCTTGCGGATATGGGCGATGACGTTGGTGGAACGGATCGGGTAGTTGCGCACGAGTTCAGCCACCGGCGAGTGCGCCGCAGGAACCGGGTCGAGGAAAAGGCGACAGCCGCGGCCTTCAAAAAAGCCGATGCCCCATCCGTCAGAATGCTGGTCGGTGGCCCCGCCGCGTCGACGGAAGCCGGTAAACGAAAAGCAGATGTCGGTTGGGACGTTGCAGTTCATCCCAAGCAGTTGGCACATGACCGGTCACAATCGGCCTAAGAACCCGATACAAGTCGCGGCGCGCGCTCTAGTGCTAGCATTGCCGCAGCACAACTCACAATTGTAGCAACGCGCATGTCCAACAAGACGCTTGGCCTCCCCGACCGCCTCTACGACTACCTGCTTTCGGTCTCGATGCGCGAGCCACCGCTGCTCACGCGCCTGCGCGCCGAGACCGCGAAGCTCCCGCTCGGCATGATGCAAATTGCCCCGGAACAGGGACAGCTGTTGTGGCTGCTGGTCCAGGCGCTAAACCCCAAGCGATGTCTCGAGGTAGGCGTGTTTACCGGGTACAGCTCGCTCATCGTCGCGCTCGCCCTGGCGCCAGAGGGCCACATCACGGCTTGTGACGTGAGCGAGGAGTGGACGTCGATCGCGCGACGCTATTGGAAGGAAGCCGAGGTCGAGCAAAAGATCGACCTTTATTTGGCCCCCGCGCTGCAGACGCTCGACCGACTCATCGCGCATGGGCACGGTGGCAGTTACGACTTTGCCTTCATCGACGCCGACAAGCAAAACTACTGGGCCTATTACGAGCGCGCCCTCACCCTGCTTCGTCCCGGAGGTCTAGTCGCCATCGACAACACGTTGTGGTCCGGTCGACCGGCAGACCCGGGGGTCAACGACGCGGAAACGCAGGCGATTCGCGCCTTTAACCAACGCCTGTTCAAGGACAGCAGGGTACGCATCAGCCTGGTCCCGATCGGCGATGGAATGACGCTTGCCCTGAAGCTCAGGGCCTAGACCCCCGCCGGCTTAGGCGCGGCCAAACCGGGCGGGCGCCACCCAGTCCGCCGACCTGCTTCACCTCTTTAGCACTGACCGATTTGCGTATCTGCTGCAATGCAGCAGATTTACCTTGACAACGCCAGGCTGCTGGCTATAATGGCCTTGGTGCAGTGCAGCAAAGGAGCTGCCAAGCATGCGTTTACATAGATAACACTCTGATATTCAGGAGAAATTATATGGTTCAAATCAACGATCAACTGGCGGCGCTCAACCGGTCTCAGCTCGAAGCGACGCTAAAGTTCGCCGAGATCACCTCCGAGTCAGCGGAGAAGCTGGCCGACCTTCAGTTCCGGGTAGCGAGGACGGCCTTTGCGGACGGGGTAAAGACGGCAAAGCAGCTGGGCGCGGCTAAGGACGCGAGTGATCTGGCCGCTTTGAGTAGTCTGTCTCATCCCACCTGGGAAAAAGCGCAGGCCTACGCGAAGAGCGTGTACGAGGTTGCAGCGAGCACTCAGGCCGAGATTACTTCTCTTCTGGAAGAGCAACTCGCCGAGGTCAACAAAAGCGTTGCTGGGGTCCTCGATGGGGCTCTGAAAAACGCCCCGGCAGGCACCGAGGGTGCGCTGGCCGCAGTCAAGTCCGTGGTCCAGTCCGCCACTGCGGTCTACGAATCGATGCTCAAGGCGACCAAGCAGATGGCATCGATGGCTGAATCCAACGCGCAGGCTGCAGCTGCGGCCGTGGTCACACCGCGCAAGAAAGCAGCCTGAGACTCCGGCTCGCAGCGGCGTCGGGCGGTGACTCGGCGCCGTTGTTGTTTCGTGCGTCACGGAAGAAGTTAGCGAGCCCTAACTAGCTTCGAGGCAACTCGCAACAGCTCAGGGCGTGGGGGCTATGAAGTCAGCGGGGAGCTGGTAGTCGGGGTAGCGGCTGCGAAAGGCGCGAAAGGCGGCTGCAGCCTCTTCGTTGCGCCCGCTCAGCCGCAGCTGCTCGATGTGTGCAAGCCAGCCTTGCGGATCGTTCCCGAGGTCGTCCGCGGCGGGGTGGGCTTGGGATCGTTTCTGGGTCAATGCCTGCCTCGATGCCGCTTCTGCCGAATTGGACTTTGCGGCCCCCTCCTGCGCGCTGGACGGGGCTGGAGTGCTGACCGCGGGGGGGGATTGGGCCGCCCGAGGCTGCGCTGGTGCAGCCGCGGGTGACGGCAAAGGCATGCCTTGGGGCGCCGCCGAGTCCTTGGCCTTTGGGACGACCGGCGGCTCGGGCACGCTTTCGATCCGCGTTTCGCGAGACCCGGCGGCTTCTGCGGCCCGTCGAGGCGCGGGCGTCAGCGGACTCGGTGCGACTTTCTTCTCCTTTGGTGTGTCTGGCGCCGCGGAGGGCGTCGTCCCGGCATGGTCCCTCGCGGCTCCCGCGCCCGGCGCTGCGGGCTGCGTGCCGGAAACCGGCAGCTGCGCCTCGCGCTTGCCCACCATCACGGCGACTGTCGCACTGATGACCACCAGCGCTGCGATGGATGCCGGAACGCGCCACGAGGCTCCCCAACGCGCGACGCCCGGACCGGCTCTTACTTCTCGGCGGGCAGCTGCGCCGATGGCCGCATCGAGGCGAGCCGGCGGCACTTCTCGCGCCGCTGCACGGTATTGCCCCCTGAGCTCTGCCGTGCTGACAAGCAGCTGCTCGAGATCGCTGTCGTCGGAAGGTTCCGCGCTCACAGATAGTCCTTCATGCCCTCGCGCAACTTGGCGAGCGCATAGCGCAAGCGGCTCTTGACGGCCTCACGGTCGGCACCGGTCACCGCCGCGATTTGCTCTAGGCCGAGCCCGCCCTCCTCGTGGAGCAGAAACGCTTCGCGCTGCGCCAGCGGCAGCGCTTCGACCAGCTCAAGCAGCCGTCTTGCCTGCTCACGCGCCTGAGCCGCGCGCTCCGGCTGCGCCGCCGCAGAAGCTGCGAGCTCGACGGGATCATCTTCTTCGCGATCGAGCGAAACCAGCTCGAGTCCTTTCCCACGGCGGAAGTGATCGATCAGTCGATTGTGGGCGAGTGTGTACAAGTACGTGGTGAACTTGGCCTCCACGCGGTAGCGGGCGCGAGCCTGAACCAGATTCAGCCAGATGTCCTGAAACAACTCCTCGGCAGCGGCGGCGTTGCGGCAGTGACGAAGCAGATAGCGGAACACGCCACCGCGATGGCGCGCATAGAGCGCATCGAACGCGGCAGCATCGCCCGCGCTGAAGCGCAACATCAACTCTTCGTCTGAAGGCATCGCCTCCATCGCCGCGGGAGTATACGCGAGCGGCGTATCCCCCGCGGTTCGAGTTCGTACGCGTTGTCACCGGGGCGGATCGGGCACAAAACGGGCGGGAAACGGGTTCGGATCGCGGGGCCTCGGGGGAATGATGCCGCGCGCCACGAGATTTGCTCGGGAGTCGTAACGCAATTCGACGATCTCATTAGGGAGGTCCGATTCGCGCTCGAAGCCCACGTAGCGCGCGTGCGAGGCTTCGCTGCGACCGTGGCCCGTGCCGATGCCCGGTTCGATCGCGGCCCCGGGTGCCGGCGCACCCTCGACCGAGAAATCCGGAGCGGCATTCTGGGCCGCCGCAGGCGCTTCGCCGCGTCGCTGGGCGGGCGCCGGCTGGCGGAGCTGATCGTCGCTGCGCGGCTCGATGCGCGGCTGCGGCTGTTCCAGCTCGGCCGGGGCCTGAGCTTTGCGACGGAACAGCGCCACGCCGATCACGCCGACCTCGTCTGGTCGTCCGGTTCGGGTGGCGTAGGCGTCGCTTCGGTCCGTGAAATAGAAGGCGGCAATGCGCGCCAGACTCTTGCGCCAGCCGCGTATGTCCAGCGACTGCCATGCGCCGATCACGTACCCGCTCTGACCGGGAGAGGCCGTCTCACCGCTCACCACGTTGACTCCATCTACGGACACAACGGCAAGCAGATCAGCCGCGGTGTTGTTGCGAATGTGCACTTCGTATTCGTCGCCGGTCCGGCCCACGACGTACCAGCGCCCGTCGGAGCGAAATGTCGGAAGCATTGCGCCAGCGCTGCGATCGTAGATGCTAACCTCGGCCAGGGCTCCGACCGCTAGGGCCTGGGGCGCGGGGATGCACAGCAGCAGGCCGCCCAGAAGGACGCCAGAGTGTTTCATGACCCTCTCCTCTGCAAAAGTTGATTACAGAGGCTATGAACGCAGCGGGCCGCCGGAAGGGTTAACGAAAAGCGAGGCCGCCAGCGCGCTCGAAGGACGTGCCGCTTGGCGCTTTTGACTCAATTTCACCTGTCCGAGCCCGCCGGGCGCGCCACTTCAGGGTTGTGCGTGGGCGCTCTCACCGCAACGCCGAGGCGCGCGAGCAACGCGCGCAACTCGCGTGCGAAAACCACCGCGCCGGGCTGATCACCATGGATGCAGATCGTGTCGACCTCGAGCACCACGTCGCCACCGTCGAGCGCTTTCACTCGGCCCTCGCGCATCATTCTCTCCACCTGTGCCAGCGCCGCACCCAAGTCCTGGATCATTGCGTCGGGCCGGCCGCGAGCGGTGAGCGTGCCGTCGCTCTGATAGGTGCGGTCGGCGAAGACCTCGTTCGCCACGCTCAGTCCGAGGCTTCGGCCAGCGCGCACCAATTCGCTTCCAGCCAGGCCGAATAAGATCAAAGACGGGTCGAAGTCGCGCGTTGCGCAGGCAACCGCCTCGGCCAGCGCGGCGTCGCCCGCCGTCATGTTGTACAGCGCTCCGTGGGCCTTGACGTGCGTCAGCCGGCCGCCCAGCGCACGGCAGAACCCCGCGAGCGCCCCGATTTGATACAAGACCAGGTCGTACACCTCATCGGGAGTGACGCGCATCGCGCGCCGACCAAAACCTTGCAAGTCGGCGAGCGACGGATGGGCCCCGACCGCAACCCCGCGCGCAAAGGCGCCAGCAACGGTGTGGTGCATGATTGCGGGATCACCGGCATGGAAGCCGCACGCGATGTTGGCGGAACTGACGTGTTCGAGCACCTGCGCGTCGGCGCCCAGGGTCCAGGTGCCGAAGCTCTCACCCATATCGCAGTTGAGATCGACTGCAAGCCTCATTGCTTCATTCGCATGCGCAGCGCCTCACGCATGATCGCGAGGTCGCGGTCGCGCTGTAGATACAACCTCTGACTGTCCTCGGGCGCAATGGCCTCGAAGCGCAGCGTGTCACCCGGGGGCAGCTGAGCCAGCATCGGGAGATCCACGGCCGACACCTCTCCAATGGTCGGATAACCGCCGGTAGTCTGACGATTGGCCATGAGCACGATCGGGCAGCCGTCCGGGGGCACCTGAATGCTACCGAAGGTGACCGCCTCTGGCAGGATCTCAGTTGGCTGCTTCATGGTCAGCACGGGCCCTTGCAGACGGTAACCCATGCGGTCCGAGTCGGGGGCGATGCGGTACTGGGCGGCGGCGAACTGCTCACGGGTTTCAGCGGTAAAGAGCTCCCAATGCCGGCCGGGCGTGAAATGGATGCGGTGATGGCCATGCGCGAGAAACGCCGAGTTCGCGTCCACCGACCAGCGCGGATAGGCATACGCGGCACCCGCTTCGAGCAGTCGCCGCAGACTGGGATACGCATTGACGTGGGCCTCACCGGTCGCGACCAGATCGCCACGCCGAAGCGCGCGTCCCTGGAAACCGCCGAAGCCGCCGCGCAGATACGTGCTCTTGCTGCCCATGACCGGCGCCACGTCGAAGCCTCCGGCCACGGCGAGGTAGGCGCGACAGCCAAGTCGACACGTACCGAAATCGAGCACACAACCCCTGCGCAACAGCACCGGTCGCGCCGCGGGCACGCTCTTGCCTTCTATGGCGGGAGCAAAGTCCCCTCCGCAGATGGCGACCAGAGTGTCCTGGGTGAACTCCAAACGCGGCCCGGTGAGTGTCATTTCGAGTGTGGCCTCAGGCTCGGGGTTGCCCACCAGCATGTTGGCCAAGCGATGCGAGTATTCGTCCATCACACCGCCCACGGGAACGCCGAAACACTGGTATCCGTAGCGCCCCAAATCCTGCAGCGTCGAGAGGATTCCCGCGCGGTGAACCTTCAGCGCCATCGTGCGACCCGGGACACGGCTGCGAACTGCTCCGCGGTGATGGGAACAAAGCGTACGCGATCGCCAGCAACCAGCAAGCTCGGCCGCTCAGCGTAGGGGTCGAAGAAGCTGAGCGGCGAGCGTCCGATCAGGTGCCATCCGCCCGGCAGATCGAGGGGATACACGGCGGTGAGTTCACCGCCGATCGCCACGCTGCCGGCAGGCACGCGCGTGCGCGGAGTGGGCTTTCGTGGGGTAGCGATGCGCGCATCGAGGCCAGCCAGGTAGGCAAAACCAGGCGCGAAGCCGAGCATTTGCACCCGATACAAAGGCGCGCTATGCAGCGAGATCACTTCGTCTGGGGTCAAGCCGTGAGCGCTCGCGAGCGCTTCGAGGTCCACTCCGAACTGAGCAGCATAGCAAACCGGAATCTCATGCTCGCTGCCGTCGGGGGCGGTCGTGGGATCGAGCGTGTCGAGGCGTTGAAGCACCTGTTGTGCCAAGGCTTCGAACGGTGTCTGCGCCTGAGGCAGGGGCTCGATTTGCAGAGGGTCGTAGTGCAACGCGACGGTGCACGCCGCGGCCACGACGTCGCGCACGCCGGCGAGCGGGTGATCGAGCAGGTGCCGCGTCACCGCGTGGACACGCTGCACCGTTTGCGCCGAGGTGTCGGCGCCGAGCTCTAAGACGAGCGCGCAATCGCCCAGGTGAGATACGCGCAAGTGGCCAAGCTTGGGCTCAGTCATGGAGAGCTGCACGCCCTAGGGTAAGCTATGCTCGAGCGGGAGGGCGATCCGGAGTGTCTCGACCATGATCAGGTCTTGCACCGACCACGATCTACTTGACATCTACACCGTAATCAACGACGCAGCGCATGCATACCGCGGGGTCATTCCGCCTGATCACTGGAAAGAGCCCTATATGAGCATGGACGAGCTGCGCACGGAAATAGCCGCAGGCGTGCGTTTCATGGGCTACCGGCTCGCTGACCAGTTGGTTGGCGTCATGGGTCTGCAAGATGTTCTCGATGTGGCGCTTATCCGACACGCCTACGTGCGCACAGCGTATCGCAACCAGGGTATCGGCGGCCAGCTTCTCGCCGAACTGCGCGCTCAGGCTCGGCGTCCGCTTCTGGTGGGTACTTGGGCCGCAGCGCGCTGGGCGATCCGGTTCTACGAGAAGCATGGCTTTCGTCTCGCCTCCGAAGCCAACAAGCGGCGGCTGCTCGGCAGGTACTGGTCCATACCCGCCTCTCAGCTGGAAGCGTCGGTGGTGCTGGCCGAGCCGGCTTTGGCGATGGGGAAGTGAGGTTTGCGGGCCAGCCAAGAAAAGCTTGCTGATGGGTGTGTCCGCTGCCGCCCTATTCGCTGAGGTGAGTCAGCGAGGCGGCATGCGCTTCCCAGTTACGTCCATCAAAGGGCAGCAGCTTGACCGACCGGATCGTTGTGCGATCCAAGCAGCGCACATTGACGCTAAATCCGTTCGGGTTCGAGCGCGGCACGTAGAACGCTTTCACGCCGCATATCTTGCAGAACAGGTGTTTGGCCACGCCGGTATTGAAGGTATAAGTGGTGAGCGCATCTGCTCCGCAAACCAGGTGGAACCTGCTTGCCGGCACGATGAGATGCAGAAAACCGGTGCGCTCGCACATCGAGCAGTTGCACTCGTGGACTTCCAAGTCTTCGGGCGCTTCGACCTCGATGCGGACCGCTCCACAGTGGCAACTTCCGGCGTGAATCAACGCGTTCCCCTCCTCCTTCTCCACGGGTGCTCAGCGCGAACACATCGGAGGCATAGCCGCGCAAGCTCCCCAGCCGCTGCTCGGTTCATTGACAAGCGTCCTCGGGCCTGCTGAGTCTGCATTGCACTTTGCTGCGCTCCGCGTCGGTAGCGCACAAATACAGCTTGCCTTTGCATTCGGCGCACCAAGCCGTTGTCACGCCCCGGCGCGAGAAATCGCTGTTGACGATTTTCACTTCGCCCGTCGAGCATGGTGTGGCTTTGGAAGTGAGCCGCTCCGGGCTGGAACAGGCTTGGGCCAGCAGCGCAGCCGCTAAAAGCACAGCCGGAAACGTTCGTCTGGCGAGCCCGTCGGGCACGCGCCGTGTGTCTCGCGACCCTGCCACTCGCACTTTTGTGCCGGCACCCTAACTGTGAATGTAGTGCTCCAGTTGCTCGATGACGAAGCGCTGCTCGGAGATCACCTCCTTCACCACGTCGCCGATCGAAATCACGCCGACCACGCGCCTGCCCTCGAGCACCGGCAGGTGCCGAATGCGCTTGTCCGTCATGAGCGCCATGCACTCCTCGATGCTCTGGTCGGGACGCACGCACACCACCCTGTGGGTCATGATCTCGCGCACCGCCGTATCCTTGGAGGACTTCCCGTGCAAGATAACTTTGCGCGCGTAGTCTCGCTCCGAGAAAATCCCCGCAAGCTCCTCGCCGTCCAGCACCACGAGGGCGCCGATGTCCTTGTCAGCCATCAGCTTGAGCGCCTCGAGCACCGAGGCCTCCGGTGAGATCGACAGCAGCCGATGCGACTTGGCCTCTACGATTTCCTTGACGGTCTTCATGCAGCCCCCTTCTGCTGAGCGCACCTATTCCGCGTTACCCGTCTAGCGCGTCCCCGCGGGTCAGTGTAGCAGCTGGCAGGGAAGGTGAACACGCCGAAAACGCAACGCGCGAGCGCATCGGTGGGCGCCGTGGGGAAGGCGCGCGCCGCGCCGCCGCGCCCGAGCGGGTCAGCCGAGCTCGCTCCACGCTTTTGCTAACCGTTTGAACGAAATTGGATAAGCGGTCTTGAGCCGCTGCCCCCACAGCGACACGCGCAGCTCCTCGAGAGCCCAACGGAATTGCTCGAGTTTGGGGTCATGCAGGCCACGCTGGCTGTGCTCGGCGAGGCGCGCCTGATAGGCTTGTCGCCAGCTTTGGATCTGCTGCTGCCAATCGGCGTCCTTGGTCGGGTTGACGGAAAACTTGTCCACGCGCAGCTGGATCGCCCTGAGGTAACGCGGGTACTCCTTGAGCCGGGTGAGCGGTGTGGCGACGATGAAGCCGGGTGCCAGAAGCTCCTTGAGCTGATTGCGGATGTCGGTCATGGCTCGCTGCCAGATCGGGACACCGGCCTGGTTCAGCCTCGGGCGCAGCGCCTGATACTCGGCGAGGATCTCGCCGACTGCAGCACAC
>Ga0187780_10004164_pt1 | contig 10853 bp, 9 predicted proteins | sample 1015_Q2_SP10_20__FD_132429 | JGI IMG/M metagenome (GOLD analysis project Ga0187780, IMG submission 132429) | Tropical peat soil microbial communities from peatlands in Department of Meta, Colombia - 1015_Q2_SP10_20_MG | ecosystem: Environmental > Terrestrial > Soil > Wetlands > Peat | place...
GCCGCTAAGCCGCCGGCTCGCAAAGTCGCAGCCACCAAGGCGGCGCCCGTGAGCAAAGCGGGCGCGCGTCCTGCCGCCGCCCCCGCCCAAAACGCCAGTGCGGCCCTGGTTGGCTCAGCATCCATGGCAACGTTGCCGCCGCCAAAGCCCGCGGCGCGACCGGCACAAGTTATCAGTGCGAAGGAACTGGCATCGGCCCACGAATACCTGCTCAGTCGCTCGGCAAGCCGCAGTGAGGCACCCGTGATCGTCGATGGCAAGCCGCTGCTAACCGAAGAGCAGCTGCTGTCGATGCCCGAGTCCGATTACATGAATAGCGAGCAGCTGGCATTTTTCCGGCATCGGCTGCAGCTGATGGAACGCGAGCTGCTAAGCAACGCCGATGAAACCACCGAGCATCTGCGCGAAACCGTTATCGTTCCCGATCCAGCGGATCGCGCGACGATTGAAGAAGAGCACGCCTTGGAATTGCGTACCCGCGATCGCGAACGAAAACTTCTGAAAAAAGTGCAAAGTTCGCTGGCGCAGATCGAGGCCGGCGAATACGGCTTTTGCGAAGAGACCGGCGATCCGATCGGCATCCCGCGCTTGCTGGCGCGGCCAACCGCGACCTTAAGCCTTGAAGCCCAACAGCGCCGGGAGATTAAGCAAAAGCTCTTTGGCGACTAGCATCGGCCGAGCTGACCCGCTGCACCGATATTCGAAGACCGCGCGCAGCGGGTCAAAACGCAATCTCTACGGCCTACTCGGAGTTCTCCGACGCCGCGACTTTATCGTGCGCTTTGGCAGTCTCAACGGGCAGGCCCTTGAAGAAATGCATTGCCTGCTGAAGTTGAAAGTCCTCTGCGCTGCCAAACTCGTAGCGATGTGCCGACGCGGGAGCATGCGGCTCGGTCTCCTCCGCGGCCTTTTCTGCCTTTTCCGAAGACGCTTTCTCGCTCGCACCAGTGCCGGTGTTGACCAGATGGTGGGCTAGGTCGGCTTCGCGCACGCTCAGACCGGCGAAATTGCCCTCTGCCGTGTCGTCGACCAACAAGTCCGGCACGATCCCTTGTGCCTGAATCGAGCGCCCGCTGGGTGTGAAGTAGCGTGCGGTGGTCAACTTGATCGCCGCTGGGTTTTCCCGGTCATTGCGTATCTGAATCACGCTTTGCACTGAACCCTTGCCAAAGGTCTGCGTGCCGATCAACTTGGCGCGCTTGTGGTCCTGCAAGGCCCCGGCAACGATCTCCGAGGCCGAGGCGCTGGCGCCATTGACGAGGATCACCATTGGCACGGTTTTGACCTCGGCCGGCAGATGCGTAAGCGGATCATCGCCGCTGCCCCGCAGATAATCCGATGGCGCCGCCACAAAGCGCCGGTGCGCGTCCTCCGTGCGCCCTTCGGTAGAGACGACCAGCGCGTCGCGCGGCAGAAACACCGCGGTCACACCAACGGCACCATTGAGCACGCCACCGGGGTCATTGCGCAGATCCAGCACCAAGCCCTTTAAGGGCCCGGCCTTGTAGAGCTGGTTGATCTGCTTGACCAAGTCTTCAGTGGTGCGGTCCTGGAACTGGGTGATGCGTACAAAGCCATAGCCCGGCTCGATCATGTGGGACTTGACGGACTGCACGCGGATGATGTCGCGAATGATCTTGACTTCGACCGGCTGCGCTTCACCTTTGCGCGCCAGCGTTAGCGTAATGGGCGTCTGGGGTTTGCCGCGCATCAGCTTGATCGCGTCGGACAAGCTCATGCCACGCGTGAACTTCTCATCGATCTTGATGATGACATCGCCCGCATGGATGCCGGCACGCGCCGCCGGGGTGTCGTCGATCGGAGCGATGACCTTGATGGCGCCATCCTCCGATCCGACCTCGATGCCTAGTCCCCCAAATTCGCCCTGCGTACCGATTTGCAAGTCGCGATAAGCCTCGCCATCCAGAAATGCCGAGTGCGGATCGAGGCCCGACAACATGCCCGAGATCGCCTCTTGCAAGAGCTTTTTGTCTTCGACCGGTTCGACGTAGTTCGCCTTGATCGCGCCGAACACGTCGGTAAATTCACGCAATTCCTCGATCGGAATCGCTCGGCTATCGCGAAACGCGTACGCCGTCACCCCGTAGCTGATCGATACGCCAGCGATCAAACCGATGCCAATTAAACCCCAACTACGCAAGCGCCCACTCATTGAACCTCCAACCACATCGTCCCCTTGCCTTGCCCCGGCAGGGCCAAAGCCTGCGCGACCTTACCGCGCAACCGCCCAGGCAAGCGGGTCGAAAGGGCGACCCTGGAAACGCATTTCGAAGTATAGGCCCGATTGGGCGTTACCTCCGCTATTGCCGACGGAGGCAATAACCTCGTCCGCATCGACCGCATCGCCTACCCCGTGTAGCAAGGCCTCATTGTCGGCGTAAACCGACAAAAAGCCCTCTCCGTGGTCCAAGATCATCAGATTCCCAAAGCCCCGCAGCCAATCGGCAAAAACCACCCTTCCGGCAGCCACGGCGTGCACCGGGCTGCCGGGGTCGGCGCGGATAAATAGACCCTTCCAGGCCGGCGCACCGGCTTGGGGCTGACCATCCTCGCTCAGGCGGGGAGCGCCATAGTGCGAGGCGATTTGTCCCTGTACGGGCAAAAGCAGCTTGCCACGCAGCCGCGCGAAGCGGCTCGTCTGTGGGGGCTCAAAGTGGTCCGAATCGCGCCGGGACAACGCCTGCTGCTCGGGGCCGGGCGCCGCGCCTTGCGCAGGAGCCTTGGGCCGCGCTGCGGCGGCGCGGCGGCGGGCCTGTTCGGCCAATACCTTGCCTATTTGGTCAATCAGGGTGCTCATGCGTGCGTCATCGCGCTCCAAATTCGCCACAGACCGCCGCTGCAGGGCTATCTCGTGTGACAGGCGCGCCAGCGTTGCACGCCGGGCAGCCTCCTGCTGCAGCAGCTGGGCCCGACCGGAGCGTTCGTCGGCCAGGATCTTTTCCAATTCCGCGTTACGTTGCACGTATTCGGATTCAAGCCCCGCCAGTTCGGTGCGCCGATCATGCAGCTCTCCGATGCGGTGCACGCGGGCCCGTACGACCGAGTCCAGATAAGCGCTGTCACGGCCGTCTTGTTCGCTTTGCGACGGCTCGACCAGATCCTGAAGCTGGGAGTGGTGCAAGAGAACAAATTCGCTGCGCAAGGCCAACCCCAGCGCGGAAGCGTGGCTGCTTTGAGCGGCGGCAGCTTCGCGCTCGCGAGCCTGCAGTTCAGAAATGCGCTGCTCGACTTGGCGGCGTGAGGCGGCCAGGTGCTGTAGATGCCGGTTGGAGGCCGAAATGGCCGACTCGGACGCCGCCAACGCGTCGGCGGCTTCGGAGTGCGCCGTTTCAGCCGACGCCAAGGACTTTTTAAGCTGCGCTAATTTCGCCTTGAGCTCGCGCTGCTCGGCTTGTAGCTCTCGTTGGCGCCGGGAGGACGCGGCAAGCGAGCTTGCCGCCTGATTGGCAGACGTTTGGCCATGCGGCCGTGCGGGCGCGGTCTTGGATTGATCGTGCGCGGCTTGGCCGGTCGAATTTTTGTCGGCGCTCGCCGACGATTGCTGGGCGAGACCGGTCGTGTTTAGCAGCGTAACGCCGAGGGCGGCAGCCAGCAAATCGCGCCCCAGCGCGGGCCAGCGGGCGAGCGCGCGCCGCCAACCTAGCGGCTCGCGTGAATTCAACGAGCCGCTGCCCGCCCTTGCGCAGCCACCGCCGCAGTCGCGCGGGCAATTTCTTCCGGGTTCCCCAGGTAGTAATGCCGCAATGGGCGCAAAGTCTCGTCAAACTCATACACCAGCGGCTGGCCGGTGGGAATGTTCAGTTCCACGATCGCTTCATCGGAAACGCCATCCAGGTGTTTGATCAATGCGCGCAGCGAATTGCCGTGCGCAACCACGATCGCGCGGCGTCCGCGCACTAGCGCGGGCGCAATTGAATCGTTCCAAAAAGGGATCACGCGCGCCACCGTGTCCTTCAGACACTCGGTCAACGGAACCTGTTCCGGTTTCAGATTGTGGTAGCGCGGGTCCTTACCGGGCCAGCGCGGATCGTCCTTTTGTAGCGGCTCAGGGGCAACCGCGTAGGAACGACGCCAAAGCAGTACTTGGTGCTCGCCAAATCGCGCGGCAGTCTGTGCCTTGTCCAGGCCCTGCAGCGCCCCGTAATGGCGCTCGTTGAGCCGCCAACTATGCACTACGGGAATCCACATCTGGTCCAGCGCGTCCTGCGCGATCCACAACGTGCGGATAGCTCGGCGCAACACCGAGGTGTACGCCAGCTCAAAGCTATAGCCTTCGCGCAGCAATAGCTCTCCGGCGGCACGTGCCTCGGCGCAACCCGTCTCGGTCAGGTCAACATCGGTCCATCCCGTGAACCGATTTTCCCGATTCCATAGGCTCTCGCCATGGCGCAATAGCACAAGTTTGTGAACAGTCATCGACACTTCCCGGTAAGACGCAATCGCCCGCATTACGCTGGCGGGCCTTTGTGCGCAGGCCTGAGCCTGCGCCATTCTATAATCCGTCTGCTGGCACGTCGGAGCAAGCGGCAAGTGCTGCACTGCCCCACGGGCGCAGATTCGCGGCGATGGCCGACCTGCCCAGCCGATTCCGAAGCAAGATGAGATTCATAATCGACAATGTCGCTCTTATCGCGGTAGCCCTGGTCAGCGGTGGGTTCCTCGTCTGGCCGCTACTGCGCGCACGCGCGGGTGGACCGAGCCTGGGCACGCTGGCAGCAACGCAACTGATGAATACGCGCGAAGTGCAGATCGTGGACGTGCGAGCCGCCACCGAATTTGGCGCGGGATCACTTCCCAATGCTAAGAACCTGCCCCTACCCGAAGTTGCGAAACGAGCCGGGGAACTGCGCAAAGATCGGCCCGTGCTTGTTGTCTGCGATCTGGGGCGTCGGGCCTCGCTGGCGGCGGTCAAGCTGCGATCAGCCGGCATCAGCGAGGTTTACATCCTCGCCGGCGGGCTGCAAGCGTGGCGCGCAGCCGGACTGCCGGTGGCCAAATAGGGAGACAAGAAGCAGATGAGTACGAAGGTCCGCATGTACAGCAGCGGTTTGTGCCCGTTTTGCCGGCGTGCCGAGGCGCTGCTGACGGCGCGCGGCGCAAAGAATATCGAGACCTTGCGCGTAGACCAAGACTCGAAGCTGCTCGCGGAGATGGTGCGGATAACCGGCCGACGCACGGTGCCGCAGATTTTTATCAACGAGCGCCATGTTGGCGGCTACGACGATCTGGCGGCCATCGACCGCGAAGGTGGTTTGACCGCACTACTGGCAAATTAACTGACCGGCTGCCTGTGCGTCCGCGACGCGGCAGCGTGTCATTGCATCCGTATTGTGAAGAACACTCCTGCGCGCGGCGCCGGAGTCCACTAGTGTGCCGAGGCGAGCCATGACGAGCGATACAAACAGCAATAGACAAAACGCGGGGTCGGCGACGCCGCCGGGATCGCCGGTCTTTCAGTTGCAGCGCGTATATCTGAAGGACGCCTCGCTGGAGATGCCGCATGCTCCGCAGATTTTCCTTGAGCAGGGTTCGCCGCAAATCGAAGTTCAGCTCGACGTCAGCCATGAGGACGTCGTCGAAGGGGTCATCGAAGTTGTCGTTCGAGTCACCGTTACGGCGCGTATGAGCGATAAGGTCTTGTTCCTCGTCGAAGCCAAACAGGCGGGGATTTTCGAAATGCGCGGAATACCGGAGCAGCAACTTGCGGCGGTGCTGGGCATCGTCTGCCCGGGAATTATCTATCCGTATCTGCGCGCCAATATCGCCGATTTGCTGACTCGTACGGGTCTGCCGCCGATCCATCTGGCGGAGATCAACTTCGAGGCGCTGTACCAGCAAAAGGCCGGCAAAGGTGCCGCAGCCGCGCCGGGTCTCATCATCCCTTCTTCTTCCCAGACACGTCAGTAACCGGGTGCCGGGACAAGCTGGTAAGACGACTCGATCCATCGTGCGCGTTACCATCCTCGGGGCCGGTGCTTGGGGCACCGCGTTCGCTTGTACGCTTTGCACCCGACACCCGACGATGTTATGGGCGCGTAGCGCCCAGCAGGCCGACGGTATGCAAAGCACCCATCGCAACGATCGCTATCTGCCGGGGCGCGAACTTGATCAGGCACTGGGTATTACCTCGGAGCTGGACGTTGCGCTGGAGCATGCAGCCGACGGCCTGCTGTTTCTTGCCGTTCCCATCGCTTCCTTGCGCGCCCTGGTGCGGCAGCTGCAGCAGCGCTGCTTTGCCGGTCCCTGCATCTGGCTTTGCAAGGGCCTGGAGCGTGACACGGGCATGCTGGCGCACCAGATCATCGCAGACGAAATGCCGCGCAACGCTGCTGGGCCGCTGTCGGGTCCGAGCTTCGCCGAGGAGGTTGCGCAAGGCCTGCCGACCGCGCTGGTGGTCGCGGGCACAAAGGAGTTGTGCGAACGGGTCACGGCGACGGTCCATGGCGGCAACTTGCGCATTTACTCGACCGATGACGTTGTAGGCGTCGAAGTCGGCGGCGCTGTGAAGAACGTCATGGCAATCGCCACCGGCATTGCCGACTCCTTGCACTTGGGGCACAACGCGCGAGCGGCCCTGATCACGCGCGGGCTGACCGAAACCAGCCGCTTTGGCCAAGCGCTGGGCGCGCGGGCCGAGACTTTCACCGGTCTGACGGGTCTTGGCGATCTGATCCTGACCGCCACGGGTGATCCCTCGCGCAATCGGCGCATTGGTTTGGCACTGGGCAACGGCATCGCGCTTGGCGATGCCGTGGCGGGCCTGGGGCATGTCGCCGAGGGAGTCTGGTCGGCGCCGGCGATTGTTGCGCGGGCGCGCGCGATGCGAATCGAGATGCCTATCAGCGAAGCCGTGTGCGCGGTTCTTGAGGGTCGAACCAGCCCGCGCAATGCGGTCGAGCAGTTGCTCTCGCGCGACCCCCGGGCCGAGGTAAGTTAGCTTGCCAGTGGCTTGCGCACCTGCGGTGATCATCCCGGGTTGAACCGAAACTCGATGATGAATCGATCTCGCATCAGCATGGCGGTTGCCCTGTTGGCATTTGTTGCAGCACTGGCCGCCTGGATCTACTGGCCTACGAGCCAGACCCTGGCGCTTCCCGCGGGGCAGTCGCTGGACGTCGCCCAGCTAGAAGAGCTTGCACCGCTGCCGGCCTTTTCCCTGGAACGTGCGGGGTCTGCGTTCACGCCGGCCGATCTGCAAGGGCGATGGTCGTTCGTGTATTTTGGATATACCAATTGCCCTGATGCTTGTCCCGCTACTCTGGCCCTTTTGAGCCACGTGCAAGAGTCGCTGCAAGCGCAGGGACTTCAGCCACCGCGGATCGTCTTCATTTCTCTGGATCCGCGGCGCGACACTGCGCAATTGCTAAGCCGGTACACCGCCGCGTTCGGTGCCGACACCATCGGGGCTACTGGCAGCGACGCCGCGCTGCAGGGGCTAGTTAATTTTTTCGGTATCACGTTCGAGCGCAAGGATCAAGGCGACAAGACCAATTACACGATCGACCACACCACAAATTTTTTCCTCGTGACGCCCGACGGGCGCTGGCTCGCGACTTTTGCCCCCGCCGACGATGCCGAGGCGGTCGCGGCCGACACGCTCAAACTCATACACATGCCTTTGCCTTAGGCTTTTGCGGCCTTCGCCTGTTTGGCCTGGTGTGTCACGCTACTTCTCACGTCTGCCAGCGTGCGCCGGGCGATTCTTCCGAGCACCCGCGCCTTTTGCATCAATGGGAATCGTCGAAAATTCGTGCTGACCGTGCCTTTAGTAAAAGCCGTCATCTTCGAGTAGTCAATTGCGATCTGCACGATCACAGGGCGACGTTGCGCCGCGAGGCGAAATGCCTCCGATATCGCCGCGCTCGATTGCGCGTCGCTATCGATCGGCACCCACGCCGCGCCAGTAGCTCGCGCCAGAGCTTGATGGTTGATTTCACCAACCTTCGTGCATGGCGCGCGCCGATAGAGCAGACGCTGCGCTTGCGCGATCTGCGCCGATTCGCCGTCCTGAAAGACGAAATAGATGATGCCTAGTTGCAGGCGTACCGCAGTGACGATCTCCATGCAGGTCATCAAAAATCCTGCGTCGCCGACGATTGCGACGGTGCGTCGATCCGGATGCACGAGCTGCGCTCCGATCGCGGCCGGCACGGCATACCCCATGGCGTTAAAGTCGGTCGGCAAGATGAGCTTGCCGCCGGGGAAAATGGGCAGCAGCTCCGCGGTGAGGTATGTATGGTTGCCATCGTCGACAACGACCATGGCATCGTCCGGCAAGCGACTGCGCAGCTCGCCAAAGAACCGCGCCGGATTGACACGCCCTGCGCTGTCGTGAGCCAGCCACTGCGCCTGAAACCGCGCCTTGTCTGCCGCAATCTGCGCAGAAAGCCTGTGCGCGCGCGCCCCAGCGTCTTTGGACGCACGCGGCTCGATTTGCCGTAGCAAGGATTGCACGACCAACTTGGCGTCACCGGCGAGCGTTACGGCGGCCGGGTAGTTGGCATTGAACACGGCCGGGTTGATGTCCACGTGGATCAGCTGTGCGGGCACGCGTACGCCATAGCTACCGGTCGCGATCTCGGCAAAGCGGGTACCAACTGCGAGCAGGCAGTCGCATTTGGCGAAGGCGTTGCGCGCCGCCGGCACCGCAGAGCGGCCAAAGCCAAAGCCGGCGTGCAGGCGATGGTCATGCGAAAAGCTTGCAAGCCCCTGCAACGTGGTAGCCACCGGCGCGCCAATACGCTCAGCGATCTGCGCCAGCGCATCGGCCGCTCCCCGCCCACCCCATCCAACAAAGATGCCGGGATGTTGCGCCGCGCTGAGCAGTTCGGCGGCGCGCACGATCGCGTCGGGCTCAGCAAACGATGAGGGAATCGGCGCTGTCCACGTTGGCAAAGCTCCCACTTCGCCGGCAAACAGCAGCACGTCCAATGGCAGCTCAACTAGCACGGGGCCGGGTTCACCGCTAAGCGCCACGCGCGCAGCCTCAAAAATCGTGGGCACGACATCTTGGGTACGCAAGACGCGATAGGCGGCCTTGGTCAATTCCTTTGCGAGCGCAAGCTGGTCGATGTCATGGAGCTGATAGCGCCGAGGCATGTCGCGCCGAATGCCACCCGTGAGCACGATCACCGGTATGCCGGCTAGCCTCGCCTCGCCTATTCCCGAAGCCGCATGCGTCAATCCTGCCGCCGGAACCAGCGCCAGCGCTCCGATCGTGGCGCCGTCGGCCACGCGACTGACCGCATCAGCGGCAAATGCGCCGCACAACTCATGCGTCACAAGGATCGGGGTAATCGTTTCGGATTCATTGAGCTCGTCGTACAACTCGGTAATGTGCACGCCCGGAATACCAAAGGTCCATCGCACGCCGATTTGTTCGAGTGCGTAACGAGCAAGCCAAGCGCCAGTCTTGCTCATCTCGTCACTTCGTTGCGTCGCGCGGCGAGTCCCGCAAAATGCCGCGGGCTGCCCGTCGTGCCGAATAAATGCAGCCGCCCAGAAAAGTTCCCTCCAAGGCCCGCCGGCCGTTCATGCCGCCGCCGCCAAATCCCGCCGCCTCGCCTGCGACAAACAGGCCCGCGATTGGCTCTGCCGACGCGTCCAGCGCACGACCATCCAAATCGGAACTGATGCCTCCTAGCGATTTGCGGCTGATGATGCGCTCGCAGATCGCAATCAGGGGCCCAGCGCCAGGCTGCAGTATCGGCCCGGGGCGCGCGGTGCGCCATCGATCGGCTTTCCACAATCGCGCCAGGCGTATGTTTTTCCATTGCAGGTCGTCCTCGCCTACTGCACGGGTGCGAGCAGCCTCAAAAGCCTGCAGCGCTTCCTCGACCCACTGCAATCGCACCTCCTGAATCGGCATTTTGGTGCCAGCGGCCAACAGCGCGTTCATGCGCTGCACGAGCTGCGGTAGCGTGTCAGCCTGCACGAAGTCCGGACAGTGCTGCGACATCGTCTTGAGCAGCCACCGATTGCCAAACACGACGTCGCGCAACAACGCGAGCTTTCGGCGCTCGCGAATTGCCGGATTGAATTCGGCACCCGACACCGCGAGCTCGCGCAGCGCGATGCGACGGTTGAGGACCTGCCATGATAGGCCGCCGCCGGCCGCGATGCGCGCAACAAGTTCGCTCGTGTCCCAACCGGCAAGCAGTGGTGGCTCGAAGCGGCGGCCGCGTGGGTCGAGCCACAGTGCGCTGCGCGGCGGCACCAGCGACAATCCGTGGTCCTCCTGACGAGCTCGCCAATGCCGCACGCCAGCGGCGTAGTTCCACATGCGCTGCATGTTTGTTATTTGCGCGCCCACCGCCTTGCAGGCTTCGTGCAAGCGCCCGTCGCCGAAGCGATGCGCGCCGTTGAGCAGCTCTCTTGGTGCCGGCCCCCATTCGGGTGGCCAAAAGCGGCGCACGAGTCCCAGGTCGCCCGCGATACCACCCGAGGCGATCAGCACCGCCGACCCGTGCAGCTCGAAGCGCTCATCGGAACTTTCCAGTCCGCCGGCCACTCCCCGAACGCGTCCGTTTTCGACCAATAGGCGCTCGACTCGGTGCCCGAAGCGCAGATCCAGCCAATGGGAGTGCGCCTTAAGTTGCGCAATCAGGCGCAGCGTCAGCTCCTGTCCCGTGCCCCAGACAATATGCCAGCGCGCGACGCTGTTTCCTTTTCTCTCGGGCCACAAGGGCGCAGGCAAAAAGCGCAGCCCGTTCGAACCCAACCAATCGAAGACCTCTCGACGGCATTCGTGCACGTAGGCATGCGCCCAACGGTACGGCCAGCCGTCCTCGGGCCCGATCTCGCCAAAGCGCTGCCAGTCCGTCAGCGCGAGC
>Ga0187780_10004165_pt1 | contig 10853 bp, 9 predicted proteins | sample 1015_Q2_SP10_20__FD_132429 | JGI IMG/M metagenome (GOLD analysis project Ga0187780, IMG submission 132429) | Tropical peat soil microbial communities from peatlands in Department of Meta, Colombia - 1015_Q2_SP10_20_MG | ecosystem: Environmental > Terrestrial > Soil > Wetlands > Peat | place...
AAATACTGCAGCATTTATTTTTGAACCAATTCAAGGTGAAGCAGGAATTAATATTCCTAAGGATGGCTATTTACGTGAAGTTGAAGCTTTATGTAAAGAAGAAAATGTTTTAGTTATTGCTGATGAAATCCAAACAGGTCTTGGACGTACTGGGAAAATGTTTGCATGTGATTGGGAAGGTATAGCACCTGACATGTATATCTTAGGAAAAGCGCTTGGTGGCGGTGTATTCCCAATTTCATGTGTGGTAGCAGACCACTCAATATTAAATGTATTTGAGCCAGGTTCTCACGGTTCTACTTTTGGTGGAAATCCATTAGCTTGTGCTGTATCTGTTGCTGCACTTGATGTAATTAAAGAAGAACGTTTAGCTGAAAGATCAATGGAACTTGGTGAATACTTTGTTGCAAGATTAAAAGAAATTAACCATCCTCATATTAAAACAGTAAGAGGAAGAGGATTATTTATTGGGGTAGAGTTAAATGTACCTGCTCGCGTTTATTGTGAAGCATTGAAAAAACAAGGCTTATTATGTAAAGAAACGCATGATACAGTTATTCGTTTTGCACCACCATTAATCATTGAAAAAGAAGACTTAGATTGGGCAATCGAACAAATCTTTGAAGTGTTTAATGAACAAAAAGTAACAATCTAATTAGAGGGTGAAACTCATGAGTACAATCGGAACAGTGGATAAAAAAGAAGCGATCAAAGCAGAGGGAAAAGAGTTAATTACCTCTACTCAATTAGTTATTCAAGAAGCAATCGAAAAACTAGGATACTCAGCTGAAATGTATGAATTGTTAAAAGAACCATTACGTCTTCTAACAGTTCGTATTCCAGTGAAAATGGATGATGGATCTACAAAAATTTTTACAGGCTATCGTTCACAACACAATGATGCGGTTGGACCTTCAAAAGGTGGCATTCGTTTTCATCCAGAGGTTAATGAAGATGAAGTAAAAGCTCTTTCAATGTGGATGAGTTTAAAATGTGGCATTGTTGACCTACCTTATGGTGGAGGAAAGGGAGGCATTATTTGTAACCCTAAAGAAATGTCAATGTACGAGCTTGAGAGACTTAGTCGTGGATATGTTCGTGCAATTAGCCAAATTGTTGGACCGACAAAAGATATTCCAGCTCCAGATGTTTATACAAACCCACAAATTATGGCATGGATGATGGATGAATATAGCAGAATCCAAGAATTTGATTCTCCTGGTTTTATTACTGGGAAGCCAATCGTACTTGGTGGATCACAAGGACGTGAAACTGCTACTGCTCAAGGTGTAACAATTTGTATTGAAGAAGCAGCTAAACGAGAAGGAATTAGCCTTCAAGGAGCAAGAGTTATTATTCAAGGCTTCGGAAATGCTGGTAGCTTTTTAGCAAAATTCATGGTTGAAGCAGGTGCATTAGTAATTGGTATTTCCGATGCTCATGGTGCACTTTATGATCCAAAAGGTTTAGATATTAACGATCTATTAGATAAGCGTGATAGCTTTGGAACAATCACACCACAATTCACAGATGTCATTTCAAATAAGGAATTACTAGAAAAAGAATGTGATATTTTAGTTCCAGCTGCTATTTCGAATCAAATTACAAAAGAAAATGCTGCGAATATTAAAGCAAAAATTGTCGTTGAAGCTGCAAACGGACCAACAACATTAGAGGCTACTAAAATATTAACAGAACGTGGTATTTTACTAGTTCCAGATGTTCTTGCAAGTGCTGGTGGAGTATCTGTTTCTTACTTTGAATGGGTTCAAAATAATCAAGGATATTATTGGACAGAAGAAGAAGTAGCAGAAAAATTACGTATGAAAATGGTTGATTCTTTTGAAAGTGTTTATTCAACGTCTAAAAATCGTAATGTAAACATGAGATTAGCTGCTTATATGGTCGGAATCAAGAAAATGGCAGAAGCTTCTCGTTTTAGAGGTTGGGTATAAAAACTATTTTAATATTAGAGAATTATCGGTAAAATTTAACAAAACATATTTTTCGCACAACTCTCTATTTTCTGTTATTATATTGTTAGAATGTATAGCTCTTTGTGACTATCTTTAGGGGAAAATAGTCACAAAGAGAATTTTGTTTCGCATGAGATTAAGCGCTTACAACTAGGAGGGGTTATTTTGTTAGAGCAAGAATTAAAGCGTGAATTGAAAAGCCGACATCTATTTATGATTGCCCTTGGTGGTATTATTGGGACAGGCTTATTTCTTGGATCAGGTTATACCATCCATGAAGCAGGACCTGGGGGAGCAATGCTATCCTTTTTAGTCGGTGGATTAGTAATGTACTTAACAATGCTTTGTTTAGGAGAATTAGCGGTATTAAACCCAGATGCTGGTTCTTATCAAACATATGCTACGAGAAATATTTCACCAGCAGCTGGGTATGTTGTTGGCTGGATGTCGTGGTTAAACTGGTCTGTTACAATAGGACTAGAATTAACTACAGTTAGTATTTTAATGAAAAGATGGTTTCCAGATGTACAATCATGGATTTGGTGTGTAGTCTTTGGTGTGATATTATTCTTGATTAATGCATTGTCTTCTAAAAGCTTTGCTGAAGTAGAGTTTTGGTTTGCAAGTATTAAAGTTGTAACCATTATTGCGTTTATTGTATTAGGTGCCGCTGCAATGTTTGGAATCATTCCTATGCATGGACATAAAGCACCAATGTTATCAAACTTTACTGACCACGGCGGACTATTTCCGAAGGGGATCATGGCAATACTAGTTACAATGATTGGAGTAAACTTTTCATTCCAAGGAAGTGAATTAGTTGGAGTTGCTGCGGGAGAAAGTGATGATCCAGCTACAGCAGTACCAAAAGCAGTTAATAGTACTGTATGGAGAATTTTAATATTCTTTATTCTTTCGATTTTTGTTCTTGCAGGTCTGTTCCCTTGGGAAAAAGCGGGACTTGTTGATAGTCCATTTGTTGTTGTATTTGATAGAATAGGAATTCCTTATGCAGCTGATATTCTGAATTTTGTTATTATTACAGCTGTTCTATCAGTTGCAAATTCAGGATTATATGCAACTTCTAGAATGCTATTTTCGATGTCCAAAAAAGGAATGGTTTCACCTCGGTTTGGAAAGTTATCAAAAAGAGGAGTTCCTATTAATGCGTTAATTTTTAGTATGATTTTTGGTGCCTTATCACTTTTAAGTGGAATTTTTGCACCAGGTACAGTATATGTATGGCTAATTTCAATTGCTGGTTTTGGATGCGTATTTGTATGGGCATCAATTGCCTTATCAAACTATTTGGGTAGAAAAAAATACATCCAAGAAGGTGGAAAAGTAGTGGATTTAAAATATAAAACACCACTTTATCCATTCGTTCCATTACTTGCATTTGCTTTAAATATGATCACTATGATTAGTTTAGTGTTTATTTCAGATCAAAGAATGGCGATCTATTGTGGGGTGCCATTCGCTATCGGTTGCTATATCTACTATCATTTGGTAGTGAAAAAGAAAAATATTGATTTAGCAGATAAAAAAGAAGAAGTTACTAAAATAGCTAACTAGAATGTGAAAGAGAAGAGCCAGATTGAAAACAACCGAAAGTGTATTGTATCACTTTCGGTTGTTTTTTTGAAATCTTCTAACAATTGGTTAAAAAAGGTACTTACGAATAATAACTCGTAAGTACCTTTGTAAGATTTAATTTTAGTGGATTATTTCACTGGATTTTCACTTGTTAAAGAAACATTAGGTAGATAGTTTTTACCATTAGTTAAATCCCAACCTTTTACGCGCTTATTAACGCCTACAGTAGCATAACGATAAAGTGTAGGAATCATTGGTACTTCATCATGAATTAATTGTTGCCATTTGTTGTAAACATCTACACGGTATTTATTATCAAATGCTTTAGGTGAAATACCTTCTTGTAGTAATGTATCATTTTCAGCATTTGTCCAACGTTGATAGTTAAACATAGCATCTTTTGACCAAAGACCTGATGGGTCTGGATCAGAACCAGTTCCCCATGCACCTGCGAAAACATCTACTTTTGGATCATCTTTTTCAACTCTGTCATAGAATGAGTTCATTTCGGCTAATCTGCCATCTACTAATTGTGCGTTTAAGCCAATAGCTCTCCAATCTTGAAGATATAATTGTGCTAATGGTTCTGCAATATCACTACCACTTTTTGCAAGGAAGTTGATTACAAAAGGTTTGCCATTTGGATCTTCACGGTAACCGTCACCATTTGTATCTTTGTATCCTGCTTCATCTAATAATTTTTTAGCTTTTTTAACATCTTGTGTAAAGCCTTTTACGTCTTTATCCCAATATTTAGGGAATGATGGTGGAATTACTGTGTTTGCGGCGAAGCGAAGCCCTCTATACATTTTATCCCCGATTGCTTTTGTATCAATTGCATATGCCATCGCTTCACGAACACGTTTATCTTGGAATTTAGGATTATCCATTACGTTTAATTCTTTCTTTGCATCATAGTGACCTAGTTTAAAACCAATATAGTCATATGCTAAATCAACTTTCCCAAGAATTTCGATGTTTTTTAAAGATCTAGCTTTATCGATTTGCTCAGCTGGGAAATCAGCTATATCAAGGTCTCCGTTTTGTAGAGAAGCTGTAGCTACTGTAGGATTCACTACTTTTAATAATACGCCATCTAACTTCGGAGCACCTTTCCAATAGCCTTTGTATGCTTCGAATTCAACTGATTCGCCAGGTACAATTTTTTTGATTTTAAATGGTCCAAATCCAATTGGATGTTTACGAATTTGATCAGAACTTACTAATTTAGCAATTGGTACATTTGCTAAATATTTTTTAGGCATTGGATTTGTATTTAATCCTGTTAATAAAGAAGGGTTTGCTTGTATAAATGTAATTGAAATTGTTTTAGGATCAATTATTTTTATACCTGAAATTTTATCCGTCTTTCCTGCGTGATAATCAGCCATACCTACAACTTGTTGCATAAGAGAGTCATAACGAACACTTGTATAATTTTTATTTCCTACTACAAGATATGTGTACTCTAAATCTTCAGCTGTTACAGGGTCACCATTTGACCAATTTACATTATCTTTAATTTTAATTGTAATTGTTTTATTGTCATTGCTTAATTTATATGTAGCAGCACCACTTTGGTCATACATATAGTTCACATCGGTTCCTAAAAGTTGCTCATCAAAAAATTGAAGAACGTCAAAATCTGGTGAACTTTCAGCATAATTGGCGTTCAACTTTCCTTCAAACGCAGTATCAGAAATTAACCCGTACTTAAGGATCCCACCCTGAATAGATTTGTTGTCGTTTTTCATTTTTAAAGGGAATGCTGATGCATCAACTTTAGAAGCTGGTTTAGTACTTGTTTTATTACCTGCTGAACAAGCTGATAATAATAATGATGAAATAGCTAATGCACTAATTACTTTTGAAATCATCTTTACTTTTTTCATCTCAATCACTCTCCTTATCCTCTTCTTTGTCTTGCATCGGCAGCACGTTTAACCGCTTCGCCGATAAAATTTATACTCAGCATGAGCATTAAAATCATGCCCGATGCAGGTAACCAAATCCACCATTTATTTTGTAAAACATCAGGGTTCGTAGCATAACTAACTAGCGTCCCTAAGCTTGGGGTGCTTTCAGGAAGACCAAATCCTAAGAAAGTTAAGCCAGATTCAATCCCAATATTTCCAGCTAAATTCAATGTAAAAGCTACAATAATTAATGAACTAACATTAGGTAATAGATGAGAGAATAGTATTTTTATATTTGGAGTTCCGAGCGCTTTGGCAGCAGCTATATAATCTAGTTCACTTTCAGATAAAACCTTAGAACGGATCAGCCTAGCTTTACCTGTCCATAAAAATGCGCTCATAATTAAGATGAAATTTAATATCGAAAATTTAGGAACTAATGTAACAAATACGATAACCATCATCATGAAAGGTAAAATAAGGATAAAATCTATAATCCTCATAATAATCGAATCAATGACACCACCAAAATAACCAGCGATTAACCCAACCACTAACCCTACACAATTTGTAATCAATGTAATAAATAATCCAATTGTGAAGGAGTTGCGAGTTCCAATAATTAATTGACCAAAAATATCACGACCACCATAATCGGTTCCAAGCCAGTGTTCAGCAGAAGGTGGTAGATAAATGGATAGAATATCTACCGTTGTAATTTGACCTTGATTTAAATAGAAAGAAGTTATGTAAACCGCAATGATCAATAAAGTTAAAAAAATGAGTGATCCCATTGCTAGTTTATCTTTACGAAATTCGTTAAAAACAACAGAAAAGCCAGATGGACTTTTTTCAGTTTTGACGATTGAATTATTTTTATTTACTTGTACTTCCATCTTATTCACCTACCTTTTATTCTATTCTGATACGTGGATCAACTATACTTAAAATAATGTCTGAGAGAAGGGTACCTATTAGTGTTGCTAAGCTTGTCATCATAATAAGAGCAGTTACAACAGAATAATCCCTCTGCATAATTGATTTAATGAATAATTGTCCAAGACCAGGATAACTAAAGATAGATTCTAAAAATACTGAACCGCTAATTAGATTAGTAAGTTCATAACCCAAAAATGCTGCAATTGGTAAAAATGAATTTCGTAAAATGTGTCTTGAATAGATTCTAGCTTCAGGGACACCTTTTGATTTTGCTGTTCTTACAAAATCTTTTACTTTTGTATCAATGATTTCACTTCGTAAATATTGTGATATACCAACTGTAGAAATCAATGCACCAGATAAAGTTGGAAGAACTAAATGATTGATTTTGCTAATGTAATAGGCAAACGTGCCATTATCAATAGTAGGATCGATACTTCCTCCAGTTGGGAAAAGATTTAGATAAAAACCAAAAATAAATAGCATAACAATCGCAAAGATAAATAAAGGTGTTGCAAATCCTAGATAGTTATATCCAGTAACGAGTCTATCTGCCCATGTATCATTCCACCGACCACTTATTACCCCTAGTGGAATGGCTAGTATATATGTAACTAATAAAATGGAAAAAGATAAGAGGACTGTATTACCGATTTTTTCACCAATTACGTCTTTAACTGGTATTTGTTGTGTATAGGAAATACCAAAATCTCCATGTAGTGCATTCTTCATCCAGCGGACATACTGAACATAAGCTGGGTCATTTAAGCCCATTTTTTCACGTATGGCCTCGGTTTGTTTTGGATCAGCTTTTGGATTAGCTGCTCTTCCAGTTAAGGCATCACCAGGCATTCCTTTTGCTAGTATGAAAATTAAAATACTTAAAATAAAGAGCTGAGGAATCATAATAAGTGTACGACGAATAATAAATTTCCACATCGCTTAACATCCTTTCTACGGTAAAGCTACTCGGTGTGAGTCTGTGAATTTTTTTAAATCGTATGGTCTGCCAGTATGATCAAAAAAAATTTCAGAATTTTGTTCATACTCTTTTTTTACATCTTGTCTCATTTTAAGTTTTTCATCTCTGAATTCTGGGCGAATGTCTGGGATTGCTGCAACTAAGCGTTTTGTATAAACGTGTTGAGGATTCGATAAAATGTCCTCAGAATTTCCTTCTTCAACTAATCTTCCTCTATACATTACGCCAACTCTGTCACATAAATGGCGAATAACACCTAAATCATGTCCAATAAATAAATAAGTTAAGTTGAACTCTTCTTGTAAATCCTGCAAAAAGTTTAATACTTGAGCTTGTACAGAAACATCAAGTGCAGATACTGGTTCATCTGCAATAATTAACTTCGGCTTTAATGTTAATGCACGTGCGATCCCAATACGCTGGCGTTGACCGCCTGAAAATTGATGAGGGTAATTATGAATTGATTCAGGATTCAATCCAACTTTGTCTAAATACATTTGTACTCTTTTCTTTTCTTCTTTTGGAGATAATCTTTCATAATTGCGTAAAGGCTCTGCGATTAAATCAAGAACTCTCTTCTTAGGGTTGAGAGAAGAGTATGGATCTTGGAAAATCATTTGAATGTCTTTTCTATATTCCCTCATTTCAGCTTTTCTAAGCTTTACTAGATCTTTCCCTTCGAAATAAACTGAACCTGCTGTAGCTTTTGTTAATTGGAGGATTGCTTTTCCTGTAGTAGATTTCCCACTACCTGATTCTCCAACTAAACCATAAGTTTCGCCTTGTTGTAGCTCAAAGGAAATACCGTCTACAGAACGAACATAATCAACAACTGTTCGGAAGATTCCCCCACGTATTGGATAATGAACTTTTAAGTCTTCAACTTTTAGAAGTGACATTGATTGCTGGTCCTCCTTTCTTGTTTTTAAACTCAAATGTTTTATAACATGTACAACGTACAAAATGACCTGGATTAACTTCATGTAATGTTGGATTTTCTTCGTGATGATGTTGGCTAATCCAAGGGATTCGTGGACTAAAACGACAGCCTGTTCTTTGTAAACGATCTAATGAAGGAACGGTTCCTTCGATAACGTGTAAACGATCTTTGTTATTATTATTCGATGGAATTGAGTTTAATAATGAACGAGTATACGGGTGTAAAGGATTTTTCATGATTTCAGTTACAGTACCTGTTTCAATAATTTGACCAGCGTACATAACGACAACTCGATCAGCAACCTCTGCAACAACGCTAAGATCATGTGTAATTAGAATGATGCCGAGCTTTGTTTCCTTTTGAATTTCTTTTAATAAATCTAGAATTTGTGCTTGGATCGTAACGTCTAATGCTGTTGTTGGCTCATCTGCAACTACAATAGAAGGACTGCATGCAATTGCAATTGAAATCATGACACGTTGTCTCATTCCACCAGAAAGTTCATGTGGATATTGTTTATATGTTACAGCCGGCTTAGGAATTCCTACTTGTCCTAGAAGCTGAAGTGCTCTCTCTTTTTTTTGTGCTGAAGAGAGCTTTGTATGTAAATCTAAATTTTCTTCAATTTGTTTACCGACTGTCATAAGAGGATTAAGGGCAGTTAAGGGCTCTTGGAAAATCATTCCTATTTCTTTGCCGCGTATTTTATTCATTCCTGAATCAGTGAGGGATAATAGATCTTGTCCTCGGTAGTTGATTTTGCCTTTTAATTTTGTTCTTTTAGTATTGTGGAGACCTAGTATAGATAATGCTAATGCACTTTTTCCACATCCTGACTCTCCAACAATGGCAACAATTTCATTTTCATTCACTGTTATTGAAACATCATCTACAGAAGGATAAAATTCATTACTTATTTGGAAGGATGTTGTTAAGTTTTCAATTTGTAATATAGGTTTATTCATAGAATCACTTCCTTTTCGTTAAATTAATTAAATATTTTGTTTATTCAGTATAATACGTAAATTATGGAATTTACAATATCTTAAAAAATATTAAAAATATGACAAAAAGTTAAAAAATATAACAAAAATAATATTTCGTTAGAAGAAATAGAAGAAAAAGTCCATAAAATTAAGGAAAAGAGGGCTTACTTAGAACTAGGGGACAGAAATTAGAATAATATTGGGCAAGTAGAATTATGTCGAATAACAAATTTTTATGTGAAAAAATATTTTGCTTTAATTAATTTTTAATCTTGTATTTTAAAGGTAGGACATTAATAAAGAACAAATAGACTTCTTGATATTTTTATAAAAATTTTTCCGAAAAATAACCAAAACCAACAAAAACTTTTATTAGTTCTTTCTAATGTAAAAAAATTTAGAAAGATTATAAAAAATCAATGAATGAAAATTGGTGACCCCAATTGTTAGCTGTTTTGAGAGTCACCAACTATTTTATTCTTCAGGAGGATTTTTAGGTTTAGGATCAATAGATATAGCATCTTTTAAGTTTAAACTGGACTTTAATAAATAAAAATATCCTATAATTCCAAAGAAAACTAACAAAATAAAAAATAAAACCTTTCCAAGAAAAAGTGCCATATACTGATTCCTCCTTCTCATCCATAGTTAACTAATATATATGAAGGAGGTAGATAAGATATCCGTGTAATGGGAAATAAGATTTGTACTAAGTAAACAGACTAGTAAATCGTTAATCCAAACTAAATTAGGATATACTATGAAAGAATTGTGGGACAAAGAACAGGAAATAGGGACAAGGAATAGGGAATGAGGAACAGGCTCACCGCCCTCCCCAAGGAAAGCGAGTATCCTGGAGCGAAAATCAACTAATTACCTTGTAAAATAGCAGTAAAGTATGTGAAAGCAACCTTTTTCTTTCAAAATGTATAATGGGTTTGCACCTGAACATGGTAAAATATACTTAATTGGTTAAGTATATATAGTAGAAGGGATAGACACATGATAAAAGTATTGTTTGTTTGCTTAGGTAACATATGTCGTTCACCAATGGCTGAAGCGATTTTCAGGCACATTGCTACAGAAAAAGGGCTAGGGCAGCATTTTATAATTGATTCTGCTGGAACTGGTGATTGGCATATTGGTCATCCACCACACGAAGGGACCAGACAGTTATTAGATGATAAAGGAATCAGCTATGAGGGAATGAAAGCTCGAAAAGTTTGTGACAAGGATTTTAGTGAATATACATATATTGTCGCTATGGATGCAAAGAATAAAGAGGATTTACTGAAGTTAGGTAGAAAGGAATGTAAAGGAGAAATCTCGCTTCTAAGTGATTTTGTTCCCACTTCTTTATGGAAGGATGTACCAGATCCATATTATACTGGTAACTTTGATGAAGTGTACAACATTATTGAAGAAGGTTGTTCTCATTTACTTCAATATATTCTTAAGCAACACCAATTAACTGTTTAGAGGAGGAAATGCGATGTCAAGAGGTAGAAAAACGTTACG
>Ga0187780_10004166_pt1 | contig 10852 bp, 7 predicted proteins | sample 1015_Q2_SP10_20__FD_132429 | JGI IMG/M metagenome (GOLD analysis project Ga0187780, IMG submission 132429) | Tropical peat soil microbial communities from peatlands in Department of Meta, Colombia - 1015_Q2_SP10_20_MG | ecosystem: Environmental > Terrestrial > Soil > Wetlands > Peat | place...
AGGCTGCATGGACACGACATACCCATTCTGCGGCCGGGACGAGGCGAAGGAACGACCGCAGGAAGGATCATGGCCACCAGCACAGCCCGGATCGAGCACCACGCCCGGCGTGCCGCGAATAAGGGAGCGTGAAGCTCACGGCGCCTCCGGCGGCGATCGACGACAGCACGCCGCAGTGAGATCCGACGCTGCCGACGGCGCATAACCTCCGATCATGCCGCCGACCGGGCGACGCATCGGGGCGCCGTGGCTCCTGACGTTTCCGCATCTGCCGGGCCGGCGCATGCCGACATCCGCGGGCTTGTTATGCCTGCGGAGCGGGCAGGACCGGTCTCCGGACACCTGGCGATTCAGCGTGAGCCCGCGGTAGTAGGGACAGGCAAGTGGTGACGACACCGAGCAGGCCCGTTGTTTTCATCCACGGGTTGTGGCTGCACGCGAGCCGCGGACGCCGTGGACCGGACTGTTTCCGGCGGAAAGGTCATGCGCCGCTGGCGCCGGGCTGGCCAGGGCGGAGCCTTGGCTAGTGCAGCCCGTTCGGACCCGGCCAGATCTGTCCCGGTCAGGAAGTGTGTCCACATCGAATACGATGCCGGCAATGATGGCCGACGTGTGATATTTTAGGGCCAGATGAGTCGCGATGATCTCAGGGTGCTGTGGTGTCATGAGAATCGGGGTGTCCGCGTAGTTGAGTATCGGGGGCGACAGCGATTCCTACAGCCAGGTCGTCCTGGCGAAAGGACCCGTCGGCTACTGGCGTCTCGGAGAAGCCGGTGGTCCGGCCGCGTTCGATTCATCGGGCAATGGCAACGGCGGAACATACTTCGGCAATCCGTCGTTCGGGCAGCCGGGCGCCATTAATAACGACCCGGACACCGCCGTTGGATTCAACGGGCCCGGCTCGGGTGACTACGTGGAGGTGCCCGATCCGGGCAGCCAGTCGTTCAGCCAGCCGGCCAGCGGCGCGGGACTGACCGTTGAGGTCTGGATGCGACCCGATGCGCTCGTTTTCCCAGGTGAGACTGACGACCCGTACGTGCACTGGCTCGGTAAGGGCATGTCTGGCATCGAGGAATGGGGACTGCGTTTCTACAGCCAGGACACGACCCGTCCCAACCGCATCTCCGCGTACATCTGGAATCCTTCAGGTGGAGAAGGAGCTGGGGCCTATTTCCAGGATGCACTGACGCCAGGGGAATGGATTCATGTTGTCGCGGTCTACGACCCTGGAGATATGGACACCGCGCTGGCGGGCGTCCGTGTCTATAAGAATGGCGTGCTGCGGAAGGGCCCACCCGACCCCGGCACGCTCTACAGCACATACGACATCGTGTCCGCTGATGGCGGCGCTCCCGTTCGTTTCGCCACGCGAGACCTAAACAGCTTCCTTACCGGCGGGCTGAATGAGGTGGCGATCTATCCAAGGGTGCTGACCGGCGCTGAGATCATGGAGAACTACACTGCAGGGATCTCATAACCGATGACCAGCTAATCGCCGAGCGCGAACAGCGTGTCCGGCTGCGGCGACGAGTCCTTTCGCCCCTCGTCGTGCTGATCGGGCGGCATGCAGACCCAGAAGCCGGCCGCCCCCAAAGCAGCGCGAGCGGGAAGCCAGCCGGTAAAGGCGTCTGGACCTCGGGCGCGATTGACACTTCTATCTGGCGTTATGAGCAGCCGTTAACAGGTCAAACCAGCAAACAACTGTTTGTTGATATCGACGTACTCATCTGCATGACCCTGTGAGTTGTTTCTTAGGACTGATCCGCTCATGCCGCGCTCCGTGCGTCTGTTCAGGACTGTGGTGGATTGGCGCCGGGAGGTTCCACGGCGCCTCCGGGTTGTCGGCCGGTGTTCAGGGCCGGAGGACGATCCGTCGGCCGCGACCGCTGCGATGCCAGGCCGACCCGACATCGGCGAGGTTGCGTGGCGTGTAGTCGCGCCGGGTTAAGATTAGGATACTAAGAGTTTCTCCGGTCTTAATCGGATGGTGGGGGCAGATGGAGGGCCAGAAGCTGGCCGTTCATCGGACCATCGTTGTCGTTGACGTGGAGGGGTTCGCGGATCGGCGCCGCACCAATCGCGACCAGGTGGCGGTCCGTGCTGGCCTGTATCGCGTGATGCGGGAGGCGTTCGGCCAGGCGGGGGTCTCGTGGGACGAGTGTGGTCATGAGGATCGCGGCGATGGCGTGTTCGTTTTGGTTCCGGCCGAGGTGCCCAAGGCGTTGCTGGTGGAATCGCTGCCACCTGCACTGGTGACGGAGCTGCGCGCGCATAATGCTGCGCATCGGGGCCCGGAACGGATCCGGCTGCGGATGGCGCTGCATGCCGGGGAGGTCCAGTACGACGGGCACGGGGTGACCGGGGCGTCGGTTAACTTGGCGTTCCGGCTGCTGGAGGCGAGCGCGCTGAAGGCGGCCCTGGCGGGATCGCCGGGTGTGCTGGCGGTGATCGTCTCATCTTGGTTCCTCGAAGAGGTGGTGCGGCATACCGGCGCCGCGGCCGGGTATCGCCCGGTCGAGGTGGCGGTGAAGGAGACCGTGACGAGCGGCTGGATCTGCCTGCCCGATCACATCGACCCGGCGGGCATGCCTGGTGGCCTGGGGCGGCCGGCGGGGTCGGGTCGGCGGCTGGCGGGCAGCGTGCCGCGGGTGTGGAACATCCCGGCCCGCAATCCGGGGTTCACGGGGCGGGACGGGCTGCTGGCGGCGGTGCGGGGGCAGCTGCTGGCCGGGGGAGCCGGCGTGGTGCAGGCGCTGCACGGGATGGGCGGGGTGGGCAAGACCCAGCTGGCGGCCGAGTACGCCCACCGGTTCGCCTGGTCTTATGACCTGGCCTGGTGGGTCAACGCCGAGCAGGCCGGGCTGATCGGTGACCAGGTCGCCGCCCTGGGTGCTGCGCTGGGATGCGTCGTGGCCGTCTCCCCGGCCACAAACGGTGATGACGGAGGGGCGGGGACGGAGGCGGTGCGGGCGGCGGTGCGGGCGGCGGTGCTGGCCGAGCTGCGGGAGCGGGGCCGGTGGCTGCTGGTGTTCGACAATGCCGAGCACCCCGGGGACATCCTGCCGTGGCTGCCGGGCGGTGCCGGGCATGTGCTGGTCACCTCACGCGCCCGCGGCTGGGCCGAGGTCGCCAAGCCGGTGGCGGTGGACGTGCTGGTCCGGTCCGAATCGGTGGCGATCTTGCAGGACCGGGTCACCGGGCTCAGTGAGGTCGATGCGGGACGACTCGCCGCCCAGCTGGGCGACCTGCCGCTGGCTATTGCTCAGGCCGCCGGGTTCATCGCCGAGACCGGCATGCCGGCGGCGAAGTACCTGGACATGCTCGGGAAAGGTCCCGGCCGGCTGCTGGAACACAGGGCGCCGGGATGCTCCTACCCGTGGTCGCTGGCGGCCGCCACCAGGATGATCGCGGACCGGCTGGCCGGTGAGGACCTGGCCGCCGCCGAGCTGGCCAGCCTGTGCGCCTTCTTGGCGCCCGAGCCGATCCCTCCGGAGTTGTTTACCAGCGCGGTCAGCGTCTTGCCGGGCGAGCTGGCGGCCCGGGCCGTCGAGCCGCTGGCCTGGCACCAGACCCTGAACCACCTGGTCCACCAGTCACTGGCTCGTATCGATCATCGCGGGCTGCAGATGCACAAGCTCACCCAGGCCATCCTCCGCGACCGGCTCACCCCCGCCCAGGCCGCCGCCACCCGCGCCCGTACCGAGGCGATCCTGGCCGCCAGCAACCCTGGCGATCCGCCTGATCCTGCTACGTGGCCGCGGTGGGCACCGCTGATGCCCCACGTACTCGCTGCCGCCCTGGCCGCCACCGACAACCCGGAACTGCGCGGGCTGGCCTGCGACGCGTGCTGGTACCTGATAGCGCGCGGCGAAGGCGGAACCTGCCGTGATCTGGCCAGCGAGCTGCGTCAGCAGTGGAGCGACCGGCTCGGCCACGAGCACGAGCACACGCTGGCGATCGCGCACTACCTCGCCTGGGCGCTGCGGGTGACGGGCCGCTACGCCGAAGCCCGCGACCTGGACCGGGACACCCTGGCCCGCAGGCGCCGCATCCTGGGTGAGGACCACCCCGACACCTTGCGCTCTGCGCATCGCCTGGCCGCCGACCTGCTGTACCTGGGGGATCTGCAAGCTGCCCGCGAGCTGAACCAGGACATCCTGGAGCGCCGCCGCCGGGTCCTGGGCGAGGACGATCGCGAGACGTTGTTCTCCGCGAATAACCTCGCCGCGACCCTGCGCGCCCTGGGCGAGGTCCAGGCCGCCCGCGGCCTGGCCCAGGACACCCTGGACCGAAAGCGCCGGGTCCTGGGCGAGGACCACCCCAGCACCTTGATCTCGGCGAATGAGCTCGCCCTCGACCTGCGGGCCCTGGGCGAGGTCCAGGCCGCCCGCGACTTGGACCGGGACACCCTGGACTGTCGGCGCCGTATCCTGGGGGAGGATCACCCGGACACGTTGGTCTCCGCGCATGACCTGGCCGCCAACCTGCGCGACCTGGGCGAGGTACAGGCCGCCCGCGACCTGGACCAGGACACCCTGCAGCGCCGCCGCCGGGTGCTGGGCAAGGACCACCCCGATACTCTGACCTCCGCGAGTAACCTGGCCGCCGACCTGCGCGACCTGGGCGAGACGGATGAGGACCACCGAAGGATGTAACCGGTTTCGCGCTGGTGTGCAGGTCGTGGAGGTCACATCGCTGCCGGCTGGCCTTCGCGGCCCTACCAGCAACGGCACAGGCCTGTCCATCGCGGTTCAGCATCGCGCATCCCATCACCGGCTGGACGGCCTGGGTTACGGCCTGGTCATCATGGCGCTGGCCGACGTACTCACCGGCCAGTGCCGTCCGACGTCGCTTCGAAGTTGTTGAAGCTCGCTACCCCAGGGCTGGTACCCCTCGCAGGCAAGGGACTTGCCGAGTCGGAGTTCAAGAATTCGAGTTAGAGAGAACCAGCCGGAACCAGATTCGAGGGGATGCGCCCTCATGCCGCTGCGGGCGCTCAGCCAGTGGTCGCGCGGCGAGAGCCGATCGCCGCCTGCGTGTTGCCGGGATCCGGCTCAGGTGATCCGCCGGACGGTGGCTCCGGCTCGAATGGCATGAGGAATCTCGGCCGCCTGGTCCACCACCTCGAGCAGGTGAGCGAGTTCACCGGCGGGGGCATCGGAGCGGACGTCGACCGAATAGTCAATGCCGGTGGACTGCCAGGTCGCGGTGTCGAACTCGCCCGCCGCGGTCACCCGGACCCCTTTCAATTCGATTCCCAGCGCCGCAGCTTCCCGGTAGACATCATTAAGGACGCAGCCAGCTGCCGCGAGATGGAGCAAATGCCCGCCGGTGAAATCGGCTTCCACGGTGACACCGTCCGGGGTCCACCGGTGCGGGAAGTGCACCGCAGCGCCGGAAGCGGACATCATTGTTCCGGCACCCACCGCAACTTCGAAGCGCTTGTCCATCAGCGACTCCTTCCCAAGCCTTTACGTTCGGCGGCTCAACCCGATGGCTGACTGGTCCCCAAATTCTGGTCCTTCCCTCCGGGCAATCATCCTCGCATGCCGCGTTGAGGTACGTCCCGGGGACCACCGGGCAGCGGGGCGACGGAGCCTGGATCCGCGGCATGCCGGTTAGCTGTATGACCGGCTTACCCGCTGCTGCAGCAGGAGCCAGACCGCGGCGGTCCGGCACGCGGGGCGATGCTGGAGGTATGGCGGTTGTGGCCGGGCCGGGATGGTGCCGGCCGGTCCGGCGAGCCCGGCGGTAATCTCGGGCACCCGTCGTGACTGCCGACGGCTCAGGGGCTGGCCGGCTGCTCGTGTACCGACGCCTGGTAGATCTGCTCGATCGATGACTCGAGCCGGGCGTTGAACTGTTCGCCGGTCTGGTTTTCGGTCAGCCCTTCGAGAAGCGCGCGCGAGAAGCTGGCGATGAGGGTGAGATCGCGGGCGAGCAGCGCGCAGGCCTGGTCGCGGCTGTAGCCGCCCGACAGGGCGACGACCCGCAGGACGCGCGGATCAGCGGCCAGGTCGCCGTACAGGCCGGGCCGGGTCGGGATGGTGATCTTCAGCATCACGGTCGCGTCCTCAGGCAGCGCCTGGACATGCTTGGCAATGCCGTCGCGCAGCAGCGTCTCGGCCTCCTCCTTGTGCGGGCTGGAGATGCTGACTTCGGGCTCGATGATCGGCACCAGGCCAGCGGCCATGATCCGGCTCGCGTAGCCGAACTGCTGGTCCACGATCGCCGAGATCCCGGCCTGGTCGGCGTCGTGGATCACCGACCGCATCTTAGTGCCGAAGACCTGGTGCCGCTGCGCGCGCTCGAGCAGATCATCGAGGGTGTCGATGGGCTTCATGAGCTGCACGCCGTCCTGTTCGACGGCGAGCCCCTGGTCGACTTTGAGGAACGGCACCACGTTCTTCTCGTCCCACAGATACCGCGCGGTGGGGACGCCGTTGATGTCTCGTTCCATGGTCTGCTCGAACAAGATCGCCGCGAGAATGCGCGTGCCATCAAACGCCGGGCTGGTCAGCACGCGGGTCCGCATGGCGTGGACCAGGTCGAACATCTCGGCGTCGGAGCTGTAGCGGTCCCGCCCGATGCCGTACTCGGCCAGCGCCTTGGGCGTGCTGCCGCCGCTTTGGTCAAGGGCAGCGAAGAAGCCGCGGCCGGTCCTGACCTTCGTGGACTGGGTAGTGTTCACCCTTCCTTATTCTGGCACCAGCAGTACCGGGGCTGGCCGGGGGGCGACGAGCGGCGCCGCCATGGTTGTCTCCCGGCCGGCGGTCCCGCCGCTCAGGGCTCGGGCAGGACCAGAGTGGCATGCGCCAAAGGTCGCCCGAAGTGGACCAAGGCCCGCTACACCACCGGGACGAGGCGTCAGTCCTGCGGTGATTCAGCATGCTCACCGTATGAATCGGCCAACTAGGCAGGCAGCCTGCTGGCTACGGGTGCTGCTGTAGTGGCCGATGACCTGGCCGCGACGCGTTGGAAAGCTGGCTCATGACGCGGTATGTCGCGCTGCTGTGTGGGGTCACGTCGCCGAGCCAAGAAGATCGCCATGGCGGACCTCCGCACGCTGCTTGCCGCGATGGGATACGCCGGGATCGACCTAGTCAACCCCTCGAGGTTTTCGTCGCGTTCTTGTCTGCCGCCGTCAGCCCGGCGGGCACCTACATCGCCGAAGCCACCGCGTCCGACGACGACCGAGTCTGGATCAACGGGTCCGAGGCCTTCCTTAACTATGGGTGTCTTTACCCGACCGGAGACGAACATGAAGCTCGCTTCACGGGTGCACTCGCGGGTCGGCGCTCGATGGTAGACCGCCCGCCGCTAGGTTAACGGATATCACCTAGACACTTGTCTACGAGACGAACGCCTAGGTGACGTGCGCAATCTTCTAGAGCGATGGGGCTGAGGCATAGACTCGACATTGTGTTCGATCGACTGGTTCATCTTGCCGAACTGGTCGGCTTGGTGTTCAAGTCTTGAGTGGGTGTGCCATGAGAAGTCGAGCCGCAAGATGGATGGCCGCTTGCGGGACGATCCTTAGCGGAGTCCTGGGGTCCCACGGCTGGGTAGGACCCGTCGGCGTAATCGCCATTGTAGCGATGTCGTACATCACCATCTGTCTTCTGGCGTTGCCCTTCCTCCGGAATCGAAGCCTGGGCAAAGTCAAGATCAGAGCCCTGTTTTTCACTATCACGGTGGAGCCAGCTTGCAGCCTCGAGGAATCGATGCAGTCCATTCCAGTGGATCGCGATAACCATCCGCCCGTTTCTGGCTTATCTCAAATGCTTCTCCTCAGCGGACCTGTCGGCGATTACTGGGCTGCTCTTGCTTGATATCCCATCTTACGACTCCAATTACCTTGCCTGCAATGGTTACTTGGTCGTGTTCTCCGAGGATTATCGGGGAGTATGCTGGATTGGATGACTCCAGACAAAGGGTCGAGCCATCACGTCACAGGCGTTTTATATATTCCTGACCGTCGGCAATAACCACTGCCATGTCACCGTCCCGCGGATTTATGTCCGGGACCACGACGACGTAATCATCAGGAAACACGCCATCATCCCCCATCATAGAGTCTCCGCTTACTTGCAAAATGAATGCATTAGCCTCAGCGTTATGAAGATGCCGGGCAGGCAGTGGCAGATATTCCCTGACATCTTCATAGGGCACCCTCGCGTTGCCTGCGCCAACCCCTTCCCCTATCACTGGAATGTGACGGAAGTCAGGATCCGTGGTTGTTTCCTGAGAGAATCGCCAGATCCACGCCTTACGAGTTGGCATGACGCCACGGACCGCACGGCTTACGTGCTTGGACGTCCTCCCCCACTCGATATAACCTTTCTCAAGGAGTCTTTCGAGAGTACTGTAGGCACGTGCTCTGGCTATGTGAAATTTGGTCGCGAGCTCTCCGCTAGTAGGAGGCAATCGCCTATTACTCGCAGCATCTAGGATCTCGTTCAGTACCTCTCTTTGCCTAGGACATTTCCTTAGGTCATCCCATTGCGGAGAAGCGTCGTTGAACTCATCGGTCATTTTTACCCTATCCAATAGCTTAGCCGACAAGATATACGATACTCTTTGCAGCAACGCCCGGGAAGCCCTCTGCGAACGAGTCGTACCTGTTGCCCTTTGAGGCCAAACCCATCCACCGGAGCTGTGTGAAATCGTCGCCGCTCACACTCCGGGGGTCTCGCCGTAGCGTGGCTAAAAAGGGCCGCGCGCCGCCAGGTCCTGGATTAGGCGTGCTAGCTAGACGCCGAGCCTCGTATTTGTAACGAATGCACTCACATGCATGTTATGCCTGTGATCTTCCTTCTCATTTCGGTCATCCTTGACGGATGATTCCGTCTGTGATGTGGGGAGCCTGCAGTGCATGCTGGGGATTCGAGCCCGGTCTGTTCGCGTGACCGCTCCGGGGCGCTGGTGGCCCGGGTCGGGGTGCCGCTGGCCGATGCGTACCTGGAGTTCCTGGGCGGGCGGTGCCGGCCGAACACGGTGCGGGCGGCGGCGTACGACCTGAAGGTGTTCTTCACCGTCGTGGCCAGGCCGCCGGATCAGGTCCGGCCTGCTGATGTGCTGGCGTTCATCACCGCCCAGCGCACTGGCCAGGCCGGCGAGCGCGGCGCGCTGCAGCCGGTGACGACGCGAGGTGAGCCGGGCGGGGTGTCGGCGGCGACGGTGCGGCGGCGGCTGTCGATCGTGTCGGGGTTCTTCGCGTTCTTGCAGGCCCGCGGGGACGTGGCGGCCAATCCGGTGCCGCGGGGGCTGCCCACCCGCCGGGAGCGGTCCCGTCCGGGGCAGGGTGTCCCGCTGGTGCGCGCTACCCGGCGGCTGCCGCAGATCTTGTCCCCGGCTGAGGTGGATGCGCTGGTGGCGGCGCTGCACACGCACCGGGACCGGGCCATGGTCGCGGCGATGGTGCTGGGCGGGCTGCGCCGCTGCGAGGTCCTCGGGCTGGGGCTGGAGGACCTGCACGTGGCCGAGCGGCGGGTGTTCATCGCCGAGGGAAAGGGCGGCCGGCAGCGGCTGATCCCGGTCTCGGGCCGGTTCTTCGCCGCGGTGGCCGCCTACCTGGACGCCGAGCGGCCGCCCGGCGCCGGCACCGACCGGGTGTTCGTCGTGCTCAAGGGGCCGCGCCGCGGCCAGCCGCTGTCGGCCAAGGGGATGGAGGTGGTCCTGTCCGCGGCGCGGCGCCGGGCCGGGCTGGGCCACGCCACCTGCCATGAGCTGCGGCACACCTGCCTGACCCGGTTGGGAGGCGGGGATGGCGCTGGAGGCGGTGCAGGCCCAGGCCGGGCACGCCTCGATCGAGTCCACCCGGATCTACCTGCACCTGGCCGATGACTGGCTCGCCGCCCAGTACCGCAAGGCCGCCGAGGTGATCGACGCGCAGGTCTTCGCCGGACAGCCCCTGGCGCCCGCGCCCGGGAGCCGGCGGTGAGCGGCCCGCGGGGCCTGAACGGGATGGGCGCGCTGCCGGGCTGGGCCGAGCTGGAGGCCGCCGTGCCGCAGGTCGCCGCCACGATGCGCCGCTACCTGACCCAGATCGGCTGCGTGCTGCGCCCGGGCAGCGTCGGCGGCGCGGACCTGGCCCTGCGCTGCTTCGCCGCGTTCCTGACCCAAGCCGCGCCCGAGGTGGCCAGCATCACGCAGGTGACCCGCCGGCACATCGAGGACTACAAGCCCTGGCTCGCGGCCCGTCCCGGGCAGAACAAGCCGCAGCTGACCCCCGGGACCATCATCCACCGGCTGGGCACGCTGCGGATGTTCTTCGTCCGCCTCGACGAATGGGGCTGGGACGAGGCCCCGGCCAAGGTGCCGATGTTCACCGGCGACCTGCCCCGCACCGACCACCCGCTGCCCAAGGCGCTCGATGACGCCAGCGCCGCCAGGCTGCTGCGCGCCGCGCAGGCCGACACGCGGCTGCTGGTCCGCGTCACGGTGGAGATGCTGCTGCGCACCGGGCTGCGGGTCAGCGAGTACACCTCGCTGCGCGCGGTCGTCGACGGCGGACGCTCCTGGCCTGGACTGACTCGATCCGTTACACAGCTGAGCTGACCCATACCAGCAATCGCCAACGCAGGAAATAGCCTCCGGGCTGCCCCGCTCGGGCTGGGGTATTCAGCAGGGTTGGAACGTTGCTCTCTACCAGTTCCGCGGGATGAGCCTGGAGGCGATCGCCGCCATGCTCGGCCATCGCAGCCTGGACATGACCCTGCGCTACGCCAAGATCGCCAGCCGCACCGTCGCCGAGGAGTACTTCGCCGTCACCAGCAAGGTCGAGGCCCTCTACGGCCAGGACCCCGTGCTGCCCGCCGACACGATCGGCCCGAAGATGGCCCGGCTGCGC
>Ga0187780_10004167_pt1 | contig 10852 bp, 9 predicted proteins | sample 1015_Q2_SP10_20__FD_132429 | JGI IMG/M metagenome (GOLD analysis project Ga0187780, IMG submission 132429) | Tropical peat soil microbial communities from peatlands in Department of Meta, Colombia - 1015_Q2_SP10_20_MG | ecosystem: Environmental > Terrestrial > Soil > Wetlands > Peat | place...
AAAGCACAACGTTGCGAATGCAAGGTACCAGCTATAACAATGTTTCGACAGGCTGACTAGCAGATTTTGCTGAAGCCTTCTCGCGAAAATGCGGCATAACCTCTTTAGCCATCAATTCCTGGGTTTTTAGCACCAGGTAATCGGGAATTTCGCCTATATGACCACCTGTGACCAGCATTCCAGCATGTAAGACATCAGTATAGTATGATAATTTTTCAATTACCGTATCTACACTTCCAACGATGATAACTCCAGTTTCGTTCAACTCCTTGAAAGTACGCCTTTGCCCAAATCCACCGCCTTCAAGCATCCCTTTGAGGCTTCTTTCACTCATATAACCTGGTGGGACAAAGAATTGAGGGCGTACTTTTAATCCCTTTTCAAATAGCCACATGATGTATTGTTCAGCCTCTCTCATGGCAATATCGTCGTTTTCCGCTACATAACAGGGAACGCAGAACGCCAATTGCTCAGGTTTTGCTTCATAGCCATATTTTTCCTCTGCAAGTTTACGATACATATCATAGGCTCTCTGGCGCTGATTCATTGGCATAAACACCGTCATATATGGATACTTGTGCCTGGCTGCAAAATCGATGGTCTCCATGCTGGCAGTTCCAGGCAACCAGATAGGTGGGGGCTGTTGGATTGGTCGAGGCCAGATATTCACATAGCGGTAATTGTAGTGCTCTCCTTCAAATGCGAACGGTCCAGGACGTGTCCATGCCTGGATAATGAGATCGTGCGCCTCGTCCATACGTTCCCGGCTGACCGTTGGATCGACATTGTAGCTAAAATACTCCATACCTGTACCACGCACGAAACCGGAGATGATTCGCCCTCCACTGAGCACGTCGAGCATGGCAATCTCTTCAGCCACGCGCAAAGGATCGTCATGTAGTGGTAAGGCATTGCCAACGATACCAATTTTTGCTCGTTTAACGCGCTGCGTCAAGGCTGCTGCCATGAGATTGGGAGAAGGCATGGTACCATATGCATTCTGATGATGTTCATTGACAATCACGCTATCCCAGCCGAGCCTATCAGCTCGCTCAATCTCATCTAGATAGCGATTATAGAGCACGTTTCCTTTAATGGGATCGTAGATTGAATTTGGCAGCGTTACCCATGCTGAGTCGTATTTTTCATCGAAGTCAACTGGCAAATAGGGCCAGGGCATCAGGTGGAAGTAGTGAAATGTGAGCTTATTCATTCTTTACTCCTAACCTTACTTTTGTAGAAATTCGCTTATGACACTGCACCATTCAACGGGTTTTTCGAACATTGGCATATGGCCTGTTCCTTCAAGCTGAATCAACTCGGAATGAGCGATCAACCGGTGCAATGTCTCTCCATAAATCTGGGGAATGAAGTGATCAGTCTGCCCCCACACAATCAAAGTTGGGCAGCTTATCCGCTCGAGTCGACGCTCTAGTGTTGGATCGTAGGAGGGATTCCAGGCCAGGGAAGCCAATGTTGTAAGCTGACGATATTGCGAGAGCAGATAATCAGTATTGAACTCTTTCGGCATGAGAGGCATCGCCGCTGCAGGATTATCAAAGCAAGCCATCACAAATTCCTGGGGATTCATGGCAAATAGATCAGCTATAGGTGTTCCTTTTACCCGTATTCCAGCAGAATTTGATAGCACAAGTTTTTCTATCCGTTCTGGATACCACACAGCGAGTTCAGTAGCTATCCAGCCACCCAGGGAGTGACCAATTACAATCGCCTTTTGCAAACCCAGCGTGTCGAGAAGATCGCGTACATAGAGGATGTAATCGCTCATATCCCGCATCCAGTTTGGCCGCTCGGTTAAGCCGAAACCGGGAATATCAGGCGCGAAAACGTGGAAATTCTGTGCAAGAATGTTGTGAAATTCCAACCATAAATTGCCTAAAAAGATATCATGCAGGTAGAGTAAAGGCACTACAGCAGGTGTCCCTGCCTCGAAGATATGCGTCTGGATGCCGCGCACATTCAATACACGTTCTACATTATCAACTGAGACTGCAATAATGGAAGCTTCGTCAGATGTCATTGCTCATCTCTCTTACATAATAACAATCAAGAGCGGGCGGCGCTTTATAGTATGATAACACACCGCTGGCAGTTTAATGAAGAGTTTGTTCAAGCGGGAAATGATACTAATATGAATAGCCATGAGCCATTCGATAGGCATCAACGTTCAAAGTGGAATTCAGAATGCTGGTGAAAAGGTACAAGCTTTCACCACCGCTCACACGAATGCGAGGCAATTGATAGGGAGTTTGCGCATTCTGTATAGCTGAGTCGTAAGAGAACGGATCAAGTGTGGCTGACACATAGCCATCTTTAAAAAGATCTGCCAGCACAATTTGCTGTTCATAAACAGGATCGTTATGAAATGGTTCTCCTGTTGGGTAACAAAAGAATTGAATGGGTTGCTTGAGTTGATTCTCCAACGTTTCCTTAGAAACAAGCAGTTCGTTCTGTGTAGTAGTCCATGCAGGGGGCTGCCCTACATTTACATGGTGAATAGTATGTGAGGCTATTTGCATACCATCTTGAGCAAGTTTGCGAACTTGTTGCCATGTCATATAATTTCCACCGATCATACCAGTAATGATATAAAAGACTCCTCGATAATGATGAGCCAGCAATGCGGGTAAAGCATCAGTGTATACATCTTCGTAACCATCATCAAAGGTAAGTATCATAGGATGAGTTGGAAGCTCTTTCCCATAGTATAATGCGTCAAATAGCTCGGTCTGAGTGATACTATGATACCCCTGTTGCTGTAACCAGTCGAGTTGGGCATTAAAGTTGGTGGTTGTCACGGTCAGTCCATAATCCAGATAATTCCTGGCCGGTTGGTTCGAGACGTGGTGATACATGAATATAGGCACAAGCAGTTTCGTCGCAGGAGGTGATGCAGGTACAAGAACGGGTGCGCCGGGATCAGCAGGACCTGCTAAAAGTATGCGCCACTTGAATTGGTAATATACCAAAGCGAACACAGTATTATTGAAAAGGCCCTTATTCAGCGCAATATTTGATGGTACTGAAAGTAGGCCCGGTGGAGCAGAAGCTTCAAGCGAAATGTGGCGCACCTCCACATTAGAATACACTCGTGTTGTATCAGGGTTGAGCCATGTATTCTGCATTTGAGCTGGACCATCACTAAATGTAGTCAATGTGAGCGAACCAAATTTTGCCTGCTCAAAATGGGCAAAATCTTTTTCACCCTGCCATAACTGCTGAGCATCAGGTGAAAGCATGAGCCACATTGAAGTCCAATCTTTATGAAGCATTGCATTCATAAAAAGCATCGCAGCAATGTCAACCTGAGATGGTTGAGTTGAAGTAGGTTGCGGGTGTTTTATTTGCACGACAGAGGAGGGCGAATTGTTGTGCCTAAAATTTTGATTAAACCAGCCCTCAATTGCAGAGCCTCCAATAACAACACTTACCAGCAAAAAAGTGAATACAACCAGAGGAATCCACCATAATAACATCTTTTTAGAAGTGTGCTGTTGCTGCTTGTTCTGTAAAAATATACCTTGCTCTTTTTCCTTTTGCACATCAACATTCGAATATGCAGGTGGCCGTTCAAACAGAGGTTGTCCGACTGCCATTGGCAATGTTGCTTGCTCTTGCAGACCGACTTCCTGAGTCGGCTGCTCATCTGAAGTTATCCTACTTGATCTCATATCAACACCAAAGCCCAGCAAGAATTAAAATCAGTGAAAAAATAGTCACTCTACCTGGACTAACTACTTGATAGAACGTATATGCCGTCAGAAAGTCGCAGAAAAATCAATATTGGCTAGTGAAAATCGGCTGCAAAGCAGGATAAATGGCTCGATATTTTTCATACGCTCTCGCATATATGCTTTTTAACTCAGGACGAGGTTCAGTACGATCAACAAGACGTACAGTTAACTCACATGCCTGTTGTACTGATGAATAGACACCGCTGGCTACTCCTGCCAGCAGCGCTGCCCCGAAGGCAGGCCCTTCTTCCGCAGTCGTAGTAACCAGTTGCACGCCGAGTACATCGGCAATGATTTGTCGCCAAAGTAAACTTTTTGCCCCGCCCCCCGTAGCTCGAAGTTGTTCAAGCTCTAAACCCTGCTCCTGAATAATTGCAAAGCAATCTTTTAAGCTAAAGGCCACTCCTTCTAAAACGGCTCGCACCAGATGGCGCCTACTATGGCTAGCAGTCAGACCAATCCATCCTCCCCGCGCATACGCATCAAGGTGAGGTGTGCGCTCACCCTGGAGATATGGGAGGAACAAGAGACCATCGCTACCAGGCGATACGCCTTCGGCTTCCCTGGTTAGTAATTCATATGCATCTAGCCCAGTCCAACGTTCCAGTGCTTGCTCTGGCAAACCAATATTATCGCGAAGCCAACGTAATGAGAGGCCCGCACCTTGTGTTACACCCATAAGATACCAGGCACGAGGTACAGCATGGTTGAAAGTATGCACTCTAGGAACCGGCCCTGAAACATCAACTTGAGGTGTAGCAGCATGCGCGAGGAGAACACCACTCGTACCAATTGAGACGAGTGCTAATCCCGGGTGAACTATGCCATTACCGACAGCACCACATGCGTTATCAGCACCTCCGCCAGCAACAGGCGTTCCTGCGGTCAGGCCTGTAAGTTGCTCTACTTCCTTTGTGATTGCACCACAAACAGCATCAGCTGCTACCACAGGAGGTAGCAGAGACGAATCAAAACCTATCGCATGCAATACTTCCTGAGACCAGGAACCATGTTTGACGTCAAGCAAGCAAGTTCCTGCAGCATCCGAAATCTCCATTGCAAGTTCACCTGTCAAACGGAAGCGGATATAATCCTTTGGTAGGATGATTGTACGTGTTTGGGCAAAAATCTCTGGTTCATTATCACGCACCCATAACGCTTTAGGAGCAGAAAATCCGGGCAAGGCAGGATTGCTTACGTATTCGATCAGGCGTGAAGCGCCTACTTGTTCCGTCATCCAACGACATTGGGCGTCGCTGCGTTGGTCTGCCCAGATAATGCATGGTCGCAATACCTTGTATGCCTGATCCAGCAAAACAACACCATGCATCTGACCCGAAAGTCCCACGCCGCGTACGTCACCAGGGTCAACTCCATGTGCTACACCTTCGGAGAGACAGGATCGAATAGCAGTAAGCGTTGAGCTCCACCACTGTTCGGGATCTTGCTCTGCCCACCCAGGATGCGGATGTAACAGGGGATAATCGACAAAAGCACTGGATATTGCATGTCCATCTTCGACTGCAAATAAAGCAGCTTTTACGCCCGTGGTTCCGAGGTCGATGCCCAGTAATGCCTGCATAAAATACTCCTTGAGGTCCCATACCTTTTTGTATATTGTCGTGCCTTTGAGTACCCGGTGATCCCAATTTTTTAGCGTGAAATAATATAGCTCCATCCATTATTCTACAACTTCCACCCGAAGTTTGTTGATGTCATTGTTGGCAAGAGGCAAAGTAGTTACACTTTTTTATGCTCTCTTAATAGCCAAAGAAGCACAATTTGGATAAACTAGTATGGGAGTGCGTATTTCACCAATCTGGGATCACGAGGAGGCTGCAGAGAAAATGGACATGAGAACTATGCTGGTCGCTACGCTGGTTTTCGTCTTAATCTGTATCATTGGCCTTGTTATTTTGTCTAGAAACCGGCACAAACTGAGCAGAAGTATCGTTGCAAAGGTCACAAAGATAGAAGTGGAAGCAACATCTTTGAGTAGTGGATGGGTTGTGACAGCGCAGTGGTTAGACCTACAGACTGGTCAAACTCTTTTATTTCGCAGCCACCGCTTACAATTTCCTCCACGTTTACAAATTGGAGGTTCTGTTAACGTTGAAGTTGACCCCAGAAATCCAACGCATTATCACATGGATCTTTGAAAGTAGCTCATGCTTTACAAGCAACATTGATGCAAGTTGTAAAACGAAATAAAGAGCGAGATTCTGGAATTAGAACTGTGGCTGCACATATTTCAACTATGATGCCTGACGTCTTGTTACGAAATTGCTCAACGAAACAAAGAGCGTACTGACATCCTTGAGCATCTTATCTAACGTATAATTTAATTCCTCCCAGGCTCGCCAACCATTCACTCGCCAGGGAGGCGGAGTTCCTACTACATGCGATGGTATAGTGAGTAAGATCTCTTTTCTTATCAATTCTCTCTTTGACATCAAGTGAAGATGTATAGGAATAGTAGGAGTTTCCTGGATGATATAGCTAGGGCCAGGTTGTGCATCGTACCAGTCATTGGGTACAAACCCCTCCACAGGATCAAGCAATTCCTTGACCCCATATGATCGTAAGATATCATAGGCTACATCATTGCAATTGTGACGTAAGACAGCATACGGCTGCCGACTCTCCCAAATGACTGTCTTCCAGGCTTCTTTGGGCCGTGGCTCGGTGACATAATATACCTTATACTCATCATAAGTAAGCACTTGCTTTTGCATTGCTCCAATGGGATCCAGAGTATGCGCAGACCAGAAGCCCATATCTTGAGGCCCAGCAAAGGCTTTCCCTTCCTGATTTTCGACCGAACCTGCATTAAACCAACCGTTGTTCCACTCGAAAGCCCAGCCAATATGTCCGAGACCATTTGCCCCTGGATGACGTACAAAAACGATCGCCCGCCTGGTCGTTGGGGGAAGATCTGCTGGCAAATCCGGAATGCCTTCTGGAATCGCAAATTTCTTTTCAATGACGAAGGAAGGAGCAAAGCGTAGAAGAAGGCCCCTTATAACCAGGTAAATACCATCACAGAATGCATATAATACGATGAACAGGATAAAGAGAAGAAAAGCGAATTGTCTCGCGTCTTCGCCCACCAGGATGACAAGACCAAAAAGCATTAAGAGCATTCCAAAGAGCCAGGTTAAGCCTTCGTATTTGTGTCTTGAATGGCGCGCATCAATGATTACTTTAATACCTCTAATAAAAATGCGGACTGCGATTACAGTAACTATGATGAAAATGGTCAGCGTGTGAGATATGAAGCAGATCAATCCAAGCACAATACTGATAATACCAAAAAGATAATTGCTGAATTTGCGCTGAGTCGCGCGTTTGCCCGTTGCTATCATAACAATATCGAGGATGCCATCAAAAATGAGAAAGATTCCTAAGGCATAAAATAATATACTAAGCGTAAAATTTGTGTGGGTAACCAGGACGATTCCAAAGAAAATATTGACAACACCACGTGCTACTTCCATCCACCAGAGTCTTGTATGAAATTCATTAGTATGGAGCGTCCGTTCAACTACGTTTTCTTGCATAGATGTCATCTATCCTCAAATACTACAGTTGTATGCGCTTTTTGCAAGCATTACATCGAGTATTGCCATTTTCGATATTATACGGTATAGATGACTCTTATGGTAGACTAAACGGAATATTCACATTCGTGATAAGTGTTAGTCCGATATCGAAAGGATTCAGCTTCAGACACATTTTTTTTATCACAAACTCATCACATTTGCAAAAATGGGCTACAAACATTTCATTTTATGAAGAACAGAATGTAAGATACTTTTAATAGTACATACCATGACATATTGCTGTGATTGGTTCGTGAAATTACTATTGATTGTAATTGATAGCTTCGTGATCTTAGTTGATACTTTTTGCTTCCAATAGAGTACAGTGTTACTGAACGTCTTCAACGAAATACAATGTGAGAGGCCAGATTTTGCATGAACACAACTTTGCCAAAGGTGCATGACAGAGTAGTTATTGACCGCAAGCATTTTCAGGATCTATTTGTGACTTTGACAAGCAAGGGATACCAGGTTGTAGGTCCGACCGTTCGCGACCATGCCATTGTTTACGATACCTTAACTTCTGTTGCCGATTTGCCTACAGGCTATACAGATGAACAGGATGGGGGAACGTATCGCCTCAAGAAACGAGCTGACCAGGCAATGTTTGGCTATGTTGTCGGGCCACATTCATGGAAAAAATTCCTCTTGCCCCCTGTTATGAGACTATGGCAAGCCAGGCGCGAAGGAAATGGCTTCGATGTGTTACCTGAAAACAATGATACTCCCAGGCTTGCTTTCTTAGGAGTACGCTCGTGTGAACTGCATGCAATCTCAATTCAAGATAGGGTATTCATGCGGGCTGAGTATACTGACCCTACGTATCAATCACGTCGTAAAAACCTTTGTATCATTGCTATCAATTGTGGTCAGGCTGGTGGCACTTGTTTTTGTACTTCAATGGGAACAGGGCCAAAGGTGACTGCCGATTTTGACCTCGCCCTTACCGAGGTGTTGGGGAGGGATCTACATTATTTCGTCGTTGAAGTTGGTACTCAGTTAGGATCAGAGCTTTTACAAACCATTCCACATAGTGAAGCAAGTATTGAGGATGTTCAATTGGCAGAAGACATTGTAGCGAACACTGCCGAACACATGGGCAGGAGTATGGACACAACAAGCATTAAAGATTTGCTTTATCGCAATTTGGACCATCAACGCTGGGATGATGTTGCTTCGCGCTGTTTGACATGTAGCAACTGCACAATGGTTTGTCCCACATGTTTCTGCACAACTGTGGAGGATGTAACTGACCTGACGGGTGAATATGCCGAACGCTGGCGCAAATGGGATTCGTGCTTCACAATGGATTTCTCATATATTTTTGGAGGTAGCATACGTGCTTCAACAAAGTCACGCTATCGCCAGTGGATGACTCATAAACTGGCAAGTTGGATTGATCAGTTCGGAACTTCGGGATGCGTAGGGTGTGGACGTTGTATCACATGGTGCCCGGTAGGCATCGATATTACAGAAGAAGTCCATGCGATTCGTGAAAGCGAAAGCGCAACAACTAAAGCTGTAAAGGAGTTAAATTGATGCAAACACTTGAACCGATCCTGGCAGAACACCCGTTCTTTAAAGGACTAAAACCTGAATACTTACAGCTCGTTACCGGTTGTGCCTCTAATGTTCGTTTTAACACTGGAACGTACATCTTCCGTGAAGGGGATGAAGCATCGCAATTTTATCTTATTCGCCATGGCAAAGTGGCACTCGAAATATTTGCCGCGCAGCATGGTCCAATCACTATTGAGACAATAGAAGCTGGTGAAGTGCTGGGCTGGTCGTGGATTTTCCCTCCTTACCGCTGGCATTTCAGTGGACATGTCTTCGAGCCAACCCGGGCTATCGCTTTAGATGGAAAATGCCTGCGTGCTAAAGGTGAAGAGAATCATGATTTAGGCTACGAACTTATGAAAAGAGTCGCTCAAATCATGATGGACCGACTGCAGGCTACGCGTTTACGATTACTTGACATCTATAGTGATCTGCCTGGAGGAAGGCTATGACAGCACCTCTGCCTGACCCCATGTTGCCAGAACGCTACCGGGTACAGCGCGTAAGCCGCGAAATACCAGATACGTTTACTCTGGAACTTGAGCCTGAAGAAGGAGGGGATATACCACAATTTGCGACAGGGCAGTTCAACATGCTTTACATCTTCGGAGTTGGCGAGATTCCCATCTCAATTAGCGGAGATCCGGCAAAAAGAAAACCGCTTGTACATACAACACGCGCTGTAGGAACGGTCTCTAAAGCAATGCGCGACTTGAAACCCAACGATATAATTGGCGTTCGTGGACCCTTTGGGAGTCATTGGCCTATCAAACAAGCGGAAGGGAAGGATATTGTAATTGCTGCAGGTGGAATAGGGTTAGCGCCATTGCGCTCTGTAATGTACCATATTATTTCACAACGCGAGAAGTACGGCAAAACTGTTCTCCTCTATGGCGCACGAACTCCAACAGATATTCTTTATCGTCGCGAACTCGAACACTGGAGGGCACACTTTGACCTTGAAGTATATGTCACCGTGGACCGCGCCACCGGCTCCTGGAAAGGGAGCGTAGGAGTTGTTACGCGGCTTATTCCCCGAGCGCCCTTTGATCCACAGAATACAGTTGCGATGGTTTGCGGTCCCGAGATCATGATGCGCTTCACAGGAGCTGAGCTTGAGAAGCGCGGAGTAGCGCAAGAGAACATTTATGTCTCCATGGAGCGCAATATGAAATGCGCAGTCGGCTTCTGCGGGCACTGCCAATATGGACCCAACTTCGTTTGTAAGGACGGCCCAGTGTTCCAGTTTAGCCAGATTCAAGGCTTGCTATCAAAATGGGAGATTTGATATGAACAAAAAGCAGAAACCAAAACTGGCTGTTTGGAAATTCGCCTCCTGTGATGGCTGTCAACTAAGCCTCCTTGATTGTGAAGATGAATTGCTGGCTTTGACCAACGAGATCGAGATCGCTAACTTTCTTGAGGCATCGAGTGTTAGTGTAAAAGGACCATACGATCTATCTCTCGTCGAGGGATCTATTACGACTCCACATGATGCTGAGCGGATCCACCATGTGCGTCGCGCCTCGAAGTTCCTTGTGACAATTGGCGCTTGTGCTACGGCAGGTGGTATTCAAGCTCTGCGCAATTTTAAAAACGTGAATGAGTTCATATCCCTTGTGTACGCTACACCTAAATATATTGAGACACTGAATAAATCAACACCCATTACTGACCATGTCTATGTTGACTTTGAGTTACGCGGTTGTCCCATTAACAAACATCAGCTCATTGAGGTCATCAGCGCATTTCTGAATGGACGCAAACCCAACACCCCATCTCATAGCGTGTGCATAGAGTGCAAGCACCGCGGAACTGTATGTGTAATGGTCGCACAGGGGATTCCATGTCTGGGTCCTGTGACACATGCAGGATGCGGCGCTATCTGTCCTGCTTATAATCGCGGTTGTTATGGATGCTTTGGCCCGAAAGAGT
>Ga0187780_10004168_pt1 | contig 10852 bp, 7 predicted proteins | sample 1015_Q2_SP10_20__FD_132429 | JGI IMG/M metagenome (GOLD analysis project Ga0187780, IMG submission 132429) | Tropical peat soil microbial communities from peatlands in Department of Meta, Colombia - 1015_Q2_SP10_20_MG | ecosystem: Environmental > Terrestrial > Soil > Wetlands > Peat | place...
CGCGCCTTGGCCGGTCTCGCCCGCGTCTTGTCCCTGGGCAAGCACGTGCTCCTGGGTCGGAGCGAGCAGCGCACGGGCGGGGCCGAGAAGGACTCCATCCTCTCCGACCTGTTCGAGGCCGTGGTCGGTGCGATCTATCTGGATGCCGGCACAGGTCCGGTCGGTGCGCTCGTGCGTGCGCGCTTCGAAGCGGCGCTCATGGCGGGGGCTCCCCCGCCGGAGCGCGACCCCAAGACGCAGCTTCAGGAGTGGGCCCAGGCCCATTTTCACTGCGTGCCCACCTACCACGACGTGGCGGACAGCGGCGTCGAGAACGATGACGGCCGCTTCGCGGTGGAAGTTCGCGTGGCGGAGCGCGTCCTCGGTCAAGGGGTCGGGCGTACCAAACGCCTGGCGGAGCGGGAAGCTGCGGTCGTTGCGCTGCGCCATGCCGAGCGTCGTCTTGTCTGAAGAGCTGAGGAGCGAGATCGAACCCGCGTACCGCTGCGGTGTCGTGGCGCTGCTCGGTCTCCCGAATGTGGGAAAGTCGACGCTCTTCAACCGCCTGCTGGGTCAAAAGCTTGCGATCGTGACCGCGAAGCCCCAAACCACGCGCGGGCGGCTGCTGGGAATTCGCACGCTCGAGCGCGCGCAGCTTCTGCTCCTCGATACCCCCGGCCTCCAGGAGGGCAGGGGAGCGCTTCATGCCTCCATGCAACGGGCTGCGCTCGCCGCGGCGCAGGAGTGCGACGTGGCGCTTCTCCTGGTCGACTCCACGAAGGGCTTTGGCTCCGCCGCGGCTCTGGCCGCGGCGCACGTTTCAGGGCTCGGCAAGCCATGGCTTGTCGTCGGGACGAAGGGAGATCTGCCGCGGCGGAGAGGGGTCGTGTGGCCGCCCGGGGAGCTTCGAAGGGGGCCCCCGACCTTCCTTCTCTCCGCACAGAGCGGAGCCGGAGTGCGCGGCCTCTTGGACGCGGTCTTGGCCCTCTTGCCCCCGGGTCCCCCGCTGCGAGGGCGCGACGAGCTCACGGACCGACCCCTTCGCTTCTTGGCCGGCGAACTCGTTCGCGAGGCCGTCTTTCAGCAGCTCCGCCAGGAGCTCCCCTACGCGATTGCCGTTGAAGTCGATGAGTACGATGAGAAAACACGCCCCGATCTCGTTCGCATACGCGCGAATCTGCTGGTGAGACGCACGTCGCAGAAGAGCATCGTGATCGGAGTGGGGGGGGAGCAGATCCGCAGAATCGGGAGCCAGGCGCGTCTGGGGATTGAGCGCCTCGTCGAACGACACGTGCACCTGGAACTCTGGGTCAAGGTCGATCGCGGCTGGGCCGACGAGCGTACGCGTGTCGAGGCCCTAGGCTACGTTTGACGTCGGGCTTTTGCTTCGTGTACGGTGCCCGGGCTGGGGTCACGCTGCCCGCATCCCAGCGAGGGCGCCCGGCGCCTGCGGTTCTGCGTCACAGCGACTCCACTTGCGCTGGCCGACGAGGCCGCCCTCAGTACAGGACGACCCGAACAGCACCACCAGCACAGGAGAACGGATGAGCCAACCTCCCGACGTTGTCATTGCGAGCGCGGTGCGCACCCCGATTGGATCTTTTCAGGGGTCCCTCGCCTCGCTCAGCGCCCCCGAGCTCGGTGCGATCGCGATCCGCGAAGCGGTGCGGCGTGCCGGTGCGAAGGTCGAACAGATCGAGCGGGTGATCATGGGCTGCGTCCTTTCGGCAGGGGTGGGTCAGGCTCCGGCCCGCCAAGCGACGATCAAGGCGGGGCTGCCGGTCGCAACGGGCGCCATCACCGTGAACAAGGTGTGTGGCTCGGGGCTCCAGGCGGTGATGTTCGCGCGCCGCGAAATCTTGGTGGGCGACGCCGAGGTCGTCGTTGCAGGGGGCATGGAGTCCATGTCGAATGCTCCGTATCTGCTGCCCCAGGCACGCAACGGCTATCGCATGGGCAACGGGACGCTCGTGGACTCGATGATCCAGGACGGTCTCTGGGACCCCTATGACCAGGTCCACATGGGAACCTGCGGTGACGCGGTGGCCGCGAAATACGGATTCACGCGCGAGCAGCAAGACCGCTTCGCCCGCACGAGCTTCGAGCGCGCGCTCCAGGCGCAGAAGGCGGGGAAGTTCAAGGCCGAGATCGTTCCCGTGCCGGTCCCCCAGAAAAAGGGTGAGCCCGTGAACGTGGAAGAAGACGAAGGTCCGAAGAAAGCGCAGCTCGACAAGATGCCGAGCTTGAAGCCCGCCTTCTCAAAGGATGGAACGGTGACCGCCGCCAATGCGTCCAGCATCAATGACGGCGCGGCGGCGCTCGTCGTGACGTCCGCGGACGTTGCGGCAAGACAGGGATTTCCGATTCTGGCGCGGATCATCGTCGATTCGACCGCCGCCGTGGAGCCGAAGTGGTTCACGGTGGCTCCCGTGGAGGCGCTGCGCCGGCTCTACGCGAAGAGCGCCACCAAACCCGGCGATTGGGATCTCTATGAGGTCAACGAGGCCTTCTCCGGCGTGACCCTCGCCGCGATCAAAGAGCACGGCCTTGATCCGAGCCGCGTCAACGTGAACGGCGGTGCGGTTTCGCTGGGACACCCCATCGGCTGCTCGGGAGCGCGGGTCCTGGTCACGCTCCTCCACGCCCTAAAGGACCGAGGTGAGCGGCGGGGGATCGCGACGCTTTGCATCGGGGGGGGCGAAGCCGTCGCCCTCGGTGTGGAGCTCGCGTAGCCATGCAGCAGCGACACACGATCGGCATCGTGGGCACAGGCACGATGGGGGCGGGGATCGCACAGGCCGCGGCCCAGGCCGGGTACTCGGTCGTGTTTCAGAACCGTCGACAGGCCTCCGTCGATGGGGCCGTGAAACGAATTCGTCAGGGGCTCGAGCGGCTCGTCGCCAAGGAGAAGCTCAGCAAGGCCGAGTGTGCCGAGACCCTGGAACGGATCCGGCCGGTCGTTCCCCTCGAGGAGCTCAAGGGCTGCGAGCGCATCATCGAGTGCGCGCCGGAGGACCTCGAGCTGAAGCGCGAGCTCCTGGCGCGGGTCGATGCGATCGTGGGGGACGAGAGCATCATCGCCACCAATACCTCGAGCCTTTCGGTGACGAAGCTGGCGTCGTATATCCGGCGTCCGGCGCACTTCGTGGGCCTGCACTTCTTCAATCCGGTGCCCCTCATGCGCCTGGTCGAGGTGGTGCGGGGGATGCGCACGAGCGACTCCACCGTGGCCGCGGTGCGCGGCTTGGCCGAGAGCCTGGGCAAGGTACCCGTCGAAGTGAAGGATTCGCCGGGTTTCGTGGTGAACCGCGTGCTCTTCCCGATGATCAACGAAGCGGCGTTCGCCCTCCAGCAGGGGGTCGCGACGCCCGAGAGCATCGATGAGTGCATGAAGCTCGGCTGCAACCATCCGCTGGGACCGCTGGCCCTGGCAGACCTCGTCGGGCTCGACGTGGTCTTCGCGATTCTCGACAGCCTGTATCGCGAGTACGGCGAGCCGCGCTATGCGCCGTGCCTCGAGATCAAGAAGCGTGTCGAGGCCGGCTGGCTGGGTCGCAAGAGCGGCCGCGGATTCTACAACTACGAAGCCTAGTGAAGGTCGAGCCCGCCGTAGTCGTGTACGAGGTGGGGCCCCGCGACGGCCTGCAGAACGAGCCCGAGGCCATCGCGACGGCCACAAAGATCGAACTGGTGGAGCGCCTCGCCCGTACGGGTCTGTGCCGCCTCGAGATCACCTCCTTCGTTTCTCCGCAGTGGATTCCGCAGCTCGCCGACGCCGACGAGGTCGCCGGCCGCGTCGCGCGCTACGACGGGGTGCGCTACAGCGCGCTCGTTCCGAACCTGAAGGGCTACCAGCGGTTCCGCGCTGCGCGCCTTCCCGTGGCTGCGCTCTTCGTCTCGGCGAGCGAGACACACAACCGAAAAAACGTGAACTGCGGGATTGCCGAGTCGCTCGAGCGCTTTTTGCCGGTGGCCGAGCGGGCGCGCGAGGACGGTGTCGGGCTGCGGGCCTACGTCTCCACAGTCTGCGGCTGTCCGTATGAGGGGGCGGTCGCGCCGGGCAGCGTCGCCAAGCTCGCGGTGGATCTTCTCGCACTCGGGGTCGATGAGATCTCGCTCGGCGATACGATTGGCGTGGGGCACCCGAGCCAAGTGCGGGAGCTCGTGCGCACGGTTTCCGGCGCGGTACCCCTTTCCAAAATCGCACTCCATTTCCACGACACCTACGGCCGGGCCCTGGCCAACGTGCAGGTGGGCTACGAGATGGGAGTGCGCATCTTCGATGCGGCCCTCGGCGGCCTCGGTGGCTGTCCCTACGCACCGGGCGCTTCGGGAAACGTCGCGACCGAGGACGTCGTGGACCTGTTTGAGAGCGCCGGGGTCGAGACCGGGGTGGACCTGGATGCGCTGGTGGACACCACCGCCTGGCTCGAACGAGAGGTGCTCCGGCGGCCTCTCCCCGGACGGGTGCTGCGGGCCCGGCTCGGCCTGCGCGATCGGACGCGCCGGGGCGCGGCATGAAGCGCGGCGAGGAGGTTCGCGAAGAACTCGCCCGGATCCGCCGCGGTGGAGACGAGAAGTACCACGCGAAGGCCGCGGGGGAGGGCAAGCTCTTCTGCCGCGAGCGCCTCGCGCTCTTGCTCGATGCTGGGTCCTTCGTGGAGGACGGTGCCTTTGCCAACGCCCTCGCGCCGGATCTGCCCGCCGACGGTGTCGTGACAGGCACGGGACAGGTGGAGGGCCGAACCGTCTGCGTCATGGCGAACGATTCCACCGTGAAGGCGGGTTCCTGGGGTGCGCGGACCGTCGAGAAGATCCTGCGGGTTCAGGAGCGCGCGGAGCGCCTGCGCGTTCCGCTCGTGTACCTCGTCGACTCCGCCGGGGCGCGCATCACGGACCAGGTGGAGATGTTTCCGGGTCGCCGCGGCGCGGGCCGGATCTTCCACAACCAGGTCCGGCTCTCCGGCCTGGTGCCTCAGGTGTGCCTGCTCTTTGGGCCTTCGGCCGCGGGCGGGGCCTACATCCCGGCTTTCTGCGACGTCGTCTTCATGGTGAACGGGAATGCCAGCATGTACCTCGGGTCCCCGCGCATGGCGCAGATGGTGATCGGGCAGAGCGTGACGCTCGAGGAAATGGGGGGAGCCCGCATGCACTGTACGGTGTCGGGCTGCGGGGACCTTCTGGCGAACGACGAGCGTGAGGCCCTCGCCGCAGCCCGCCGCTACCTGTCGTACCTCCCGAGTTGCGCCGAGGGCGCGCTCCCGAAGGGCGCGCCGCTGGCCCCCCTCAAGACGCCGGCGGATCTCGAGTCGGTGATCCCGCGGGAGGAGCACAAACTCTTCGACATGCGGGAGGTGGTCGACCGATTGGTCGACGCAGGTTCCTTCTTCGAGATCAAGAAGCTCTTTGCGGGGGAGATCCTGACCGGCTTTGCCCGGATCGAGGGCCACCCCTTGGGCGTCGTGGCGAGCCAACCCAAGGTAAAAGGCGGCGTTCTGTTTGTGGACTCCGCGGACAAGGCGGCCCGCTTCATCTGGCTGTGCGACGCCTTTGGTCTCCCGCTCCTGTATCTCGCGGACGTCCCTGGATTCATGATCGGCAAGCAGGTGGAGCGGCAGGGCATCATCCGGGCGGGGGCCAAGATGATCATGGCGGTGTCGGAGGCCACGGTGCCCCGCATCTCGGTCATCGTGCGCAAGGCCTATGGGGCAGGCCTCTATGCCATGTGCGGGCCGGGCTTCGAACCCGACGCGTGCATCGCTCTGCCGAGCGCGATGATCGCCGTGATGGGTCCCGAAGCCGCGGTGAACGCGGTCTACTACAACCGGATCGAGGCGTTGCCCGAGAGCGAGCGCGCCCCCTTCGTGAACAAACTCCGCGAGGAGTACGCCTCCGAAGTCGACATCGAACGGCTGGCGAGCGAGCTCGTGGTCGACGCCGTGGTGCCGCCGGAAGGACTGCGCGACGAGCTCGTGCGTCGCCTCGCGGTGGCGCGGGAGCGGCGCGATCGGCCGCCGCAAAAGCGCCGTTCGGTTCCGCCGGTCTAGGCCCAAGGTGTGGGGGGCAGGGGCCATTGGCGCTCCGGCCCGACCTTTGCTAGCCAGTTAACGTGAACTGGCAAACTGAGCCCCCGGGCCTCACGATCCGGGAAGTCTGTGAGCGGACAGGGCTTTCCCCCCGCACGGTGCGCTACTACGAGGAGCTCGGGCTTCTCCCCGGCGTGCGCCGGCGCGCGGCGGGGCGGCGCGTGTATGGAGCCGACGAACTCGAGCGCCTGCGCTTCATCCAGCGCCTGAAGGCGCTCGGTCTCGCCCTGGCCGAGATTCGCGATCTGAACGCCGTGCACGCCATCGGCGGCTCGACGCGCGCCATGCTCGAGCGCCTCGACGACCTTCTCGGACGCCGCGTGTCGGAGGTGGATTCCCGGATTGGCGAGCTCACCCGGCTGCGCGATGAGATCGCGAAGTACCGGGCACGGGTGGCGAGCCGGATCGGTGCCCTGTCCAGCGAACGCAGGGGCAAGGGATGAGCTTGGCGCGACCTGCGCTGCAGGTGGCCCCCCTGCGACACGCGCCGAACCGGCTGCGTGTCGTCACGGCGGCGTCGCTCTTCGACGGTCACGACGCCTCCATCAACATCATCCGGCGTCTGCTGCAAAAGCTTGGAGCGGAGGTGGTTCACCTCGGTCACGACCGCTCCGTAGACGAAGTCGTGGAGGCTGCGATCCAGGAGGACGCGGACGCCGTCGCGGTGTCCTCGTACCAAGGGGGGCACCTCGAGTATTTCCGGTATCTGGTCGATCAACTCCGAGCCCGCGGGGCCGAACGCGTTCGCGTGTATGGCGGCGGCGGCGGGGTCATCGTGCCCGAGGAGATCGCGGCACTCCATGCCTATGGGGTGGCCCGGATCTTTAGTCCCGAGGACGGTCGAAGGCTCGGTCTCGAGGGTATGGTGCGGATGATCTTGGACGAGTGTAGGGAGCGCAGCCTGCCGCCGCCCGACGAGCTGCTCGACCGGCTCGCGGTGAGCGAACCCCACGCCGTGGCGCAGCTCGTAAGCTTTCTCGAGGAAGAAGGTCCCCAAGGCGGGCTCCTGGTCGAGCGTGTGCGGGCGGAGCTCGCACGCCGGCGCTCCGCACGCCCGGCACCCGTGGTGGGCTTCACCGGCACCGGCGGTGCGGGCAAGTCGAGCGTGGTGGATGAGATCGTGCGGCGCCTGCGCTTTGATGCTCCCCTGGCTTCGCTGGGGATCCTGCTCGTGGACCCCAGTCGTCGGCGCTCGGGGGGCGCGCTCCTCGGGGACCGCATCCGCATGAACTCGATCCACGCGCCGACCGTCTTCGTGCGCTCCCTGGCCACGCGACAAGCACACCTTGCACTCTCGAGCGCCGTTCGCGATGCGGTCTCCGTGCTCCAGGCTGCGGGCTTTGACCTCGTGATCGTGGAGACGGCGGGAATCGGTCAGGCGGATTCGGAGATCATCGACCTGGCGGATCTCTCGGTCTACGTGATGACCCCCGAGTACGGGGCACCGAGCCAGCTCGAAAAAATCGACATGCTGGAACTCGCGGATCTGGTGGTGCTGAACAAGGCCGATCGCCCTGGAGCCGAAGACGCGCTCCGCGACGTACGCAAGCAGTGGCGCCGCAACCACAACTCCTTTGCTCTCCCCGACGCTGCACTGCCCGTGTACTCGACGGTCGCGAGTCGCTGGAGCGACGCGGGAACCGACCGGTTTTACGCCGCGCTCAAGGCGCGGCTCGCGGAGAGAAGAAGCCTCGGGCCATCCGAGGGAGGAGCGCGGCCAAAGGCTCTGGGCGGCATCGCGCCGGCGACGGTCCTGCCGCTCATTCCCGCTGCGCGGGTACGCTATCTCGCGGAGATTGCCGAGATCGTGCGCGGCTACCGGGCGCGCACGGAGGTCCTTGCCGAGCACGCGGCCAGCGCGTGGGCCCTCGCACGCAGCCTGCGCGAGCTCGGAGACCCCCCGCCCCAAGCTGCGGTGCCCTACGGTGACTCGGCGCAGCCCGCGAGCGACCCGGTGGTGGGGGCCCTCCGCCAGCGTTACGACCGTGCCCTCGAAGTCCTCGGTCCTGAGGAGCGAGCCGCCCTTGCGGCTTGGCCCGGGGTTCAGACCCGCTACCGGGCCCCCCGCCAGGAATACGCGGTCCGCGAGCAGAGCCACCCCGTGGAGAATCAGGTCGAAACGCTCTCGCACACCCGCTTGCCCAAGGTGGCGCTCCCCAGGACGGAGGAGTGGGGATCTCTCCTGCGCTATCTGCGCCTCGAGAATCTGCCCGGCCTCTTCCCCTTCACCGCCGGGGTCTTCCCCTTCAAGCGAGAGAGCGAGGATCCGACGCGGATGTTTGCGGGCGAGGGGACCCCCGAGCGTACGAACCGCCGCTTCCACTTCCTCTGCCGCGGCCAGCGCGGCGCGCGTCTGTCCACGGCCTTCGACAGCGTGACGCTCTACGGGCGTGATCCGGACCCCCGGCCCGACATCTACGGGAAGGTCGGCAACTCCGGCGTCTCCATCTGCACGATCGACGACGCGAAGAAGCTCTACTCGGGATTCGACCTCGTCGATCCCAAGACCTCCGTCTCGATGACGATCAACGGACCCGCTCCGATCCTGCTCGCATTCTTCCTGAATGCAGCGATCGACCAGGGGGTGGAGAAGCAGCTGCGCGCTGCAGGGACTCTCGAGGCGGTTCGCGCGCGAACGCCCCTGGGTACGCTCCCGGTGTACGGCGAAGAGCTGCCGCCGGGTCACTCGGGCCTTGGGCTTGGGCTCCTGGGAATCGCCGGCTCGGACACGGTCGACCCCGAGGCGTATGCGCGCACACGCCGGGAGGCCCTCGCCGCCGTGCGCGGAACCGTCCAGGCCGACATCCTGAAAGAGGACCAGGCCCAGAACACCTGCATCTTCTCCACGGAGTTTGGCCTGCGCATGATGGGCGATATCCAGGACTACTTCATCGCGCACGGAGTGCGGAACTTCTATTCCGTCTCGATCTCCGGCTACCACATCGCCGAAGCCGGGGCGAACCCGGTCACCCAGCTCGCCTTCACCCTCGCCAACGCCTTCACCTATTGCGAGTACTACCTGGCGCGGGGCATGGCGATCGACGAGTTTGCGCCGAATTTCTCCTTCTTCTTCAGCAACGGCCTGGACGCGGAGTACTCGGTGATCGGCCGCGTGGCGCGGCGCATCTGGGCGATCGCGCTGCGCGAGCGCTATGCGGCGGGCGAACGGGCCCAGAAGCTCAAGTACCACGTCCAGACCTCCGGCCGCTCGCTGCACGCCCAGGAGATGGCGTTCAACGACATCCGCACCACGCTCCAGGCCCTGACTGCGATTCAGGACCACTGCAACAGCCTGCACACCAATGCCTTTGACGAGGCGGTGACGACACCCACGGAGGATTCGGTGAGGCGTGCCCTCGCCATCCAGCTGATCATCAACCGCGAGCTCGGTCTGGCACGAAACGAGAACCCGCTGCAAGGCTCCTATGTGATCGAGGAGCTGACCGACCTGGTCGAGGAGGCCGTGCTGCGGGAGTTTGAGCGCCTGTCCGAGCGCGGAGGCGTGCTCGGGGCCATGGAGACGCTCTACCAGCGCGGCCGGATCCAAGACGAAAGCCTCGAGTACGAGACCCAAAAGCACAACGGGACACTTCCCATCGTGGGCGTCAACACCTTCGAGAATCCCCACCCAGGAGAAGCCCCTGCGGCGGCCGCCCTCATGCGGTCGAGCGCGGACGAGAAGGAGCGCCAGCTGGCCGCCTTGCGGGCGTTTCACGAGCGACACCGGGAGGCGGCGCCGCCGGCGCTGCGGCACCTCCAAGAGGTCGCGCTCGCGGGAGGAAACATTTTCGCCGAGCTCATGGAGACGGTGAAGGTGGCGAGCCTGGGGCAGATCACCGAGGCGCTCTTTGCGGTGGGCGGGCGGTATCGACGCTCGATGTGACCCAGCGGAGCACCGGCGCAGGCTGGTGGTCGAGGAGACGAGATGGCGGTGGCGAAAGAAAAGGGGCGAGCGGATCTCGAGGCCTGGCGGGTGGAGGCTCGAAAGGAGCTGCGCGGGAAGGATCCGGAGCGCCTGGACTGGGAGACCCCGGAAGGGGTGTGGGTGAAGCCGCTCTACACCGCTGCGGATCTCAATGGGCTGCCCCACGTGGACTCGCTGCCCGGCCTTCCGCCCTTCGTCCGGGGGCCCCGCGCCACCATGTACGCCAATCGGCCCTGGACCATTCGCCAATACGCCGGCTACTCCACCGCCGAAGAGAGCAATGCCTTCTATCGGCGCAATCTGGCCCAAGGCCAGAAGGGTCTGTCCGTGGCCTTCGACCTCGCCACCCATCGGGGCTACGACTCGGACCATCCGCGGGTGGTGGGCGACGTCGGGAAGGCGGGCGTCGCGATCGACTCCGTCGAGGACATGAAGATCCTGTTCGACGGGATTCCGCTCGATCAGATGTCCGTGTCGATGACCATGAACGGGGCGGTGCTTCCCGTGATGGCGTGCTTCATCGTGGCGGGGGAGGAGCAAGGCTGTCCGCAGGAGAAGCTCACCGGAACGATCCAGAACGACATCCTGAAAGAGTTCATGGTGCGCAACACCTACATCTATCCGCCCGCTCCGAGTATGCGGATCGTCGCCGACATCATCGAGTACACGAGCCGGCACATGCCGAAGTTCAACTCGATCTCGATCAGCGGCTACCACATGCAGGAGGCCGGAGCGACGGCGGACCTCGAGCTCGCCTTCACGCTCGCGGACGGGCTCGAGTACGTGAGGGCTGCCCTCTCGAAGGGCCTCGAGGTGGACGAGTTCGCGCCGCGGCTGTCCTTCTTCTGGGCGATCGGCATGA
>Ga0187780_10004169_pt1 | contig 10851 bp, 14 predicted proteins | sample 1015_Q2_SP10_20__FD_132429 | JGI IMG/M metagenome (GOLD analysis project Ga0187780, IMG submission 132429) | Tropical peat soil microbial communities from peatlands in Department of Meta, Colombia - 1015_Q2_SP10_20_MG | ecosystem: Environmental > Terrestrial > Soil > Wetlands > Peat | place...
GGCAAATGCTGCCGGGTACAATGTCTACGTCTATGCCGACGGTGACAACGGCGCAGTCCAACGCACTGCCACCTATCAGATCAGTGGACCTGGAATCAGCAGCACGAGTGTGTCCCTGACGGACAACCCCAACACGAATTTCAATGGTGTGTTCCAACAGGCCAACAGCTCGGCTGGAAACTACGTGCTGTTCACCATCACGGCCACGCAGTTCACGATTACGGCGATACCGGGACCATCGGGAGACACGAACCCACGAGCGCCCGTCAACGCCATCCAGATCGTGCCGAACTAAGACAGCCGGATCGCTGTCCGCGGATCTCTAAGCCCGCGTCGCATGGTCTGTACCTGTGGCAGTACGCCGCTCGCCGTGCCGGCATTAGGAAAAAGATTACTGGAATGAACGGAGATTCGAATGGAGGTTCCAAATCGCCGGATGCGAAAGCGGGAAACCGTGGCGATATGGATGGCCATTTCGGTTGCGTCGCTCCCGCTAGGTTTTGGGGAAGATCTCGCAGCGAGCGAAACTGTCCCCACCTTTACAAGAGATGTTGCACCGATCTCACTCAAGAATTGCGTCAAGTGCCACTCGCCAAGAGAAATTGCATCCCGAAGGCCGCTGACTTCGTATGACGCGGCGGAACCCCTGGCAGAAAAGATCAAGCAAAAGGTCATGGCGCGAGAGATGCCGCCGTGGCCTGCCGATCCCACCAGAGGCGTAAAATTTCGGGTGGTTTCAGCCCACGGAACATCTAGGACAGAAGGTTGTGGTGAAGGGGGTGGTCATCCCGGATCCGAAGGAAATGCGCATTAACGTGACCTCGCTGCAATCGGTCGCGGCCACGTGCAGGACTGAATCAGGGCAGAGGTAAACAGGTCGAACTATCCAAGGGGAGACAGGCAGGGTACGTAGCCTGCCCGTCGCGCTACGCGCGCACCGGGAATCCGAGACTCCGGCGGATAGTTACCGACATCGCAATGCTTCCTAACTCGGGCGCAGTCGGACTTCACTGGAGCGTGGCGGACCAACTGCCTGTCCCCCCGCTTAGAAGACACGATCCGGCCTCCGCGGTGTAAGTGCCTGAGGCCGAGGTGAACGCCTGGTTGGCCGCACCTGTCAGGTTGATTGCACTCTGCAACTGTGTCAGCTGCAGGGTCAATGCATTTCCCTTCACCGTTCCCGACATCGAAGCGTCAGTTCCGCAAGATCCTGCGGTCGAACTCAGACTGACCTGACCTGTGACATTATTACCGACCTGAGTCAGGTTGGCAGTTGCTTGAATCGCAGAGGTCGCGGAGCCAGTCGGCGTTAACACAAACAGCCAGGTTCCGGTCATCGCTGGATTCGAGGAAGTACCGCAGCCACCCAGAAAACCTATGGCTACGGTCAAAAGCAGACCTGCAGCAATCCTTATCCCTGATGCTTTCATCCCATTCACCAGAAGTCCCGAGCCGTGGTCGACTATCTTCGGGCGAGCACTAGCTACCTGCGCCCACTCACACGTTGATGTTGCCACAATTGATACGGCATCGAGCGTCGGGTTTCGGCTCGTGACGAAATGCCCGATGCACACTGTCATGCCGATAAGCTCACGTTCAATGAAGCCTCCGAGAATTGTCCCGTTTTTCCTCTGCCGTCCTTAGTTTTTTCCACACACTTGGCAGCCCGGCAGATATACTTCTGCTCAACTCGTTTCCTCGCAATCATCGAGCAGCCTTCGTTTGAGATGACCAGTTAAGCGTTGACAAAAATTTTAGACAGATTAAAATACGCGACGTTTTCCAGCGATAAGATTGATTCATGAGCCCCCAAGTCTTAGAACCCGTCTTACTCCGTACTGACTTCCCGAAACTGAAGCTTCATGCCAGCGGTAAGGTCCGCGACATTTACGAGCTGGACCAGAATCTCCTGCTGTTCGTGGCCACAGATCGGATCTCTGCGTTCGACTACGTGCTGGCGACAGGCATTCCGCACAAAGGCCGTGTGCTGACCCAGCTTTCTCTTTTCTGGTTTAATTTTCTCAAGAACGTCGTGCCCAATCACTGCGTTACCGCGGATGTCGACCGCTATCCTGCTGCAGCTCGCACCTATGCTGATCAACTCCGCGGCAGATCGATGATGGTCTTACGCGCCGAGATGATCCCGGTCGAGTGCGTGGTACGGGGATACCTCTCAGGATCCGCGTGGAAGGAGTACAAGGCGGGCTGTCGCGTTTGTGGGATCGACCTGCCAACGGGGCTAAAGGAATCCGACAAATTACCGGAGCCCATCTTCACCCCCGCAATTAAGGCTACGACCGGCCATGACGAAAACATTTCATTCGACCGGATGGTCCGAATTGCAGGAACCGAGCGCAGCCGTCAATTACGCGATCTCTCGCTGGAAATTTACACCAAGGCCGCCAAGTATGCGATCGAGAAAGGCATCGTCATTGCCGATACCAAGTTCGAGTTTGGCATCACGAAGTACGGAATCACTTTAGCTGATGAAGTTCTGACGCCGGATTCTTCCCGGTTTTGGCCAGGTGATCAATACCAACCGGGACGCGCACAGGATTCGTACGACAAGCAGTATGTTCGGGATTATCTGGAAGAAATTCGCTGGAACAAGCAACCACCGGCTCCGGCCCTCCCACCGGAAGTGGCGCGCAAGACCAGCGAAAAATATTTGGAGGCGTACCGCCAGCTCACCGGATACGAGCTGGATGTCTAGCAAGAGAGACCGGGCAGGCACGTAGTGAGCGGCGCTGATTGGATCATTCTTGCAGTGCTGCTCTTGTCCATAATTCAGGCAGCGAGCGCCGGCTTTTTCCAGGAAGCATTCGGCATCGCGGGGCTGGTCTTCGGTTATCTGCTGGCCGCATGGAACTATCAACGGTTGGCAGATCATTTTGCCTCCTACGGGGCCCCATGGTTACTGGAAATTGCTGGCTTTCTCATCATTTTTGCATGTGTCATGCTTCTCGCCGGACTGGCGGGGCGGGTTACCCGCTGGATCATGCGGGAAGCGGGTCTGAGTTTTATCGATCGCATTTTGGGAGGGGCTCTCGGATTGCTGCGTGGTTCTTTGCTCGTGGCCGTGGTTCTGGTTAGTATGGCCGCGTTCACTCCCACATCCAGGTGGCTGCGAGGTTCGCGACTGGCGCCGTATTTCCTGGTGGCGGGGCGTGCTGCAATCTGGGTAGCGCCTTCGGAACTGCGAGCCCGTTTTTATCAAGGACTGGATTTGCTGCGCCGGGGAGAGCCATAGCAAGAGTCGCGGACCGCAAATCTCAATTCATTCATAAGATTGTCGAAGAGCCCAGCTCTTCCAAAGAAAGAGAGATGCCGTGAGAGACCAGCTCGAAGCACTCGTCATGCAAATGTACAAGAGCAACATTCTTTATTCAGAGGCAGTGCGCGAGTTCAAAAAGCGGTTCATCTTGACCGTGTTGCAGGAGAATAAAGGAAACCAATGCCGCGCTGCCCGGCAGCTCGGCATGCACCGCAATACCCTCAGCCGAACCGTCGCCGAACTCAGGATCGATGTCCGGCAACTGCGTGACGGCGCCAAACGGCCCCCACGTAGCGCTCGCCCTGCCGCATTCGAGAAGAAGGCGTTTCGCTAAGCTCTTGAGGCTATCAAAAGCTGGTTTGACTTCCCCCTGTCTTTGAGGGAGAATTCCGTGCGCGTCGTCGCTTGGGTACCCTGATCCCTTAGCGCGAAGTATCTTTCTTTTTCTTTCATTCCGCCATAAAAGGTCTCCAAATACGGGTCAGGATATCGCCGTTTCATAAGGAAATCTGAGACGCCCTTAGTCGGCTCGAATCGTGTACGGGAAAACGCCTGCTGGAGCGCTGGGGAGGGACAGTGAAACGCTCGGCCTGTCTATTCCTTTCAATCACACTCTCACTGCTGGCATTCATTTCCAGTTGTGGCGGTGGAAGTAGTAACACGCTAAATCAGCTCAACATCCTTGTCTCCGTGACCGAGAGCGCCAGTACAGTACAGGCGGGCGGTACTGTCCAGTTCATCGCAACCGTCAGCAATGATTCAAGCAATAAGGGTGTCAGCTGGACTGTATCTTGTCCAACAGCCCCATGTGGCACGGTTTCACCGCCCACGACCCCTTCTGGCGTGACTGCTATTTACACCGCGCCAGCAATCTTGACCCCTGGCGGCTTTGGAGTAACGGTCACGGCGAATTCAGTGGCCAGCCCCTTGGATTCAGATTCTGCGATAGTCACAGTTTCCGCCGATACCATCTCAGTGTCCCTGGCCAACGCGACAGTTCCAGTAGGTACGGCCGAGCAGCTAACGGCGACAATCGATTACGATCCGGCGAAGAAAGGGATCAGTTGGAGCGTCTCCTGCGCTTCTGCAGATTGTGGCTCGCTCAATCCACCGATGACGGCGAGTGGGGCTGCTACCACTTACACAGCGCCAAAAGCCTTTCCGGCAGGCGACCTGTCAGTGACGATCACGGCTACGTCAGCGGCGAATCCCGCCATCACCAACTCCGTCGACATAACGGTCCCGGGTACTACGATCGCTCTCTCGGCGACTGCTGGCACGGTGGAAATCGGCGGAGCTATCCAGCTGACGGCGACCGTGACCAACGATCCGGAAAACAAAGGGGTCACTTGGACTCTTTCCTGCTCAACCGCCCCGTGTGGCATGATCGCTCCTGCGAACACTGCAAGTGGGACTCCCACGACATACAGTGCGCCGAACACCCCGCCCGCCAGCAACGTCGATGTGTCAATTACGGCCACGTCTGTCTTCAACGGCGCCGTTTCCACTTCCACCGATGTCACGTTCCTCGCCGTGACGGTGTCGGTCACGCCGATCGGTGCACTGGTTCCGCTGAGCATCGCCCTCCCTGTTACCGCAACCGTCGGTAATGATCCCAGCAATGCGGGCGTGACCTGGACCGCAACTCAGTCCAAAACCGCTTGCTCTCCGGGCTGCGGAACTGTTTCTCCGACGAACACCAGCAGCGGCACAGCGTCAACCTATACTGCGCCGAGCAGCGCGCCTGCTAGCTCCACTGTCACAGTAACTGCCACCACCGTCGAGGACGCAACCAAATCGGCCCCAGCTACGGTCACCGTGTCATCCGGTACTGTCGAGCTTGTACCCAACACTTTGAATTTCGGGAATGTGTTCGAAAATATTGCGAGCAACCCTCGGCAAGTCGTTTTAACGAACGTCGGTGCATCGCCGCTGACCATAAAGAGTGTCAACATCGCCGGTACAGATCCGGGAGACTTCTCTCAAACAAACAACTGTGGTACGAGCGTCACAGCGGCAGCTTCGTGCACATTGACCTTAACCTTCAAACCTGCGCGCACTGGCGCGCGCTCTGCACAGGTCTCGATCAGCGATAGCAGTAGCGACAGTCCCCAGACGATCACTCTGTCCGGGACGGGAATAACCCGACGCGGCGCTTTTCTGCGAGCTACGGTTCGATCCGCTTTGGTTGCGAACACGGTGGCAGCCGTCCCGTCTCCCACGGGGCCTGCTCAGGTCGGCACCCGTGTTCTGAACTTAATGGATTCACTACGTAAGGACCCTTACTCGTCGAATGGCACTGCTAGAGAGCTGCTGGTCCGATTCTGGTACCCCATCTCGCAAACTACCGTCTGCAAACCTGCAGCTTACACATCACAAAAGGTCTGGGGGTACTTCTCTGAACTCGTAGGAGTCAAGCTGCCTGTGGTCACGACCAATAGCTGCCTCGATGCTCCAATGGAAGAAGGCAGCCATCCGGTCGTCGTGTTCACCCCCGGCTATACAGCCACATTTACAGACTACACATTTATTGCGGAAGATCTCGCCAGCCGCGGTTACGTGGTTGCTTCCGTCGACCACACGCACGAAGCAACCGCCGTAGAGTTTCCCGACGGCAGACTGATCAAGTCGGCGGTCGGGAGTCATTTGGGAGGGCCTGTACGCGGTGATGACCAAACCTTGTCGTTTGCGGTCGCAGTTCGTCTGCAAGACCTGCGATTGGTGATAAGTGAACTTCACCGGCTGAATATCAAAGCGAACTCCCCGTTCAAGGGGAGGTTCGACTTAACTCGGGTTTCGGTCGCGGGTCACTCGATGGGTGGCACAACCGCTTTTCTGGCTGCCGAACGTGACACTCGCATTAAGGCGGCGGTGCTTCTTGATGCTCATGTACCGGAGTCTCTGATCCAACAAACTCGCACGCCGATGCTGATGATGGTGATGGACGGTGAGAAGTGGAGCGAGGATCGTTGCCGCCTTTGGAGCAATCTGCGCGGGCCGCGGCTTGCGGTGAATTTTCCTGGAGCCGAACACGTCACTCCGTCCGACGCAGTCTGGTTGGCCAAGGATGCAGTCAAGACCGGCGCCATGGATGCTGACTCAGCCGTCTCAGCAGTCCGGGATTATGTCAGTGCGTTTCTTGACGACAATCTCCGCCAGCCCTCCGCCCGTTCCCTTCCAACTAGCCAGCTTCCAGCCCACCCCGGCGCGGAAGTAGTAACGGAAGCGCAATCGGTTTGCGGCACGAGGTGATTTGTCTACGTGATGAAAAAGATAGAGGGCAGCGGAGCTGCCCTCGTCGTTGAAAGTGTTTACTGCTGAGATGTGGTAGGACGGTGTGCCGGACGCTTTGCGGGCGTTGGCTTCTTCGCTGTGAGCAGCGCACCCTTCTCCATGTTCATGACGAACGGGCTTGATGTGTAGGAAACGGGAGTTCCCTCGAACTGCAGGTTGGCGCCGACCTTTGGCATCAGGCTCGCGGGGATGGTCCCGGACATGGTGACAACAATATCAGCCCGTTTCTGATCGATGTCATCCTGACTTTCCGCGATCTGTATTTCCGTGGGAGTTGCGGCAATGACTAAACCTTCCATCTGGAGTGGAATCCCTTTAATCACGCTCCAGACCTTGTCCTGATCCTCCGTTTTGCCCGCTGAAAGCACTAGTTCCCAATCCGCAAAGCTCATCTGTTTCACATCATTCGGAGTCTTGTTCTTCACCAGGTCGGCAGCCTGCTCGGCCGGAGTCGGAGGAACATACTTCGTGACGTCAAAGCCGGCAGGAGGCAATGGATTGGTTTTGGCACTCGCCAAAACGTCCGTCCAACCCTGATCGGACCCATGGTACTTGACGTACTGGCTCTTGCCGTAATTCTCAATCTGCGCTTGCCCCGGAGATCCCGCGGCGAGATTTGCGGCCCGAGCGATGAAGAACAGTCCTTCCACTTGGTTCGGCGGAGTTCCGGTGAGATCTGCCAGAGCCAGAGGATAAACGTTGCGCAGATCGTTGGGATCTCCCTGTACCGCGGCGCGCAGGTTGGTTTGTGCCGTTCCATAATCCTTGTTCTGCAGCGCTGCGATTCCCGTAGCCCCGTTGAATATCACCCCCATCTGCGTCTTAAGCTTGTCAAAATCAGCGTCCGACATGCCGTCCGGTTTGGGAGCAGTTTTCAGAGCATCCAGGCCTTTGTTGCCGTACTGAGCGGCATCTGCCAGATTCTGCTGCGGACTCTGTCCTGCCTCAGCCTGGGCGCGCTTGATGTAAGTCAGCAAAGCGAGAGCGCGCAGATTGTTGGGATTCGCTTGCAACAATCGCTGCGCAGCGTCAATCATCTTGGCTTGATTGTTGGTTTGCTGGTAAGCTCCCATCAGAATTTCCAGGGCGTCTTCCTTCATGACGCTATTCGGATATTGCGTCAGGAAAGCTTCGATCCCGCTGATCTTCGCCGCGGGGTCCTTTTGCGTTACTGCACCCACATATGCGTTGTATTCGGCCGGATCTTTGATCTCTTTCTTCTGCTGCGGCTGGGCTGGAGCAGCACTCTGCGCGGCTTGCGCCGGTTGCGCCGCTTGCGCCGGCGCGGTGGGCTGCGTTTGCGGTTGCGTTGCGCTCTGCTGGCCCCAGGCGACTGCAGAAAACGCCAGCACAATCGCCACTAGACTGGTCTTCATTTCCAAAGGCTCCTTAGGTTTTTTGGGAATCGGCGATGACAACCTGCTCCCGGGAAGACTTTGTGCCCGGGCTCTCGGTCATGAGCTTCGCCAGCTCATGCGTCGAAACCCGGAAGCTCACGCCCTTATGGAACATCCCCAAGATATAGTCCTGGGCCCGGTGAGCGGATTATAAGTATGTACCTCAACGAAGGCAAGTCGGCAAGTCCGATAATGCTTTAAGTTGTAAGATGCGGGACAACACCGGTTTGGTAGTTTTGTGAGTGCTAAAATGGCCAACCCTGAAACTCCGCCGTTGCAGGCCCAAGTCGCAGTCGTAACTGGAGCCGGACGAGGTATTGGTGCGGCGATTTCGCGGAAGCTGGCGTCGATGGGAGCCGCGGTGGTCCTATGCGGGCGTCAGCGCGGGCCGCTCGAGGCAACTGCCAAGGACATCTCCCAAAGCGGCAAGGCAGAAGTTGCGCCATGCGATGTTTCAAACCTTGACTCGGTGGAAAAGCTTTCCAGGCACGTTGCGTCCACCTATGGCCGACTCGATATTCTGGTAAACAATGCTGGGATAGGGGGCTTTGGTGGTCCTCTACACCAAATGCCGCCAGATTCGTGGGATGCCATATTGAACACCAACCTTCGCGGTGTCTACTACTGCATCCGCGCTTTTGCGCCGCTAATGATTCGGGCCCGCACGGGTCACATCATCAATATCTCTTCGCTCGCGGGCAAGAATGCATTGCCGAATGGCGCCGCCTATGCTGCGTCCAAGTGGGGTTTAAACGGACTGAGCTATTCGGTTGCCGAGGAGCTGCGCGGCTACAACATTCAGGTTGCAGTCATCTGTCCCGGATCGGTGGACACGGAATTGAGCCCTCACACTGGCAAAGACGCCAGCAGGATGCTCAAGCCGGACGACGTCGCTCATGTCGTGCAAATGCTCGTGACACAGGCGCCGCAGTCATTCGCCAGCGAAGTTCTGATAAGACCAACGCTGAAACCGTGAATTCTCAGCGACTGTTGCTGGATCGACCATCAATTTATTTCTTGAATAGATTCTCGAAGGCCTGGCGCGCATCCACTGGTCGAGTTGCACTCGGAGTGGAAGTTTCCTTTTCAACCCGTACACGCATCGAGTAGAACGTGCATTGGTTGCGCTCGTCTTTTCGCGAAATCCGTTCCGGAATCGGCTGGCTGCATTCGAATCGGCTGGAGGTATCGAAATACGTGCATTGGCGGCAGGAGTGCAACTCAAAGCCACACTTGGGACATCGGCCACTTGCATCAATTCCAGGCGGCAACAAAGTCCCGCATTGGGCACATCGCGAGACCGTATGCGTCCCCGGCATGTGCACTGGACGGGGACCGAAGGTATCCTTTTTGACTGGCTTTTCACCGGATGGTTTCGGCCGGTCGGCGCCGCTGTCCTGATATCCGCGCTGACGATACTTTCTGTCCGACACGAAAGCCCCACCCCGTGAGGGCACATTGTCTCGCTTGTAGGCCGTTAGCGCAAGTGGCGCGGTCGCATAAAACTGGGCTGTGGTGGAGTTTGATTGTTCATCTCGAGTAAGCCGCTTTTGCGTAGCGAGGGATCTGGGCAATCCGCGCGGAGTGTCGAGTTGCTTGCGACACAATAACCGCGCGCTTGGATCGCCTCCTTGTCGAACTGCACCACTACGTACTGCGACGAATTGTAATTCGCCATATCGGGTGCTACCATCCCGTTAGGTCGGAATGATTGGAGGCCTTCTTATGTCGGACAGAGACAGTAATAGTTTTGTTTGGTTCTTGGCGGGGCTCGGTTTGGGTGCCGTGGCTGGAATTCTGTATGCCCCGCGTGCCGGGAGTGAAACACGCGAGGCGTTGCGTTCGAAGGCCGAAGAAGGTCGCGACTTCATGCGCGAGCGCGCCCGTCAGGCCCGCGAGCAAGCCGGCGGATGGGCTGACCGCGGCCGTGACATTCTGAATCAGCAGAAGGAGCAATTCCGTTCTGCCTATGAAGCAGGCAAACAGGCGTACCAGGAGGTAACCAGGCCCGAAGGCGCCGGCACACAGAATCAGTAATCTGTCCTCCGTTTCGCCGTGCTGCGGGCGGAGCATCCTATGGAAAACTTGACGATCTTCATCGCTGTCACTGCGGCCGCTGTGGTCATTCAGGCTGGAATACTTGTCGCGATGTATCTGGCGGTTCGGCAGAGCACCGCTCGTTTGGAAGCTCTGGCCAGCGAAGTGCGTGGTAAGGTTTTGCCGACCGCGGAATTAGTGCAGTCCATGCTCGCCGATTTGCGCCCGAAAGTGGAAACTCTTGTGACCAATGCCAGCGAATCGAGCACCGTCGTTCGCAAGCAGCTAGAGCGCATCGATGCCACGGTCAGCGATGTAATTGACCGCACACGGCTGCAGGTGATTCGTGCCGATGAATTGCTCGGCCGCACGCTCGACCGAGTGGAGCAGACTACGGAACTGGTCCAGAAGACAGTTGTTTCACCCGTGCGCCAGGCATCGGGTCTTTTCCAGGGCGTCGTCGCCGGAATGGAATTCTTGTTTGCCGGAAAACGGCGTCAGCGGACTACGTCGCCTGTGGCGCAGGACGAAATGTTTATCTAATTTTCGCCTCGGGACTGTCGACGGGCTGCTATTCCACGCGTAAAACCATCTGCGTGCCGCCTTCCAGCTTCACGTTGTGCTTTTCAGACGTAAGCATTGAATCGTGAGCCGGGCCTGGGCTCAGCGAAACTCCTGAAATACCCTGGACTCCTTGCGCATTCGAGGAGATCCCACCGCTCGGAGCGTTTTGTGACGATGCTCCACCTGCGTTGCCCATATTGCCGGCGTTTGGAGCCCCAGCTGGCTGGCTGGGTTGCATTCCACCAGTGCGGGCGCCTCCACCCACCGGGCTATTCCCGCCACCCA
>Ga0187780_10004170_pt1 | contig 10851 bp, 10 predicted proteins | sample 1015_Q2_SP10_20__FD_132429 | JGI IMG/M metagenome (GOLD analysis project Ga0187780, IMG submission 132429) | Tropical peat soil microbial communities from peatlands in Department of Meta, Colombia - 1015_Q2_SP10_20_MG | ecosystem: Environmental > Terrestrial > Soil > Wetlands > Peat | place...
GAAGGGAACCACGGAGAAGGCGAGGACCAGCGATAACGACGACCGGCTGAACATGCTAGAACCCGACCTGGCTCGCTCTCGTGAGGTGCACATCCACGAGCGCGTCGAGCAGACCCACTCGCTGGCGCCACAGCTGGAGCATCTCCGTCTCTCGGCGATCCCGGCCGCCGAGCTGTGCCATTTCCAGTTGGCGGTCCACCTGCGCGATCCGATCCTCCAGCTGACTCGCGACGAACGCGGTCTTGCCGTCGGTGACCCGCCCGTCGGGGTTGTAGGACTGGATCAGGCGTTCCAGCTGACCGGAACGCGCCTTCGCCGAATCGATCGCCAGCTCGGCCCGATCGGTGCGCCGGTCGGCGCGGCGGAGCTGCACCGTGAGAGCGAGGCTTGCGGCCATTGCGGTTCCGGCAAGGGCCATCCAGCGGAGCCGGCGACGGCGCCGTTCGGACATGATCCCCTGGCGCACGACCGGCCACCGGCTGCTAGCCGGGCGGAGCGAAGGCAGAGCGCGGAGCCGCGCGGACCGCTGGTCCAAACGGCTGGCCTCCGCCTGACAGAGCGGGCAGGCGGCCAAGTGGGCCCGGGCGTCCGCCAGACCTGGCTCGAGACCGGGCTCGCGAAGCTCGACCAGTTGCTGCAGGGTGAGGTGCGTCATGCGAGAGCCGTCTCTTCCCCAAGCCAGCGGCGGAGCCGCAGGTGGGCTCGGGCCAGTTGCGACTTCGAGAAGCTCACCGTCTTGCCCATCAGGCCGGCAATTTCCTCGTGGGTATAACCCTCGACATCGTGCAGCCAGACCACCGCACGACTGGTCTCGGGAAGCCGTTCCAGCGCGGCCTCCAAATCCATTCTGAGGCCGCCATCCTGGCGTGAGGCCTGCGGCTGATGGAATTCCTCGTCCAGTTCCTCCGCGTCCCGGTACTTGTTGCGGCGGAGTCGCATGAGCGCCTTGCTGGCCGCGATGGTGCGCACCCAGCCCCAGAGACTCCCATCGCCCCGGTAGTGGGGAATGCTGCGACAGACCTCGAAGAACGTCTCTTGCAGCACGTCCTCCGCGTCCTCCACCGTGCGGCAGATGCGGCGCGCGAGATTGTATACCGGGACTTCGTAAGTCCGGTACAGGTTCTCGAGGGCGTCGAGATCGCCCGCCCGGGCCCGAGCGAGGACGACCTCTGTCTCTGCAATCGCGAATGCTTCCGGCATCGTGCCGGTAAAGATGCGGGATGGGGCGAAAACGTTGCAGGGGTGGGCCTGCGGCCGGCCGGTCTGGGTGCCCCGGTGACGAGCCCGGCATCCAGCCCGTAAGTAACCATCTTACAATGTGTTACGTGATCGGTAGGCGAACCTGGGCAGCTGGGTCCTCGACGCTTGCCGGGCCGGCTAGATTCCCTCGCCATGACCAGCACCTCACCGACCAACCCGCCGCACGAGTGGCTCCATCACCTCGAGGATGAGGCGGATGCCGCCTTCCTCTACCGGGCTCTTGCCGCCCTGGAGCAAGACCCGGCCAGCGCCAGTCTCTACGCCAAACTGGCGAGTGTCGAGGACCGTCACGTCTCGATCTGGCAGAAGCTGCTGACCGATAACGGCCATGCCGTCCCACCGCTCAAGCCGACACTCCGCGCGCGTGCGATGGCGGCGCTTGCGCGACGGTTCGGTCCCGGGCTCTTGGCTCCGATGCTGCTCGAGGAAGAAGGACGCGAGGTCAAGGGGTATTTGACGATGTATCGCTCGGCCCCGGATGGCGCGGCCGGTGCGGCGGCTCTCACCCTCGCCAAGGAGTCGGCTGAACACGCCGGCTCGCTCGCCACTATCGCGGGGGTGCAAGGTGAGCCGTGGCACAAGACCGGTGCGGGCGGGATGCTCCGGAACCTGGTCTACGGCTTCAACGACGGGCTCACTGCCAATTTCGGCCTGGTCGCCGGGATGCTGGGCGCGCAGGGAGAACTCAACCTCGCCGCTCATACGGTTGTGGTCGCCGGCATCGCGGGCATGGTCGCGGACGCGCTGTCCATGGGCTCCTCCGGCTACCTCGCGGCCAAGAGCGAGCGGGAGGTCTACGAGCATGAGATCGCCATGGAACGGGAGGAGATCCGGTTGATGCCCGAGTTGGAGCAGGAGGAGTTGGCCCTGCTCTACCAGGCCAAGGGACTCCCCGAGCCGCAGGCCAAGGAACTGGCCGCGCGGGTGATGCGCGATCCCGAGCGGGCGCTTCAGGAGAAGGTGCGCGAAGAACTCAAGATCGGCGAAGCGGAATCGACGCCGCTGCGGGAAGGCTGGATCACCGGCGCAGCCACCGCCGTCGGGGCGTTGATCCCGGTGGCCCCATTTCTGGTCTCCTCGGGTCCGGTCGCTATCTGGACCAGCTTCGGCATCTCCATGCTGGCGCATTTCGGCGTCGGCGCGGCGCGCAGCTTCTTCACCGGCCGCGGCGTGATTCGCAGCGGCATGGACATGTTTCTGGTGGGACTCGGGGTCGCGGGGGTGGGGTTTCTGGTCGGGGAGTGGATCACGCGGTTGCTGTAGCCGGCAAGGACCGCTCGCCGATGTTGGGCAGGATCCCAAGGAAGGCCGAACCTGGCGGATCAGCGCAGTCCATAACGCTTCAGCGTGCCATCATCCGCCTACCACGATATTGAGGAGGCGGTTCGGGACGTGGATCACCTTCCGCACTTCCTTTCCCGCGACGAACCGCTGCACCGTGGGGTCGGCCAAGGCGCGCTCGAGGACCAGCTCCTGCGGAGCTCCGTTGGGCACCATGACCTTGCCGCGGGTCTTGCCGCTCACCTGCACCGGAAGCTCGATCTCATCGGCGACGGTGAGCTTTTCATCCCAGGACGGCCAGCCGGCATCGAACACGCTGCCCGCTCCCCCCAGCCGCTCCCAGCACTCTTCGGCGAAGTGCGGCGCGAAGGGCGCGAGCATGACGACCAAGTCGCGCACGATCTGGCGGTCGCGGCTCCCGGCCTCCTTCATGTGGTTGACCAGCTCCATCAGCGCGGCAATCGCGGTGTTGTAGTGCAGCGCCTCGATATCCTCGGCCGCCTTTTTCTTGGTGGCGTGCCAGCGGACCACCAGGTCCTTCCGCAGCTCGCCTCCGCCATCCTCGGCCTCCAGGACGAGATTCCAGACCCGGTCGAGAAAACGGCGGGGCCCGTTGATACCGGCGTCGCGGAAATCGCCCCCTTCCTGCAATGGGCCGAGGAACATCAGGTACATGCGGAAGGTGTCGGCGCCCCACTGGGCGATATAGTCGTCGGGGATGACCACGTTGCCCCGCGACTTCGACATCTTCGCACCGTCTTTCACGATCAGCCCATGTGCCCGGAAGCGGGTGAACGGCTCCTCGAACTGGACGTGCCCCAGGTCCTTGAGTGCCATCGCGAGGAAGCGGGAGTAGAGCAGGTGCAGCACCGCGTGCTCGTTGCCGCCGATATAGGTCGTAACCGGGCACCAGGTGCGGGTCCGCACCGGATCGAACGGCCGGTCGTCAAATTCCGTGCTGGGGTACCGCAAGTAGTACCAGGCCGAATCGAGGAAGGTGTCGGAGACGTCGGTCTCGCGGCGCGCCCGCTTCCCGCAGGAGGGGCAGGGCACGTAGTACCACTCCTCATGACGGGCCAGCGGCGAAACGCCGGAATCGTCAGGCCGGAAATCCTCGATGCGGGGCAGGAGCACCGGAAGGTCCTTTTCGGGGACCGGCACCGGCCCGCAGGCATCACAGTAGATGATCGGGATCGGTGGGCCCCAGTATCGCTGCCGGCTGATGCACCAGTCGTGCAGGCGGTACTGCACCACAGCACGGCCGTGCCCGGTGCGCGCCAACTCCTCAGTAATGGCGCGCTTGGCCGACTCCGCGGGCATGCCGTCGAACCGCCCTGAGTTGACCAGCTGGTATCCCTCCGTCTCCGTCTCGGCCGCACTCAGGGGCGTGGCCGCCGTCTGGTTCTGGCCGGCAAGCACCCGGACGATCTCCAGGCCGTAGCGCTTGGCGAAGGCGAAGTCCCGTTCATCGTGTCCGGGCACCGCCATGATGGCGCCGGTCCCGTATTCCATGAGCACGTAATCGGCGATCCAGATCGGGACCGGCTTTCCGGTCACAGGATTGATCGCCGCGCTGCCGAGGGGGACGCCGGTCTTCTCTTTCTCTCCGACTTTGCGGGAGACGAGATCCTTGGCCGCCGCCGCCTGCACATACGCCCCGACCTCCGCCTTCCTGCTCGGGGCGGTCAGGCTTGCAACTAGAGGGTGTTCCGGCGCGAGCACCAGAAAGGTGGCCCCGAAGAGCGTATCCGGGCGCGTGGTGAAAACCGTGATCGACTGGGCGGCGCGCCCTGGCGAGCCGCCCGAGACGTCGAACCCGATCTCCGCGCCTTCGCTCTTCCCGATCCAGTTCCGCTGGGCGGTGCGGGTTGTGTCGGACCAATCAATGCGATCGAGGTTCTCGAGCAGCCGGCCGGCGTAGTCGGTGATCCGGAAGAACCACTGCTCCAGGAAGCGCTGCTCGACCGGCGTCCCGCAGCGTTCGCACAGCCCGCCCTCGACCTGCTCGTTGGCCAGCACCGTCTTGTCGGTCGGACACCAGTTGACCGCAGCCTTCTTCTTGTAGGCCATGCCGGCCTTGAAGAGCTGCAGGAAGATCCACTGGGTCCACTTGTAGTAAGCCGGATCGGTGGTGCTGAGCGCATGCCGCCAGTCGAACATGCCTCCGATCCGCTCCAGCTGCCGGCGGAAATTGGCAATGTTCTGGGGGATCAGGTCAGCCGGATGGATGCCGACCTTGAGGGCGTAATTCTCACTGTGAATCCCGAAGGCATCGTACCCGATAGGCTCGAAGACATCGTACCCTTGGAGCCGCTTGAATCGGCCGTAGACGTCGCTCCCGGTGAACGCGAACATATTCCCCACGTGCAGTCCCTCGGCGGAGGGATAGGGGAACATCATCAGGTTGTAGAACGGGCGCCTGGGGCGATCGAGATCAGGGTGGTTGGTGCCGCGCTCCGCCCACCGGGCGCGCCACTTGGCCTCCACCTGGTCAGGGCGATAGCTGTCCGGAAGGGTATCGGTCATAGGCGCGGGAATTTAGGTGAACAAGGGAGTTGAGGGGATGGGCCGGGCGGCCGCCGCCTTGCCTCAGCTCCCTTGGGCGCCCTAACTTGCAACCACCCTTCCACTTACCCGGATGGCTGACACCCGACGCATCTTCGTCCAAAGAATGTACCTGACCGCGTCTGGACTGCTGCTCGGTCTGGCGCTGGTTCTGGTCTCCATGCTCTGGCTGTTCTACGGCCGCGAGCATGGTGGCCCTGATTTCTGGAAGGCAGTACTTGCCGGGCTGGGCGTGTATCTCCTATTCGGCGGGCTGGTTGTCGTGTTCGTGGTGAGCTGGTCGGTCCGCAACATTCTGCGTCCGTTGGCGAATGCGGTGGTCGTGGCGAGCCGGGTGGCACAGGGAGATCTCACCGTCGCCGTGACCTCCGCCGCATCGCGCGAGGCCGAGGGCCTTACCCACGCCGTCGGGACGATGCTCAAGCAGCTCCGCACTCTCACCGGGGCGATCCGGACCAGCGCCGAGGAAGCCGCGGCAATGGCGCAGCAGATCTCCTCTTCGACCCAGCAGATGAGTGCCTCCACGCAGGAGGTCTCCGGCACCTGCAATGACCTCACCGATCGGGCGACCAAACAGGCGGCCCTGGTGCGAGGAGCTGCCGAGGATGCCGGGAGGATCCTGGCGATCGCCCAGACCCTTGCCGCGAGTGCGGGTGAGGCCGTGGACCGGAGCACCGCGCTGGCCAAGCTGGCCCGCGATCACCGGGACGAGCTGGACCAGAGCTCCGCGGGCCTCGAGCGGCTAGCGGCCGAGATCACCCGGGGCGCCGAGGAGGCCGCGGCGCTCGCGGCAGCCTCGGAAGAGATCGAAAAGTTCGTGAGCCAGACCAAGGCCATCGCGCGGCAGACTCACATGCTCGCCCTCAACGCGGGCATCGAAGCGGCCCGGGCGGGGGACGAGGGCCGGGGCTTCGCGGTCGTCGCAGAGGAAGTCCGCAAGCTCGCCGGCGAAACCGCCCAGGCAGCGACCCAGACCAGCGAAACCGTCCGGGCTGTCCTCACCCGGGTCGCCGCCGCCCGCGAGCGGCTGATCAGGTTGGCACGCGGCGGTGATGCCGCCAGGGAGACCGCCCACAAGGCCGCCGAGGGGCTGGCCCGGGTCGCCACCGAGGCACATCAGACCGACGAGTGGAGCCGCCAGATTTCCAAGTCCTCGGGGGAGGTGCGCTCGCTGATCGACGGAATCGCGAGCCGAATGCAGGAGGTCTCGAGCGGAACCGAGGACGTGGCCGCGGCGGCGCAGGAGATCGCCGCGAGCGCGCAAGAACTCTCCGCGTCCACGGAGCAGGTGGCGGGTTCCGCCCACGCCCTGTCGGAGACGGCTCAGGGGCTGTTCGAACAGGTGCGCAAGTTCAAGGTGGAGTAGAGGGACCGAATCGCTCGGCCTTGAGCGCCGCGAGGGTACGGCGAAAGTGGCGGAGCCCGCGGGCCCCGGGGTACAGATCGAGCAGCCGGCGTATCTCACGCATGGCGCGCCCCGGCTCGTCGAGGACATCCTCGAACAGGCGCGTCAGCGCCAGCCCGACCCGGATATCGTCCGCCGGGCCGAGCTTGCGGGTCTCGCGGAACTCCTCGAGCTCGATCCGCGCCTTGTCCGGCATTGCCATGGGACCTGCCAGCAGGTCCGCCCGGCGCACCGCGGCCTGTGCGTCGCCAGCGTCAGCAAGCCGGGCGTACTCCACGGCGGCCGCTGTCAATTCTCCGCGCGCCACCATCGTCTCGATGTACGAGTAGCTCCGGCGATACCGCGCGAGACCGACGTTCTGCAGCATCTCCGTGACGAGATCAATGGCCGGATCGAGCACTCCGTCCAGGACGGCATGAATCATCCCATATACAGACCAGAGCGCCCCCACCAGCAGGAGTGCCATGGGAGTAATGCCCGATGCCCAAAGCGCGATCGCCACGAGCGTCCCGATGCCCAGCAGCACCGCGGCCGCGGTGCGGATGAGGTCGAAGGGATCCTCGGAGGATCGCGGCGGTCGGTTCGGAGTGTCCATAGCCGGTGGGCAACTTAGGAGCGGCGGCGCCATGGGCAAGTTGACAGAACTGCGCTCCGGTGCCTAAATCCTTCCGGTCCCTGCACTTCCACCCCTCCCCAGGAGCCCTCCTTGTCCGACCTCCTCTCGCGTCGTGACTTCCTCGGCGCTACTGGCTTGGCTCTCGCCGGTAGCGTTCTTCATAGACCGGATCCCACCCCACCGCTTGGCGCACCGGCCCTCATTCTCCGCGGAGCCAGTCGTCCGATGGCAGTGGGCTCGGCGAATTCCCAGCGCGGGATCGATCTGGCGATGTCCCTGGTGCAGAAGGGCACCGACACACTCGATGCCGCCATCGAAGGGGTGAAGATCCAGGAGCTGGACCCAACGGACAATTCGGTGGGATACGGCGGGCTCCCCAACGAAGAGGGGGTGGTGCAGCTGGACGCCTCCTGCATGCACGGTCCGACCAAGCGCGCGGGGGCAGTGGCCGCCCTGGAGAACATCAAGACGCCCAGCGAGGTGGCGAAGCTGGTCCTCAAGTACACCAACCACATCCTGCTGGTCGGTGCCGGCGCGAAGAAGTTCGCGCTGAGCTACGGATTCAAGGAGGAGGACCTGCTCACGCCCGAGTCGCGCGAGGCCTGGCTTCGGTGGCGGGCCAATCGCGGCCACGATGATGACTGGCTGGACGTGCCGGACAACGAGCCGATCCTGCCCCGCCCCACGGGCACAGTCAACCTCAACGTCATCAACGCCCAGGGAGAGATCTCCTCGGTCACCAGCACCAGCGGGCTGGCCTGGAAGATTCCCGGGCGCGCCGGCGACTCGCCGATCGTGGGTGACGGGCAATACACCGACAATGAGATCGGCGCGGCCGGTTCCACCGGTCGTGGAGAGAGCAACATGATGGTCTGTGGTGGGTTTCTGACGGTCGAGCACATGCGTCGCGGCATGAAGCCGACGGACGCGGCCCTGGAAACCCTGAAGCGGGTGATGGCGATGACTCCCCCCCGCCTGCTGCTCCCCGACGGACGGCCGCGGTTCCAGCTCTCGTTCTACGCCATCAACAAGAAGGGCGAGACCGGCGGCGCCTCGCTGTTCCCGTACAAGTACGCCACCTTCGACGGCAACGCCGCGGTGCTGCGCGATTCCGCCTACCTCTTCGAACGAGCCCAGTGATGCCGACCACGTCTGCCAGCCCGGGGCGGGTGCGGCGTGCGGCGGGGCCTCGAGCTGTCGGAGGGTTCTGCGTCCTCGTGACCATCTGGTCGCTGTCGACGGGACTCGCAACTGGCCTGGCCGCTCAGGGGTCGAACGCCGCGCCTTGGAAGGACAGCTTCTATCCCTTCTTCCCATCGCTCGGGAACAACTTTCCGCTGATCGCGATCCACTTCGAGGAGCGAAAGGCCGCCGAGTATACCGCCAGGACGCCCTACGCCGGGTTGTTCTCAGTGGATCTGGGGCAGGGATTCACGGGGGGCCGGATGGCAGTCGCTCGCTTCACGGCTCCGCTCCTGTTGCCGGGCTGGCGGCTGGCCGCCAATGTGGGCACCACCCGCGAGACCCGGTTCGGCTACTTTGGCCTCGGGAACGATACGCCCTACAACCCGAGTCTCGTGACCAGCAGTCAGGAGCACTATTACGAGGCCCGCCGAACCCGCTATTTCACCAACCTCGAGATCTCCAAGCACCTCATCGGCCCGATCTTCCTGGCCGGGGCCGGCGGCGTCGAGTATAGCAACCTCGGCGCGCTGTCCGGACCCTCGATCTTCCGTACCGAGTTCGGCGACACCAACGTGACTGACACCGACGTCCGGGGCCGTGCCACCCTGGTGCTCGACGCGCGGGACAATGAGTTCAACACCACCAAGGGAATCTTCGCGCAGGCCTCCTTCGGCGGCGGCAGCGGCGGCGGCGGATACACCAGAGTGACGGGCGACGTGCGTGCCTATCTGCCCATTCGCGAGGGGACCGTGTTCGCCGTCCGGGCGCTGGGATCCTCCCTGTCCAGCAAGGCGCCGCTCGACGCCCGTTTCGAAGTGCCGGAGTGGGAAAGTGAGGTCAGCGTACTGGGCGGGGCCGCGTCCAACCGGGGGCTCAGCTTCCAGCGGCTTGCGGGGCGGGGGGTACTGGTCGGCAGTGCGGAACTGCGACACGACCTGCTCAACCTGGGAGACCTGGGAGCGTTCACGCTCCTGGCTTTCGTGGATGCCGGGCGGGTGTTTGAACCGGAGGACTTCAAGGTGACCACCAAGGACATGAAAGTCGGCGGCGGCGGTGGTCTTGCCATTCGCCTGTTCCGTTTCACCATCTGGACCTTCAACTTCGGCACTGGCCCGGACGGCTTCAAATTCAGCGCGGGGACAGGCTGGGCGTTCTGAGCGGTGCAAGGGGCGGCGAGCACCCCGACGGGGTCACGCCGCCTGTCGAATGGCCATCGCGATCATGAGTTCCCGAAGCGTCGATGCCCCACGGTCCTGCGCGTACCAGCGGCGGACTTCCTTGTAGCGCTCGGGATTGGGCACAGTGTCCTTGTTGGCCATCACCCAGGCCTGCAGTTCGCTCGGACGCGGGCCCCAATGCCCGATCTCGTGAAAGTCGCGGTCCAGGACGATCACAATCGGGATGGAACGGGAGCCCCTCGTCAGGTAGCGATCCATGACCGCGGGATATTCGTCCCGCCGAATGATGCGCAGTGACAGCCCGGGGTTGGCATCGGTCCATTTCGCGACCGCCGGAACGATGTTCGAAGCATCCCCGCACCAATCCTCCGCGAGCACCAACAGCTTGCGCTCCTCCGTCCCCGGCAGCCTTGCCCAGTCGGGGACGCTGGCGATCCGATACACCCCCTCCCACAATCCGCGGTAACGCTCGTCGGCGACCGCCACGAACTGGGCGAAGGTCATTCCTTTTGCCCACAGCTCTTTGAAGTCGATCATGATGCTCCTCGAACGGATCTCTGCATCTGATCGTGCAACATATGGGCGACAAATGAATCTTTAGTGAATCCCATCGGATGGCCGCACTGCGGTAGATTTCCTCACATGGAGCCACATCGAGCGCGGCGGGACGGGGATGCCACCCGGGAGCGGCTGGTGCGCGCCGCGCTCGACCTCTACACCACCGTCGGGTTTCTCAGGACCACGACCCCGGCGCTCGCCGAGCGCGCGGGTGTTGCCGAGGGGACCATCTACCGGCACTTCAAGAGCAAGGAGCATCTGCTCAACGAGGTACATCGCCACGCCTGCGGCTGGGCGCTCGAGACCCTCGCCGCGCTCGATGCCGACCGGGTGCGCAAGGCGCCGGAGCGCCTGGCACTCCTGGCCCGCAGGATCGTGGAGATGGCGGCTCAGGACCCCGCCTTGATCAGAATGGTGCTTTCCAGCGCCAACACCCCGTTCCTGGACGATCAGAGCCAGGCCATCAGGCGGGAATTACAGGAGGGACTGACTCACCTGATCGCGATGGGGAAGTCGGACGGGCAGATTCGAGCGGGGCCGGCGGAACTCTGGTCGCAGGTGTGGCTCGCCGTTGTCGGGTTCGCCGCGGAGCGGGTCGCGGCCGGGGACTGGACTCTGGACAGTGCCCCCGTGGGCCTGGCCCTCGAAGCCGCCTGGGACGCGATCGCCGCGACGCAGGATCAGGGCATCGGCATCGCTCCGCCGAACACCGTCAGGCCCCTGGGGTGATGGATCGAGGCCCCCCAGGTAATGCTCCGGATCCGGCCGCCGGCGAGCGGACGCACGACCCACTCCCCACCGTC
>Ga0187780_10004171_pt1 | contig 10850 bp, 10 predicted proteins | sample 1015_Q2_SP10_20__FD_132429 | JGI IMG/M metagenome (GOLD analysis project Ga0187780, IMG submission 132429) | Tropical peat soil microbial communities from peatlands in Department of Meta, Colombia - 1015_Q2_SP10_20_MG | ecosystem: Environmental > Terrestrial > Soil > Wetlands > Peat | place...
CCAATTGCTCGAACTAGCCTGCTTTAAGTTTGTACCGCCAGAAGGCTATACATATTCTGATGTTCTATATGCAGCGCATCGTATTCGTGTAGCTCAAGGTGCTTACAATATCGAGGACTCTCACTTAGCTGATGCAATTGCAGAACTGGTTGGACGAAAAACGGATTCTCTTGTGAATGTGGTGGTATGATGCCAACAACCTCCGAAATTGGACCGCAACATCTGGGCACTCTCTGGCTCCTGGAACTCAGTGAGCTATCGTTGATTGGTCCTTTGCCACGTGTTGAAGCGCAATTTCAACGCGCCGGCTTGGAGGTAGCCCCATCGCTTGCCCAGGTGATGGGGCTAGACAGTCCTGAAGAAGTATACAAGCGTTTTGATGAAGGTAAATGTTGTTACGTCGTAAATTTGGATGGTGTAATTGCTACATATGGTTGGGTAACTTTTGATATAGAGCTGATAGGGGAATTACGCCTGCATTTACGACTTTCGCCCGGTGAAGCATACATCTGGGATTGTGCAACCTTACCAGAATATCGTGGCTTGCGACTCTATCCTTCTCTTTTATGGTATATTATTAGCGAACTAAAAGCTCAAGGCCTGAAGCGCGTTTGGATTGGCGCAGACGCTGATAACCTCCCTTCTCAAAAGGGGATGAGGTTGTGTGGTTTTCACCCCATTGCTGATTTTGTGCTAGACTATGCCATAGCGTTACATTCGTTCTGGATACGTGGACACCCTGGGGCACCTCAACAACTTGTGGAAGATGCTCGACGTGCGCTGCTTGGGGAACGTTATAAAGCATGGATAGCTGCATTATCATCTGTTAACTCTGACATCATGACTAGTTTATTTTGAGGATGTGGGATTTATGACCAATCATTCTCACATAATTCAAGGACCACACCAGGGTCAGCCGGTGCTTCTCGCAGGTGAGCCAATCTCTCATGCAAAAGCTGCAATGGTGATGTTACATGGACGTGGCGCTTCGGCACAAGATATTCTTGAGTTGGCATCTGAACTAAAGCAACCAGGCTTTGCCTACATCGCTCCACAAGCTGCGGGGAATGCATGGTATCCAAATAGCTTCCTCGCCCCAATTGCTAGTAATGAGCCAGCACTTTCTTCTGCATTTCTTACTATTGAGAATATATTAGCCCAATTGAACGAAGCTGCGTTGCCAATGGAGCGCACAATCATACTAGGATTTTCTCAAGGTGCATGCCTTTCTCTAGAGTTTATAGCCCGCAATGCAAAGCGTTATGGCGGAGTTGTAGGTTTAAGTGGTGGACTTATCGGACCAGACGGTATAGCGCGAAACTATAATGGTTCATTAGCAGGAACACCGGTATTTCTAGGATGTAGTGACAAAGATCCTCATATACCGAAGGAGCGAGTAGAATTTACCGCTGCAATATTGCAGAATTTGGGAGGTGACGTGACTGCGAAACTATACCCCAATTTGGCTCACACGGTCAATCCGGATGAGATACGCATTATTCGTACCATGATGGCAGCGTTAATTAGTGAATAATAGTTTGTAAGATACAATGAGACTTCCAAACGAGCTAATTCTCATTCATTTTATTGAGTGTTTTGATCTTCTTCAGGGCTACTTCGTTGCGCTCTTATTATAGCTACCTGCTGGTTCAACAAGGCATCCTCAATTCGCTGGCGGTGCTTAGGCAAAGTATTACTAGGGAGAGCGTTTGGAGTAAAATAGCGACTTTCGCGTGTTTCTTCAGTGGGTTGCAGGGTTCCACCAATGACTCGACAGAGGAATGTCAAGACAACTTCTTGCTTTTGAGGCTTTGAATACACTCCAACCAGTCGTTCTACCTTGACTTCTAATCCAGTTTCTTCACGAACCTCACGACATATTGCCTCGTCAACTGTTTCTCCGGATTCCATTCCGCCACCAGGTAAATTCCACCAGTCGATATCTCGCCGATGTCCCAGAAGTATCTGTTTCTCATAGTTAAAGATCAGTGCGAAGACACCGATACGAAAAATGGGTGAACTGCTCTCAGCATCTAAAGGCTTCGCCATGATCATTCCTCCGAATATTATTGATATTATCATCAACGATATTGACTATTTCTTATGTGGATTCTTATTTTATCATGTAGACACTTCATTCAATGGGATATTATTGAGGCATTGAAGAGATCAAGGATAATTTGATGCTTGTAGCATATGGGCCTGAAGGGCAACCTGTGGTTGCTGAAAGAATACTTCTAGCACAATTGAAGGACTGGTCACAACGAGACCAGTTGTATTGTCCCAACTGCCGTGGAATTGTCCATGTACGAGGTGGACCAGAAAAACGAACTCAAATACACTTTGCTCATCAGAAAGGTGAGTGCTCTTGGAATACTGAATCAGAGACAGTACGACATTTACAAGGGAAGATCGTGCTGGCAGAATGGCTGCAAAAGCAATTCCCAGAGGCAAATCTCTCCCTTGAGAAACGGTTGCCCGAACCAAATCGCATTGCAGATATTTTTATCACATTAGCTGATGGGCGAAAATGGGCAATTGAATTTCAATGTGCTCCACTTGAGATTGATGAATGGCATCTCAGGCATACAGCATATCTTAAAGCGGGCATTCGAGATACCTGGTTTATCGGAAGCAATCGACGTGAGAAACAAGAAGCTTTTATCGAAGCAATTATTGCTTATACAGGTGAGGTTATGTTTCTTGATCCACTTCTAACGCCATCGCTTATTTGGATGCGCTGGGCGATAACGCGTGGCACCATGAGGGAGTTGCAGGATATAGGAGGATGGACTCCTTCGCTTGAAGGATGGGTTGGTCGTTCTCGTACGAAATTTGGGGCAACTCTGAGAGGCCTTTTGCGAGACGTATCTCTTGGAGTGGATTGCCAGCTCATTCATCCTCATCGCTCTGAACTTGAAGCACGCATTAGCATACTTCGAGCGATGAGAACAGCGCAAACCATTGATGAAGCCTCTTTGAATACGTATCTCCAACCAATTGTTGGCCAAGAGGCACTGAATGTGGTACTATTTCCTTTGTTACATGCCTACCTGCTCGACCCCGATTTGTTAACACGCTATAACTATGGACGAAGTTCGGGAGATTATTTCGTTAGTTATACAGATAGACGTCGAGTGCAGCAAGCCCAAATATGGCTTGAACGGTTAGCACAACGCGGATTTTCTGCTTACGAGTTAGGGAGGCTCGCAAAAGAGATTCCACCTGTGGGTCCTTATGTAGCATTTGCGAACTACGTGGAAGCTCTAGCGTTTCTCTCTAGAAATGGAACCAATGAGCAAGGCTAAAGGTATGATGAAAAGTGTCAATCAGCGAAATCGCTGAGTTCGTGTATTTACTTCACTGATGAGAAGATACACTGGCAAAAAAAGGAAGGAAATTGAAACGATGAAAGGATTCATTACAGGCCTACTCCTCGGTTTGGGTATCGGCTTACTTGTTGCGCCGATGAAAGGTGAGGAAACGCGCCGGCAATTGGCTGATCGCTTTGCGGAAATGCGTGGGTATCTACCGGAAAACGAGCAATTCAATGACTATGTACAAGAGGTTTCTGGTCGTGTCTCACAAACAAGTAGTAACCTGAAAGACTATGCTCAACAGGCCGTATCAAAGGTCAAGGATACTGGGAGTAGTTTGGGTGAACTTGGCCAGAAGGCTGGTACTGATGTGAAGCAGGCCGGTCAGGATGTAGTTGATACAACAAAACAGTCTATAAAAACAGCGAGACAGAGCGCACAGACAGATAAAATCGATACTGCTGGTAGCAACAATAGTTAAAGACAGGTAGATAGCGCCCGCGAGGGCGCTATTAATATTTATAAAAATGTTGATGAGCTTCTTCTTCCGGAGTTTTCTCCTTGAAGAAGTCTGTTTCATTGCGCTTTACAGCAATATATGATGTAGCCAGTAAAGGACCGAGAGCTTCTTTCAAAACATCATCGTGTTCAAGTTCATCCAGGGCTTCATCGAGAGAAGTTGGAAGACGGCGTATACCTCGCTTTAGCCGTTCTTCATCACTATAATTTCCAGGGTCAATCTCCTGGGGTTCACCAGGATCGATTTTGTTATTCATGCCATCCATGCCTGCCGCAAGAATTGCTCCGATTGCCAGATAGGGATTGCCGCTGTGATCGGATGGTTTGAATTCCAGGTTGATTGATTCGGATTCGCGGCCCCAAAACATTGATGGAATTCGGATTGCGCCCTCGCGATTGTCAAAGCCATAAGCGCCATAGGCTGAACTCCAATAGTGTGGAAGCAGGCGGCGGTAAGAGTTGGGACTACCACAGGTGATTGCAACCAGTGCGCGAATATGATGCAGTACACCACCAATGAAATAACGGCCAGACTGACTAAGCCCTCCACGTTGTGTAGCATCATAGAAGAGATTATTGCCTGCGTTTTCACCTCCACCGGTACCCCATAAACTCACATGAATATGCGCACCACTGCCAGCTTGATCCAGGAAAGGCTTGGGTGCAAAGGAAGCCAGTAAGTCAAAGGTACGCGCAACACTACGCACGGTCTCACGAATCAGGCACACGTTATCCGCTGCTCTTAGAACATCAGAATGGTGAATTGATAATTCCTGCTGTGCTGGCCCAAGCTCGGTATGGAAGAGTTCGATAGGAATCCCTTGCACTTCAAGGGATTCCAGGATAGCATCGATGACTTCAGCCTGGTCGTCCAGGCCAATACTACTATAACAGAGACTGTTATCCGCTGGAATGTAGTGTCCCTGCTCTTCGCGAGCAAGATAGAATTCATGCTCGATCGCTGCTTCAGCACGAATGCCGTGGTCTGCCAGGCGCGTGATCATACGTTTAAGGAAAGTCCGAGGGCAGGCCTGCCAGGGCGTACCATCTAAAAGGATCATGTCACACATCATACTTGCACTGCCCGGCGTATAGGGAAGGATAACGAAAGTATTGGGATCAGGGATCAAGCGAAACTCACCGATTGGTCCCATACCCTCGACGGAGGCAAGAGTTTCGACTCCAGTAAAGGCTTGCATGGCTAGAGTCTGGCCGATTCCCTCGTGAATACGGGTGTGAAGTTTACTGGCATGAGTAGTTTTCCCCCTAATAATACCGCCATTATCACAATACAAAAATCGGACGAGCCGCAGATTGGCTTCGCGTGCCTGGCGTAAAACATCCTGTGTATTCATGGGCGTTTCGTTCTCCTGTACTTTATTAATGGCCTGGATAGTGATTTTGAGTATAAATTATCTATGCATGTATTTCAAGAACCATATGATGTTTCCCAAACTATAAAAGGATTTATGAATGTACAAACTTTGAGAATAATATGTGGTGTGATTTTCTTACTTATGTGAACGTAGTATAGTGCAGAAGTAAATATCTTCCAGGTTAGAGGTTAGAAAAGTTCATTCCTAGCTTTTTATTGATGAGTTTGGTAGGCATCTGTTTGGGATAGCATGATGGACTATTTCGTAAGGAGTCGTTCAGAGCTCTACAAAGATCGGTTATTTGAAACATTTCGATCATTGTCATCACAATGACTAGTGAAATTCGTTGTAGTTTAGACTTGAAAGCTGAAGTGGCGAACTTTGCTCGTATTAGTTGTGACGTCAGCAGTGAACACAATGCTCATGTTTGAGACTTATCATTAAATAACTTGTCTTAAGTTAGGAAGGAGGCTTATTACCGGACAATCACTCTAACAGATATTGCTTTCAATTGACTACAGCGTAGTTTTGTCTGTAGGTAAGTTCGAGAAATGCTAACCTATCGTGTGACGGTTTTTCAATCTGGAAAGCCGAAAGAGGTGAAGCGTGAAAGGAAAAATCACGATGAAATTATTTGGTCAAGGACGTAGAATGTTTACCATGATGGCAGGCATTCTCGTATTTTCCCTGCTCCTTGCAGCATGTGGTAGCTCCAATACAGGTAGTAGTACTGGTACTACTCCTACTACCGCTGCTGTAACCAATGGCAAAGGATGTACAAAGATTGGCGTACTTCTGCCTGAGACAGCCACATCGGCCCGTTGGGATAACAATGACAGACCAGCTTTGCAAGCCGATATCCCTGCGCAGCTTCCTGGCGCGACCGTACTCTATAACAATGCTCAAGGCAGCGCCGATACCCAGCAGACTCAAGCCCAGGCCATGCTGACTAACGGGGCTTGTATTCTGGTGCTTGCGCCTGTTGATGCTGTCAAGGCGGCAGCGATCGTAGAAGCGGCCAAAGCCAAGAGCGTGCCTGTGATTTCCTATGATCGCCTGGTATGGAGCAACGACCTCAACTACTATGTCTCCTTTGACGGCGTTGAAGTGGGCAAGTTACAGGGTCAGTATATTGCTGCTCACTATCAGGGCTATGTCAGTAAAAATGGCACGAACAACACAGTAATGATTAATGGTTCCCAGACGGACAACAATGCGCTGCTGTTCTCCAAGGGTGCTCACCAGGCGCTTGATCCGTTGTTTACTGCCGGCTCGCTCAAGAAGGTCTATGAGAAATACACACCTGGCTGGGACAATGCGACCGCCCAAACCGAGATGCAGGCTGCATTGACTGCGAATGGCAATAAAATTGCGGTAGCATATGTTGCCAACGATGGTATGGCAAATAATGTGATTGCCGCGCTCAAAGCGGTTCAGCTCAATGGGAAAGTGCTTGTTACAGGCCAGGATGCGACAGTAGCGGGTCTCCAGAACATCCTTAAGGGCGACCAGTCTATGACCGTCTATAAGGCCATCCCCAAAGAGGCCCTGGCGACTGCTCAGCTCGTTGCTGCTCTCAGCAAAGGGACTGATACCACTTCCTTGATCAACGGTCAGTCCGTCACGGTTCCTATTTCTGGTGGCGCAAATATCCCGTCAATCCTTGAAACACCTGTGGCAGTAGACATTTCGAACATTAAATCAACTGTCATAGCCGATAATTATGTGACGATCGCTCAAATTTGTGCGGGACTTCCCTCAGGCACTGGCGGTATCTGTCCGTAAGCATTCGTGCATATTAGAGTAACTTGCCCCAGTAAGGTGCTCTGTTCAATGCTCTCCACTGGAGAATTTGTAAGGAGCACCTCAGAGTATCCAGGTGTTTGAAACTTCTATTGCTGATACCGTATGGCATTCTTTTGAATGTTGTGCGGTATCAGTCCTGTATTTTCATTTACATTAGAGGGTGGTATACTTTGCATATATCACCAAACTGGGCTGTCTACAGCCATCTTTATTTTGATTGGAGGGCCAGATGGCCGAAAATACTACACCCTCGGTCGGTGAAACCACTTCTCCTCCACCGGAACAACCAGCGAGGGGTGAGCCAAGGCTGCGCTTACGCGGCATTAGTAAATCTTTTGGCGCGGTTCGCGCACTTTATGAAGTAGATTTTGAAGTCAATGCTGGGGAGGTCGTTGGCCTTGTTGGTGACAACGGAGCCGGTAAATCAACGCTGATTAAAGTTATTTCAGGCGTCGGTCCTGCAGACGAAGGCGAAATATTCCTTGAGGGCAAAAAAGTCAACATCTCCAATCCACAGTCTGCAAACAGCTTAGGCATTGAGACGGTGTACCAGGATCTTGCATTGTGCGATAACCTCGATGTGGTTGCTAATCTTTTTTTAGGCCGTGAGGAGCGCTCATTTCTACGGTCTTTAAACGAGATCGACATGGAGAAACAAGCGCTCAATGTTCTACGCACTTTGGATGTAAAACTCCCCTCGACACGCTCGGCAGTTGCTACGCTTTCAGGTGGTCAGCGCCAGTCTGTTGCCGTCGCCAAATCCATCTTACGTAAAGCAAGGGTGGTTCTACTTGACGAGCCAACCGCTGCATTGGGTGTAGCTCAAACTCGACAGGTGCTAAACTTAATACGCCGGCTACGCGATCAGGGATTAGCAGTTGTTGTTATTTCGCATAACCTGGCTGACGTATTTGAAGTTGTGGATCGTGTGATTGTGCTGCGGCTTGGTAGGAGGGTAGGCACATTTGATATCAAAACCACCACACCTGAACAGATTGTAGCAGCAATCACAGGTGCAGAATTTGGCCAGTTGATGACTACGAATGGTGCAACCCAGGATAATGACGCTGTAGGAGGTAAATGATCCATGAGCGGAATAATCGAGAAAAATGATTCTCCAGAACCATCAGAATCTTCCCAGGTAGCTGCTTTTGGTGGTCCTGAAGCTCAGGCCTCTGCTGTAGAAGTACCGTCATATATGCCCCGCCGCACAGTGGGACAATTGTTACGCGGTGACCTTGGCTTCGTGCCAGTATTAGTAACGCTGATCGTCGTTGTGATCTACTTTACAATTGTCAGTGGTGGTGTTTTTCTGCACCCGGAGAATCTCTCAAACCTTGTAGGACAAATTGTCACCTTTGGTATACTCGGGTTGGGCGTCACTATGGTTCTGCTGCTAGGTGAGATCGATCTTTCGATTGCCGCAGTGAGTGTATTCTGCGCAGTGGTGATGGCGGTGCTTTCTGAGCGCCATGCGGTGCCTGCCCTGGTGGCAATACTGGCTGGTCTGCTGGCAGGTGCTGTAGTTGGTTTCATCAATGGTTTTTTTGTTGCTATTGTGCGCGTTCCTTCATTTATTGTGACCCTGGCTGCATCCATCTTTTATTCAGGACTTCTGCTTAATCTGCTACAAGGACAGAGTACGCTTATCATTAGCAACAGCTTCATTGTAGCTATTGCGGGTAGTTCTCAAAGTTTTCTGCCTGACACCCTGGGTGTAGGTTTGCCACTCTTAGCTGTCTTGCTGTATGCCATAAGTCTGATTGTTGGCTATGTGAGACGAAAGAGAGCTGGCCTTAGGACCGGGTCGCTGCTGCAGGTTATTGCGAAGATAGTAATAACGGCACTGCTCGTCGGAGGTGCTGTTGTGGTTTTTGAGAGCTATCATGGCGTGCCTTATAACGCTGCAATCCTCTTTGGATTGATCGCGTTGTTCTGGCTCATTATGACGAAAACCTCATTTGGTCGTCACGTCTATGCTGTTGGTGGCAGCGCCGAAGCGGCCCGCCGCGCGGGTATCAATGTCGTCGGCATACGCATTGTGTGCTTTACCTTGTGTTCAACTCTTGCTGCGGTGGGTGGGATTGTATTTGCTTCGTATGGTACCGCTGTTGCGAGCCAGATCGACCCGGTGTTGCTCCTTAATGCGATCGCGGCGGCTGTAATCGGTGGTGTCAGTCTCTTTGGAGGTAGGGGATCGGTGTGGGCGGTTGTGCTAGGTGCGCTTATTATCGGTAGCCTGGTAAATGGTCTTGCTCTATTAAGTCAGGGGACGGATGTGTCAGAAATGGTCGAGGGTGCCGTCTTGTTGATTGCCGTGAGTGTTGATGCTCTCGTCCGCAGGGCTCAGCAGCGTACTGGTCGTTAAGATCTCATTTGTGACAAAGACATACGCGGCCTGGCTGAAGAGCCAGGCCGTTTTTTCAGTCGTAAATCAATGAGTCGTGGAGTATAATGTATATGCTAAGGAAAGGAATAAAGATTGGTGGTAATTATTTTTGCTTAAGCGTGTCTTATACAAGGTATTGAGGAAATCAGTAGGTTTTTCCTTTAATTGCCTCAATGTTTGTCTGATAGGGAACTTACCTCCGCAAGGGTGTATCAGTGTGGTTGTCGAAGATCGGGGCAGATTTTTACTAATCAAGCGGCCAAGTGGAAAGCTCGTCTTTCCAGGTGGCTTTATGCGCTGGCGAGAGCATCCAACACAGACAGCATTGCGTGAATTCGAAGAAGAAACTGGTTTGCAAGTAAAGTTGCACAATGTAGTTGCTTGCTATTCAAATACCAGTAAGGACTTTGGAAGTATGAGCACTTTGACTCTTGTTTTTTGTGCGGAAGTGTATGGTGGAGTTTTGCGTAGTAGTGTTGAGGGGAATCCTTGTTGGATCAGAGAATCGGATTTACTTAAGATGGATGATTTTCACTTTGAATACATGCTTAATGATTATCGCAAGCATTGTAAGCAACATGATCACGAGGAATTTTGTGGGGCGTTAGTGCGAGAAATTGTCTAGAATAAGCTTTATTCCTACAATAATCACTCAATTACATTTACTCATTATAAAGCTGGGAAGAATATGGAGCATATTGAAAATATACGCACGGAAATCATTGAGGTTAATGCGAAATACCCAGAGCCAAAGACGATCGAGCATGCTGCAAATTTATTACATGATGGTGAAATTGTCGTTTTTCCTACCGAGACAGTGTATGGCCTTGGTGCGGATGCTTTTCAATTTTCAGCATTGGAGCGAATTTTTGTAGCCAAGGGGCGACCCTTCAGCGATCCGTTGATTGTACATATCGCAGACGAACTTGAGCTTGAACTTTTAACGACATCTATTCCTATAGAGGCAAGGAGACTGGCTCAGGAATTCTGGCCCGGACCTCTCACTATGATTCTTCCAAGAGGGCCACGAGTGCCACATCTGGTAACAGCAGGATTAGAGACAGTTGCGGTTCGTATGCCCAGGCATCCTGTTGCACTGGCATTAATCAGCGCAACAGGTTCTCCGGTAGCGGCACCGAGCGCAAATCGTTTTATGCATATCAGTCCAACAACTGCCCATCATGTCTATGCTGATCTTACTGGTAAAGTTCCATTAATCCTGGATGCGGGACCTTGTGAGATAGGTGTGGAGTCAACGGTACTTGATCTTTGTTCCGATGAGCCGAGGATTCTACGTCCGGGAGGAATCAGCCTGGAAGCCTTACGCACGGTATTACCTGAAGTACAGCTAGGTATGCGACAAAAAAAAGTAGATGAAGATGAGGAAATCCTGGCAAAGAAAGCTCCAGGCCAACTGTTTACCCATTATGCTCCTGGCGTTCC
>Ga0187780_10004172_pt1 | contig 10848 bp, 7 predicted proteins | sample 1015_Q2_SP10_20__FD_132429 | JGI IMG/M metagenome (GOLD analysis project Ga0187780, IMG submission 132429) | Tropical peat soil microbial communities from peatlands in Department of Meta, Colombia - 1015_Q2_SP10_20_MG | ecosystem: Environmental > Terrestrial > Soil > Wetlands > Peat | place...
AGGGTGGGCAGTTCGGTTAGAGCAACCGGCTCATACGGTTGAACCGGAGACACCGGTACCGGCGCACGCCGGCGGGAGTGGTCGCCAGTTCAAATCCGGCCGGGCCCACCAGAGTACTCCCTTCCGTACCCTCAAGCTTATTGGGAAAGTGCAAGACGCCGAACTAAGTCTTGGGCCGGGAAGATTCGCAGGGACGGCAGGAGTGGTCCTACCCCTACTGGTTCAGGGTAGTCGAGGTCATCTTTGGAATCGCGACGGTCGTTATTTCGCTGGTCGTCATAGCGGACCCTAACTACGGCGCTCACAACCTGGTGCCTCTTCTCTCCCTGGCGCTCATCTTCAGCGCGCTGAGGATGATCGCATCCGGAGGCGTCAGAAGGCTCCTGAGGAGCATGCCGGGGCTCGGAACCGTAGGGAGCGGTGTCATCGCCCTCGTGCTCGTCATCGCAGTCGTGTTCGAGCCCGGCCTCAGTTTGGAGACCCTGGTTATCCTGCTTGCTATCAGTTTGACCGTTCAGGGGCTGGGCAGGATGCTGTATTCAGCGAGGCGGGGGTCTCCCGGGTGGCTGAGGAGCTCCTCACTCGCGACAGGGATTGCGATGGTGCTCCTCGCTGCTATAGTTGAGTTCGCGCGCGGGCTGGCGCTGCTTACGCTGGTCGAGCTCCTTGCCCTTACAGTCCTCGCGAGCGGCGCCGAGGCGGTCGTTTCCGGTCTGGGACCCAATCCGAGGCAACTGGTTCTTCTCAAGCTGGTCACCTTCGCCGCCGTCTACGGCATCATCTTCGTAAATTGGATAGATCTGTTCAATGGCGGGCTCTACATCTTTGTCGTCCCCGGCTACCACATCTGGGTCTTAGTGGCCTACCTGATCCCATTTGGGGTCCTGCTCTTGATTCAGGGCCGGAAAGATTGGGAACTCGCCCTTTCCCTCGGACTGCTCGCCTCTCTAGGCAACGACCTGGGTTACTTCGTGGTCGGGAATGCTTACTTCGGCTTCCATGTGAACCTGCTCGATTGGTATGCTCACCAGTTCGGGTTCTACGGCAACACCACTCTTTTCGTCTTCAATGGGGGGCTCTTCTCGTTTGACGTTCCATCCTGGCTCATGGGGGCGTCAATCTATGCCAGAATAGCCGTGGTCCTGCTGTCCCTGCGCCATTGGTGGAACAGCGCGTGGTAGAAGACGTGAACACAGCGATCAGTGGCGAGGCCACACGTTCAGGTGGAATCCTCAGGCCGTCTCTGGGCAGAAGTGTCGGGGAGGCGGCTGAAGTGCTCGTGGACCATCTTCCACCCTTCCGGCGTGCGTGCCAGCACCATGGTAACCCTCGACCTGGCGTGGACAGGCGAACCTTCGAAAGAGTAATCGTTCACAAACATCCCTGAGTAACTGAGGTAGAAGCTCGCCACGGCGACATCCCCCAGGAGGTCGATGCGGAGATCGTCAACGGAGTAGTTGTAGTCGGAGATGTTTGCGAAGGCAGCCTGCTCATACACAAAAGCCTCCTCGGAATTCTGACGAGAGTAAGGTGGGTTCTCGTCGAACTTGGTGAACTGATCTCTGGAAGCATGGAAGCCGGCCAGGGCGGTTAGATCCTTGTCCTTGCCGGCCTCGAAGAATGCCCGGATGACGGCTTCGATGCCTTTCTTGTCCTTGTCGGAAGGGCGAGGGTCCATGGGTTCACGGCGGCCATCACAGGGGATTAAACAACGTTTTTGAGCCGACCCTATGGCCCGTCGAATCGCGGCGCTGTAGCTCAGAGGTGGTCCCCACCGAGAAACGTGGTAGAGCAGCAGGCTGTTAACCTGTTGGTCGTCGGTTCGAGTCCGACCAGCGCCGCTTTGACTCCGACCCTGCAGCCTAACATCAACACTCGGAGCGATTCGGACGCAATCGGCTACTTGGGCTGGCCGAACATTTCGCTGGAAAGAGTCCTGATTCCAGCCTCAATCTCGCGATGGCAGTTGGCACAAACAAGAATGCACTTGTCAAGTTCTCTCGTAATCGACGACCATGACCTAATCACGCCTCTTCCAGACAGGCCAAAGGCCTTGGTCGACCGATTTAGGTGGTGAAACTCCAATGCGCTGTTGCATTTGTTGTACCCGCAGAGGACACATTTGCCACCCTTGTATGTGATGGCCCTCGCCTTCAGGCGCCTACGATGGTCAACAGCTTCTCGAACGGATTTTGCAGCCGCCTGTTCTAGTGAATTCGTCCTTCGACCTTTCCCGTGAGGACCAAAGGCTGGACGTAGGCCATGTTTGTGCTCCCAGTACTCAATGTTGGATGGACTGAAACCAAGCTCTCTCGCGATTTGACGCGTTGAGTGATTCTTCTTGATTAGTTCGAGGAGAATTTGCCTCTCGACCAACGCGAAGTAAGACGATTTCAGTATTTAACAGACCGTCCGTTGAATGCCTCCAAAGATTGATGACACGCTGTTAGCCCGCTGGCAGACACCTATGGGCCAAGCAGGTCGGGGAGTGGTCGTCGGTTCGAGTCCGACCGTCGCCGCAGTAAGATGGCTCAGAATGAACTCTGCTTGGCCAAGGGAGCCTGATTCTGGCTGTTTGGAACTACACCGTAACTTGGGCGACAGGCTTCCAATGCTTGCCATTCTTGACAAGGTTCCTTGTTTGGACCGGTTCCCCGTCTTGACCCGAAGCCCTAGCCTAGAGCAGGATCCTCAATGGTTCTTCCTGAACTCCCCCAAAACAAATTTATCGCCGACTTAAACCGACATGAGAACTAGTTGTCCCAAGGGGAGCGAAGACTCGCCGCGATTATGTTTACGGACATGGTCGGATACACTGCCTTGGGACAAAGGAACGAGTCCCTATCGCTGGCCTTGGTGGAGGAGCAAAGGAGAGTCATCCGACCAGTCCTAGCGAGGCACAACGGAAGGGAGGTCAAGACAATCGGGGACGCGTTTCTAATCGAGTTCCCCAACGCAGTTGACGCCGTCAGGTGTGCCTACGACATCCAGCGAACGATAAGGGAGTTCAACCTCTCCCTCTCGGATGACAAGAGAATCCACCTCAGGATAGGCGTACACGTCGGGGAGGTAGTGGAGTCGCAGGGGGACATCTCCGGCGACGCCGTTAATGTCGCCTCTAGGATTGAGCCGCTAGCTGAGGACGGCGGCGTCTGCGTCACAAGCCACGTCTACGATCTGGTGCGAGGCAAGGTGGACTTGCCTCTTGCAAGAGACGGCCTCAAGACACTGAAGAATGTGTTCGATCCCGTGGAGGTATACAAGATGATTATGCCCTGGGAGCGCCAAGCTGATCATTCCTCTGCGGCATCGGACAAGAAGCGGGTTGCGGTCCTTCCTTTCACAAACCTAAGCTCTAACCCGGAGGAAGGATACTTCGCTGACGGGATGACGGAGGAGATCATCACATCTCTTTCGGGGGTAAGGCAGCTCGCGGTGATAGCAAGAACCTCCGTCATGGGGTACAAGAGCACGACAAAGAAGGTGAAAGAAATCGGGAGAGAACTTGAAGCTGGGACGGTACTAGAAGGTAGTGTGAGGAAGGCGGGGAACAGGGTCAGGATAACGGCCCAGCTCATTGACGTCGCCACGGAGACCCACCTCTGGGCTCAGAACTACGACAGGAACCTGGACGATGTTTTCGCTGTACAGAGCGAGATAGCAGAGAAGGTGGCGGGAGAGCTGAAGGTCCAGCTACTCGCGTCGGAGAAGACCACTCTAGAGAGGAAGCCTACGGAGAGCATGGAGGCATACGGCGACTTCCTCCGCGGAAGGGAGTTGTTCAGGGAGGGATCGGAGCCGTCGCTTTGGCAGGCCCTGAAGCTCTTCGAGAAGGCCGTTGAGCTCGACCGGTCCTTCGCCAGGGCCCACGTGGCCGTGGCAGAGTGCCATCAAGTGTTGGGGAACAGCACCTACGAGCCGAGGGAAGCCATGATCTCTGCGGTCAAGGCCTCGCTTCAAACGGCTCTTCAGCTCAATCCTGACCTTGCTGAAGTTCATGCGTCGCTCGCACAGTTGCATTTCAACGAGGATGACGACCAAGGAGCAACCGATGAGGCACGAAGGGCCCTTGAGCTTAATCCGAGCCTCCCTGAGCCCTATCAAATACTGTACGAGGAGGCGGCAATCGGGGGGCGTCCCGAAGAAATGGTAAGGGACATGGAGACCGCTTACCGCCTAGACCCCGTCAGGCCGGTGTACATCGGTCTGCTGGGGTCTGTCTACTTCTGGACCGGAAGGGAGCAAGAGGCCCTGGAGCACTGGAGGAAGACGGAGCACCTGGCCCCTGCCGCGACCTACCGGTGGATGACTGACTACTATATCCTCAAGGGGGACCTAGCTAAGGCGCGAGAGTACCGGGCCAAGGTCCAAGAACTCAGGCCGACCATGCCCTGGGTGACTTACGTAGGAGGTTTCATTGACGCGACGGCTGGGGACAGGGAAAGGGCTTTGCTCGCGATTAAGGAAATCGAAGAGAAGAAGCTTGGCCCTGTCGCATACAACTACATGGGCTACATATACCACGCCCTGGGGGACATGGACAAGTACTTCGAGAACATCGGAAAGGCCCTGGAAGGGCACGTTGCAATCACCTCAGAATTCCTCTACTCGCCGCTATTGGCGAAAGCGCGAGAGGACCCCCGATATCCGATGATGGTGCAAAGGATAAGGGAATCCGGTCTGAAGAAGTAGGGCCCTAAGTCGGGGTCGCGTTGGGACCGCGCGAAGAACCTCAAGGTGGGGGGCACGTTAAGGGAATCACGGTGAACTTGTCGAATCTCACGGAATCGAACCTGAATTCTGGTCCGTTTCTAGCCGGGTACACCAGGCGGCGTCGACCGTCGGCGTTTTTCTAAGCTCAACGAACCCTATTTGACTATCGGAGCATTTCCCGAGCCATTTGGAATGCTTGTTTCCCATGGGCCTGTCCGACAGTATGAGCATAGTGAAGAACTTTAACCAGGAGAGAAGTAAATCAGCGGGAAATCGCTCCGAATCCAAATTGGGGCGGACGATAATTTCTTAAACTATTGAAGCATTGGATTGAAAGAGGTTCGATTTGGTCCTCTTTGCTTTGATGAATGAGCAGGGACCAGCCTGGGATTCCAAACTTTCCATGCGCGATCAGAAGGGCTGGAAAGAACATGCTGCGTTCATAGATGCTCTTGCTGATGAAGGATTCATTGTGGTGGGTGGGCCTCTCAAGGACTACTCGAAACACAGAACCCTTCTGATCTTCGAAGCCCCTGACGACGAGACGATTCGGAAAAGAATGGCCGCAGATCCTTGGATTCACGATGGAACACTTCACATTCTCAACATATACAAATGGGAAGTCTTGCTCGGCGAGCTGAAGAAGTGAAAGCGTGCACGAATAACCCCGACAAGGGGAAACCACAGTTCTGCAATCATTGGAGCCTCAGCTTTCTCTTGAATCATTCGACAACATACGCAAATTGGTGAATCGGGGACAACAGGCTCGCAATTCGGGGTAGGCCTTGGCCCGGTATACCAGACGGCGACGACCGTCGCCGCTCGCGAATAGCTCAGAATGAACTCTGCATGACGAGCACGGTTTGATTCGAGTCACCTGGACCTCCCTGATGTGGGCGACCGATTGCGGCTTAGCCCCTCATTTGCCCCCTTGGGCATTCAGTGCAAGGTGTCCGAGTCAGGACAAGTTCGAAATCAGTCTTGTTCGCGTCACTCCCACACGAACCTGTTTCCTGCGGGCCGTTAGGGAAACAGCGTATCTGGGGTGCCTTTCCTCAAGAGGGCAGAGGGCAACGTATTGTCCCTGTCTAGACTTAGAGATCTAGAACCGGAGATGCAAAAGTGCATCAGATGCTCTTTGTGCAAGATGGTGCCGCTCCCAACGATAACGAACCCGAAATATGCAGATGGTTGCCCGGCCAGCCACCTGTATCACTTCCACGGGTACTCAGGGTCGGGCAAGAGCATAATGGCACTCGCTTTGGTCAACGGCCGCATCCAGGTCGATCAAGCGCTTGCTGATATCACGTTCGCCTGCACCGCGTGCGGACTCTGTGACGTTTCTTGCAAATTCATCATGGATGCTGAACGCCACGCGGTGAACATGGCGCTCAAAGAGCACATTGTCGACAAGGGATTCGCACTGCCTGCCCACCGGTCCATGATCAAGAACCTCCAGGAATTTGGGGACCCAGAAGGAGGGACAAGGGCGCGAGCTCCGGGTTGGGCGAGCGGACTGGGACTGAAGGTGCTCCCAGACCAAAAGGCGCCGATCCTCTTGTTCACGGGGTGCATGAGATGCGACCCGGGAGCCACAGAGGTGGCCCGAAAATGTGCCGTCCTGCTGAAGCAAGCAAAGGTGGACTTCGGCATTCTGCGAGAGAGTGAATCGGGCTGCGGGCTGCCAGCCTATTGGACAGGACACAGGGATGTTTTTGCGAACATAGCAAACCATCTGGTTGATACGCTCGACGAACTGGGAATCGAGACGGTCGTTGTCCTTTCTGGCTCGTGTCTTGGTGCTCTCCGTTCCAAGTACCCCGAGTACGCAAGGGCGCCTGGAGCCAAGATTCTGCATGTTACCGAGTTCTTGGCGCAACTGATAGCCGAAAAGCGCCTGCGCTTGCGCAGCCCCATCAGGCAGAAGGTGACCTATCACGACCCATGCTACCTTGGACGTCAGAGCGAACCCCCCCTCAAATGGAAAGGCGAGCAGAAGATCACCCGGGGGTGCATGACCTATGCCGAACCTCCCAAGGAAATCAACAGAGGAGTGAATGGTGTCTATGAACCGCCTCGTCAGATTCTGCGCGCAATCGAGGGGATCGAGTTCGTCGAGATGTACCGTATCCGCGAATACTCGTACTGCTGCGGAGGAGGCGGCGGGGTCCCTTCGGCATACCCAGACCTAGCGCGCTCAGCGGCGCTTGACCGTCTAGAGGAGGCGATAGACGTGGGGGCTGAGTGCGTGGTGACGGCGTGCCATCACTGCAGAGCGAACCTGTCCAAGAGCCAGCAGTCCCTGGACAAGCCCCTGCTGCCGGTTGTCGATATCGTGGACCTAGTCTACGAGGCGGCAGAAATCGATCGAGGTGAGTGGGCGTGATCCGGGGTCTTGAACTCCAGGATCGCCTTCGCTCTGTAATCCAGGAAGGTAGCGTTAGCAGCGATCCCGCTGACATCGACACCTTTCAGCAATCGAACCCCCTCATTCTCCCGGCACTCAAGCCGTCATGCGTGTTGCGGCCTTCCGGGACGGCCGAACTGCAGGGATTGCTGCGGCTTGCCAACGAAATCGGTCTGAACTTGACTGTCTCCTCGTCCAGAGGGGTTCATCGCAGAGGCGGGTTCGCTGCACAGCAGGAGAACAGCTTGATCGACCTGTCGACCTGGAGGCAGATCGTTTGGATTAACAGACGAAACCGCGTATGCCTAATCGAACCCGGCGTTACCTACGGAGACCTGTTGAAGGCCCTTGAGCCACATGGGATGACAGTTCCGATGCCGCTATCGCCTCGCGACGGCAAGAGCGTTGTCGCATCGGTAATGGACCGAGAGCCCAGCACATGGCCCAATAGGCAGTGGGACGTAGGTGACCCGGTGGGGAGCACGGAACTAATCTTCGGGAACGGAGAGATGTTCCGCACCGGCGCCGCAGGAGGCCCGGGGACTCTAGAGCAGCAGCGCGCCGTGGGCGGCGCTCAGAAGTCCTCCCAGGGCCCGTCTCAAACGGACTTTCATCGCGTCATCCAGGGCGCCCAGGGAACCATGGGCGTGGTGACTTGGATTACGGTTCGTACGGAGCTCATGCCGACCCTCCAGCGTCCTTTCCTCTTTGGTGCGGATTCGCTCCAGGGTTTGGTTCCGTTCGTCTACGATGTCCAGAGGCAGTGGTTGGGGGAACATTCCTTTGTTCTCAACCGCACTGCGGCGGCCATGCTTGTGAGCGCCCAGGCAGGAGGGCGATTCGATGCAATACGACGCTCACTTCCCGGTTATGTCTGCTTGGTGAACGTCGCGGGATTCGAAAGGATGCCCCGGTCGAGGGTCGAGTATCAGTGCAAGGACATAGAATCTATCGCCATCAGGAATGGGCTCACCCCGACGACGTCCCAGGGGGGTATCCAAGCCAGGGACCTGCTAGACATGGCGACGCGTACCTGTGGTGAAACTGACTGGCGTCACCGTCTGAAAGGATGCTGCCTCTCCCTGTTCTTCCTTACCACCCTAGACAGGGCGCCTGAACTCGTGGACTTGGTCGTCGGTCTAGCCGATAGGAGTTCCATTGAAGGGGAGTCTGTCGGAGTTTACGTACAGCCCGTCGTTCAGAATCATGCCTGCCACGTGGAGATCGTGTGCCCGTTCGATTCGCGGGTGCCAAACGAGGTCGAGGTGATGCGTGGGTTTGAGAAGGAAGCGGTGTGGAAATTGATCCATGAAGGGGCGTTCTTCAGCAGGCCATACGGATCTGCCGGCGACCTAGTGTTCGCGCAGAACCCGGTTAGTTACGGTGTGCTGAAGAAGATGAAGGAGATATTCGATCCCCACAGGGTGTTGAACCTGGGCAAATGGGGGCTGTGATATGAGCTGTCTGCGAAGGTTGGAGCCTCACGGCGGGTGCTGTGGTTGATCACTGAAGCGGAGACCAAAGGACTCCAGGAAATCGTCGGCCGGAATTGGGTATCGACCTCCTCCTGCATGCTGGACACATATTCGTTCTACATGAATCCGGAAACGGTTGTGAAGGATGGGTCGAAGTGGCTCCCCCGTCCAGTCGCCGTTGCGCTGCCCGAGAGCACAGAGGAGGTCCAAGAAATCATGCGATTCTGCAACAAGAATCACCTCATGGCCAAGCCGCTTTCGACAGGATTCCATGCGGTCTGCGCCGCTTCGAGGGACAGGGTGATAATCCTCGACCTCAAGCGCATGAACAGAATCATCAGCATCGATGCCAAGAATCAGGTCGCAATCGTAGAACCCTATGTCCGCGCCATCGACCTGCAGACAAAGCTCTTCAAGTTGGGGCTAACGGTGCACACGATCTCCTCAGGTTCGAATCATTCCCTTCTGGCGTCCACCACGGCCGCTTGGGGGTACGGATCGAGCGGCCCCGCGACAAGTTACAGCGGTCGAAATCTACTCGGTGTGGAATGGGTGTTGCCCACCGGTGAGGTCCTGACGCTTGGCAGCGGCGGTGTGGGAGCAGGTTGGTTCACAGCCGACGGCCCAGGACCCTCGCTGCGCGGCATCATGCGTGGTTTCCAGGGGACCTTTGGAGGGCTCGGCGTGTTTACCAAGTGCGCGGTGAAGCTCTACAAGTGGAACGGACCGGCACAGTGGAAGGTCCGCGGCAAGTCCCCGGTCTACGTTCTTGATGAATTCCCTGAAAGAGTGGCGATGAACGTGCACGCCTTTCCCACACCTGAAGCCATGGCAGATGCTGGCTACAAGCTCGGCGAGGCCGAAATAGAGTTCGCCTGTTTCCGTACGCCACCGTTCCTCTCCGCACTCGGAATGACCGAGAACAACGAAGAGCTGAAGGTTGCAATGGAAAGCGGTTTCTTCGACAAGTCAATGCACCATGTCCTGATTAACGCTGTGGTCGGATATTCGCACGACGAATTCAAGTGGAAAATGGCGGCGATGAAGCAGATAATGCGAGAGACGGGAGGCGTGAGAGTCCCGATGAGCATCAAAATCACCCCTCGCATGTTTCGTGTCATGAATCCTATTCTGAGACACGTCAGGGACCCGTTCACAATCCTGCGCCGCTTCCCCTTCCTGCAGGATGTGATCAACGGGATTCCGGTCGGAAAGCGTCAGAAGTTGCAACTGGACTCCCGGCTATTCTGGCTGCTCGTTCGGAACGCCATCAACACCCAGGCGACATTCCGTCCTTCTCAGGGTATGTCGACGATGTTGGGCTCCTTCGATACCTGGGACATGGGCATCAAGCAATCTGAATGGGTTGCCCGAGCGAAGAAGAAGTACATCGAAAGAGGGACCTTCCTTGATGATGGCGGCGACCTGGGATGCGGCGGCACCTTCGAGAACTCCCACCTCGGATACCTGGAAGGTATCTACATGTACGCATCAGGAGATCCGGAGGCACTAAGGGCGTCCGCGGAGATTATCGATGATGGATGCAGGGCGTCAATCGAGGAGGCCATGGGCATCCCGATCGCGGGGTTTGGTTGTGAAATGAACAAGCGCTTTGGTCCAGCCTGCTATGACTATCCCAAGTACATGAGCAAGATAAAGAAGGCATTGGATCCGAATACCGCATCAGATCCCTTCTTCTACGCCGAACCCGAGGATGGTTGACGATATGGACGGACCTTTGGTCAAAGAAGGGTGGACGGGGCCCGGCAGACGCGATGCGGTCGCGATGCCGCTAGGACCTGAAGAAGATGGCATTCATATCGACACGCGCAGGAAAGGAACCTTCGAGTGGTGGTACTTCGACGCGCACATGGAAACCGGCCAGACAATTGTCGTTTTCTTCTACGCGGCGAACCCCAACCCGGGCTCGGGAGGAAAGCCCGGCGTCGAGATCGTGCTCCTTAGGCCAGACGGCCGGAGGACCCAGAGGTTGGTCCCATGCAGCAGATCACAATTCTCTGCGTCCGGCACCAGGGCGGACGTCAAAATCGGAGAAAATTATCTGACGGCCAAGCAATCACCCGGAGGGCTGCCTGTCTACGAGGTCCGGGTGAAGGGACAGGACCTGGGTTGCAATCTGACCTTCAGGGCCCTGGTGAACGGCTGGAAACCTGGAACCGGTGTATCCCAGTTCGGGAAAAAGGGGACCTTCGCCTGGGTGGTCCCCTTCGCAAGAGCCGCGGTTGAAGGAAA
>Ga0187780_10004173_pt1 | contig 10847 bp, 7 predicted proteins | sample 1015_Q2_SP10_20__FD_132429 | JGI IMG/M metagenome (GOLD analysis project Ga0187780, IMG submission 132429) | Tropical peat soil microbial communities from peatlands in Department of Meta, Colombia - 1015_Q2_SP10_20_MG | ecosystem: Environmental > Terrestrial > Soil > Wetlands > Peat | place...
ACCGAGACACCACATTTGCCGACCTCGCCTTCAGCTCTTTCATTGTCGGCATCAATCCCGTACAAAGTTGGCATGTCAAACGCTATGCTCAGACCCGTCTCACCTTCCTTCAAAAGATACTTTAATCGAGAGTTGGTGTCGTCAGGAGTACCAAACCCAGAGAACATTCTCATTGTCCACAATCGGCCACGATACATCGTCGGATAAACCCCTCTCGTGTACGGATACTCGCCTGGGTAACCAATTTGCACTAGGTAATCTTCGTGTGCAATATCGAGTGGAGTGTACAATCTTTGAAGTGGGATCCCCGAAGGACTCTCCACGTACTCAGCGCGCTCAGGTGAACCGCGAGCCAAATCCGCTACAATTCTCTCCCAGTGACGGCGCCGTCGTTTCAAAGTGGAAAAGCTATTTTTTCCAAACGGTCGGGCACGATTGTTCCTCATCCTGGCTACAGTCGCACTTCTCTTGCTCCAGTACGATTCTGCCCGCTTGACCATGTCTCATCGTCTTGTATTACACAAAGTTGGGAGAAAGCCGTTAATCTCTTTTTCTTCGTTGGCATGAAGCTTTTTTGCGTCCTGATCATTAACCACTAGCGATTCGTATTGTCAAGATCCCCCAAACGATTCACGACAAGTTCAGGAGATCACGTCACTCGTTACTATAATCGTTCAAACGCGAAATTTTCAGAGACAACGGAGCCTGGAACGTTTCCGTTCACTCGTGGAATCTATCCTGGAATGTATCGCGACCGGCTCTGGACTATGCGACAGTATACTGGCTTTGCAAGCACCAAGGAGACGAATCGACGATTCAAGTTCCTAATTGAAGAGGGACAAACCGGATTGAGCGTCGCTTTCGATCTGCCCACCCAACTTGGTTATGATTCAGATAACTCAAAAGCCGAAGGAGAAGTCGGCAAAGTCGGAGTCCCGATATCCACAGTTGAGGACATGCATAGTTTGTTCTACGCTATTAAACTGAAAAGGGTTAGTACCTCGATGACAATTAACGCTACAGCGCCGATTTTATTTGCAATGTATCTCTCGGTTGGAAAGTCTCAACAGTGCTCATACAATGAACTGAGAGGCACAACGCAAAACGATATTCTCAAGGAGTATGTTGCTCGGAACACATTTATCTTGCCCCCACTGCCCGCTTTGCGACTGGCTGTAGACGTCATCGAGTTTTGCGCCAGCAACGCTCGCATGTGGCATCCTATCAGCATAAGCGGCTACCACATTAGAGAGGCAGGAGCCAACGCAGTTCAAGAACTTGCGTACGCGTTTGCTAACGCGAAGGAATACGTCAACGCCTGTATTCAGCGTGGATTACACGTTGACTACTTCGCTCCACATCTTTCCTTCTTCTTTGCATGTCAAAACGACTTCTTTGAAGAGATAGCAAAGTTTCGCGCAGCTAGACGTATCTGGGCCCACTTGATGCGAGATGAGTTTCATGCAGCAAACCCTGATTCAATGAAACTGCGTTTTCATACCCAAACCAGCGGGGAGACGTTGACAGCACAGCAGCCCATGAACAATATCGTAAGGGTTACAATTCAGGCCTTGGCGGCGGTGATAGGCGGTACGCAATCGCTCCATACCAATTCACTTGACGAAGCCTTGTCACTCCCCACAGAGGAAGCTGTAAAACTAGCGATACGAACACAGCAATTAATCGCATATGAAAGTGGTGTCGTGAAAACAGTCGACCCTGCTGGAGGGTCATACTATGTTGAATACCTCACGAGCCAGATAGAGAAGAATGTCCTCAAGGAATTAAGCAGGATTAAGAGGATGGGCGGTTCGGTGAAAGCCATTCAGAATGGTTACATTCAAAGTAAGATTCGTGAATCAGCATACGAGCATCAAATGGACGTCGAATCCGGTGTCAAAAAAGTGATTGGAGTCAACATGTTTGTTGAGGATGAGTCTACCGACATAAGACTCCAGAAGATCAGAGTTTCAGATATCCACAAACAGATTATTCGCGTTAGGAGATTCAAGCATCGTAGAGACCGAGTTCGAGTGGAAAAAAGTTTGGAGAGGACTCGAAGAGCATTGGATTCTAATGAAAATGTAATGCCATCTCTGCTTGACGCCGTTCGCTCTAAAGCGACAATTGGAGAAATCAGCGACGTGTTTCGGGAGCTCTTCGGCGAATATCGTCCTAGTGTGCTCTTCTAAGGTTGGGCGTGATGAATGAAAAGAGCTACAGTCAGTAGATTACTTAGCAGGACGATTAAGGGGGAGAGACGCGCTGCCTCACAGCTAATATCCTTGGTGGAGAATGATCCTGCAGCACGATTCAGAATCCTGTCGGCGCTCTACTGGACGTCAGGAAAGGCTCACATCATTGGGATAACAGGACCCCCGGGTTGCGGAAAGAGTTCAATCATAGCGCATATGGCAAAAATCTACGCCGCAAAGAACGAAAACGTGGGAATCGTCGCTGTCGACCCCTCGAGTCAGATCACGGGCGGCGCTCTCCTGGGTGATAGGATCAGGATGACGGAGTTATCTTCAGATCCTAGAGTGTTTATCAGAAGTATGGCTACGCGAGGATATTTCGGAGGCGTCGCACGTGCAACGGAGGATGTAGTAAACATAATGCATGCCATGCATATGACTCGTGTCATTATTGAAACGGCTGGCGCTGGCCAATCAGATGTTGATATCAGAGAATTAGCTGATACTACGGTTGTTGTTACAGCTCCCGGTCTTGGCGATGCAATCCAAGCTCTCAAAGCTGGAATAATGGAAATCGGAGACATATTTGTCGTGAATAAGTCGGATAGAGAGAACGCGGACCGGGCTGTGAGAGAGATTCGTGAAATGATCATGATGTCCGAATCCGCGGGCTGGCGTCCTCGTGTTCTAAAGACAAATGCTCTTTCCGGAGAGGGAATCAAGCCTCTTGTTGAAACAATCCAGCATCATACTGAATACCTTGTGAGCAAATCTGGCGAAGCCGATACTTCAGATCGCGTCAAGCGCGAAGTAATCTATGCTACGAAGAGATACTTCGAAGACATAGCTCTGCAAAAGATAATATCCTCTCGTTGGTTCGAAAGGTTGCTTGCTCAAGTTACAGAGCGCGAATTAGATCCCTACCAAGCTGCTCGAAGGGTTCTTAGAAGATCACAAGCCATCACTTGACGGTGAGTACGCGTTCCCTATCTGGTCCGTGATCTGTGTGTATTGCGATTCATCGATTGCTCCGTTGTCTCGAAGTACCGAGCAGATTTGTGAGATCGTAGCGAAAGAGTGAAGTGTGACTTCCCTATTTTTCAAATTGAGTGGCCCCCCTTGCTGTCTGTCAACCAAGACGACTGCATCCTCGACGGTTCCTCCATCGGTTCGAATAGCATCTATTGCTGTGACCAAGTTACTTCCGGAAGTTACGACATCGTCGAGCACTAGCACCTTGAGTCCAGGAAAGAGTCGCCCTTCGATCCTTCTTCCAGTACCGTGTTCCTTGGCTTCTCTTCTTACGTAGAGGAACGGTTTTCTGTGATTGAAAGCGAGCACAGCTCCATAGGTTAGTCCGGCAGTAGGGATGCCTGCGATGCCTTCAGAGCGTTCCAAGATCTTACCTTGAAGTACACTGGAATAATAGCCGATGACTTTCCTGAATGCCTCTGGGTCGCTAGGAATTAGCCGCAGATCTATGTAGTATGGGCTAAGCGCTCCATTTGATAATTTGAACGTTCCGAACCTAAGAGACCCCGTCTTGAGTAATATTCGACTGAGTTCCTCGATTCCGCGGTTCCCTTCCAATTCTATCGGTTACTACCTGTGACTCGACTAGTTTAATTCTTTCCAGCGATTGGTGAGCGACAGTTCAATTCCATGTTGTGATACGAGTTATGGAAGTCTGGCTCCCGTATGGTCAATCTGAAGTTCCAGTGCGCATTCCGGATGAGAACCTAGTTGACATCCTGCAACCGCGACAGCCAGAAAATTCGGACGTCAATTTTGATAATATAAACACCGATGGACTGACCTCTGCTGCGAAGGTTGCAGACCGGGTTTGCATTGTTGCCGGAGAGAGTAGAAATCAGACGGTAATTGCAAACGCTATCAAGTTCCTGATCAATCGATTATGTAACGATGGAGTGCCGGTTGGTTCACTGACGGTTCTTCGTTCACTCAGGGCTGGTTCCATCACAGGACTACCGTCCGAACTCCAGGTCGTAAGTCACTCGCCCCAAACCTCTCCTACGATCAATATCGGCCAGTCTGCAGACTTTGCAATCTCAATAAACAACCTCATTGCCGGAAACACGTTACCTGTTGTAGTAGGAGAATTGCGGCTGAATCACTTGCTCGGATACTCAGGCCTATGCGACGCTATCTTTCCCGGATTAGCATCTGAAAAGTCAGCTCAAGAGCAACTTGTCCGCAACAAACCCATGGACCCACACGACCTGACCAATGAACGACTAGAGATAGCGTCTAATCTACCAAACATCTATGGTTTGGGTTTTGTTCTCGGCCCAGACCTCGCTCCGATCGAGATCGTACATGACACGCTCGATCAAACCGTAATGAAGCTGAGCGCAACAATTCGCAGCATTTCCACAATTCAAGCTAGCAGGTCAGCAGACATTGTAGTCATGAGCGTAGGTGGAATGCCACTGGACGAGTCGTTGTTGACAACAGTCGAGTCACTTCCCCCGGGCTTATCAATCCTGAAGAGAAACGGCGCATTAATCGTTGCTTCGGAATGTTCTCAAGGGCATGGCGGCACTGATTTCTACTCTTGGGCTAAGGAACAGAAGGAGGCGCGTCATCTTGAAACCCGCCTGCGACATCACTTCAACTTTAACGGTTGGAAAGCAGCCTATCTTCTACGAGCACTTGGTAATCACAGGATCTACTTGGCGTCGACCATTCCCGACCATCACTTAGAGCACACGTTCGGACTAAAGCCTGCAAAAACAATGAATGGAGCCGTCCAAGCAGCCCAAAGGGTCTTAGGGGGTGATGCTTCAATCTCTGTCATACCAAATGCAAGCCTCGTAATACCGACCATCAAACAGCCGACACATGAGCCCAAGGGGTGCAGCGACGACTGATGAAAGATACGCAGGCCATTATCAGCATCATCGCCGCATTGCTCCTCGCACTCCTAGCGTCGCTTAACTTTCAATTAGCAGTCTGGGTGGCGATTGGATTCCTCTTTGTCTACGCGATCACTGCGCTATTGCGAAGAAAGAGCCGGACCTAATCCTAGGATCCGACTCGAGAATTCGCGAGTCGGTACAGCTTTCGCCTACCCCTTAGCTCCACGTCTAGTAATCCTCGGGTTCGCATTCGCTTGACGTGATAGTGCACGATCTGTTGACTGAGACAAAGGTCATGAGCGATTTTCCCCTCCCACGTGCCAGGAGTCCGCTTAATTTCATTCAAAATCATTGATGCAATCCTATTTGTAACCGCCATCTGATCAATAGGGTTACTGTCGAAGAATCTTCGACCCAGACCGACACGCACTGAAGAAACATAGCCGGCAGTTTCCAGTCGTGTCAAATCGGTCAGTGAGACAGAAGTCGCACTAGTCCGCAAGCTCCGTCTAATTTCCTTGAGATCGCATCCAGGTCTGTGAGTCAGCAATTGGAGGATTGCATTGGCGTTTGGTGTCACTTCGGGGGATTTGCTGCTTTTGGAAAGCGAAGTGATAGATCGCATGAGCCTGTACTTTCCCTCGTCTGTGAGCACGATTCCCATGGTCGAAAACGCGGCCAGCCCTACCATCAGTTGAATTAGTAGAGTTGGAACTCTTGCTTTCAGCTCGATTATCCCTGATGATGAGACCGCATAGACGCCGGCATTTGATACCCCGATTGCAAGTACAGTACCTGCGATCAGGCCATTTCCAGAATCAGTTACTGAACCGGCTTCGTCAATCCTCATGTAACTAATTCTAGTCGAGGATCTTGCAGGCACAACTCGTTGAGGAAGTTGCGGCGGTTGATACCATACTAAATAGAGATTCTCCTCTGCGTCAGATGCCGCGGTAAGGTACGGCGAGGTAGTGGTCAATGGTGCAGCGAAGCTGTGTAGAAATAATACTCTGCCTCCGCTCGAAATCTTAGATACGTATAGAGAGGGTGATGTACCCGAAGGAATTTGCCATATGACATAAGCACTACCATTTCCGCCCAGCGTGATTGAGGCATCCTGAACTGGTTCCTTTAGATCGGCTACTGTAACTCGGCGTGTTTCATTGCTAGCTGAATCAACCATGGCATATCTAACCTGAGAGTCCACATGTGTGTTCTGCTGTTGAGTATATGTCCACGCAATATGGAACCTAGAGTACGTTTGATCGAATACGATCTGAGGGCGAGGAACGTCCATGAAGGGTTGATTACCATATTGAGTTAGTAGGAGTGCTCCAATAAGGTGACCGTTTTCGATAGTTCCATAGTACTCGGATAATGTGCGGTTCTGCGCGCTTATCGTTTCCTCGGTCCAAACAACGTGAGGAATCGAGGCATTATCCAATGCTATCGAAGGAGATACAACAATCTTGCCGTAACCTGTGAGTGGCGTAGGAGTTAGTTGGCTATTCGTCGAATTTACCTCGGCATAATAGAGTTGTGCATCGGAGTTGGTCGTCAGAAGATTGGTAGTCGCGTTTTCGAAAGCGGGGCCTTCTGCCCAGACTACATCGAGGTTGCCGTATAGGTCCTCTGCCATATCTGCTGATTGGATGGTCGAACTGTTACGCAATAGCGTTGGCGCATTTGCAGCAGTTCCGTTCGGCTCATATTTGGCATACCAAATACCTGGCTGGAACCCCGTTAGCAGTGAATGCACTATCCAAAGCATGTAAACGGTGCCATTGTCGCCGAGAAGAACCTTGGTCGTCACGGCGGGTATGGTCAAGTCACCGGAAACTACAGGCAGCTTTGATGACACACCGAATTGAGGAATCATTAATAGTGAAATCGTCGCGAGCAGCATGACGATTAAGATCTTTAGCAACATTCTAGAGTTACCGAAGTGGAGATTAGTCTAGAAAAGGTGAGTAATAACCTATCTGCTCTCTGAGAAGTAGCTCAGATTCCAGTAATTTCCCCTCTTAGTTCGTCAATCGGATAATTGTATGAGATCACGAGCCACTGATCAAGGACCCTATAACTGTCTGCATTGCGGTAAACATTATGGGCGTGCCCAAACTCGCTCATCGCAACATCGGAACTCGGAAAAAGGACGGATCTGGTTACACTTATTCCGTTGCCGTTGGGAATGACTGATTTAACAATCATCCGAGTGTTGTTGAATTGACTTGAGAATGTGCCCACGAATAGGCCGATGTAAGGTCCGGCCGTTGCACCGCTGGTATAGATACCTCGTCTGACGTCAGAATTGTCAAATAATGTGGGTGCACCACTCGTGTACTGGTCAAGAATCGTTTCGACTCCGTACTTACCATAATTCTGGTCAATACTGATTACTAATCCATCTCTAATTATTGCCGTGTAGGCGGTGATAAGCTTCGGCTGTGAGGAAGTTGTATCCACTAGCAGGAGGCTATACATGGGATATCCGTCATATTCAGTTCTTGCCAAATTGACCTTCGCCACCTCATCTACGAGTACCCGATAGGTGTCATTCTGAATTGTAATCACACTCACGCTCACTGAACCAGAACTAGTATCTGGCCGTGGAAGTTGGATGTCGAGGTCATAGATCAAGTTCTGAGGGAGTATGTTGATGGGCAATTGATAGAATTGAAACATTGCACTCGAACCGAACATCAATGTATTCCCAGTTGTGAAATAGGCTTCTTGATAGTTGACGAACGCGACGTACTGAGAAGTCTGAGGAACGAATGTCATCCAACTTTCCGCCTCGAACTGAAAATTGAAGGGGATATGCTCGACCTTAGGCAAGGAGAGATAGTAGGAACTCACAATGAATATTGCCAATACTGTGAGCGTCACAATGAAGGAGTATGTCCGCCAGGGATGTGAATCACGCTTCTTCGCGTGCTTGTCTTTCTGTCTCATACTGGTGGACCCAAAACGGCATGTTAATTTTGCTAGCTCGCTTATTCTTGTCCGTGCTGTCATATACGCAGGTTATATTTAGATCTGTTAAGATATCAGTCACGTTGCTTTTACTGGATTCAGTTATAGCATTTCTCTTGCGCGACATCATATACCCATTTGAAACTTTTGGGGACATGCTCCTCATTGAAACTGCTTCACTGTTCCTGTTAGCGGGATTCATCGATTTTGGTGCATCTGTGAGTTTCGTCCAGTTTAGGAAACTTGTGTTTACATCTAATGAGACGTTTTCATCGATAAAGCGGAAAGAAGCTGAAAGGCGCGCAATGGGCCTCGTGGGGTCAGGCATCATATTACTGGCCTTCCTCGTCGCATTGGCTAAGATTAACCCCTAATGTACGAGAAGAAATATGAAAAGAAACGGGGAGCCTGGGGTCAGTGGACCCATCAGGCTTACTTTTGTTCGGTTGGTTTCTTCTTCCTTGTACGTACAACCAGCGCGCCAACAACAACGATGATGATTATGGGTACAAGTACCACTAAGGCATCGTTAGTTGCAGACGACACGGTTATCGAAGTTGAGAGTTTTTCAGCGATAAGTCGCTTTCCGCCAGATATTGCTCCGCTACTGATGTAGCTGTCGACGAGAGCAGGCGTTATTGGCGCCATGGAGATAGTTTCGTTCGGTGCAGCGTATCCTGTGAAGTTCGCAGCATAAAATTCTGTTCCAAACACAGGTGGTCCTGGTACTTGTACGGAGTACTTGCTGCTATTGTCAGAGACTACGGCCGCTATTGGATTCCATGTACTGTTGTCCGTACTCTGTTCGATGATAACATACTCGTTGCCGATTTGGGATGTGCCTGAGATTGTTATCGATTGTCCAAGCATTGGGGTGCCGCTGTAAGCGATCTGGGCCGGCGGAGTGAATTGTACGCTGTACCCAGCTGCCTGCAGATCTTGAACCGCTGCGCTGACATCGTAAGCGTCGGGTGTCAGGCTCGGGTCATACCATACGCCCCAACCTGGACCTACCCATGATGCAAGTGGTGTTGCGGCTCCAGAGTACAGATCGTGTGCAATTTGAGCTCTTGGAATTAGGTGGCTGATCGCTGTTCGAACCATAAGCGCTGCGTTCGCTGCCTTTGTAGGGTCGGCTGTGCCAGCTGGAGTAGCTGTGCCAGTTCCAAAGACAGGGTTCATCATGTTCATTCCCATCTCTTGCCAACCCAATTCCGCATTGTTGACTATGAAGACGTTTGGAATTGCTTGGAGCGTTGGAACATCCTTTGCTAGCGCGTAATTGTAGTCCAAGACATCTACTTCTCCGTTCTTGAGAGATGCAATAGCCGCGTCCTTGCTGCTGATCCACGCGACTTTGTAAGTGTCGACAGTGTATTGTCCAAGTGTCTGTAGTCCGGTAGCATTCCAGAAGTATGGGTTCTTCGTCATGGTTGCAACATTTGCAGTGAAGTCATAGTTATTGAGCACGTAAGGACCAGCACAGACCGGGCCGACCGCCGTGTAGGATCCGGACCCGCCGTATTGTGCCGTGTTCCATGTGTAGGTGTGTGGTTTCGCTGCGGTGCTGTAATCACTGCTATCGATTTGGTCTGGGGGAATCTGCTCCAGAATATGCTTCGGAAGCGGAAAGAGGGCCCCTGCATACATTTGGCCCGCGAAAGCGTAGGGTGCTGGCAAGTTAAAAGTGAACGAGTATTTTCCAGTCGCTGTCCATGTTCCGACAGTTTTCGTTTGGTTAGCGCTATTGTCGTCTACCAAGCTGGTTCCATTTAGGAAGTTGAATGTCACGTAGTTGCCTAGGTACTGAATGTTAGATCCAAGGGCAATTGCGGCAGCTTTCGCATTCGATTCTAAGTATTGATAGTACAGAAAGTCATCAGCAGTTATCTCGACACCATCCGCGAATTTCGCACCTTGTCTAATAGTGACGTTCCAGTGAAGTAGATCAGGAGTGTGTGTAATGCTAGTTGCCAAGGCCGGATAGAATTCGAGTGTCCGCGCATCCACGTCTTGCAAGCTAACGCTGGATGAACAGACTTGGCCCCAAATGTACAGCGCATAGAAACTGTCTGAAGATGCGGTATTGACCGGGTTCAGGTTGTTGTCTGGGAAGACGTTGCTAGACTCTGCAAAGGTGAGCTGATCTCCGCCCGACCAGTGTTCCACGTCAGGGAATCTAACTTCGCTATACGCAGCGTTAGACCCGGTTGTTCCCCAGATGGACCACTTAGAGTTGATCGGAATCGGATCGGTAGGCTCAACGATAAAGTTGTAAGGCTTATCGTTGAAGACAATCTCCTGAGCCTTATCAGTTAACTGTTTCTGAACGGTTGGATCTGCAGTGGCGTATAGCTGATCGAAAAGTCCGTCGAGTGCTGAACTATTATACAGTGCATAGTTGGTTCCTGACGGAGCCCAGTACGCTGCTCTACCGTCTAAGTTCGCTCTAAAGTCGGGGACAGGTACAGTGTAGCCCCAACCGATGAAACCAATGTCATACCCTCCCTGATCGAACGAACTGCCCTGTTTTGCTGTACTGAAGAACATGCGACTATCGAGGACATCGAAATTGACGTAGAAAAGTTTCGCGTCAATTCCAACTGACCTCAAATTTGCCGCTATGATGCTGGCGTATTGCCGTCTAACGGGGTTACCCGTCGAAGCGATTAGCGTGGCGGAGAAGATTGGAGCAGACTGAGCATAAGTGGGTGCCACTAATAGCGGAATAACACTCGACATAGTTACGTAAACGAGCAGTGCAAGTGCTATTCCTTGTAGAATTTCCTTTAATTGC
>Ga0187780_10004174_pt1 | contig 10846 bp, 8 predicted proteins | sample 1015_Q2_SP10_20__FD_132429 | JGI IMG/M metagenome (GOLD analysis project Ga0187780, IMG submission 132429) | Tropical peat soil microbial communities from peatlands in Department of Meta, Colombia - 1015_Q2_SP10_20_MG | ecosystem: Environmental > Terrestrial > Soil > Wetlands > Peat | place...
CGCACGCGCCGCTGCTTGCTGCGAGTCCGCCCACCCAACCATTGGCGGTAAGAGAAGCGTCCGGCTTGCGGAATCGCGTGTTTGTCACAAGCGCCGCCGCCAGCGCCGCCGCCGCCGCCGACAGCGTGCTGTTGATCGCAACAATCGCTGCGACGCCCGACTCCGCGCCGTTGAACAGAATCGCGCCGGCCGAATTCAGTCCCCACCATCCGATCAGCGCGAGCAGACAGCCGAACAGCACGAAGACGGCGTTGTGTCCCGGAATCGCGGTGGGCATGCCATCGTGGGCGTACTTTCCTCGACGCGGGCCGAGAATCCACGCGATGGCCAGAGCCGTCAGCCCGCCCACGGCCTGAATGGTGCTCGCACCGCCCGTATCGACAAATCCCTGGCCGATCCCGTAATTTGTACCGAGCTGCGCGAGCCATCCTCCGCCCCACACCCAGTGTGCAAAGAGCGGATACGTCCAGCCCGCCAGCAACGCGGTTGACGCGCAGCATGCGCCCACGCGCCATCGGTCTGCGCCCGCGCCCAGCGGTATCAATCCCGCCAATCCGGCGCTGAGCATCCCGAGAAGCGCCGCCAGCAACGCGGGAGAGGCGCCGAAGGTCATATGGCGGAGCAGTAGAGGCCCTGCTCCGAGCCATCCCCACGGTTTGCCGCCGATCGTCACGACGTGTGCCGGTTGTCCGGCAAGGCCCTGCCACGCAAATCCGCAGAGGATGTACGCGAGCGCAGCGACAGAAACGACGCACAGCGAGGACATCATCAGATGCGCCGCGCTGCGCGAGCGTCCCAGGCCGGTGTTGATCAGAGCGAGTCCCGCGCCCGCCAGCGGCACGAGAAGGATCAGGATCGCGCAGAGCGCCGCGCCCGTATCCGAAAGAGTTGGCGCAGTTGCCGGCATTATTCGTGCTCACCTCGACGAACGGGATGCGCGCGGATCACGAGCGTCAGCCCCACGATTTCCACGCCGAGGCCCGCCAGGACGAACGCCGCTCGCGGCACATCCTGCTTCAACAGGGCAAGGGCCGTCAGCACGATCGCCCAACCCGACAGAAGAAGCATAAAGCCCAGAAGTTTCATGAAGAAGACTCTCTCGTCGCGCGGATCGCCACCACTGACACCTCGAACGTCCGGGTCTTGCAGGGTGAGTCGAAAGGAACGGCCGAATCAAACTCCGCCCACGCGGCGTAAGCGTAGCATCCGCAACGCAGCCCATCCAGTTGATTTTTCGATGGGAGCATGCAGGCGCGCCCCAGAAAGAAAACGGCGGGAAGCAAAAGAAATCTCTGCTTCCCGCCGAAGTTTTCGCTGATTGCGGCTAGTCGTTCGATGGAGTGGGTCGCGGCTTCACGGTCGCCGTGAACGGCTGCTCGAGTTGAAAGTCGAGCTTCGTCTCGGATGGAATGCGCACCTGCTTGCCGTGCGTGGCGGCCTGATAGACGCCGCCGCCCGCGCCGCCCACGGTTGCGCCGATCGCCGCGCCTTTTCCTCCGCCCGCGATTGCGCCAACGATCGCTCCAAGCACGGCGCCGCCGCCGACCTTCGTGGCCGTGTCTTTGCCGCGAGAACTGCCGCTCAGCGAATACGTGCTGCTCACAAGCGAATACGACCGCCCGCGCGATTCGAGCTTGATCAGTTCCAGGTGCAATTCGCTCTTGCCGGAGAATTTGCCCGCCGAGCTTGCTGCCGCGAGCCGAACGTATACGTCCGCTCCCTTGGGCACTACCACTTCGTTATCCACCACGATCGGATTCTCGAGCGACGCGTGAAAGATTTCGCCGGGATTGTTCACCGAGGAATCCACGCCGTCGATCATGCGAACGGTGATCGTTGTCCCAGCCGGAACCTCCACCTCTCGGGGAGGCGGTGGCGGAGGAAGGGGAGCGGGCGCTGGCGCAGCGGTTGGCTCCGGAGCGGGTGGAGGAGCCGGTTCCGGCGTGGCTGCGGTTGCCGGCGCCGGCGGTTGCACGTTCTGCGCCGACTCTGCATTTTCCTCCGCTGCGTGATCTTTCCTTGGATGCTTCTCGTGTGAGGGCTTCGGCTCGGGCTTTGCCGCTGGAGGCGGTGCCGGCGACGTGGCCTGTGCTGCGTGCACGACAATCTGGTCGTCTACCTTGGTGACGCCGGGCGTTTGAGACGCAATCTTGTAGGCATCGAGGTGCGCTGCGTCGCTGGACACGGTTCCGCTCAGTGTAACTTCGCCTTTGTTTGAGCTGACCTGGATGCTCGCATCCTTCAATTGCGGATCGGCGAACATCTGCGATTGGACGTTTGTGACGATCGACGTATCGTCCGGCCTTTTCGCGCAGCCTGTCGCCAACGCTACGGCCAACACCGCGACCGAGAGGATCGATCTCTCGCGCATCGCATTTTCTCCTTTGGTCCTGTTGCTCTCTCCGGGCTTCGGCCGGCTGGAACGGCTACCTTCGAGGCTTCGCGCTCAGTCTACTACGATGCGCGACCGCGGCTAAGTGCTGTCCCTCGGCACAAATGCGCGCAACATCGATTCGCCAGAGCTTCTCCGCTGCCACGGCGGCTTTTTTTCGGCTGCAGCGCCGCAACTTTTTCCGCGCTGCTGTGTTTCACCTGCAGCGTCCGAATGGGGTTTTCGGCGCCCAGCAGTCATACGTCATCAGAGAAGGAGAAAGGGCATGCGCAATTGGAAAGCTACGGGTGTGTTCTTTGCGATGTTGGCCGCCCTCGGTCTCTCGAGTTGCGGCGGATCGTCTTCCGCTTCGAATCCAGGCACCGACAGCCAGGCTTCGGTGTTCACAGTGGGCACGGATGCGCCGCTGCCGAGCGTCGTTTCCTGCCAGATTATGGTTTCTGGCGTCACGTTGTTCAACGGCACGACGAATGTGCCAGTACTCACCACGCCGCAAGTAGTCGATTTCGCGCAACTGAGCGGTCTTCACCAACTCTTGGACCTGAACGCGGTTCCGACGGGAACCTATTCGAGCGCGACGGTGACGATCGCGAGTCCGGTAATCAGTTTCATCAACACGGCAAACAATCCGCCGACGATCAGCACGATCAATGGCACGCTCACAGAATCTAGCGTCACCGTGAATTTCGCGAATCCGTTTATGCTCAATGCCGCAGACCTCGTCGGGCTGCGCATGGAGTTCGACCTGCACAAGTCGCTTCAGACCGACGGCAACGGGCAAGTCACCGGAACCGTCAATCCGGTCTTCGAAATGCAGTTGCTCAACGCCGCCGATTCGGAAGTGTCGATCGATGACTTCCGCGGAGGCGTGGTGGGCGTGACCGGAGACTCGTCGTTCATCATTCAGGGGCCCAAGGGGCGACAGTGGACGGTCCAGACGAATAGCAGCACGGTTTTCGACGATCCGAGCGTGCCGATCAGCTCGTTCACGACCGATACGATTGTGGAGGTTTCCGGCCAGCTCGATCCCGTGAGCAAGGACATCGATGCGTCGGAGATCGAAGTCGTATCGAACGACAAGTTCTATCTTGCGGGCTTGTTCACCAGCATCCGTCCGCCGTCCGGCCCAGCGACGCAGGCCGACTTGTTTGTCCGCGCCGAGCTCCCGGACATCAACGGAATTCAGGACGGCCAGATCACGACGCTGTCTTTGAACGGCAGCGAGACGTATAGAATCGCGAACATCAACAATCCGATTACCGCACTGCTGTTCAATAATTCGGCATTGGCTCCCGGACAGTCAGTGGGCATCGGCGGCTCGCTGGTCACCAACAACGGAGTGTCCACGCTGACCGTTCATCGCGTCGTCCTGCGGCGCCAGGGACAGGCTGGATCGTGGGTTCCCGGCAGCACCGTCATCCAATCCGGGAACAACGGCAGCTTCAGCCTGACCGATGACTGGACGGCTGGCGTGCTGCTTCCGAGCCCGCTGACGGTTCTCACGACCAACGCGACCAACTTCATCAACCTGAGCGGCCTCTCCGCGTTGAGTGGGGCACAGGCGATTCCGCTGCGTGTGGTCGGCTTCATCCTAGTCGATCCGTCGACGAATGCGCCGGTGATGGTTGCCCGGACCGTCGAAGAGATCACCAGCGACTAGCCAGGCCAATTCGGTAAAGCACGTCCGCCGCTGTCCCGCTTCGATCGAAGCGGGACAGCGGCGCTCATTTTTCAGAATTTGCGGGCGAATTGAATCGCGAGCAACGGATACAGGTTGAAAGATCGAACAGGACTTCGTGCAGGTAATCCTTGCCGCTTACTCCATCCGCACGGCAACAATCTTTTGGCCGTCCTCGCGCACCTCGATCGCCATCGGCGGCCGGATGCCCAAGCCCTGCACCACTTCGCCGCGCACGAGCCCGCCATTGGACGAGGTGCCGTATTTCAGCAAATCGTAGACGCTGTGGTTACACGGGTTGCCGACCATGGGGTGATCGGCGCGATAGTTGTAGTCGGAGCGCAGTTTTTCAAGATCGCTGACGTATTCAAGCTCGCACGTGCCGAAGGGTTCCCGCAATGAGAACGCCCAGTAACTTCCCCCCGGCAGGCGCACGACCAGTGCCGGCACGGCTTCCGAAGTCACTGGATCGCGGAAGAGAAAACGCCTGCCTGACCATGTCTTCTGCAAATCCCCCGCGTTTGCAACCGGTCCCGGCCCAACAGGCAAATTCTCCGTTGGCTTGGCTGGCTCCTCCGGAAGCAACGTGCCTGCAGCCGATGGTTCGGTGGCCGGCTGGCTCGCCTTGTGCGACATGGCGCGAAGCCAAAAGAGCAGCGCGCCTCCCACGATAAACAGGACCACGACCGCCCCTGCGATCCAGACCAGAACCGGGGACGAGCTTTGCGGCGGCGGTGCGGGCGCACGCACGGCTCGCGCGGCCACAGGCGCAGGCGGCGGCTGCGGTTTTGCAGGAGGACTCTTGGCAGCGCCGGGTTCAACACCGGGAATATTCGGTTGTATGGGCTTGAACGGATCGAGTTTCTTTTCGTCCGGCATGCTGGGTGGTCCGGAGAACCATCCTCAGATTGAAGGCAGCGTGAGCGAAATGCAAGACGGGACGTGCTCGACTGTTAACGCTTTCGTATGGCGAGGAAGTGCTCCGGCGCGGCGGGAATCGGCGCTCCGCTCATTTCAAGCGGGTCGGTCCAGGCGAACTGAATGATGCGCCACGTATTCGTGCAGGTTCGCCAGCATCAACAGCAGATCGAGCATGCGCTCCCGTTGGTCGGGATCCGGCTCGCCCACTTCCTCTTCGAGGTTCTTCACGATGGCGAGTGCGTCGGTGAGCAGCCATTCCAGATCGCCGCTCGTGAGCGCATGCCCTTCGCGGCAGCGCACGAACGTGTGGTTCGTTCGCACAAATGCCTCGTCGAGAAAGTGATCCAGGCAGAGCTGCTCGCTCGCGAGTGCAGCGGGAATCGACTTCGTGCAGGGGCCGCGTCGGCAATTTGCCAGGGCTGGCGGGTTCATGGTGCACCCCAAGACCTCGGGAATCATCATTTCCGAGGCAAGTGAGGCAGAGCCTATCACAATTCTTCCAGTTGAGCGGAAGTACCTGTGTGTGAATTTATCTCTCGGAAACGCCCGCGAATCGTACGCGCGTGCACCTTGCAATGGATTCTGGCGCGATCCGAGGATTCACTAAGCTGCGGGAACCGCCACGACGTCCGTGTAAGCTTGAGCGCAAAACCCAGCTCCCATGTCGACGCTAAAATGGGAACTGCTGTGCCCCAAAAAAGAGATCCGGCATTCAGCGCGAAAGCAAAAAGGCCGGCGGTTTCCCGCCGGCCCATCGGTTGGAGCAGATCGAAGCGAAACTGCTAGAAGCGGAACACCACGCCCGCGGAGATGCGCAGGCTGTTCTGCTTGTCGTTGAAGCCGTCGGTGAGTTCAGTCAGCAGGTAATCAGCTTGAACCACGCGGACTGCGATACGTTTCGTGGCGTTCCAGTCCAGGCCCCCGCCGATCGCCGTCGCGAAGGCGTTCTCCGATCCGGCATTGATCTTGCTACCGGCCGTGACATGCGCTCCGCCAAAGAGCGCCTGCACGAAAGGCGTGAAGCTGCGCGTCCGATACGCGACCTTGGGGCCGAATAAATACGTGTACATGGTGCCGTTGATGCTGCTCGTGCCTCCGGTATAGCCGCCAAACTCGCCTACCAAGCCAAGCCAGCTATTGGGGTTGAACGATACAGAACCGCTCCCGCCATTTGCATCGGTCGAAAAAGTCGTGCCGCTCACGGTCAAATGCACGTATGAATAGCCGCCGAAAAGCTCCATTGCGGGGTTTTCCTGAGCTCCCGCAATTCCCGCGAACAGCAACGTGACGCCAAGCAATAAAGCCCACTTTTTCATCCCGTTCTCCTATTTTGGTTTTTTTCTTCCGTGCTGAATGTCGCGCCATCCCGCAGGAGTGTGACGCCGGATTCCGCCCATAGGTTGTGCCATCGGAAGACGCAACGGATGGCTCGCCTGTCATTGGAGCATCGCCTGTTGGGAAGCAGCAAGAAGGTTTTGGCGACGCTGTGCCCGGTGTGGAAACGGCGCAACTGTCTGATTCTAGAACGCTAGGAGTGCAAGGGTCGCCGAATTCTTGGGACGAAAATTATCGCGGATCAAACCTGAGAAGCCTGCTTCATGCCGCCGCGCCGTGGCATTTCTTATACTTCTTGCCCGAGCCGCACGGGCAGGGGTCGTTTCGCCCAACCTTGGCTCCCGAGCGCACTGGCTTCGGCGGCTCAGCCTGCGCCGGCCCGGCCTGAAATTGCAGATTGCGCGTCTGGCGCTGTTGCCGCTGCTCGATCTGCTTGGCTTCTTCTTGCGGTTTGGCGGGCTGCATCAGGAACAGGAACCGCACCGCCTCCGTGTCGATCCGGTTCATCAGGTCGTCGAAGAGCGTGAAAGCCTCTTTCTTGAACTCGACCAGCGGATCTTTCTGTCCGTATCCCCGGAGCCCGATGCCCTCTTTCAGGTGATCCAGCGTGAGAAGGTGGTCCTTCCATTGTGCATCGACGATATCGAGCAGGATGTGCCGTTCGAGCCATCGCAGCGTCTGCGGAGTGAAGAGCGTTTCCTTTTCGCCGTATCGCGCGTGCACCTTTTCGTGCAGCGCGGTGGCGAGCTCGACGTGATTCGTCTGCGCAACGTCAATTCCGGCTGCCTTCAAGTCGATTCCGAACTGGTTGAGCACCTCGTTCGTAAACTGCTTCGCATTCCACTGGTCCGGATGCTGCTCCCGTGGGCAATACATCTCGACCAGCTCGTCGGCGATCGCCTCGGCGCGCTCCAGCACGAACTCCTTCTGATCGCGCCCTTCGAGGAACGAGCGACGCAGGGAGTAGATCGTCTCCCGCTGCTTGTTCATCACGTCGTCGTATTCGAGCAGGTGCTTGCGGGCTTCGAAGTTCTGCGCCTCGACGCTTTTCTGCGCGTGCTCGATCCGCTTGCTGATCATGCGCGATTCGATCGGGACGCCTTCTTTCATCCCCAGCATGTACATCAAGCCCTTCACGCGCTCGCCGCCGAAAATTCGCAGCAGATCGTCTTCGAGAGAAAGGAAAAATCGCGACGATCCCGGATCGCCCTGCCGTCCGGCGCGCCCGCGAAGCTGGTTATCGATGCGCCGCGCTTCGTGACGCTCCGTTCCTAGAATGTGCAGCCCGCCCATCGCCACCACTTCGTCGTGCTCGGCGCGACACTGGTCTGCGAACTGATCGTAGATCGGCTTCCACTGCTCGAGCGGCACCTGAAAAATCTTGCCTTCCTGCTGGAAAAGCACCATCGCCACGTTGGCCGCGCCGCTCGCGCCGTTTCCGCTCGCTCCGGCAGCGTCCTTCGGCGGATCGGCGGCTGCTGCGTCGGCTTGCCCTGGCGTTTCCGCGCCCGCCTGCATGCCGATCACGGAAGCCGCTGGCGCGTACGGCATCGCCAGCTTGTTTTTCAGGCAGTACTCGCGCGTCATCGCTTCTGGGTTGCCGCCAAGCAGAATGTCGGTTCCGCGGCCGGCCATGTTCGTCGAGACGGTGACGGCGCCCTTGCGGCCCGCCTGCGCGATGATCTTTGCTTCGCGCTCGTGCTGCTTCGCGTTGAGCACCTGGTGCGGGATGCCCGACTTTTTCAGCAATTCGGCGATCTTTTCCGACTTTTCGATCGAAATGCTGCCGATCAGCACTGGCTGTCCACTCTCGTAATAGTGTTTTACGCCGCCCTCGTACGAACCATTTTCCTGCAGGATCCCATTTACGACGGCTTCGAATTTCTCCGCTTCCGTGCGATAGACCACGTCCGGATTTTCGAGGCGGATCAGAGGCTTGTTTGTCGGGATCGCCACGACCTCGAGCTTGTAGATCTTGTCGAATTCGGGCGCCTCAGTTTCGGCCGTGCCGGTCATGCCGGAGAGCTTCTTGTACATGCGAAAGTAATTCTGGAACGTGACCGTGGCGAGGGTCTGATTCTCGCGCTCGATCTTCACGCCTTCCTTCGCTTCGACCGCCTGGTGCAATCCGTCCGACCACCGCCGTCCCGGCATCTGCCGCCCGGTGAACTCGTCGACGATCACCACTTCGCCATCTTTCACCACGTAGTCCACATCGCGCTCGAAAAGCGTGTGTGCGCGCAGCGCCTGATAGACGTGGTGAATGATGTCCATGTTCGAGGGGTCGTAAAGATTGCCGAGGTTCAACAGCCGCTCGGCCTTGGACACCCCTTCTTCGGTCAGCGTGGCCGTGCGCATCTTTTCGTCAATCGTGTAGTCGATCTCGAGGATCAGCTTCGGAATGATCTTGTCGATCTTGTAGTACTTGTCTGTGGATTCTTCGGCGGGGCCGGAAATGATGAGCGGCGTGCGCGCCTCGTCGATCAGGATCGAGTCCACTTCGTCGACGATCGCGAAGTGGTGTCCGCGCTGGACACACTGCGCGAGGTCATACTTCATGTTGTCGCGCAGATAGTCGAACCCGAATTCGTTGTTCGTACCGTAAGTGATGTCCGCGGCGTACGCGGCCCGGCGCTGCGCGTCGTCCAGATCGTGGACGATCACGCCCACCGTCATGCCGAGCAGGCGGTAAATCGGAGACATCCATTCCGCGTCGCGACGCGCGAGATAATCGTTTACCGTGACGATATGCACGCCCCGGCCGGCCAGCGCGTTCAGGCAAGCCGGCAACGTCGCCACGAGCGTTTTGCCTTCACCGGTCTTCATCTCGGCGATCTTGCCTTCGTGCAGGACTACGCCGCCGACGAGTTGCACGTCGAAATGACGCATGCCGAGCGTGCGGCGTCCCGCTTCGCGCACCAGCGCGAACGCCCGCACGAGTGCCACCTCAAGCGCCTCTTGAAGCTTGGCCTTGTAATCGGGATCGTCGCGTTCGAGGTCCTTGATCCGCTCCTGGACTTCGCCTTTGAGCGCGAGCGTCCGCGTGCCGATCTCCGCGTCGGAGAGTTTCTGCATTTCCGGCTCGAGCACGTTGATCTGCGCGACCAGCGGCTGGATGCGCTTCACGTCACGCTCATGCTTCGTGCCGATGAAGCGCGCGACTACGCTATCGATGACCTTTTCGACATTCATGTGGTGGTTTTCTGGCTTCGAGTCCTGCTGGGACGCATGACCGCGTGCCCGCTCCGAAGCAGTGGCCTGCAGCTAAAGTTTTCAAATCTTTAGATGCCCGCTGTTTCATTGTAGCCGCCTGCTCGGTCCGACGCAAAGGCGTCGCTCGCCTGGGTTTAGGCGTAGCACCAGGCTCTGAGTCTGCCCGCCGCGCTTCGCTCATAACCTACTACGCCCCGGGACATGCTATATTTCGCATGGGGAAAGTCTTCGCGTTAGCGAATCGACGGAGGGGAAACAACGTGTCCATGTACCCTGAAGAATTTATCACTCCGATGCGGCAGGAGCTGACGAACATCGGTTTCCGAGAACTGCGGACACCGGAAGAGGTCGACGCAGCTCTGAAAAATGAGAAGCGGACGACGCTGGTCGTCGTCAACTCGATGTGCGGCTGCGCGGCCGGCAAGGCTCGCCCGGCGATTGCCCGCGCGCTTTCAGGCAAGGCACGCCCGGAGGTTCTGCTTACTGTGTTCGCCGGGCAGGACGGCCCCGCCACCGAGCGCGCGCGGAGCTACATCACCGGCTATCCGCCGTCGTCGCCCTCGGTCGCTCTGTTTCGCGACGGAAACCTCGCTTTCATGCTCGAACGCCGCGACATCGAGAGCAGAGACGCCTTCGCCATCGCCGCTGATCTGGCCTTCGCCTTCGACCGCTTCTGTTCGACCGCCAAATCTCCGGCCGCGCAATAGCCCCACAGGCCGACTTAGGATCGAATTCAGCGCCGTGGCTTTTGGTGCGGCGTCTCGAAAGCCGTGCTTCTATCGCGGAGCTGCCGAAGCCTGCAGCGCGGCGGGAAGATGCACGAGCCGCGCGTCGGTGACCGACGGCAGCGAGCGAATTTCCTGCACGATCGAAGGGCTCACGTCGCCATCGAGGCCGACGAGCGCCAGCGCCTCGCCTCCGCCGGTGGACGTGCGCCGGCCGAGCGCGAACGTGGCGATGTTCACGCCGAGACTGCCGAGCGCCGTCCCGATACGCCCGATCACGCCTGGCACGTCGATATTGCGCGAGAGCAACAGCGTGCCTTCGAGCGGCGCCTCGAGTCCCATTCCATCCAAGGACACGATGCGCGGCGAGCCGTCTTGCCCGACCGTGCCCTCCAGCGAAAACTCGCGCCCGCCGTCCGTGACGCCGACCTCGATTGTGTTGGGAAATCCGCGCTCGCGCCGCCGCGTCGTTTCCTCGACAACAATTCCGCGCGCGGCCGCTTCCTGCGGCGCATTCACGAGATTGATTTCTTCTCCCAACGCTGCTTTCAGCAGCCCGGCCAGCACCGCGCTGCGAATCAC